>VFQP010000076.1_pt1 | contig 294834 bp, 278 predicted proteins | sample 3512351 | NCBI WGS metagenome assembly VFQP01 (sample SAMN10412372, study PRJNA504923) | tailings metagenome | isolation source: Relicate 1 Philex TSF1 revegetated site | place: Philippines: Tuba, Benguet | collected 2017-08-29
TCCAAGGGCCCACTGGCCCTTGGCGGGGGGAGCTCGAGGGGGGCGGAGCCCCCCTCGATCCCACCGTCACTCCGGCTGCAGCCCCGTCGCGCGCACCAGTTCCTGCCACACCGTCCGCTGTGCCCGCATCAGCGACGCGAATTCGGCCGGTGTGCTCGGGAAGGGCGCGTTTCCGTTCGCGGCGAGGCGGCGCACCATGTCCGGGTTGCGCAGGCCGTCGTTGATCACCTGGTTCATGCGCGCGACGATCGGCTCCGGGATGCCGCGCGGGCCCATCACGGCGGAGAAGCTCGGCAGGTCGTAGTTCGCGACGCCCTGTTCCTGCACGGTCGGGAATTCCGGCGCGAGCGGCCAGCGTTCCGGGCTCGTCACCGCCAGCGCCCGCACCTGGCCGGCGCGCACCGCGGGGATGATGCCGGCGAAGCTGTCGAAGACCACCTGGATGTTGCCCGCGATCAGGTCCGCGAGCGCCGGCGCCGCGCCGCGGTAGGGCACATGCGTCAGTTCGACGCCGGTGCGCTGCATGAACAGCACGCCGAGCATGTGGTTGGCCCCTCCCGCGCCGGCCGAGCCGTAGTTCAGCCGCCCGGGATTGGCGCGCGCGTAGGCGATGAGTTCCTGGATGTTGTTGATCGGCAGCCGCGGGTTGACGCAGACCATCGCCGTGCCGGTCGCGAAGGTCGCGATCGCGGTGAAGTCGTCCACGCCCTCGTAGCCCGGCGTCTTGAACAGCAGCGGCGCGCCGAGATGCGAGGACGGGCTCGCCATCATGATCGTGTAGCCGTCGGGCGGCGACTGGGCGACATGCGCGGTGCCGATCGTCCCGCCGGCGCCGGCGCGGTTGTCCACCACCACCGCCACGCCGAGCCCGTCCTGGAGAACCTGCGCCTGGAGCCGCCCGGCGATGTCGCTCGCGCCACCGGGCGGGTAGGGAACGACGAGGCGGATCTGGCGGTTGGGCCACGGCGCCTGGGCCAGCGCCGGGGCGGCGAGCGGCAGGGCGAGCCCTGCGAGAAGATGGCGGCGGCGGATCATGAGGGGTCTCCCGGTATGCTGCATGCCGAACGCGGTTCGCTGCGCGGACGCGCTGGTGTGGAGCAAGAAAGATTCCAGCCGGCAGCGCAAGGGCCCTCGTGCCGGTTTGCCGCCGCCGGGCGCGCCGGGCAGACTGCCGCCGCAAGGCGGGGGACGTGGCGGATGGACTATCGCAATCTCGGCCGGAGCGGCCTTCGGGTCTCGCCGCTCTGCCTCGGCACCATGATGTTCGGCGCGCAGACCAGCGAAGCGGAGGCGTCGCGCATCCTGGCGCATGCGAAGGAGGCGGGGATCAACTTCCTCGATACCGCCAATGCCTACAATGAAGGCAGGTCCGAGGAGGTGGTCGGCCGCCTCGTCCGCCCGAATCGCGGCTGGTGGGTGGTCGCGACCAAGCTCGCCAACCCGATGGGCAGCGGCCCGAACGACCGCGGCCTGTCGCGCCGGCACTGCTTCGACGCGGTGGAGGCGAGCCTCGCGCGGCTCGGCGTCGAGGCCATCGACATCCTCTACCTCCACAAGGAGGACCACCGCACGCCGCTGGCCGAGACGGTGCGCGCCATCGCCGACCTGATCGGCCAGGGCAAGGTGCTGCATTTCGGCGTCTCCAACTACCGCGCCTGGCGCATCGCGGAGATCTGCCGGCTGTGCGACGAGATGGGCGTGGACCGCCCGGTGGTGAGCCAGCCGCTCTACAACGCGCTGAACCGCCAGGCGGAGACGGAGCAGTTGCCGGTCTGCGGCTACTACGGCCTCGGCATCGTCCCCTATTCGCCGCTCGCGCGCGGCGTGCTGACGGGCAAATACGCCACCCAGGCGCCGCCCGAGCCCGGCACGCGTGCGGGCCGCGCCGACCAGCGCCTGATGGAGACGGAGTTCCGCCCCGAGAGCCTGAAGCTCGCCCAGGTCATCGCCGAGCATGCCCGCGCGCGCGGCCTCACGCCCGGGCAGTTCGCCATCGCCTGGGTGCTGAACAACGCCCTCGTCACCGCGCCGATCGCCGGGCCGCGCACCTTCGAGCAGTGGCAGGAGTATCTCGGCGCGCTCGACCATCGCTTCACCGCCGAGGACGAGGCCCTGGTCGCTGGCCTGGTCGCCGCCGGCCATCCCTCGACTCCCGGCTACAACGACCCGGCCTACCCGATCGAGGGCCGGCCGACCCGTGCCTGACCGCTTCTGGACAGCCGGCGAACCCCGCCGCATGTTCCGCCCACCGAACCGACCTGGGAGGCTCCGAACCATGCCACGAACCAGCTTCCGCGCCGCGCTCTGCGGTGCAGCCCTTGCCGCCGCGCTCGCCGTGGCCCCGGCGGGCGCCACCACCTTCACCTGGGCGACCGCCAACGACATCCTCGGCCTCGACCCGCACGCCAACAACCACGGCGTGACCAACACCATGAAGTCGAACGTCTATGAGCCGCTGGTCCGGCGCGAGGCCGACGGCTCCGTCGCCGCCGCGCTCGCCGAGCGGTGGGAGACGCCGACGCCGACCACCTGGCGCTTCCACCTCCGCCGCAATGTGCGCTTCCATGACGGCACGCCGCTGACCGCGGCCGACGTGGTGATGTCGGCCGAGCGCGTGCGGCAGAACGACATGGCCTACACGCTGGCCTCCGTCGCCGCGGTGCGCGCGGTGGACGACCACACGGTCGAGATGGAGACGCGCGGCCCGAACCCGATCCTGCTGCAGGACCTGACGCTGTTCTTCATCATGTCGCGCAACTGGGTCACGACGAACAACGCGATGGCCGTCGCGCGCGCCGGCCAGCCCGGCGCGAACACCGCCTTCGCGCAGCTCAACGCCATGGGCACCGGGCCGTTCCGGGTGACCGAGCGCGTCGCCGACGAGCGCACCGTGCTGGTGCCGAACCCGAACTACTGGAATGCCGCGGCGATGAACCACGGCATCACCCGCGCCGTGTTCCGCCCGATCGCCTCGGCGCCGACGCGGCTGGCCGCGCTGCTCTCGCGCGAGCTCGACGTGATGTACCATGTGCCGCTGCAGAACGTGCAGCAGGTGCAGCAGGCGCCGGGCATCCGCCTGGTGCAGGGCCCGACCGCGCGCACCATCTACTTCGCCTTCGACGTGACGCGCCCCGAAAGCCTGGACGAGCCCGGCCGCCCCAACCCGCTGCTCGACGTGCGGGTGCGGCGCGCGATGTACCAGGCGATCGACATGAACACGATCACCCGCGTCATCCTGCGCGGCTCCACCACCGCGTCGGGCCTGCCGATCGCGCCCGCCGTCGGGGGCCATGTCGCGGCGCTGGCCGAGCGCCTGCCCTTCGACCCGGATGCGGCGCGGCGCCTGCTGGCCGAGGCCGGCTATCCGAACGGCTTCCGCATCTCGCTCGCCTGCCCGAACAACCGCTACGTCAATGACGAGGCGATCTGCACGGCGGCGGTGGCGATGCTGCAGCGCGCGGGGATCCAGGCGCGGCTCAACGCGCTGCCCTTCGGCCGCTTCCTCCAGGGCGGGGCCAACAACGAGTTCCAGTTCTGGCTGCTCGGCTGGACGCCCGGCAATTTCGACATGACCAACCCGGCGCGCGAGCTGCTCGGCGAGGGCAGCTTCAACTGGGGCAAGTTCAACGACGCCCGGATGAACGCGCTGGCCACCGAGATCGGCACGCTGCCGCCGACCGATCCGCGGCGCCAGCAGCTGGCCACCGAGTACTGGACGCGGTTCCGCGACCTGGTGCCGATGATCCCGCTGCACCAGGAGCCGCAGATCTTCGCCGTGCGCGAGACGGTCGCGGACTTCACCATGCGCGTCTCCGAGGACCTCGAGCTGCGCCACGTGCGCATGCGCTGAGGCGTCCCCCTCTCCCTCCCCCACCCTCTTCTCCCTCCCCCGCTTCGCGGGGGAGGGTCGGGGTGGGGGTGCAACGCGCAGTGCCCCTACCTCCCGCTCCTCCGCTTTTCCACCAGCCGTCCCTGGAACAGCCGGACGCCCGATTCCCAGCCCCAGGCAATGGCGGCGGCGCGGTCTACGCCGGTCAGCACCACGCGCTCGGGCGCGGTCGCCAGCAGCGCGGCGAGCGGCGCCGGCATCGCCGCCGGCAGCCCGGCATCCCAGCGCAGCCGCAGCAGGTCGAGCCCCTGCGCCCCGCCCGGCAGCAGCGGCGCGAGCAGCTCGAGCAGCGCGGGCGCTGCGTCATCCAGCGCAAGGCGGAACCCCATCGCGCGCAGCCGCGGCACCAGCCCCGCATCCGCCACGCCGAGCAGCGATGCGGGCGTCAGCCCGATCACCACATCGCCGCGGCGGCCGGTCGGCAGCGCCGCCGCGAAGCGCGCGAAGCCCGGTGCTGCCAGCGTGCCGGGCGACAGCGCCAGCCCCACCCGGCGCCAGGCGGCCTGCGCCGCCGGCCGCGCCAGCTCCGCGAGCAGCCGCAGCTCCGCCGTGCGCGCCAGCCGCCGCGCCAGCGCCGGCGCCGCCGCGAGATCGCGCCCCGGCAGCAGCTCCGCCGCCAGCGCCGGCCAGGCGATGCGCCGGTCCTCCCACGCCGTCTCGGGCAGCGCGCCCTCCGGGTCGAGCCGGCAGACCGCCTCGCCCCGCGTCGCCGGGCCGAGATCGGCGCTGGCCAGCGCCCGCTCCGCACCCGCCAGCGCGGCAGAATCGAGCGGCATCCCCTCGGCCGGCGACGCCGCCGGCAGGGCGACCGGTTCCAGCCCGAGGCTTTCGGCCGCCGCGTTGAGCAGCAGGGCCGCGCTCTCGGGCAGCCGCAGCCGGCGGACCACATGCTGCGTGGCGGCATCGAGGCTCGCGGCCAGCGCCGCCTGCGCCGCCTCCAGCGCCGGCGCCGGCGGCCGCGCCACGGCGACGATGTCGCCGTTCGGCAGGTCGAAGACGCGGGTGCGCCCGGCGCCGAGCGCGCCGTCCAGCGCCTCGCGCATCAGGCGGCGGTGATGCGGCCGGCGCAGCGCCGGCGCCAGCGCCGCGAGGCGCAGGTGCAGCACTTCCCGTGCCGCATCGGCCGCCACGCTCTCGCGCACCAGCGCGGCGAGTTCCGCCGCGGCGCGCGCCCCGGCGCGGCGGCCCGCGGCGTCGGCGAGCAGATGCGCGAGGTTCATGCCGGCTCCTCAAGGATGGCGTCCCGCAGCCGCCCGGCGAGCGCCGTCGCCGCGCCCGCCAGCACGAGCCGCGCCGGATCGATCGCGGCGAGCGCCGCGCCGGGATCGGCCTCGATCCTGATCAGCGCCCCCGCCGGCAGCGCGGCCGGATCGAGCAGCGCCAGCGCGCCGGCCGCGACATCCAGCTCGAGCCCGATGCCGGCCGCGCCCAGCGCCGCCACGCGGTCGCGGAAGCCCGGCTCGGCGAGGGCAGCGAGCGGCAGCGTCGCGACCAGCCCTTCCGCCGCCGAACCCGGCCCGGCCGCCGTCCCGGGCAGCGGCAGGTGCAGCCGCTCCGGCCGGTGGCCGCCGAGCAGCCCCCGCGCCCGCGCCGGATCGGCCAGCGCCCCGAGCAGGCGGCGGGCAAGGCGCTGCGCGGCGTGGTCGAGCAGGTCGGGATCGGCGCCGAGCAGCCCGATCGCCGCGGCGAGGGCCGCGCGGTCCGGCGCGAGGCGCAGGAAGGCCGGGCGCGGGGCGCCGGCACGCCGCCCGATCCGGCGGGCGAGCGCGGCCTCGACCGGCAGCGTGTCGAGGAAGGCATCGAGCCTGCCGAGCTCGGGCCCCGTCGCGGCCGGCGGCGGCAGCGCGGCACCCGCCGCATGGGCCAGCAGCGCGGCGGCGTCGCGGTCGAGCGCCCAGATCCCGGTCCCCGCCGGGCCGACCAGGCGCTCCATCAGGTCGCGCAGCCGCTCGGCGCGGCGGGGCTCGGCGCCGACCAGCAGCAGCGCGCCGTCCGGCCCGTCCAGCACCTGGCCGCCGGCGGCCAGCGCGCCTTCCTGGAGCAGCGCGCGCGCGACCCGGCGGCGATGCGGCGCCGCCTCCTCCACGCGGAGCACGACGCGGCCGGCCGCCTCCCGCCCGGCATGGCGGAGCGCGGCGGCAAGCGGGGAGGGCGGCGGGAGTCGGGCGGGCTCGATCATGGGCCTCCAGGCGGCCCCTTGATGGGCCGCGCCCCGCCCCGGCGACGCGCCGGGACAGGCAGGGTAGGATGCGCGCCGCATGGTTGCCGAATCCTTGTCGCCCGGCTGGCTGCCCGAGGGGCTGCGCGTCTATGCCATCGGCGACCCGCATGGCTGCGATGAGCGCCTCGGCGCGCTGCATGCCGCGATCGCGGCGCATCACGCCGCGCGGCCGGCGGGGCAGGCGGTGATCCTGCATCTCGGCGACTATGTGGACCGCGGGCCGGACAGCCGGGCGGTGATCGCCCGGCTCCGCGGCCCCTCCCCGCTGCCGGGGGCGGAGGTGGTGAACCTGCTCGGCAACCACGAGCAGATGATGCTGGCCGCGCTGCATCCCCAGGCGACCGAGGAGGTGGTCGAGTTCTGGCTCGACAATGGCGGCGTGGCGACGCTCGACAGCTACGGCCTGCCCCCAAGGGTGCGGGAGGAGTGGGCCGCGCTGCCGGCCGGGGACCGCGCCTTCCTGCGCGGCCTGCGGCCGAGCTTCGCGCTGGGCGGCTATTTCTTCGCCCATGCCGGGGTGCGCCCCGGCGTGCCGCTCGACCGGCAGGATCCGATGGACCTCGCCTGGATCCGCGAGCCCTTCCTGTCGCATGAGGGCGCGCTCGGGGCGGTGGTGGTGCATGGCCACACGCCGGCCAAGGCGCCGGAGGTGCTGCCGCACCGCATCGGGCTCGACACCGGGGCGGTGTTCGGCGGCAAGCTCACCTGCGCCGTGCTGGAAGGCGACCGCATCGCCTTCCTCCAGGTGTGACGGCCCGCATCGCGCCGCCGCGGCCCCCGTCCCGCGGGGGTGCGCGGCGACGCGCGCGGAGCCTCAGCCGAAGGCGAAGTCGTCGCTGCTGAGGCTGCCAGGCGAGACGCCGCGCAGCACCACCTGCGCGAAGCTCGCCCCGTCCTGCCAGCGCACCACCGCATCGCCGGCGGCGGTGGCCAGGATCGTCAGGTCGCCGAAATCGTCCACGCCCGGCACGCCCTCGAAGACGATCTTGTCGTTCGTCACCGAGAAGTCGGTGATGACATCGCGGCCGGAGCCGGGGCCGAAATAGAAGGTGTCGTCGCCGGCGCCGCCGGTCATGGTGTCGTTGCCCGCGCCGCCGATGAGCTCATCCGCGCCCGCGCCGCCGTTCATCCGGTCCGCGCCGGCCCCGCCTTCGAGCGTGTCGTCGCCGGCCCCGCCGAACAGCATGTCGTTGCCGGCATCGCCGCGCAGCAGGTCGTTGCCCCCTTCGCCATGGAGCGTGTCGGCGCCGGCCCCGCCTTCCACCGTGTCGTTGTCGGCGCCGGCATAGGCGAGGTCGTTGCCCGCGCCGCCGAGCAGGGAATCGTTGCCCTGGCCGCTGCGCATCGTGTCGTCGCCCGCGCCACCATCCAGCGTGTCGTTGCCGTGGTCGTCGCGCAGGAAATCGTTGCCGTCCTCGCCGAACAGCCCGTCATTGCCGAGGTTGCCGAAGACGCTGTCGTCCCCCGTGCCGGCGAAGACCGAGTCGTTGCCGTCCCCGGCATCCACCGTGTCGGCGCCGGCGCCGGCCAGGATGGTGTCGTTGCCGGTCTCGCCGAACAGGCGGTCATTCCCGCCCCTTCCCTCGATCCGGTCATTGCCGGACCGCCCGAAGATGCTGTCGGCCTGTTCCGTGCCGATCAGCGTGTTGTCGTCCTCGTTCCCGATCAGGTTCGCCATGATGATGTGCTCCGGCCTGCGGACGCGGGATGCGCCCGACTGGCAGCGAACGACCCGACCCGTGGCGCCTATTCCCTCACCGTTTCGCGACCCGTCTGGACAGCACCGCGGCGGGACGCGACCTTGCGGCGCGACGGGGGGACGGCATGACGACCGAGGCCGATGTGATCGTGGTGGGCGGCGGCTCGGCGGGCTGCATCGTCGCCGCGCGGCTGTCCGAGGACCCCGGCACCCGCGTCCTGCTGCTCGAGGCCGGGCCACCCGACAACGACCCCTGGATCCGGCTGCCCGCCGGCTATGCGCGGCTCTATGCCGGCGGCCGCTACGACCCGCGCTTCATGACCGAGCCCGAGCCCGCGCTCGAGGGCCGCAGCATCCATTGGCCGCGCGGGCGGGTGCTCGGCGGCTCGGGCTCGGTCAACGGGCTCGTGTTCCTGCGCGGCTCGCCGCACGACTACGACCGCTGGGCGCAGGCCGGCGCGCGCGGCTGGTCGTATGCCGATGTCGCGCCGGTGTTCCGGCGGATGGAGACCTGGCTCGGCCCGTCTTCGGAGGCGCGCGGCGAGGCCGGCCCGATCCGGGTGCGCGAGCCGCGCGCGCTCGCCGCCGCGCCGCGCGCCTTCGTCGAGGCGGCAGTCGCCGCCGGCCTGCCGCGCCTCGGCGACGTGAACAACGGCGGCTCCATCGAGGGCGTGGGGCCGGTGCAGCTCAATGTGGGCGGGCGGTTCCGGTCCTCCTCGGCGCGGACCTATCTCCGCCCGGCGATGCGGCGGCCCAATCTCGAAGTGCGCACCGGCATCGCCGTGCAGCGCCTGGTCTTCGAGGGGCGGCGCGCGGTGGGCGTCGCCACGGCTGAGGGCATCTTCCGCGCCCGCCGGGAGGTCGTGGTGAGCTGCGGCGCGATCGAGACGCCGAAGCTGCTGATGCTGTCGGGCATCGGCGACGGCGCGGCCCTGCAGGAGCTCGGGATCGGGGTCGTCGCGCACAGCCCGGATGTCGGCCGCAACCTGCAGGACCACCTGATCGCCAAGTTCATCTGGCGGACGAAGCCCTGCGGCACGCTGAACGAGATCCTGGCCAGCCGCCTGAAGCAGGCCGCGATCGGGCTCGACTGGCTGCTGCGCGGCAGCGGGCCGCTCGCGATCGGCGCCGGCGAGGCGACGGGATTCGTGCGCGTCACCCCGGGCGCGGAGGAGGCGGAGGCGCAGCTGCTCTTCGTCAACTTCGCGACCTTCGACTACACGAAGGGCCTCGCGGATTTCCCGGGCGTGATGCTCAACTACGGCGCCTGCCGGCCAGACAGCCGCGGCACGATCACGCTGCGCAGCCCCGATCCGGCGGACCGGCCGGTGATCCGGCCCAACTACCTCGATCATCCGAACGACCTCCGCGTGATGCTCGGCGCCGCGGCGATCTGCCGGCGCATCGCCGCCCAGGCCCCCTTCCGCGACCTGCTGGAGCAGGAGCTGCGCCCCGGGCCGGAGGCGACCGGCGACGCCGCGACGGAAGCGAGCATCCGCGCCACCGCCGGCACGGTCTTCCACCCCTGCGGCACCGCGCGGATGGGCAGCGACGAACGGGCCGTGCTGGACCCGGAGCTGCGCCTGCGCGGGGTGGAGGGCTTGCGCGTGGCCGATGCGAGCGTGTTTCCTCTGATCCCATCCCCCAACATCCAGCCCGCCGCGCTGCTGGTGGGCGAACGCTGCGCCGAGTTCATCCGGCGCGCCGCGTGACATCGGAAGGACAGGCATGACGACGCGTACCGCCCTCATCACCGGCGCCGGCCGCAACATCGGCCGCGCGGTCGCGCTCGCCCTGGCGCAGGACGGCCTGAACATCGTTGTCAACGGCTCCTCCGACCGCGCGGCGGCGGAGCGTGTGGCGGCGGAGGCGCGGGCCTTCGGCGTGCGCGCGGTGGCGATCATGGCCGATGTCGGCTCGGCGGCCGGATGCGAGGGTCTCGCGGCCGCCGCGCTGGCGGAATTCGGCAGCGTGGAGGTGCTCGTCAACAACGCCGCGCTGCGGCCGGCGAAACCCTTCCTGGAGACGGCGGCGGAGGATTGGCGGCGGGTGATGGCCGTTGACCTCGAAGCGGCGATCTGGCTGTCCCGCGCGCTGCTGCCGGGGATGGTGGCGAAGGGCTGGGGCCGCATCGTCAACTTCACCGGGATGAACGCGATCCACGGCTATGCCGGCCGCGCGCCGGTCTCGGTGGCCAAGCACGGGCTCTGGGGGCTGACCAAGGCGCTCGGCAAGGAATTCGGGCCGAAGGGCATCACGGTGAACGCCATCTCGCCCGGACCCATCGCGTCCGACGACGAGGATCCGGCGGCGGATGCGCACCGGCAGGGCTATGTCGCGCGCGTGCCGGTCGGCAGGATGGGACGGCCCGCCGAGGTGGCCGCCGTGGTGCGCATGCTCGCCTCCGAGGGCGGGGCCTATGTGAACGGGCAGATGATCCAGGTGAACGGAGGGGCCGAGACATGATCACCACACGCCGGGCGCTGCTGGCCGCCGCCGCCCTTCCGCTCGCCGCGCCGGCCTCCGCCCAGGCTTATCCGACCCGCGCGATCAGCATGGTGGTGGGCTTCGCGCCGGGCGGGCCCGCCGACAGCATCGCCCGCCTGATCGCGCCGGCGCTCGGCGCCGATCTCGGCCAGACCGTGGTGGTCGAGAACATCTCGGGCGCCGGCGGCTCGATCGGCCAGGGGCGCGTCACCGCCGCCCGGCCAGATGGCTACACGATCCTGTTCGGCAGCCTCGCCCAGGCGACCATCCCGACGCTCTATCGCCGCCTCAGCTTCAACCCGACGGCGCTGGAGCCGATCGGCATGATCAACGAGGTGCCGATGTCCATCATCGCGCGCCGCGACTTCCCCGCGAACACGCTGGCCGAGCTCGTCGCGGTGGTCCGGCGGGAGGGGCGGAACCTGAACCTCGGCAATTCCGGCGTCGGCGGCACGAGCCATCTCTGCAGCCTGCTGCTGCAAGCGGCGATCGGCACGCCGGTGACGCTGGTGCCGTATCGCGGCACGGGACCGGCGATGAACGATCTTCTCGGGGGCCGGCTCGACCTCGGCTGCGACCAGACGACCAACAATTCCGAGCAGATCCGCGCCGGCACGATCCGCGGCTACGCGATCACCACCGATTCCCGCGTCCCCGCGCTGCCCGATACGCCAACGACGGCGGAGGCCGGCCTGCCGGCGATGCGGATGTCCGGCTGGAACATGCTGTTCGCGCCGCCGGCGACGCCGCGGCCGATCGTGGAGCGGCTGAACCGGGCGCTGCTCGCGATGCTGCGCGACGAAGCCGTCCGCCGCCGCATGGTCGAGCTCGGCAGCCTGCCGGCGAGCGGCGAGCGCACGACGCCCGCGGGCGCGCTCGCCTTCTGGCAGGCCGAGATCGCGCGCTGGAAGCCGCTGCTGGAAGCGACCGGGCAGTTCGCCGACTGACCCCTCCCCGCAGCCGCGCCCGCATGGCGGGGCGGCGCGGGATCGGCTAGATCGGGGGCGCTTCCGGCCCCCCGGGGCCCATCCGCGCACCGGAGGACGCACCCATGCCGCGCGTGCCCAGCACCACCGAGGAGATCCTGGCCTCCCGCACCATGCGCGCCGTGCCGCGCAAGGTGGAGATGCCGCCGAGCAGCACGGCCGAATACCTCCAGGCGCTCGACAATTTCCACCGCGTGCTCGGCATCCGCGCGGGCGACCGGGTGCTGATGCTCACCGATCCGCTGCTCGATCCGCGGGTGACCCAGGCGGTGCGCGGCGTGGCGCTGGCGCGCGGCGCGACCTTCACCAGCTACATGGGCGAATCCACCCGCTATGTCGAAGTGCCGGAGAATGTCCGGCCGATCGTCGAGCAGGCGACCTTCGTCGTCTCCACCTGGTTCGCCTCCGTGTTCGATCCCTTCTGCATCGGGCTGCGGCGGACGAAGGGGCAGCGCTGGGTCAAGATCACCTTCTTCCGCGACCTCGACCTGCTGCACACGCCCCAGGCGCGCTTCCCGGTGGAGCTGGTGGGCGAGCTGGTGCGCGCGACCTCCCGCCTCTACCCCACGGCCGGCGCCTTCGACCTGCGGATCACCGACCGGCGCGGCACCGATTTCCGCATCCCCTTCACCGACGAGATGCGCGCGACGCTGCTGCGCAACAACCGCTGGCGCGGCGTGCAGACGGCCACGGAGGATGGCTGCTACATCCACTACATCGCGACCCACGGCCCGAACCTCTACGACCCCTGGATGGTGGGCAAGGACCCGGAGGAGAAGGTCGGGATCGAGGGCACGATCGTCGCGCAATGGGGCGTGGGGTTCGAGAAGCCCTTCCGCGACCCGCCCGTGGTGGAGTTCCGCGCCGACCGGGTCGTGGCGGTGCATGGCAGGTCCGAGGAAGCGGCGATCCTGCGCGACTTCCTGATCGGCGGCACGCTCGAGGAGCTCGGCTGCGGCCACAACCCGAAGGCGCCGCGCTTCGACATCTACCCGGCCGGGCCGAACAGCCCGGGCGCGCTGCACTTCGGCATCAACGGGCTGACGCCCTCGCCCTTCCTCCGCCGGACCATGCCGGACTGGGAGGAGCCGCACATCCACATGGACCTCGTCACCTTCGACAGCACGGTGACGGCCGGCAATTCGGTGATCGTGGACGAGGGCTACCTGAACTCGCTGGCCGACCCGCAGGTGATCGAGGCGGCGCGGCGCTACGGCGATCCGGCGGACCTGCTGGAAGGGTTCCCCGTGTAGTGCAGATCGCCGGAGGGTGGATGCGCCCGAAGGCGTGAATCTGCCCTGCAACGAAAGCCCGCATCGGCGTTCCGAACCGGAGGTTCGGCACGCCGATGCAGCGCGCGCGCCCTACAGGAACACGCCCTTCATCCCGCCGGCCGGATAGCGCGTGCCCCGGGCCGCGCCCGCCGGCACGGCGGCGGTGATCGCCGCGACCTCCTCCGGCGTGAGCGCGACACCCATCGCGCCGGCATTCTCCTCGAGCCGCGCGATGCTGCGCGTCCCCGCGATCGGCAGCACATCCTCGCCCTGCGCCAGCAGCCAGGCCAGGCAGAGCTGCGCCGGCGTGCAGCCCTTCGCCTTCGCGAAGCCGGCAACGCGGTCCGCGAGCGAGATGTTGTGCGCGAGGTTCTCCGGCATGAAGCGCGGATGCTGCGCGCGGCGGCCGCCGACATCCTCGAGCGTGCGGATGGTGCCGCTCAGCAGCCCGCGGCCGAGCGGCGCATAGCCGACGAAGGAGATGCCGAGATCGCGCGTGACGGCGCGCGTTGCCTCCGCCTCCTCCCGGTAGAGCAGGGAATACTCGGTCTGCACCGCGGCGATGGGATGGACGGCATGCGCGCGGCGGATGCGCTCCGGCGCGGCTTCCGACAAGCCGAGCAGGCGGACCTTGCCCTGCTCCACCAGGCGCTTCATCGCGCCCACCGTGTCCTCGACCGGGACGTTCGGGTCCACGCGGTGCTGGAAATAGAGGTCGATCACCTCCACCCCGAGGCGCTTCAGGCTGGCCTCGCAGGCGGCCTGGACGTAGGCGGGGCTGCCATCAACGCCATTGGCGCCGCCCTCGCGCCGGATCTGGCCGAACTTCGTGACGAGGAAGGCCTTGTCGCACCAGCCGCCGGCGAGCGCCTTGCCGAGCAGCGTCTCGTTGTGGCCCCAGCCATACATGTCGGAGCTGTCGAGATGGTTGATCCCGATCTCCAGGGCACGCTGGATCAGCCGGACGGATTCCGCATCGTCGGCATCGCCATAGACGCCGGAGAGCGACATGCAGCCGAGCCCGATGGCCGAGACCATCGGGCCGCCGCGGCCCATCGGGCGGAGCATCACCGTCATCGCGGAGCATCCTTCTGCGTGAATCCGATCGCGGCGAGCGCCGCGCGTGCCTTCTCGCCGCCGAGCAGCGCCATGAGCGCGCGCGCGCCATCGCCTTCCGTCAGCGCGCCGGCGGCGTAGCCGGTGGACAGCGCGTAGGGCGGCGGAAAGAGGCCCATCAGCGAGACGCCGGGCCGCCCGACGATCTCGGTGGCCTGGCTGACCGCGAGCTCCACCTCGCCGCGGCCGCAGGCGGCGACGGCGTTGACCCCGAAATCGAACAGCCGGCCCTTGGCGCGGACCGCCTCCGCGATGCCGAGCTCGGCGATCACCTTCTCGAAGTGCCGCCCGCCGGTCGCACCGCTCGCCGGGTCCGCCCAGCCGATGCTCTCGGCAGCCAGCAGCGCCGCGCGAAAACTGGCGGCATCCTGCATGGGGCGGCGCCGCGCACCGTCCCGCAGGGCGAGGCCCGTGCCGGCCTCGCCGAGCGGGAGCACGGCCCGCGGCCGCAGCTTCGCCAGGTGCTCCTCGCTCGTCACCACCACATCGGCCGGCTCGCCCGCCAGGACCCGGTCGCGCAGCGCGCCGGCGGTGCCGTAGTGCACCACGGGCGGCGGCCCGGCCCACGCGCCGCCTTCGAGCAGGTGCTCCACCGCGGTCTTGATGGCGCCCGCGGCCAGCAGGATCGGCGGGTTCATGGCGCCGCCCTGCGCGCCAGGCGCCGGTCGCGCCAGATCGGAAGCACGATCGAGATCACCAGCATCACCCAGAGGACATTCGCGATGGTGGAGGAGAACAGCACCATGATGTCCCCCTGCCCGATCCGCAGCGCGCGCAGCAGGTAGCGCTCGAAGATCGGGCCGAGCAGCACGCCGATCAGGATCGAGGTGACATGGTAGTTGGAGCGGATGGCGACGTAGCCGATCACGCCGAAGACGAGTGCGAGCACCATGTCGAAGACGTATTCGCGGTCGGCGAAGGCGCCGACAACGGTCAGCGCCACGATCAGCGGCGCGATGATGTGCATCGGCACGTTGACCACGCGGGAGGCGTAGCGCGCCATCGGCAGGACCAGCGGGATCATCATGATGTAGGCGACCGTCATCATCACGAAGACGCCGAAGGCGATGGAAGGGCTCTCGCTGAACAGCCGCGGCCCCAGCGTGATGCCCTGGTACTGCAGCACGATCATCATCACCGCGGCCGTCGAGCCGCCCGGCACGCCGATCGCCATGGTCGGCACCAGCGTGCCCGAGGTGACGCCGTTGTTCGCCGCCTCGGGCGCGATGACGCCCTGTGGATGGCCGGTGCCGTAGCGTTCCGGCGTCTTCGAGAACAGCCGCGACTGCTGGTAGGCGACGAAGGCGGCGATATAGGCGCCGGCCCCGGGGATGACGCCGACGATCAGGCCGATGAAGCTGGTCCAGACGATCTGCCACCAGTTCGCCAGCGCCATGCGCAGCCCGTCCAGCGTGTCCTTCCACTGCGCGGCGCGGCTCTGCGCGGGCGGTGTGCCGTTGAAACGCTCCTCCAGCATCACCAGCGCCTCGGCGATGGCGAACAGGCCGATCAGCACGGGCACCAGCGGCAGCCCGTCATACAGTTCCAGCAGGCCGAAGGTGGCGCGCGGCGTGGAATAGACTGCGTCGGTGCCGATCGCGCCGAGCATCAGCCCGAACATCCCGCCGATCAGCCCCTTCACCAGGTCCTTCGCCGCCAGCACGGCGATCAGCGTGAGCCCGAACAGGATGATCACCACCATCTCGACCGAGCGAAGGATGAGCCCGAGCTGCGCGAGGAAGGGCAGCATGGCCAGCACGGCGACGGAGGTGATCAGCCCGCCCGCGACCGAGGCGACGAAGGACAGCACCAGCGCCTGCTGCGCCTGGCCCTTCTTCGTCATCTGGTAGCCGTCGAGGCAGGTGGCGGCCGCGCCGGCGGAGCCCGGGATGTTCACCAGGATCGCCGGGATGCCGCCCGCGAGATGGTTCGCGCAATAGAGCGCGATCATGAAGGCGAGCGCGGCCTCCACCTGCATCGCCAGCGTCACCGGCAGCAGGATGATCAGCGTGTTCTGCGGCGAGAAGCCCGGCAGCACGCCGACCACGAGGCCGAGCGCGATCCCCGGGATGATCGCCCACCAGAGGCCGAAGGATTGCCCGAACAGGTCGAGCAGGGTGGCGAGATCGAGCTCCACCTCAGTCGGCGCCGGGCAGGCCGAGCAGCGCCGTCATGGCGCGCTCGAAGGGGCCGGAGGGGAAGCGCGTGCCGAGCAGCACGATCAGCGAGAACCAGGTGACGAGCGCGGTGACCACCGAGACGCCGATCAGCGTCGGCCAGTGCCGCCCGCCCAGCATCCACATCCCGGCGATCAGCATCAGCGTCAGCGCGATGGTCGTGCCGAGCAGCGGCAGCGCCACGATGAACGCCGCCGCCAGGCCGAGCAGCCCGAGCCGCAGCCGGTCCGTCGCCGCATCGCCGCCCAGGCTGACGCGCAGCGTGATGGCGCCGCGCGCGCGCTGCACCGCCATCCGCACCAGCAGCACGGCGATCAGCACGAGCAGGATGGCCCCGATGACGAGGCCGTTCGCCTTCGCCTCCCAGGCCAGCTCGCGCACCGTCCAGAAGTAGTAGAGGGTGAAGCCGAGCGCGAGCGCCGGGATGATCAGCTCCTGCCCGGCCGGCCGCGGCTCGCTGCCCTCCCGCGGCATGTTCAGCGCTGCGCCGAGAGCTGCGCGCGGTAGCGGTTGGCGAGCTCGATCATCGCCTGCGCATACTCGGTGCAGACCTGGCGGTTGCCGTACTGGATCGTCTCGAGCGGCAGGCCCTGTCGGACATAGGCGTCGCGGAAGGCCGCGTCCTCGAACACCTTGGCGGCGCTTTCCTCGAGCAGCCGGAAGCGGTCCGGGAAGCGCTGGAGCACGCTGGTATGGATCGCCCAGGCGCGGGAGGAGGGGAGTGCGGGGATGTTCGAGCCGAACACCGCGTTGACCGCCGGCGCGTCGTTGCTCTTCGCGGCGAGCACGTTCGTGGTGTTGAACACGCCCAGCGTCCGCATCCGCTCCGCCTGCTGCACCACCAGCGCGATCGGCAGCACGCCGCAATCGGCCTCGCCGTTCAGCACCGCGACGAGCGTCGGGTTGCCGCCGCCATAGGGCACCAGGTTGAAGCGCGCATTCTGGTGCTCGCCGAGGGCGAGGATGCCGATCGAGGCGGGGTGCGGGATGCGGCTGGTGGCCACGTTCAGCGGCCGCCGCTTCGCTTCCGCCACCAGGTCCTCGATCCGGCGGAAGGGCGAGTTGGCGCGGACGAAGACGCAGCTGTCGTCGATGTCGATGCGGCAGAAATAGGTCAGGTCCTCGGGGAAGCGGAAGCGCGGGCGCTGCAGGGCGTACATGATCATCTCCGGCCCCATGTTGCCGAAGAGCAGGTGGTAGCCATCGGCCTCGCGCCGCTGCACGAACAACTCGTAGCCCACCTGGCCGGCGGCGCCGGCGTGGAACTCGTATTCGAACTGGCGGTTGTTCAGGTGCTTGGTCCAGCCGTCGTCGAAGCTGCGGGCGAGCCGGTCGGCGCCGCCGCCCTGGCCGGTCGGGATCACGACGCGGAAGTTGCGCGCGGGGAAGGGGGCCTGCGCGGCGGCGCCATGGGCGAGAAGCGGCGCGGCCAGGACGCCAAGGCCGAGCGTGCGGCGGTTCAGCATGGACATTCTCCCGTTCTGTGCGGCCGGTCGTTCCGGCCGAGTCGTTCACTGGCCCCGGTAGACCGGGTCCGGCTGGCTGAAGAAGCCCATCAGGATGTGCTGCACCAGCCGGTAGTTCTTCTGCTGGAAGCTGGCATGGGCGATGCCGGGCATCACCGCGAACTGCTTGTCCGGGTTCGGCAGGCGGCGGAAGAAATCCAGCAGGTCGTCGAAGCCCGCGATGCCGTCATACTCGCCGCGCATCACGATGGTTGGGCAGGTGATCAGCGCGGGGTCCACCACCGGCAGGTGCAGGCACATGTCCACATAGGTGCCGATCGGCACGCTGTCGTCGAGGGCGAGGATCGCATCCGCGAAGGCCTCCACCGTGGCGTCCTCGGCCGTGCCGGGGTGGTCGCGGGTGAAGATGGAATGGACGAAGGCGCGGTCGATCTTCCGCCGCTTCCCGGCCGCCATGTACTCCGGCAGCTTCTTCCGCCGCTGCTCGAGCGTGGGGCTGCCTTCGCCGGTCCAGACGAAGGCATCGAGCGCGAGGCGCGCGACCCGTTCCGGATGCCGCTGCGCAAACAGCGCGGCCTTCAGCGCGCCCGAGGAGATGCCGTAGATCAGCAGCGGTGCCGGCCCGCGGATGCGCGCGATATGCGCGGCCGCGCAGGCGATGTCGTCGGCGCCGGTCGAGATGTCGCAGGTGATGTCGCGATGCTTGGAGGACCGGCCATAGCCTTCGTTGTCGAGGCACCAGCAATCGTAGCCGGCGCGCGCGAAGACATCCATGACCGACACGTCCGGCTTGCCCGGCACCGCCAGGTCGAAGGTCGCCTGGGAGCCCATGGAGGAGCCGTGGACGAACAGCACGATGCCGCGCTTGGCGGTCGGCGCGGCCACGAACTTCTCCCACATGAACAGCCGGACATCGCCCTTGTCGGTCCAGTGCTCGATCCCGGTGACGGGTTCCGCCATGCCGTCTCGTTCCCCCTCTGACGGCGCGCGTTTCGCACGGAAGCGGGCGCGAGCGCAATCGGTTGCGCGGCGGCCTGCCTCAGCCTTTGCGAATCGCCCGCCGCGGCGAGGGGGCGGGCGCACGTCCGCCGACCGGCGGCGGCGGGCAGGGCCGCCGCGGGGGCCGCGGTGCGGTGCGGTCAGTTCAGGAACGGATTGCGGCCCCGCGCCGGCGCGCGCGGGCCGAAATGCTTCGCCAGGTAGTCCACGATCAGGTCACGGAACTCGCCTTCCAGCGGGTTCATGCCGTGCCGCTCCGTCATCCAGTCCATCAGCCCGTCCCATTGCTGGCGGCTGAAGGCGCTGCGGCGGATGATCGCCGAGCCGTGGCAGACGGTGCAGTAGGCGAAGGTCTCGGACCGGCCCTCGCCGTCCGGGAAGACCGTCTCCTCCTCGGGCTCCGGCGCAGGGGCGGCGCCTTGCGCGGCCGCCCCCGTCGCCAGTGCGGCCGCCAGCAGCAGCGCCAGGAGGAGCCGCATCAGCCCACCAGCACCGCGGCGCGGCTGATCGCGTTGGCGCCGTAGCCCTGCGGGTTCCAGTTGGCCGGCGCGTGCGGCTGCATCCGCCCCTCGCTGTCCGTCGCGCGGTACCAGATCTCGTAGTAGCCGTCGGCGGGCAGGCTCACCCGGCCCGTCCAGCGCTGCCACGCATGGCGGTTCGCGGCCGCCGCGACCTGCATCGCCGTCCAGGTCGCGCCGAAATCCACGCTCACATGCACCGCCTGCACGCTGAGATCGCCCGCCCAGGCCGCGCCCCGCAACTCGAGCGCGCGGGTCCCCGCCGCCAGCCGCGTGCCATGCGCGTGGGAGGAGAGGATGGAGCGCACCGGCATGCTCTCCATGTCCGCGAAGCTCGCGCCGTTGTCGTTGCTGCCTGGCACGATCGGGCGCACCGGCATCCGGTAGGACGTGCCGCCCATGCCCTGGCCGTCATGCGGCGTCGCGCGCAGCGTGATCCGGTTGAACCATTTCTGGCTGAGGCTGCCGGGCCAGCCCGGCACGAGCAGCCGCACCGGCGCGCCGTGGACATGCGGGATCGGCTGCCCGTTCATGCGCAGCGCGATCAGCGTGTCCCCGTCCATCGCCTTGGCGATCCGCATGCCGCGGCTGATCGCGGCGCGGCTGGTGTCGCCCGAGAGATGCGGATCGGCGCCGAAATGGCCGGTGAAGCGCGCCGTGTCCTTCAGACCGGCCGCCTGCAGCACGTCGCGCAGCCGCACCCCGGTCCAGGCGGCATTGCTGATCGCGCCGTTGCCCCACTGGTTGCCGCGCGTCTGCGGCTGGAAGAAGCCGCGGCCATTGCCGCCGCATTCCATCTGGAGCTGCAGCGTGACCGTCTGGAAACGGGCTTCGAGCTCGGCCAGCGTGAGTTCGAGGCGGGTGTTCACCTCGCCATCCACCGTGATCTTCCAGCCGCGCGCATCGGCGACGGGGTCGGGGATGCCGCCATTGTTGCGGATGAAGAAGTTGGCGGCGCTGGTGACCGGCTCGTCGAGCAGATGCTCCGGCGTCTCCGCCACCAGCGGCCGTTCCTGGAGGAGGATCAGCTCCCCCTTGCCGTCCATCCGCAGCACCTGCGGCGCGCTGCCCTGGGCCGCGGCGGGCCGGGCGAAGAGCGCGGGGAGCAGGCCTTCCGGCGCCCGGGCGCCGAAGGGGATGGCGGCGCCCACGGTCGCCCCCATCGTGGCGAGCGCCGCGCCGCGGAGCACGCCGCGGCGGCCGAAGGCGATCGCATCGGCGCGCGCCGGATCGTCGCGGTAGAGTTCCTGGATCGAGCGCTCGGCCCAGCCCTGACGTCCCTTCATGATATCGTTCCTCCCGGCCTGTCCTGGTTGGACGCCTGCCCGTTCTGTCAGTCCGGATCGGGGCAGAACACGTCCTTGAGCGTCGCGATCACGCGGGCCACGCGTGGATCGGCGATCCGGTAATGGATGGTCGTGCCGGTGCGCCGCGTGGCGACCAGGCCGTCGTCGCGCAGGCGCGCCAGGTGCTGCGACACAGCGGGCTGGGACAGCCCAACGCGCTCCGCCAGGCGCCCGACATGCGCCTCGCCCTCGGCGATCAGCAGGCAGAGCAGCACGAGCCGGCGTTCGTTGGCGAGCAGGCGCAGCATCGCCGCCGCCTCGGCGGCGGCGGCTTCCATCCGCGCATCGAGGGTGTCGGCCGGCGGCGCCGTGGCGGGCGAGGTGGCAACCGTATTCATAATAAGTCGATTATATTTGTTCGGTCCCGGGGAATCAAGCCTGAACTGCACCGCCCCGCTCGCACCGCTCCGCTCGCGGCGCCCTGGCCGGGGCCTGGCGGCGCACGCCTTGTTCGCCGCCATCCCCCCCACTAGGTTCCCCTACCAGCGTCGCCCCCCCAAGGACCCCGGAATGCTCATCAACGCGCTGTTCTTCCTGCTCGACGCGGCGCTCGGCTTGCTGTGGTGGGCGGTCCTTCTGGCGGCGATCGTGCAGACCCTGCTCGCCTTCAACGTGCTCGATGGCCGCAACCGGATCGTCTGGACCATCGCCGATTTCCTCTACCGCGTGACGGAGCCGCTGCTGCGGCCGATCCGCAACCGGATTCCCAATCTCGGCGGGGTGGACCTCTCGCCGCTGGTGCTGCTGCTGCTGATCACCGCCATCCAGCGCTTCATCGTGCCGGGGGTGTACACGCAGCTGAAGCAGCTCGGCCTCTAGCGCTGGGCCCGCTCCGCATGATGCCGGACGGGATCGAGCTGCGGGTCCGCGCCCAGCCCCGGGCGCGCCGGGCCTCGCTCGGCGGACGCTCCCCGGATGGCACGGCGCTCGCCGTCGCCGTCACCGAGCCGCCGGAGGATGGCCGCGCCAACCGCGCGGTGGAGGCTGCGGTCGCGGCGGCGCTCGGGTGCTCGGCTTCGGCCGTCGCCGTCACCCGGGGCGGCACCGCCCGCATCAAGACGCTTCGCATCGCGGGCGACCCCGCGGCGCTGGCCGCGAAACTGGAACGGCTCCTCGCATGACCGCCACGCTCATCGACGGGAAGGCCGTCGCGGCCGGGCTGCGGCGGGGGATCGCCGCGCGCGTCGCCACCCTGCCGTTCCGCCCCGGCCTCCGCGTGGTGCGGGTGGGGGAGGACCCGGCCTCCGGCGTCTATGTCCGCAACAAGGACCGGGCCGCGCAGGAAGTCGGCTTCGACAGCGCCACCGTGCATCTCCCCGAGGCCACGACCGAGGCCGAGCTGCTCGCGCTGATCGCGCGGCTGAATGCCGATGCGGCGGTGGACGGCATCCTCGTTCAGCTGCCGCTGCCGCGGCACATCCGCACCGAGGCCGTGATCGCGGCGGTCGCGCCGGAGAAGGACGTGGACGGCTTCCACCCGCTGAACGCCGGGCGGCTCGCCGCCGGCCAGCCCGGCCTCGTCCCCTGCACGCCGAAGGGGGTGATGCATCTGCTGCGCGCCGCCGGGTGCTCCCTGCCCGGGGCGCGGGCCGTGGTGCTCGGCCGCAGCGCCATCGTCGGCCGGCCCATGGCGCAACTGCTGCTGGCCGCCGACTGCACGGTGACGATCGCCCATTCCCGCACCCGGGACCTCGCAGCCGAATGCCGCCGCGCCGAGATCCTCGTCGCCGCGGTCGGCCGGGCGGAGATGGTGCAGGGCGACTGGGTGGCGGAGGGCGCGGCGGTCATCGATGTCGGGATCAACCGCCTCGCCGATGGGCGCCTGGTCGGCGACGTCGCCTTCGCCGCGGCCGCCACCCGCGCGGCGGCCATCACCCCGGTGCCCGGCGGCGTCGGGCCGATGACGATCGCCTGCCTGCTCGAGAACACCCTGGAGGCGGCGCTCGCCCGCCGCGGCTGAACATGGGCAATGGCGGCCTGCTGATCGGCGGCGCCTTCGTCGCCATCTGGGCGTCCGCCTTCACCGTGGCGGGCGTCGTGGTGCGGGAATGGCCGCCGCTCTGGGCGCTGGCGATCCGTTTCGGCCTCACCGCGCCGCTGCTGCTCGGGATCGCGCTCGCCTTCCGCATCCGCTGGCCGGCGCCGGCCGATGCGCTGCGGGTCGGGCTGCTCGGGCTGTTCGGGATGGGCGGCTACCTCGCGCTCGCCTGGCTCGCCATGGCGCGCATCCCGACCGGGCTCGTCGCGCTGATCTGCGCCACCACGCCGCTGCTGGTTGCCGCCGGGGAGAGCCTGCTGCTGCGCCGCCCGCTGCCGCCGCTGGCCTGGCTCGGGCTGGTGATCGGCTGGGCGGGGGTGGCGCTGCTCGGCGGGCTCAGGGCGCTCGACGGGCTGGATTCGGCCGAGGGCACGGGCTTCCTGCTCGCGATCGGCGCGGCCGCGGCGCAGGCGGCGGGCCTGCTGATCTACGCCCCGGCCAAGGGCCGCGTCGACCTCTGGGCGGCGAGCCTCGGCCAGACCGCCGTCTCCGCCCTGCTCTGCCTCGTCCTCGCGCTGGCGCTGGAAGGGGCGATGCCGCGGAGCGCGGCCTGGTTCACCCTGGCCGGGCTGCTCTGGTCCATGCTGGTGGTCGGGATCGGCGGCTACGCGCTCTATTTCGTCATGCTGAAGCGGGTTCCGACCTCGACCGCCTCGGCGCTGCAACTGCTGGCGCCGCCGCTCGCCGCGGTGTTCGGCTGGGCGCTGCTGGGGGAGCGGCTGTTCCTCAGCGACATCCTGGGCGGGCTGCTGACGCTCGGCGGGCTGGCATTGCTGCTCCGCGCACGACGCTGACCACGCGGGACGGTTCCGTGGCACCATCGCCCGCATGTACACACCGCCCGTCTTCCGCGTGGAGGATCCCGGCTGGATCCATGCCTTCGTCGAAGCGCATGATTTCGGCCTCCTGGTGAGCGCCGCGCCGCTCACCGTCACGCATCTGCCGTTCCACCTGGTCCCGCCCGCAGGGGGCCGCCCGGCACGGCTGCTGACCCACATGGCGCGCGCCAATCCCCACTGGCAGGCCTTCGCCGCCGCCGGCGCCGAGGCGCTCGCCATCTTCCGCGGGCCGCACGCCTATGTCTCCTCGGCCTGGTACGGCGCCCGCCCGGCGGTGCCGACCTGGAACTACGACGTGGTGCAGGCGCGCGGCCAGGCGACGCTGATCGAGGACGAGGCGGTGATCGCGGAGCAGATGCGCAGCCTCGCCTTCCGCTACGAGCCCGATCCGGGCTTCGACATGGACAGCCAGCCCGCCGACTACATGGCGCGCATGTTCAAGGGCGTGGTCGGCCTGCAGATCGAGGTCGCCGAATGGACCGCCAAGCGCAAGCAGAGCCAGAACCGGCCGCTCGCCGACCGGATCGCGGTCGCGGCCCAGCTCGAGGCCCGCGGCGAGCACGCCGCGGCGGCGGCGCTCCGGCAGGCGAACGGCCTTGACTGACGACACGCCCGACATCGTCGCGACCGGCTCGCGCATCGTCTACGAGAACCGCTGGATGCGGGTGCGGGAGGACGCGATCCGCCGCCGCGATGGCTCCGCCGGCATCTACGGGGTTATCGAGAAGCAGGATTTCGTCACCGTGGTCCCGCTGGACGCGGATGGCGCGATCCATCTGGTGCAGCAGTTCCGCTACCCGGTCGGCGCGCGCTTCTGGGAGTTCCCGCAGGGCATCTGGGGCCCGCCCGGCGGCGACCCGCGCCTCGCCGCCGCGCATGAGCTGGAGGAGGAGACCGGGCTCACCGCCGCGACGCTGACGGAGGCAGGCCACCTGTTCCTCGGCTACGGCACGATCCGCCAGGGCTTCCGGGTCTTCCTCGCCACCGGCCTCACCGCGGGCCGGCCGCGGCGCGAGCAGGAGGAGCAGGACATGGTGAGCCGCCGCTTCCCCCGCGCCGAGGTCGAGCGGATGCTGCGCGAGGGCGAGATCCAGGATTCCATCACCGTCGCGGCCTGGGGGCTGCTGCTGGTCAAGGGGCTCGTCTGAACAAGCCCACCGCGCGCGCAGCGCCCCTTGGGTGCACCCGCTTCGCGGTTCCCACGGACAGGCATGAGCCGTTCCAGGATCTGCAGTTTCCGGAGCACGGCCGTCCGTTCGACCGGTTCAGTCGAACGGAGCTCGCTACCCGGCGACGCTCGCCGGATCGGCGTTCGACCCGCAGACCAGCACCGCGACCCGCGCGCCCGGCGGCGGCGCCCAGGCGCCGGAGGTCAGCGCGGCCAGCGCCGTCGCCCCGCCCGGCTCGGCCACCAGGCGCAGCGCCTGCCACAGCCGCCGCTGCGCGTCGCGGATCGCCGCATCCGGCACCAGCACCGCCGCCGCCACGTGGTCCCGCGCCACCTCGAACATCAGCGCGCCCACCTGGCGCGCCCCGAGGCTGTCGGCGGCGACGCCGCCGACCGGGCAGGGCACCGGCCGCCCTTCCCGGAGCGCGGTCGCCAGCGTCGGGCAGCTTTCCGGCTCGACGCTGACCACCTCGAGCGGCGTGCCGGCGTACCAGGCCGCGATCCCGCCGATCAGCCCGCCGCCGCCGGTCGCCACCAGCAGATGCGTCGCCTCCGGCGCGTCCTGCTCGATCTCCCGCCCAACCGTCCCCTGGCCGGCAAGGACCTCGGGCTGGTCATAGGCATGTACCAGCAGGGCCCCGGTCTCGGCCGCGCGCGCCTCGCTCGCCACGCGGGCCTCGTCATAGGCGGCGCCGACCCGGTGCAGGGTGGCGCCATAGCCCTCGATCCGGCCGGTCTTGGCCGCCGGCGTCCCCACCGGGCAGAACACCTCGGCCCGCACGCCGAGCGCGCGCGCCGCATAGGCGACCGCCGCGCCGTGGTTCCCCCCCGAGGCGGTCACCACGCCGGCCGCCGGCAGCTCCGCCGTCAGCATCCGGTTGAAGGCGCCGCGCGGCTTGAAGCTGCCCGTGGCCTGGAGCAGTTCCAGCTTGAGGATCAGCGGCAGGTCGAGCCCCAGATCGGCGCCCGCCATGCGCATCACCGGCGTGTGGCGGACATGGGGCGCGATGCGGCGGGCGGCGGCTGTGATCGCGGCGCGGGTCGGCTGGGTCATCCCCTCATCTAACCACCTCCACCCCGGCCAGCCAGCACCCTGGCCGCGCGGTATGGAGGTTGACGAAGGCGGTGCGCGGATCGGCCAGCGCCCGCCGCAGCGGCGCCTCCACCTCCGGCCCCCTGGCGACCTGGCCGAGATCGTAGAGGCACATGTGATCCGCGTCATAGGCGCGGACCGAGACGAGCGTCTCCGGGCCCGTCGCGATCGGCGCGATCACGTCGGTCGCGTCGAAGGTTTCGCAGGGCTCGGCGCGGAGGAAGACCGGGCTCGGGGTCCAATAGACCCCGAGCGGCCGCGGCAGGCGGTAGCTGCCGAGCAGCATGACCTCGCCCGGCTCGCCATGGCGGAGGGACTGGCGGCAGGGAAAGCCGCCGGCGCCCGTGACCACGCGGCGGATTAGGGGCTGGCCGAAATCGTCCTGGCCGGTGGCGCGCCAGCGCGCGGCGGTCCCGGCGGGCATCGGGATGGAGCGGAAATGGGGCATTGCGGATCTCCTCTGCGCGCGAACCCGATAGCTGCGTCCGGCCGCGCCGCGCCTTCCGATCCTTGCGCCCGCATCCCTCTCTTTCCGGCCTGCCCCCTTTCTGCCATGGTCCGCCCCCTTCGCTGCGAGGGGACGCACCGGGAATGCCTCTCCACGCCTCGTGCGCCGCCTTGCGCGGCGACGGCGTGCTGTTCCTCGGCCCTCCGGGCGCCGGGAAGTCGGAGCTTGTCCTGCGCCTGATCGGGCGCGGCTGGAGCCTCGTCGCCGACGATCAGGTGGACCTTGCCGCCGAGCCGCCCGACCGGCTGCTCGCCGCCGCGCCCGGGCCGCTGCGGGGCCGGCTCGAGGTGCGCGGCCTCGGCATCCTGCGCGACCTGCCGGTGGAGGCCCCGGCGCGGCTGCGCCTGGTAGTGGAACTCCTGCCGCCGGGCGAGGCGCCGCCCCGCCTGCCCGAGCCCGCCGCCTGGTACGCGCATGGCCGCAGCCTCCCGCGCCTCGCGCTCGCGGGGCGGGAGGCGGCGGCCCCCGACAAGGTGGCGCTCGCGCTCGATCTCGCCTGCGGCCGCGCCCGCATGGACGCCGGTGCCTTCGCATGAGCGCGTCCCGCCGCCCGGTCGTGCTCGTCACCGGCCTCTCGGGGGCCGGGAAGGCCTCGATCCTGCGCACGCTCGAGGATCTTGGCTTCGAGACGGTGGACAACCCGCCGCTGACGATCCTCGAGGAACTCGTCACCGATGGCCGCACGCCGATCGCCATCGGTGTGGATGCGCGCTCCCGCGGGTTCCGCGCGGAGGAGGTGCAGGCGGCGCTCGATGCGCTGCGGCGCCGGGCCGACATCGCGGTGAGCCTGGTCTTCGCCACCGCCGAGGACGGGGTGCTGCTGCGCCGCTTCTCCGAAACCCGCCGGCGCCATCCGCTGACGCCGGGCGGCTCCCTCGGCTCGCGCGTCGCCGACGGCATCGCGCGGGAGGCCGCACTGCTCGCCCCGCTGCGCGAGGCCGCCGACCTGCTGGTGGACACCTCCGAACTGCCGCTGCCGGACCTGCGGCGGCTGATCGAGCGCCGCTTCCGGCCCGAGGGCGCGGCCGGGATGGAGATCGCGGTGATCTCCTTCGCCTATCCGAAGGGGCTGCCGCGCGAGGCCGACCTGGTGCTCGACATGCGCTTCCTGCGCAACCCGCACTACGATCCGGTGCTGCGCCCGCAGACCGGGCGCGATCCGTCCGTCGCTGCCTTTGTCCAGGACGATCCGGCCTTCCCCGCCTTCTGGGATCGCATGACAGGCCTGCTGGACCTGCTCTTGCCCCGCTACGTCGCGGAGGGGAAGAAATACCTCGCGATCGCGCTGGGCTGCACCGGCGGGCGCCATCGCTCCGTGCTTGTCGCCGAACGCCTCGCTTCCCATCTGACCGGGGGTGGGTGGCCGGTCGAGGTCATCCATCGTGAACTGGCGCCTGCCCCGGCTCTCTCGCCGGCGGGGGCGGTCCCAACGGGGCGGGAGGCCCTGTCCCCTTCGTCATGACGACGCCCCGATGATAGGCCTGGTCCTGGTCACGCATGGCCGACTGGCGGAGGAACTCCGCGCGGCGATGGAGCATGTCGTCGGCCATCAGGACGGCGTGGCGACCGTCTGCATCTTCCCCGAGGACCAGATGGAATCGCGCCGCGAGGACATCCGCGACGCGATCTCCGGGGTGGATTCCGGCGACGGGGTGGTGGTGCTCACCGACATCCTCGGCGGCACCCCCTCCAACCTCGCCTTCCAGCTCTGCGACCACCGCAAGGTCGAGGTGATCGCCGGCGTCAACCTGCCGCTGCTCGTCAAGCTCGCGAAGATCAGGGGCACCGAGCCGCTGGCCGAGGCGGTGGCGCACGCCACCGCCGCGGGCCGGAAATACCTGGCGAGCGCCGCCGAGGTGCCCGAGCCCGCGCGCCCGAATGGCGGCGCGACGCCGCCCGACGCTCCCGGCGGCGCGCCACCGGCCGACGGCAATGCCCCCGAGGGAACCACCCGATGAACGAATGGCCCGACGAGGCCGGGGAGGCCAAGGTGCCGGTCGCCGCGGTCGCCGCGGAGGCCGGCGCTTGCGGCTGCGACGCCGCCGGCGGCATGGTGATGCGGCGCAGCGTGAAGATCGTGAACAGCCGCGGCCTGCATGCCCGCGCCGCCGCCAAGCTGGTCGGCGTGGCGGAACGCTTCTCGGCCTGCGTGAATGTCTCGCGCCATGGCCAGACGGTGCCGGCCTGCTCCATCATGGGCCTGATGATGCTCGGAGCCGGCCAGGGCAGCGAAGTCATGGTGGAAGCCGAAGGCTGGGACGCCAAGGAAGCGCTCGAGGCGGTGGCCGGCCTGATCGAGGCCGGCTTCCATGAAGACTGAGCGGCCCGACCCGAAGGCCGCGGCCGACCCCCCCGCCAAGCGGCCGCCGCGCCGGTCCCGCGAGGTGGTGATCCGCGGCATCGCGGTCGCCCCCGGGATCGCCATCGGCGAGGTCTTCGATACCTCCGAACCCCCCGCCGAGGCACCGCGCCGCGCCATCGAGGCCGGCGCCGTGGACGCCGAGAAGCAGCGCCTCGCCACCGCCGTCGCCGCCTCCCGCAAGCAGGTGGCCAAGCTCAAGACGCGGCTCGGCGTGCTGCCGGAGGAGGCGCAGGAGGAGCTCGAGCCGCTGCTCGATGCCTATGCGCTGATGCTGGGCGATTCGCGGCTGATCCGCGGCGCGCGCAAGCGCATCGAGAACGAGCTCCTCGCCGCCGAGACGGCCGTGGCCGACGAGGCGGAGGCGATCGCCGAGGTCATCCTCTCGGCCCGCGACGACGACAAGGCCGGCCTCCGGCGCCGCGCTGGCGAGGTGCGCGAGATCGCCCGCCGGCTGACCCGCAACCTGACCCAGAACCCCTTCCGCAGCTTCAAGGACGTGCCCGAGGGCGCGATCCTGGTCGCCGTGGAGCTGACGCCCGCCGATGCGGCGCTGCTCGATCCGGCGCGGATCGCCGGCGTCGCCGCCGAGGAAGGCGGCGCGGACGGCCACACCGCGATCATGCTGCGCGCGCTCGGCATTCCCGCCGTGCTCGGCGCGCCGGGGCTGACCGAAGCCGCGCGCCGCGGCGATCCGGCGGTGCTGGACGGCGCCGCGGGCTCGATCGCGCTGCACCCCACCACGGTCACGCTCGGCCACGCCAAGGACCAGATCGCGGCCTATGCGCGGGAGCGCCAGCGCCTCGGCAAGCTGCGCCGGCTGCCCGCGGTGACCACCGATGGCGAGCAGGTGGAGCTGCTGGCGAACCTCGAGATCCCGGCCGAGCTGCCGCTGATCGCCCAGGCCGGCGCGCAGGGGATCGGGCTGCTGCGCTCCGAGTTCCTGTTCATGAATCGCGAGGACCTGCCGGACGAGGACGACCAGTTCGCCGCCTATCACCCGATCGTCGAGGCGATGAACGGCGACCCGGTGACGATCCGCGTGCTCGACTGGGGCGGCGAGAAGGACATGGAGGCGCTGGCCGCCGGCGTGGAGACGCATCACGCCAGCGCCAATCCCGCGCTCGGCCTGCGCGGCATCCGCATGCTGCTGAAGCGCCCCGAGCTGCTGGAGGCGCAGTTCGCCGCCATCCTGCGCATTGCCGCCCGCGCGCCGGAGGGTGCGGTGCGCGTGATGCTGCCGATGGTGACCGTGCCGGAGGAGGTGAAGGCGGCGCGCGACATCTACGACCGCGTGGCGCGCAGGCTCCGCCGCCGCGGCGAGAAGGTGCCCGAGAAGCTGCCCGAACTCGGCGCGATGATCGAGACGCCCGGCGCCGCGCTCGCGGCCGACGCGATCGCGCTCGAGGCCGATTTCTTCGCCATCGGCACCAACGACCTGGCGATGTACACGCTCGCGGTGGACCGCGGCGATGCGGAGGTCGCGCATCTCTACGACCCGCTGCACCCGGCCGTGCTGCGCCTGGTGCAGTTCAGCACCGAGGCCGCGCTGCGCCTGCGCATGCCCGTCTCGATCTGCGGCGAGATGGCCGGCAACCCGGCGCTCGTGCCGCTGCTGCTCGGCCTCGGCATCCGCAGCCTGTCCATGAATGCGGGCGCGATCCCGCGGGTGAAGCAGGCCGTGCGCGCCCTCGACATCGGCGATTGCGCGCGCTTCGCCCGGCGCGTGATGGAGCAGTCCGACCCGGCGCGGATCCGGGAGCTGGTGGACGGCTTCGCCGCCGGCGTGACCGAGCGCGGCTAGAGCGGCCCGCGCTTCGGCAAGCGGCGCACGACACGCGCGGGTGAGGCGGGCTTGCGCGAGGCCGCCTTCTTCGCCGCGACGAGGCCGCGTCGGAGCAGGGCGGAGGAGCCCGCCTGCGCCGCGGGGCGCCTGAACGGCGACGGTGCCTTGCGATGCATCCCATTCCTCCCGCAACGCTGGCCGGCCTGCGATCGTGCGGACCTGCGGCCGATGAGCGCTGTCTCACGGCTCGGTGCGAATCTAGCTTTGTCGCCCGCATTACCGCAATCGTGATCCGGCCTGCCCCGATCCGGCCACGGCCTGGCCCCGCCGGCGCCAAGGCGCGCGGCCAGCCTTTCTCGCATGCGGCCCCGGCTGCCATCGCAGTGCCGGGGGGAATGGATCGTCGTGGCGCGCGTTCCTGGCTGGTCCCGGCGGTGCTTCCGAACGGCGTTGCGGCCGGGGCCGATGACCTGGGAGGTGCGACATGCATTTTGTCCAAAGGGCCGCCGTCACCGGCCTCTTCGCCCTCTGGCTGGCGCCGTTGCCGGCGCTGGCCGGCAGCGAATCCTCGAACTCCTCCTCCAACTGCTCGAACGGCCGCTGCACGCGCGTCGAATCGCTGGTCATCGAGGACCGGCACGGACGCCGCGGCTGGGTGCGGGAGGAGCGTTGGCGCGAGGGCGGCCCGCGCTATGGCCGGCAGGAGATCCTGCCCGGCATCCACCTCCGCCTCTGGCCGCCGGTGCCCCGCCGCGGCCGGGACGATGACGACGACTGACGGACGGCCGCGACGCGTGGCCAGGCTTGCGGCGCCCCCTGCTTGACGGCGCGGCCGCGCCCGACCATAACCCGCGCCCTCAACGTCCCTTGGGACGAACGGGGCTGTAGCTCAGTTGGGAGAGCGCGTCGTTCGCAATGACGAGGTCAGGGGTTCGATTCCCCTCAGCTCCACCAGTTTTCCCACCCCCGCGGCCTGATCCCGCACCGCCCCTCGGGGCCGGCCGGCCTTCCATCCGATGAACGCCTGGCGACATCCCGTGCCGCGGGCTCGGCTTGATCGCCGGCGTCCTATGGCAAGGCGCATTGCCTGAGCATCCCGGGGTCGGGGTCGCAGCCGAGGCCGGGCCCCTGCGGCACCGCGAAGCGCGCTCCGCGCGGCAGCACGGCCTCGCCGAACGGGCCTGGATCGAGATCGAAGAAATAGGCCTCGACCGGCGTCTCCGGCGCGATCGCCGCGCAGAGATGGATCGTCGCCAACAGTGCCGGCCCGAAATAGGGCGAATGCGGCGCGAAGCGCGCACCCGCCGCGCGCGCCAGCGCCGCCACCTCGCGCAGCGCGGAGATGCCGCCGATCTTGGCGACCGACGGCTGCACCACGTCCACCGCCCGCACCATCCGCTCGAAATCGAGGAAGCTCGCGGCGTTCTCGCCGCAGGCGATGATCCGGCCCGTGTCGTGCCGCAGCGCGGCGAGCGCGGCGTAGTCGTCGGGGCGGTAGAGCGGCTCCTCCACCCAGGCGAGCGGCACGTCGGACAGCTCGCGCAGGATCGCGCGCGCGCCCTCGGCCGACCAGGCGCAGTTCACATCGACCATCAGCGCGCCGTCGCCCGGCATCAGCGCGGCGGCGGCGCGGATCTCGGGCACGCGGATCTCGTGCAGCTTGATGGCGCGGAAGCCGCGTGCCAGCGCCTCCCGCGTGTCGGCCGCCACGGCCTCCGCCGTGCCGTAGCGCGGCAGGCTCGCATAGGCGGGCAGCGACTCGCAGGGCGCGCCGCCGAGCAGCCGATGGAGCGGCAGCCCCGCGGCCTTGCCGGCGATGTCCCAGACCGCCGTCTCGAAGCCCGAGGCCGCATGCAGGAACGGGCCGGACCCGCCGAGCCCGTGATAGCGGCGCAGGATGGCACCCGCCGTGCCGGCCGGGTCCAGCGCATCGAGGCCGATGGCAGCGGGTGCGAGGATGCCGCGCAGGGCTTCCCGCACCACCGGCCAGGAGTCGTAGAAGCTGAAGCATTCGCCCCAGCCGACGAGGCCGCCTTCGGCCTCGACGCGCACCAGGAGCGTATCGAAGGCGCGGCGCGGCACGCCGGCGAGCATCGGCGTCGCGCCGCGCAGGCGCACCGCCTGCCGGTAGAGCACGGGTTCGACCGCGGTGATGCGCCGCATGATGGCTTCGTTCCCTCCGATGGAGCACGCGGGGCAGCATAGGCATGCGCCGGCCCCTTGGCCGAGCCCTCGGGCCGCGTCGTGCTCACCTGGGCTGGCCGTTTGCGGCGGGCTGCGGCGGCGCGGCGCGCGCCCGCTCCGCATCCAGCTCGGCGCCGAGCAGGATCACATAGACGCTGACGTAGAACCACATCATCAGCGCGATCGCCGCGCCGAGCGGCCCATAGGTCTCGTCGAGCGCGGCCATGCGCCGCACGTAGTAGGAGAAGGCCGCCGAACCCAGCACCCAGAGCACCGTCGCCGTCACCGATCCGGGCGAGACCAGCCGCCAGCCCGCGGGTGGGCGCGACGGGCCGAAGCGATAGAGCAGGCCGATCGCCAGCAGCACCGCGAACAGCAGCAGCAGCACGCTCGCCATGCGCGCCAGCACCGCCTGCATGGGCGCGAGCCCGATCGCGTCCAGCGCGACCGGCAGCAGCACGAGGAAGGCGAGACCGAGGCTCACCGAAAGGATCGCGCCGACCGTCAGCAGCAGCGCGGTCGCGTAGAACAGCAGCGGATGCCGCCGCTCCGCCGCGCCCTGCGCCAGGTTGAGCGCGCCGAGGATGGCGCGGATGCCGGCCGAGGCGGACCACAGCGCGATCGCCGCCGAGACGCCGGCGCCCCAGCCGAGCAGCGCCGCGGGCTTGGCGGCGAGTTCCTGCACGCGCGACGCGATCAGCCTGTAGGCCTCGGCCGGCAGCACGCCTTCCAGCACCGCGAGCTGCGGCGCGACGCTGCGCGCATCGAGGAAGAGCCCGTAGACCGACACCGCGAGCGACAGCGCCGGGAACAGCGCGAGCATGGCGTAGAAGGCGCAGCCCGCGGCGACCAGCGAGATGCGGTCGGAGGTGGCCGTCGTCAGCACGCGGCGCCAGAGGGCAGGGGGCGTCGTCACGGCCGCACACTTCGCCGGCAGGGCAGGGCGCCGCAAGGGGCGGCCGCCCGATCAGCGGCGCGCCAGCATCCGCACCAGCCCATCGGCCAGCGCGCCGAGCCCCGCCTCGACCGGCGCGCGCCGCACCTCGGCAAGGCTGCGGTCGCGCATCATCGCCGCCGCCTCCGCCACCGGATCCGGACGGCGCCGGCCGATCAGCAGCAGCACGCCCATCGCCGCGACATCGGCGAGCGCCAGGACCAGGCTGGCGCGAACCGCCCCCTGCGCCTCCGCCAGCGCGAGCCAGGCGGCGAGATGCAGCAGCACGAGCGCGGCGAGGGCGAACAGCGCGGCCGCCGCCTGGAAGGCGGTGGCGCGCGCCAGGGCGCGGCCTTCCCGGCGCAGGCGCAGCGCCTCGGCCTCCGCCGCGGCGCCGAGAAGGCCGAGGCTGCGCATCAGCGGCGGATCATCGCGAACAGCGCCGCGCCGGTCAGCAGCGCAAGGCCGATGGCCGCCAGCGGCCGTTCGCGCACCCGCTCCGAGATCTCGCCGGCGCCATCGCGCATCCGCGCGCGCACGCCTTCCGCGGCCTCGCGCGCGGCCGCCTCGGCCTCGCCGGCGATCGCCTGCATCGCGGGCGAGACACGCTCGGCCATCAGCGCCTCGACCTTCTCGCGCAGCAGGGCGAGCTCGGCCTCGGGGTCCTTGCGGCGGGGGGTGATCGGCATGCTGTCCTTCCTTCGGCTGGTGGTGGGGTTCGAACGCCGGCTCATCGCCAGGCGGGCCGGCCGAGATCGAGCTGGCCGGGCGAGGTCAGCGCGCCGGCCGCGGCGCCGGCCGCGCCACCCAGCACCGCGCCACCCACCACCGAGCCGCCGGTCACGGCACCGAGCGCGGCGCCGCCGGCGGCACCGAGGCCGGCGCCGGACAGCGCGCGGTCGCCCTGGGTGTTGCCGCAGGCGGCGAGCGTGCCGGCCATCGCCAGCGCCGCGAGGATCGTCGTGGTTCGGGTCATCGGCGTGTCTCCTTTCCGTCTCTCTCTCCGCTGCAACGCCGATCGCGGCGCCGCGTTGCATGCCCAGCACCCAGGATCCCCCGATGGCCCCCTTCCAGCCCCTGCCCCCTCCACTTGCCTCTCCACTGGCCGAACGCGGCGACCGCGTCGCGACCACGCTGCTCACCCTCGCGATCGTGATCGCGGCGCTGCATGTCGGGCGGGATGTGCTCGCCCCGCTCGCGCTCGCGCTCCTGCTGACCATCGCCGCGCTGCCGGTGGTGGAGTGGCTGGAGCGGCGCGGCGTGCCGCGCGCGCTCGCGGTCGCGCCGGTGCTGCTCGGCGTGATCCTCGTCGTGCTGCTGCTGCTCGGGCTGCTCGCGGGGCAGGCCTATCAGCTGGCGGCCGAGCTGCCGCGCTACGAGACGGAGCTGCGCGGCAAGCTCATCGCCCTCGGCGGCGGCTCCGGCCCCTTCGAGGAGGTCGGGCGCCTCGTCCGCCGGCTCGGCGAGGCGATCCGTCCGGCGGAGCAGGTCTCGGCGCCCGCGGTGGCGCTGGTGGAGCCGCCGGCCTCGCCCTTCGCCACGCTGGCCGGGCTGCTCGGCATGGTGCTGACGCCGGCCGCCGTGCTCGCGGTCACGCTGCTGCTGATGGGCTTCGTGCTGATGCAGCGGGAGGATCTGCGCGACCGCGCGCTGCGGCTGGCCGGCACGCGCGACCTGCACCGCACCACGCGCGCCATGCAGGAGGCGACGCAGCGCGTCGGGCGCTTCCTGCTGATGCATATCTGCGTCAACGCGGTGTTCGGCGCCGGCATGGCGCTCGGCCTCTGGCTGCTCGGCGTGCCGAACGCGCCGCTGTGGGGCGTGCTCGGCTTCGTGCTGCGCTTCGTGCCGTTCCTCGGCGCGCCGCTGGCGGCGCTGCTGCCGGCGCTGGTCGCCTTCGCCACCACGGACGGATGGAGCACGGCGCTGCTCGTCATCGCCTGGTTCGCCGTGGTGGACGTGGCGGTGACCTATGCGCTGGAGCCCTGGCTCTACGGCGCCTCCACCGGCGTGACGCCGATCGCCGTCGTCGTCTCCGCGATCTTCTGGGCGGCGCTCTGGGGGCCGATCGGGCTCGTGCTCGCGCCGCCGCTGACCGCCTGCCTCGCCATCCTCGGGCGCACCATGCCGGGCTTCGCCATGCTCGACGTGCTGCTGAGCGACCGCCCGCAGCTCGCGCCGCCCGAGCGCTTCTACCAGCGGCTGCTGGCCGGCGATGCGCGCGGTGCCGCGCGCATGCTGGCGGAGGAGGCGGAGCGGCAGGATGCGACGGCGGCGCTCCGCCAGCTCGCGGAGCCCGCGATCGCGCGGCTCGCCGAGGATCGGCACGCCGAGGATTTCGGCGCGGCGATGGGCCTCGGCGCGGCGCGCACCCTGATCCGCGCGCTCGGGGCGGACCAGCCGCTCGCCTTCGGCCCGCCGGAGATCGCCGTGCTCGGCGTCGGCGGCGCGCTGGACCAGGCGGCGGCCGCGGTGGCGCGCGTCGCGCTCCAGGAAGCCGGGCATGCGGTGACGGACCGGCTGGAGGGCGCCGGCCTCGGCGTGGCGGTCCTGGTGCTCGCCGGCCCCGCGGCGCCGGGCCGGCTGCGGCGCCTCGCGGCCGCGGCGCGGCTGCGGGCCGGCGAGGTGCGGCTGCTCGTGCTTGGCGCGGCCGAGGTGCCGGCGGGCGAGGTGCCGCTGCGCAGCCTCGATGCGCTGCTGGCCGCCTGCGAGCCGCAGGAGGCGGCGCGGGCGGACGCGATCCTGCCCGGGCCGCTCGGCCTGCCGGCCCTGCGATAGCGCGCCGCGCGGGGCCGCGGGGTCATACCAACGGCCCTGTTGACTGACCTGCGGCCGGCGTAGCCGGCCGAGGCCGCGAATGCGGCCCGCCGCTGATGCGGCGAGCCAAGCGGCCGGAGGCCGCGCCCGGCGCCTGAGGGCAAAAAAATACCAACGAATCGCTGAAAGCGGCCGTTGATATTAGGCCGTGAGGTGGCGCGTCGGGATGGCGAGCGTCGCGACGAGCCCTGCCGGGTCCGACCAGTCGAGCCTCACCGTTCCGCCGAGCTGGCGCTCGGCCAGCGACACCAGCAGGCGGGAGCCGAAGCCGCCGCGCGCGGGCGGCCCGTCCAGCACCGGGCCGCGGCTCTCCCGCCAGGTGAGCCGCAGGCACTCTCCCTCGACCGCCCAGCGCAGCGCCACCTGCCCGCCGGGCGCCGAGAGCGAGCCATGCTTTGCGGCATTGGTGGCGAGTTCGTGCAGCAGCATCGCCAGCGGCTGCGCCGCGCCGGCCGAGACGCGCAGCGCCGGGCCGTCGCGCGTGACATGCCCGGCATAGGCCGCGAGCTCGGCCTCGACGAGCGCGGCGAGCTCGGCGCCGGCCCAGCCCTCGGAGGCGAGCAGCGAATGCGTGCGCGCCATCGCCGCGATGCGCGCGGTGACGCCGGCGGCGAAGGCCTCGGCCGGCACGTCGCGCGGCGCGAGCTGCACGACCGAGAGCGCGACGGCCAGCGCGTTCTTGGCGCGGTGGTCCACCTCCCGCATCAGCAGGGTCTGGCGTTCCTCGGCCGCGCGGCGGTCGGTGATGTCGAGCGAGACGCCGATCAGGCGCCGGGGCGTGCCGTCCGGCCCGTGGAAGGCGCGGCCGCGCACCTGGAGGCAGCGGATCTCGCCCGTGTCGGCGCGGCGGATGCGGTATTCGCCGGCCAGCGAGACGCCGCCTTCCGCATCGCCCGGCGGCAGCCGGGCGAGCTGGTCGGTGATGAGCCCGGTGCCGCGCTCCTCCGGCAGCAGCATCGCGCGCAGCGCCGCCTGGGCCGGCGGCGGACCCTCGGGCGGCAGGCCGAACAGGCGGAACTGCTGCTCCGACCACACCGCCTGGCCGGTGACGAGATCGCGTTCCCAGGTGCCGATGCCGGCCGTCTCCTGCGCGAGACGCAGCCGGCGCTCGCTCTCGCGCAGCGCTTCCTCCGCCAGGCGCCGGGCGGTGATGTCCACGACCACGCCGCGCATGCGCCGCGCCCGGCCGTCCGGGCCGAACTCGGCGCGGCCCTGGCTCAGCAGCCAATGCGTCGAGCCGTCGGGCCAGGCGACGCGGTATTCCACCGCATAGAGCCCGCCCTGCCGGCCGGCGAGCGCATCGCGCACGCGCGCGCGCACCCTGCCGCGATCCTCGCGGTGCACGAGCGCGACCAGCGCGCCGGTGGTGTCGAGCGTGCCCTCCGGTCGGCCATAGAGCGCCTCGCGCCCGGCCGAACCGGTCACGCGGTCCGTCCTGAGATCCCATTCCCAGGCCGCCATGCGCGCGGCGGTCACGGCGCGGGCGAAGCGCGCCTCGCTCTCGGCGAGGCCCATCGCGGCCTCGGCCAGCGCGGCCCGCGCGGCGGCGACCTCGGCGATGCGGGCCGGCGCGCGCGCGGGCGGCGGGGCGCCGCGCGCCAGCGGCGCCGCATCGGCGCCGAGCGCCGCCACCTCGGCACCGAGCCGTCGCCCGAGCCAGAGCGCCGCGGCGGCGGCGAGGGCCAGCGCCAGCAGGCCGCCGAGCGCCGCGAGCAGCAGCGCCTGGCGCAGCGGCGCGTCCACCGCCGCGCGCGGTGCTGCGTAGCCGACCGCGAAGGGCACCGAATCGAGCTGCCGGATCGCCGCATAGAGCCCGACATCGCTGCCCCCCGCCGCCACCGGCGCGCCCTGCCCGGCGGCGCCGCGGAGGACGTCGCGCAGTTGCGGCGGCGCCGGCGTCCCGGGCGCGAGCTGCGTGTTCCCCGCCACGGCAACCAGCACGCCGCCGCGATCGGCGAGCGCCGCCCGCCCCAGGCCGGGCCGGAGCACGGCCCCCATCCGCGCGGCCAGCGCGTCCGGCCTGAGGCCCGCGACCAGCGCGCCCGCTGGCCGCCCGTCGCGCCGCACCGGCACGGCGAGGATGATCACCTGCCCGGCGACCGGCCCGATCACCAGGTCGCTCACGAAGCTGTCGCCCGCCTCGATCGCCGCGCGGAGCGGGTTTCCAGGCGCTGGCGGGAGCCCCAGCGGGCGATCCGGGAAGCGCGCGTCGCGCATCGGGGGCGGCGGCTGGCCGGGCGGGATCCGCGTGTTGACGACCGGCTGGTCGCTCCCCGGCGGGACCAGCAGCAGCGCCGCGAAGCCGCCCGGCCGCGCGACCAGCGCGCTGGCCTGGGCATGGAAGGCGGCGGTGCCGGGCCCGCCCGGCTCGGCGGCCAGCGCCGCATCCACGGCCGGCGAGGTGGCGAGAACCTCGAGCAGCGCGAGCGCCTGGCGCAGCTCGCGGTCCAGCGTGAGCTGCAGCGATTCGGCCGCGGCCTCGATGCCGCGCAGCGCCTCCGCGCGGCGCTCCGCCGCGGTCCAGCCGACGAGCGCGATCGCGAGTGCGACGAGCGGCAGCGTCACCGCCAGCATCAGCCGCAACAGATGCACGCCGAAGCGGCGCGCGCGGCGGTGCAGCGGCGGCGCGCCCGCCTCGGTCACGGGCGGCGGGGCGGGCACCGGCTCGGCAGGTCGCTGGTCCGGCGCCAAGGCCTCCATTCCCGTCGCTGCGCCGCCGCGATTCGAGGCGCGTCCGGTGCGGGTATAGGGCGGCCTTGTTCCGCTGTCGCGCCCGGCGCATCTGATGCGGATGGCCCGCGCGCCGATTCGCCTGCTGCCGGAGACCACCGCCAACCGCATCGCCGCCGGCGAGGTGGTGGAACGCCCGGCCGCCGCCGTGAAGGAACTGGTGGAGAACGCGCTCGACGCCGGCGCGGGGCGCATCGCCGTTGCGCTCGAGGAGGGCGGGATCGGCCGCATCCTCGTCGAGGATGACGGCATCGGCATGTCGGCCGCCGATCTCGACCTCGCGGTGGAACGTCACGCCACCTCCAAGCTGCCGGAGGAGGCGACGCTGTTCCGCATCGCCACCCTCGGCTTCCGCGGCGAGGCGCTGCCCTCGATCGGCGCGGTGGCGCGGCTGACGCTGACCTCGCGCGAGGCGGCGGGTGCGGCGCATGCGATCACCGTCGAGGGCGGGCGGAAATCCGCCGTGCTCCCGGCCGCCGGCGCGCCGGGCACGCGCGTCGAGGTGCGCGACCTGTTTTTCGCGACGCCGGCCCGCCGCGCCTTCCTCAAGACCGCGCGCAGCGAGGCCGAGGCGGCGGTGGAGGCGGTGCGGCGCCTCGCTTTGGCCTGGCCGGAGGTCGCCTTCCGCGTCGAGCTCGACGGGCGGCTCGCGCTCGGCCTGCCGGCGCAGGACCGCGCGGCGCGGATCGCCGCGCTGCTCGGCGCGGAGTTCGCCGCCGCGGCGCTGCCGGTGGCCGCCGAGCGCGGCGCGCTCAGCCTTTCCGGCCTCGCCGCCGCGCCGACGCACACCCGCGCCACCGCCGAGCACCAGCATCTCGTCGTCAACCGCCGCCCGGTCCGCGACCCGCAGCTGCGCGCCGCGCTGCGCGTCGCGTATCGGGAGCTGATCCCGCGCGGTCGCCATCCGGCCGCGGCGCTCTTCCTCGAGATCCCGGCCGGCCAGGTGGATGTGAACGTCCATCCGATGAAGACCGAGCTGCGCTTCCGCGAGGCGGAGGCGGTGCGCGGCCTGCTGATCTCGGCGTTGCGCCGCGCGCTCGCGGTCGGCGCGGGCGTGGCCCCGGGCGGCGGCGCGCTGCCGCCCGCGATGCCGGGCTTCGCCGAGGCGGCCGCGCCGCCGCCGCTGGTCGGCTGGACGCCGCCGCGCCCCGCGGGCCTTCCCGCCCCGCGGCTGCCGCTCGGCTTCGCCGCGCCGGCGGCGGTGCCGGAGCCCGAGCCGGCGGACTTCGCGGAGGGCCCGCTCGGCCGGCCGCTCGCGCAACTTCTCGCGACCTACATCCTGGCCGAGGCGCCGGACGGCGCGCTCGTGCTCGTGGACCAGCATGCCGCGCATGAGCGGCTGACGCATGAGGCGCTGAAGGCGCAGCTCGCGGAAGGCCAGGTCCGCGCCCAGCCGCTGCTGCTGCCGGCCGTGGTGGAGCGCCCGGCGCCGGAGATCGCCCGCCTGCTGGATGCGGCGGCGGACCTCGCCCGGCTCGGGCTGGAGATCGAGGGCTTCGGGCCCGGCGCGGTGCTGGTGCGCGCCATGCCGGCGCTGCTCGGCAACCCCGATCCCGCGCCGCTGCTGGCCGATCTCGCGGAGGAGCTCGCCGCGAGCGGCCCGGCGGAGGGCGGGCTGCTCGCGCTGGCGGACCGGCTGGATGCGGCGATCGCACGGCTGGCCTGCCACGGCTCGATCCGCGCCGGGCGGCGGCTCACCGGGGCCGAGATGACGGCGCTGCTGCGCCGGATGGAGGCGACGCCACGGGCCGCGACCTGCTCGCATGGCCGCCCCACTTTCATCCGGCTGGGCGAGGCGGAGCTGGAAAAGCTGTTCGGCCGGCGGTGATCCGGTGCAGAGTGGGCGACCGCAGAGGAGCGCAACGATGCGCGTCACCCAGCTCATCTACGCCTCCCGCCCCTTCGGCTTCGAGGCCGGGATGCTCGACGACATCCTGCTCGCCGCGCGGCGCTGCAATGCGCGGGACGGGATCACCGGCGCGCTGCTCTGCCGGCGCGACCTTTTCATGCAGATGCTGGAAGGCACGCGCGCGCGCGTCACCGCCGCCTTCGCGCGCATCCTGCGCGACGACCGGCACCTGGACGTCTCGCTGCTGTGGTGCGGCGATGCGCGGGAGCGGCTGTTCCCGGACTGGACGATGCGCGACGATCCGGTGCGGTCCTGGATGTGGGACGAGGCGGGGGTCGCGGCCGGGGCGGTGGCCGGCGCCACGGCCGAGGAAGCGCGGCAGGTCTTCGTCCGCCTCTCGCGCGAGCCACGCGAAGGGCTGAAGGTGGCGGTGTAGCCGCCGCTGCTTGCGGCGGGCCGCGCGGCGGGGCATGCAGCGCGGATGCCCAAGCTACAGGCGATGCAGGTCGCCGTCACGCCCTTCCAGCAGAACTGCGCCCTGGTCTGGGATGCGGACACCGCGCGCGGCGTGGTGGTGGACCCGGGCGGCGACGTGCCGCGCATCCTGGAGGCGATCGGCCGCGCCGGCTTCGCGGTGGAGCGCATCCTTCTCACCCATGGCCATCTCGACCATGCCGGCGGCGCGGCCGAGCTGAAGCGCGCGCTGGAGGCGGCGCAGGCGGCCCCGGTGCCGGTGGAGGGCCCGCACCGCGCCGACGCCTTCCTGCTGGAGGGCATCGCCGCGCAGGCCGCGCAGTACGGCATCGAGGGCATGGACGGCGTCGTGCCGGATCGCTGGCTGGAGGAGGGCGAGACGGTGCAGATCGCCGGCCAGTCGTTCCGCGTGCTGCATTGCCCGGGGCATGCGCCGGGGCATGTCGTGTTCGTCTCGGCGGCGCTCGGCTTCGGGCTGTTCGGCGATGTGCTGTTCCGGGGCTCGATCGGGCGGACCGATTTCCCCTATGGCGACCATGCCGCGCTGCTCGACGCGATCCGCACGAAGCTGTTCCCGCTCGGCGATGGGATGCGCTTCCTCTGCGGCCACGGGCCAGGCTCGACCATCGGCGAGGAGCGGCGGACGAACCCCTTCCTGCGCGAAGGCTGAGCCGCGCCGCGCCGTATCAGCCGGCCTGCGCGGCGTGCTGCGCGGCCGGCGCGATCTCCATCCGGAAGGGCAGGAGCCGCCCGGGCGCGGCCGCATCCGCCGCGGTGACCCAGCCGCGCACGGCCTCCCCGATCGCGCCGTAGGGCAGCGCGACGGAGGAGAGCCAGGGCGCCACCCAGCGGTTCAGCGGGCTGCCATCGAAGCCCCAGATCACCGGCGGCACGCCGCCGCCGGGCGCCGCCAGCACGCCATGCGCCGCCAGCACGCGATGCGCCGCCAGCGCGATGAGGTCGGAGGTGCACATGATCCCGTCCGGCGGGCCGCCGCGCCGGAGCCATTCGGCGGCCGCTTCGGCGCCCGTGCGGAGATGGTCGAGCGCCTCGCCGCCGAGCACATCGGCCGCCGCCAGCGCCGCGCCGGCGGCCTCGCGGAAGCCGGCGACGCGCCCGGCCGTCGCGGAGGAGAAGAGCGGGCCATGCACCACGCCGAGCCGGCGGCAGCCGGCGCTGCGCAGCGCCTCGGCGACGGCGCGGCCGGCGGCGCGGTCGTCGATGCCGACGAAGGGGGCGGCGCCATGGGGGGAGCGCCGGCCGACGAAGAGCAGCCGCGCGCCATCCGCCTGCTGCCGCGCGAGGCCCGGGCTCGCCACCGCGCCGAGCAGCACGGTGGCAAGCGGCCTGAGCGCGCGGCTCGCGGCCAGCGCCTCGTCCTGCACCGCCGCCTCGTCATGGGTGTCGCAGAGCATCACGCCGATGCGCTCGGCGCGCAGCGCCGTCTCGATCGCGGCCGCGATCGTCGCCATGGTCGGGTTGGCGAGATTGGGCGCGAGCAGCACCACGAGATCGGCGACACCGCGCCGAAGCTCCCGCGCCGCCGCCTGCGGGCGGTAGGCGAGCCGCGCCGCGGCCTCGCGCACGCGCGCCACCGTCCCCGCCGTCGCCTTGCCGGGGACGCCGTTCAGCACGCGCGACGCGGTGGCGATGGAGACGCCGGCCGCCGCCGCCACCTCGCTGAGCTTCGCGGGCCCTTCGGCCGGCTTCCGTTTCGTCCTGGACATCGTGGGTTCCTGCGCGATACCATGCGCAGGTAAACGATTACCCGCCAAGCCCCGATCCAGGAGGCCGCGGAATGGGAGGGCAGACGCCATGACGACGGATCGCGCGGGCGGGTCCCGCATCACGCGCCGCGGGCTCGCCGCGGCGGCCGGCCTTCTGGCGCTGCCGGGCCTCGCCCGGGCGCAGGCCGCGACGCTCACCATCTGGCACGACCTCGGCGACAACGGCATCGCCTGGTTCACCCGCATGGGCGAGGCCTTCGCGCGCGAGCGGCCAGGCATCACGATCCGCAGCCAGTCCTTCCCGACCGACCAGTGGTTCGGCCGCGTCATCGGCGCGATCAACACCAACTCCGCCCCCGACCTGATCTTCAACAACTACGAGCGCGTGATCCGCATCCAGTCCCAGACCGGCAAGGTGCTGGACATGCGCCCCGTGCTCGATGGCGTGCAGGACCGCGCCTTCCTCTCGGCCGAGGATCTTCGCGTCGGCACCTATCGCGACCGGATGATCATCATCCCGATGCAGCGCGTGCAGATGGCGCTCGGCACCCGCCGCTCCTGGCTCGCGCGCGTGGGCGAGCAGGTGCCGGTGACCTGGGACGACGCGAAGCGCGTGGCGCAGAAGTTCCGCGAGGCCGATCCGGACGGCAATGGCCGCGCCGACACCTTCGGCTTCGCGCTGCAGGCGGCGCGGCCGCGCGACCTGATCCACATGCTCGACCTGTTCACCTTCGGCGCCGGCCTGTCCCACACGCTGGTGGACCCGCAGGGCAACGTCACCATCGACCAGCCGGCGCATGCGACGGTGCTGGCCGAGTTCCTCCGCACCTATTCCACCTACCGCTTCGTGCCGCCCGACACGATCAACCACTCCTTCACCGAGATGTACCAGGTGATCGAGGGCGGGCGCGCCGGCATGTTCCGCGTGGGCGACTGGAACGTGCGCCGCTGGGACCAGGCGAACACGCTCAATGGCGACTTCGTCTCCCACCCCTGGCCGCGCTTCTTCCCCGATCGCGAGCCGGCGGTGGTGATCGGCGGCATGCGCGGCGTCGGCATCCCCGAGAACGCGCCGAACCGCGATCTCTCCATCGCCTTCGCGCGCTTCATGCTCGGCCAGCCGGCGCAGCAGGCGAGCCTCGAGATCATGGGCGCCGCCGTGCGCAAGGACCTCGACGTGTCGTCGCTGTCGGAGCGGCAGCAATGGTTCGCGCGCGCCAACCACCGCCTCGTCGCCTATGACTTCCCCGAGGCGACGCATGCCTGGTACCCCGAGCTGGAGGCGCAGTACCACCGCCGCCTGCTCGCAGCCATCGGCAGCCCGCCGCGCGACACGGAGGCCTTCATCCGCGAGCTCGCGCGCGACATGCGCGATGCGGCGCAGCGCCTCTCGCGCGGGTGAGCGGACCGCGCCGCAACGCGTTCGCGGCATGGCGGGCCGAGGGGGTCTTCTACCTCCTCGTCCTGCCCTTCGCGGTGCTGACCGTGCTGTTCGGGCTGTGGCCGATCCTGCTGTCGGTGCAGGTCTCCTTCACCGCCTCGGCCAGCGCGCTGCGCCCCGATCCGCAATGGGTGGGCTTCGCCAACTACGCCGCGGTGCTCGGCGACGAGCTGTTCCGCGCGAGCCTGTGGCGGACGCTGGCCTATACGGTGCTCGCGGTCGCGGCGAACCTGGCCTTCGCGCTGGCCGCGGCGCTGCTGCTGGATTCGAAGCTGCTGCCGCGCGGCAACATGGCGCTGCGGCTTGCGCTGTTCCTGCCGGTCGTCACGCCGGATGTCGCGGGCTACGTCGTCTGGCGCTGGCTGTTCGACCACAGCTTCGGCGCGGTGAACGCCGCACTCGACCTCGTCGGCCTGCCGCCCTTCGCCGGGCTGACCAGCGTGGCCACCGCGACGCCCGCCATCCTGATCGCCGAGCTCTGGCACCATGCCGGCTTCTACATGGTGATCTTCCTGGCGAACCTGGCGATCCGCGACCCCGCGCTCGAGGAGGCGGCGAAGGTGGATGGCGCGGGCGCCTGGGCGCGGCTGCGGCATGTGATCCTGCCGCAACTCCGCCCGGCCATCGTCATCAACCTGGTCTATGCGACGATCCAGTTCCTCAAGACCTTCACCGTCGTCGTGGTGATGACCAAGGGCGGCCCGGCGGAAAGCACCACCTTCGTGAGCTACCTCGCCTACCAGTATTTCGACCAGGCCCGCTATGGCGAGGCGACGGCGATGGCGACGATCCTGTTCGCCGTGGTGATCGTGCTCTCGCTGCTGGCCTATGCGCTCGGCGAAAGGGGGCGGGCGTGAAGCGGCGCCTCGGCTCGCTCCTGGCCTATGCGGTCGCGATCCCCATCGCCGCGATCTTCCTCTTTCCCTATGCCTGGATGCTCGCCGGCGCCTTCCGGCGCACCCAGGACGTGCTGACCGATCCGCTGCGCCTCTGGCCGGAGCGGATCAGCCTCGACGTGCTCGACGACATCGGCCGCATCGGCGGTGCGCCGCTGCACGGCTTCGTGGTGAACTCTCTGCTCTACACCACGCTCGCCACGCTGCTGGGCACCATCGCCGCCGCGCTCGGCGCCTATGCGATCACGCGGCGGCCGAGCCTGCCGGGCTTCCGCTGGCTGCGGCTCGGCTTCCTGCTGACGGTGATGTATCCCTACATGCTGCTGGTCATCCCGGCCTATATCGTGATGCACAAGCTCGGCCTGCTCGGCTCGCCCGTCGGGATCGTGCTGTTCCTGGCACTCGGGCCGATCCAGTTCTTCCTGTTCGAGCAGTTCTTCCGCAGCCTGCCGCCGGCGGTGATCGAGGCCGCGACGATCGACGGCGCGAGCGAATGGCAGGTGCTGACGCGCATCGTGCTGCCGATGGCGATGCCGGTCACCGTCACCGTCGCGCTGATCGGCTTCCTGCTGACCTGGGCGCAGTGGTTCCCGGTGCTGCTGATCTCGCGCGGGCCGGAGACCTACACGCTGCCGGTGGCGCTGCTCTCGCTCAACACGGAGCTCGGCGCGAGTTTCCAGGGCATCATGGCGCTGGCGGTGCTGACGACGCTGCCGCCCGCCATCCTGTTCCTCCTCGCGCAGCGGCGCGTGATGCAGGGCATGGCGCAGGGGGCGGTGAAGGGATGAGCATGGAGCCGCTGGCGGACCGCATCGAGGCCGCGCGCCGGCGTACGCTCTGCTGGCTGGATGCGATGCAGGCGCCGGGCCTGCCGCGCGGCGTTTCGCGCATCAGCGCCGCGCACGACGTCGCGGCGTGGCCCGGCATGCTGCTGCCCGGCACCTACAACGCGGCGATGTGCCGCGCGGTGCTCGGCGGGCTCGACGGCTTCACCACCGCCGAGCGCGCCGCGCTGATCGGCTGGATCGAAGCCCACCGCCTGCCGGATGGCCGCTTCCGCATCCCCGGCATGCGCGACGACGCCGTGTTCAAGAAGCCGGACCCGGCGGAGACCTGGGGCTACATCGATTTCCACGTCACCAACTACAGCCTCGGCGCGATCGAGGTGCTGGACCCGGGCCGCCGGCCGGAACTGGCCTTCGCGCGGCGCTTCCTGGACATCCCGACGCTGCGCGCCTGGCTCGCGCTGCGCGACCTGCGCGACCCCTGGCAGGAGGGGAACAACATCGTCAACCTCGCCTCCTTCCTGATCGCGCTCAGCGCCGAGGCGCCGGCGCAGGCCGCGGCGGCGCTGGAGGAGCTGTTCGCCTGGCATGAGCGCCTGCAGGAACCCGCGACGGGCTTCTGGGGCATCAACCAGGCGCATGACGCGACGGCGCTGCTGCACGCCTTCGCCGGCTCGATGCACAATTTCCACCTGTGGTACACGCTGGGCCGAGAGCTGCCGTACCACACGCGCGCGGTGGACTACGTGCTGACGCTGCCGCCCGCGATCCACAGCGCCTGCATCGACGTGGATGCGGTGGACCTGCTGGTGCACGGCCTCGCCTGCACCGGCCATCGCGAGGCCGAAATCCGCGCCTGGTGCGCCGCGCTGCTGCCGCGCCTGCTCGACTGGCAGGAGGCCGATGGCGGCTTCTGCGACGAGCGCGAGGGCACCCGCCGCCAGGATGGCTGGGTGCGCGGCTATGCCGAGCCGCAGGGCCTTGCCAACACCTTCGCCACCTGGTTCCGCTGGATCGCCATCGCGATGATCGCCGACCTGGTCTGGCCGCACCGCTGGCCCTGGCGCTTCCGCGGCATGATCGGCATCGGCTACCGGATGCCGATGTGACCGAGGACCCCTTCGCCCATCTGCACATCGAGGACTACGACGCGCCCTACGCCGCGCGGCGCGTCGGCGCCCCGGCGCTGGTGCTCGCGCAGGGGCGCGCCACGACATCGCTCGACGGCACCTGGCGTCTCACGCTCGATCCCTTCGAGGAAGGGTTGCGCCAGCGCTGGCCTGCCGCGGACGACACGCCGCCCGACGCCTGGGAGACGCCGCGCGACTGGGAATGGGATGCGGGCGAGCCCGCCCCCGTGCCCGGCTGCTGGAACCTGCTGCGCCCCGAACTGCTCCACTACGAGGGCGCGGCCTGGTACGTGCGCGACTTCGAGGCCGCGGCGCCGGCGGCGGAGGAGGCGGTGCTGCTGCAATTCGGCGCCGCCGCGCAGCGCGCCGAGGTGTTCCTGAACGGCCGGCATCTCGGCGGCCATCTCGGCGGCTCCACGCCCTTCACCCTCGATGCCACGCCGGCGCTGCGCGCGGGCCGCAACCGGCTGATGGTGATGGTGGAGAACGCGCGGCGCGCCGAGCGCGTGCCGATGCACCATTTCGACTGGTTCAACTACGGCGGCCTGCATCGTTCCGTGGCGCTGCTGCGCGTGCCGCGGCTGCATCTCCGCCGCTTCGCGATCTGGCTGGAGCCGGGCAGCGGCTTCCGCCGCATCCGCCTGCGCGCCTGGCTGTCCGAGGCCGTGGACAGCGCCGGGACCCTCGCCATCCCCGCGCTCGGCCTCGCGGCAGAGGTGACCTTCCGCGGCGGCGTCGCCGACATGGTGCTGGAGGCCGCGCCGCCGCTCTGGTCGCCCGCTTCGCCCGTGCTGCTCGACGTGACGCTCCGCCACGGCGCGGAGGTGCTGCGCGACCGCGTCGGCTTCCGCGAGATCCGCGCCGAGGGCACGCGCATCCTCCTTAACGGTGAGGACCTCGTGCTCTGCGGCGTCTGCGTGCATGAGGACGACCTCGGCGCCGGCCGCTGCTCGGACGAGGCGGACATCGCGCGGCGGATCGCCCATGCGCGCGAGCTCGGCGCGAACTTCCTCCGCCTCGCGCATTATCCGCATGACGCGCGCGTGGCGCAGCGCTGCGACGAGGCGGGGCTGCTGCTCTGGTCCGAGATACCCGTCTATTGGGCGATCGCCTTCGAGAATCCCGGCACGCTTGCCGATGCGCGCAACCAGCTCGAGGAGATGATCGCGCGCGACGCCAACCGCGCCAGCATCATCCTCTGGGGTGTCGGCAACGAGAACGCCGATACCGAGGCGCGGCTCGCGTTCATGGCGGCGCTGGCCCGCGCGGCGCGCGCGGCCGATCCTTCCCGCCTCGTCACCGCCGCCTGCCTGATCAACCGCGAGAGCTTCACCATCGAGGATCGGCTCACCGCGCATCTCGACGTGATCGGGCTCAACGAATATTTCGGCTGGTACGAGCCGGGCTTCCAGAACCTCGCGCGGCTGCTGGCCAATTCGGCCCCCGACCGCCCGGTGATCGTGAGCGAGACGGGCGCCGATGCGCGGGCGGGCCACCGCGACGACGCGGCGCCGCTGTTCAGCGAGGAACGCCAGGCCGCCTTCTACGAGGGCCAGGCCGCGGCGCTGGAACGCGCGGCGTATGTCCGCGGCCTTGCCGCCTGGCTGCTCTACGATTTCCGCTCGCTGCGGCGGCAGACCCGGGCCCAGGGCGGGTTCAACCGCAAGGGCGTGATCGCCGAGGACAAGGCGACGCGCAAGCTCGGCTTCGCCGCCCTCGCGGCCTGCTTCCGCCGGCTTCGCGCGGCGCGCGCCCGCCAGGGCTGACGCCCCGCTTGCGGGCGGTCGCGAACGCCCGTACCTCGATCGGGCTGCCCCGCCGCAACCCGGATCGCCCGCGATGCCCGACACCCCCGTCCCCGGCTCCAACGAAGCCAAGGCGCTGCTCCAGGACCTCTACGCGGAGATGGCGCCGCAGCATCTCTTTCCGCTGTGGGAGGTGCTGCACGCCCTCGTCACGCCGGAACCTGCCTCCCCGGTCAGGCCGCATCTCTGGCGCTACGACGCGGCGCGGGCGCATCTGCTCCGCGCCGGCGACCTCATCTCCGCCGCGCAGGCGGAACGGCGCGTGCTGATCCTGGAGAATCCGGGGCTTCCGGGCTCCTCCGCCGTGACCACAAGCCTCTATGCGGGGCTGCAGCTGATCCTGCCGGGCGAGGTGGCGCCCTGCCATCGCCACACCCAATGCGCGCTGCGCTTCGTGATGGAAGGCGGCGGCGCCTTCACGGCCCTCGATGGGGAGAAGGCGATCATGCAGCCCTTCGACCTCGTGCTGACGCCGAACTGGCAATGGCATGACCACGGCAACACCAGCGCCAAGCCGATGATCTGGCTCGACGGGCTCGACATCCCGACGGTGCGCTTCTACGCGGCGAGCTTCGCCGAGCGCCTGCCCGATGGCGCCATGGCCCACCCCGAAACCGCGCCGGCGGGCGATACCCAGGCGCGCTACGGGCGCAACCTGCGGCCCTTCGCGGGCACGGCGGCGGCGCGGCGGCCGGCGGACCTGCCGCTGTTCCACTACCCCTACGCCGAATGGCGCGAGAGCCTGGCCGCGATGGCGCGCGCCGGTGCGCCCGATGCGCATCTCGGTCATGCGCTGGAATTCGTGAACCCTGCCGATGGCGGGCCGGTGATGCCGACCATCGCCGCCCATGTCCGCCTGCTGCCGCGGGGCTTCGCGACGCGGGCGCGGCGCAGCACGGATGCCACCGTCTTCGTCGTCGTCGAGGGCGGCGGCACCGCGCGGATCGGCGGCGCGCCGCTCACGCTTGCGCCACGCGACGTCTTCGTCGTGCCCGCCTGGTCGGCGCTGGCGCTGGAGGCGGCCGAGGACCTGGTGCTGTTCGGCTATTCCGACGCGGCGGCGCAGCGCAAGCTCGGCCTCTGGCGGGAGGCGCGGGCCTGACGGGCGGCCCGCGCCCCGATCGGGCCGGCGCGCGGCAGGTCCCGGGCGCGGATCAGTCGAGCCGGCGCCAGCCCTCGAAGACCGTCTCGCGCGCGATCAGCCCGCCGCGCATCGCAAAGACGTGCAGGAGCCGTACCTCGCACCGTGCGCCGATCGGCAGCGGGGCGTTGTCCATGCCCGGACCGACCAGGCGGAAGCGGACCAGCATGTCGTCCACCACGCGGTCGGCGGTGGCGAAGCGGTCGAGCGGGTGGAGTTCGATGTCGGCCATGGCGGCGAACATCCGGCGGTAGTTCGCCTCGATCGCGGCCAGCGTGTCGAAGCGCAGGCCGCGGCCGGGAACCTCCAGCACGATGCCGGGTGCGTAGAGCGCCATCACGGCGGCGGGGTCGCGGGCCTCGTCGCGCAGGTGGGCCTCGACGACGGCGAGGTTCCGGGCGATGGCCGCCGCATCCGGGGCGATGGGGGAGAGGCTGTCGGGCATGGCGATCTCGTCAGGTTGTCTGACTGAAATAGACAGGAAATCTGACGAGATGTAAAGAGCACGGATGCGTGAAGCGAAGGACGGCCCGGCCCGCAACGTGACGGAGGCGCGCGCGACGATCGGCGCGCTGCTGCGGCTGCCCTATGAGTCGCTGGCCGAATGGCTCTATGGCGAGCTGGCGGCGGCCGGGCACCCCGGGGTGCGGCGGGCGCACAGCGCGGTGTTCCGGCATATCGCGCCGGGCGGGTCGCGGCTGACGGACCTCGCCGAGCGCGCCGGGATGGCGAAGCAGTCCATGGCCTATCTGGTGGATGGGCTGATCGCCGCCGGCTACCTGGCGACCGCCCCCGATCCCAGCGATGGCCGTGCGCGGCTGGTGCGGCTGACCGAGAGCGGGCGGGAGGTGCAGGAGACCCTCATCCGCCTCAGCGCGGCGGCGGAGGCGGAGTGCGCGCAGGCGATGGGTGCTGCGGAGTATGCGCGATTGCGCGAACTGCTCGGGCGCCTCGCCGCGCTGCTGGAAGCGAGGCGCCCGCGCGCGCCCGTCACATCGGGCGAAGGTTGATCGCGGCCGCCTTGCCGCGTTCCATCGCGATCTCGTAGCTGAGCTTCTGGCCTTCGTTCAGGCCCTGGAGGCCGGCCTTCTGCACGGCGGTGATGTGGACGAACACGTCCTTGCCGCCATCCTCGGGGACGATGAAGCCGAAGCCCTTCGTCGCGTTGAACCACTTCACGGTGCCGATCGCCATGCGCCCCGGATCCTTCATTGACCTTGGCCCGGACGCCGATCGCCCGGGCGGCGCGCGCCGCGCCGGCGTCTTCGGGCGATCCGCAACCCCGGGGGCGGGGCGACAGGCACGTCAAGCCGGCGCCGGAGCGCGTACCTAACTGCGCACCGGGCGGCGCTGGTGTCAAAGCCGAAGCGGCCGGTGTCACGCGGTTGTCAGGGGGGTGCACGCAAAAGGGGCAGGCCCTGCGGCCTGCCCCCTCGCGAAGTCCTGACCGGAAGGGTTCCGATCAGAAGTCCATGTCGCCGCCCATGCCCGGGCCGCCCGCCGGCGCCGCCGGCTTCTTCTCCGGACGCTCGGCGATCATCGCCTCGGTGGTGATCAGCAGCGAGGCGACCGAGGCCGCATCCTGCAGCGCCGTGCGCACGACCTTGGTCGGGTCGATGATGCCGGCGGCCACGAGGTCCTTGTACTCGTCCTTCTGCGCGTCGTAGCCGAAGGTGGCGCTTTCGGTGCGGAGGATCTCACCCGCCACGACCGCGCCATCCTTGCCGGCATTCTCGGCGATCTGCTTGAGCGGGGCCTGGATCGCGCGGCGCACGATCTCGATGCCGACCTGCTCGTCGTTGTTCAGGCCCTTGAGGTGGCCGAGCTTGGTGGAGGCGCGGAGCAGGGCGACGCCGCCGCCCGGCACGATGCCTTCCTCGACCGCGGCGCGGGTCGCGTGCAGCGCGTCGTCCACGCGGTCCTTGCGCTCCTTCACCTCGACCTCGGTGCTGCCGCCGACGCGGATCACCGCGACGCCGCCGGCGAGCTTGGCCAGGCGCTCCTGCAGCTTCTCGCGGTCGTAGTCCGAGGTGGTCTCCTCGATCTGCGCCTTGATCTGCTCGCAGCGGCCCTGGATCTCCTCCTTCGAGCCGGCACCGTCCACGATCGTGGTGTTCTCCTTCTCGATGCGGACGGTCTTGGCCTTGCCCAGCATGTTCAGCGTGACGTTCTCGAGCTTGATGCCGAGATCCTCGCTGATCACCTGGCCGCCGGTGAGGATCGCGATGTCCTCGAGCATCGCCTTGCGGCGATCACCGAAGCCCGGCGCCTTCACCGCCGCGACCTTGAGGCCGCCGCGCAGCTTGTTGACCACCAGGGTGGCCAGCGCCTCGCCCTCGACGTCCTCGGCGACGATCACGAGCGGACGGCCCGACTGCACCACGCTCTCGAGCAGCGGCAGCATCGGCTGGAGGCCGCTGAGCTTCTTCTCGAAGATGAGGATGTAGGGGTTGTCCATCTCGGCGATCATCTTCTCCGCATTCGTGATGAAATACGGGGAGACATAGCCGCGGTCGAACTGCATGCCCTCGACGACGTCGAGCTCGGTCTGGATGGACTTGGCTTCCTCGACGGTGATCACACCCTCGTTGCCGACCTTCTCCATCGCCTTGGCGATCATCTCGCCGATCTCGGCCTCGCCATTGGCGGACAGCGTGCCGACCTGCGCCACCTCGGCGGAGGTGGTGATCTTCTTGGTGTTCGCCTCGAGGTACTTGACGACCTCGGCGACGGCCTTGTCCACGCCGCGCTTGAGGTCCATCGGGTTCATCCCGGCGGCCACCGACTTCGCACCCTCGCGCACGATCGCCTGGGCGAGCACGGTCGCGGTGGTGGTGCCGTCGCCGGCGATGTCGTTGGTCTTCGAGGCCACTTCGCGCACCATCTGGGCGCCCATGTTCTCGAACTTGTCGGCGAGCTCGATCTCCTTGGCGACGGTCACGCCGTCCTTGGTGATCCGCGGCGCACCGAAGCTCTTGTCGATGACGACGTTGCGGCCCTTGGGGCCGAGGGTGACCTTCACCGCGTCGGCGAGGATGTCGACGCCGCGCAGCATGCGCTCACGCGCGCCGGCGCCGAACTTGACGTCCTTTGCAGCCATGTTTTCCGTTCCCTAATCAGATGTGTCGGAGGTGACGAGCCGGAGGTGTGTCTTCCCGCGTTCCTGCGGGACGACTCTCAGGCCGCCTTGGCGACGGAAGGGGCGTCGAGGATCCCCATGATGTCGGACTCCTTCATGATGAGGAGCTCCTCGCCGCCGAGCTTCACCTCGGTGCCCGACCACTTGCCGAACAGGATGCGGTCGCCGGCCTTGACGTCGAGCGGGCGGAGCTCGCCCTTCTCGTTCAGGGTGCCGGAGCCGACGGCGATCACTTCGCCTTCCTGCGGCTTCTCCTTGGCGGTATCGGGGATGATGATGCCTCCCGCGGTCTTCTCTTCGGCCGTGACGCGGCGGACGAGAACGCGGTCGTGCAGGGGACGGAACTTCATCTCAATCCTCTCCTGACTGCTTCCATGTGAGTGGCAAGCTCTTCCGGAGATACCGGCGGGATGGTGGGCCCGCCGCCGCCGGCGGGCCCATTCCGGCACCCGCTAGCACTCCCCCCAGAGGAGTGCCAGCGATCTAGGCCGCCGGCCCGGCGCCGTCAAGCGGTCGGCAGCACTCTCCGAGTGCGAGTGCCAAGCATCTGAAAACGCTGCATTTTTCGCTTGCGCGCCACCGGATTCACCGTGCCATCATGCCGGTCCCGCCAGAGGCTCGACTCGCCGCGGCGGGAACAGGGAAGGAACACCGGCACGGTCCCAACGACCGGCATGACGCAAGGACTGGAGCAAGATGGATCTGAGCAGCCTCGAACGCCTCGCCCGCTATCCCGTGCTCCCCGACTGGCGGCTCACGACCGCCGAGGTGCTCTACCACATGCCGGACCACCCGGGCGTGTTGCAGACCTTCATCTGGCAGAAGCACGACCTGGCGCCCCGCTTCCCCGAGCTCGGGCGCTTCCTCGAATTCTGGAAGCGCGAGATCGAGGCGCCGCTCCATTCGGTGCGCGTCGCCTCCGCCGCGCTGACCCGGCCGGCGGAGCTGCGCTATGCCGGGGGGCAGTTCATGCTGCACTGACCAGGCGCCGGGCGCCGCCACCCGGTCACGCGGGGGGCGCGCCGGCCTCGGTGTCCAGCGCCCGCGCCGCCCGGTGCCGGCGCAGCAGGCCGAGCCCGATCGCGATCGAGATCGCCAGCAGCACCGCCGCCAGGCCGAGCTGCCATGCGCCCTCCACCCGGATGCCCTTGCCGAGCAGCGCGAAGACCACCGTCTGCGGCAGGTAGCCGAGCGCCGAGCCGGCGAGGAAGGGCAGCGCCGGCAGCGCGATCATCCCGGCCAGCAGGTTGGTCGCGAGATTGCTGCCCACCGGCAGCAGCCGCAGCGCCAGCGTCGCGCCGAAGGGCTGTGCCGCCAGCGCATCCCGGAGCGGGCGCAGGCGATGGCCGAACCGGCCGGCCATCCGCCGCTCCGCCCAGTCGCGGCCGAGCAGCCGCGCATAGGCGTAGCTCGCCGCGCAGCCGAGCACCTGCGCCAGCATGGCATAGGCGCCGCCCGCCAGCGCGCCGAAGGCGTAGCCGCCGAGGAAGGCGACCGTCTGGCGCGGCACGCCGGCCGCGGTCAGCGCCGCCCCGGCCAGCACGAACAGGAAGGCGCCCCAGGGCCCGTCCTGGCGCAGCCGGTCCATCCAGGCGGTCCCGGGCACGCCCCCCGCCTCGCGCAGCAGCGCCCCGGCGGCGAGCAGGCCGCCCGCCAGCAGCCCGAGCTTGCCGAGCGCGACCCAGCGGCGCGGCAAGGCGCTCAGCCTGGTGCCTCCGGCGGGGGCGGCCGCTCCGGCGGGATCGGCTCGACCACCGGTCGCCCCCAGCGCCGGCGCAGCCAGATCACCCCCATCAGGTCGAGGAAGCTCACCGCCAGCCGGTCGAGCGTGCCGTAGTTGGACCGGCCGCGCACCCGCGGGCGGTGGTTCACCGGTTCGCTCACCACCGCCGCGCCGGCGCGGATGGCCAGCGCGGGCAGGTAGCGGTGCATGTGGTCGAAGCGGGGCAGATCCAGGAACAGCGCGCGCGGAAAGACCTTCAGCCCGCAGCCGCTGTCCGGCGTCGCATCGCCCAGCAGCCGGGCGCGCACCGCATTGGCGATGCGGCTCGTCACCCGCTTCACCCCGCTGTCCTTGCGGGTGACGCGGTGCCCCGCGACCAGCACCGCGCCGCCTTCGGCCTGCGCGCGCGACCAGAGGCGGGGGATGTCGGCCGGATCGTTCTGCCCGTCGCCGTCGAGCGTCGCGATCCAGGGCGCGCGGGCCGCCAGAACCCCGCTGATGACCGCCGCCGACTGCCCGCAGGAGGCCGCGTGTCGCAGCGCGACCAGCGGGAAGCGGGCCCGCGCCGCGGCGAGCGCCGCGCCGGTGCCGTCGGCCGAGCCGTCATCCACGCAGACCACCTCATGCGGCGTGCCGGCGAGCGCGGCCGCGACCTCCTCCAGCAAGGGCTGCACGTTCGGCGCCTCGTTGCGCATCGGGATGACCACCGAGATCAGCGGCGAATCCGGCAGGGGCATGGCGCGCGGCGCCGGGTCGGCGCGGTCGGGCCGGTCCGGCCCCGGGGCGAGGTCGGGGGCCATGCCGCGCGGGGTAGCAGCGGGCCGCGCGCCGGGCAAGCAGGCCTCATCCCGCCAAACAGGTGGTGGTTGCGGGGCCCGCGCGCCCCTATCATCTCCGGCCGATGCCCTTCGACGCCCGCACGCTGACCCTGCCCGAATCCGAACGCCCCGGCCGCCGCGCGGCGCGGCACGTCGCCGCCTGGCTGCTCGGCGTGGCGGGCCTCGTCTGGATCATGGTGGCGATCGGCGGGGCCACGCGGCTGACCGGCTCCGGTCTTTCGATCATGGAATGGGCGCCGCTCTCGGGCGCGCTGCCGCCGATGAGCGAGGCGGAATGGAACCGCCTCTACGACCTCTACCGCACCATCCCGCAATACGCGCTGGTCAACCAGGGCTTCGGGATCGAGGGTTTTCGGCGGATCTTCTGGCTGGAATGGATCCACCGCCAATGGGGGCGGCTGATCGGGCTGGCCTATGTGGCGGGGCTGATCTGGTTCTGGGCGCGCGGTGCCATTCCGCCCGGCTACAGGCGGCGCCTGCTCCTGCTGCTCGCGCTCGGCGGGCTGCAGGGCGCGATCGGGTGGTACATGGTCGCCTCCGGCTTCGACGCCGGGCGGACCGAGGTTTCGCCCTACCGCCTCGTGATCCATCTCGGCCTGGCGCTGGTGATCTTCGCGGCACTCGTCTGGACCGCGCTCGGCCTGCTGCGGCCGCAGCCCGAGGCGCCACCGGAGACGGCCGCACTGCGCCGGGTGGTGCAGGCGACCTTCGTCGCGGTGGCGCTCGCGATGCTGGCGGGCGGCTTCGTCGCCGGGCTGCGCGCCGGGTTCAGCTACAACACATTCCCGCTGATGGATGGGCGCCTGGTGCCCGAAGGCTATCTTGATCTCGTGCCCTGGTGGCGGAACCTCACGGCCAATATCGCCGCGGTACAGTTCAACCACCGCGTGCTGGCGACGCTGGCGGGGCTTCTCGCGCTGGCCGCAGGGCTCATGGCGCTCCGCCTGCCGCCGGGGCGCGCGCGCCGCGCGGTGCTCGGCCTCGGGGCGGCGGTGGCGCTGCAATACCTGCTCGGCGTGCTGACGCTGCTGCATGTGGTGCCGGTCGGCCTCGGCACGCTGCACCAGGCGGTGGCGGTGCTGGTGCTGGCGGCCGCGCTGCTCGCGCTGCACGCGTTGCGTCCGGCGCGCCGCTGATGGACGCGGCCGAGCTCGGTCCGGCGCTGCTCGACGCGCTGCCGCATGCGGTGAGCGTCGCGGATGCCGAGGGCCGGCTGGTCTTCGCGAATGCCGAATACTGGGCGCGCGTCGGCGTTCCCCCGGCCGCCTGCCCGCCCGGCACGCCGCTGCGCGACGCGGTCCGGCTGCTCGCCTATCGCGGCCTGTGCGGCCCCGGCGACCCGGAGGCGCTGGTCGAGGCGACCATGGCGGCGGACCGCAGCCGCCCGAGCCGGCGGCAGTTCACGCTCGCCGACGGCTCGCGCAGCTTCGAGAACGCCTCGGTGCCGCTGCCGGGCGGCGGCTTCGCGGTGGTGAGCCACGAGATCACCGCCCTGCTGCGCGGCCGCGACGAGATGGCGGCCCGCGCGCGGCTGCTCGAGAGCACGATCGCCGGGCTCGCGGGCGGTGTCGCGCGCTTCGACGTCGAGACCCGGCTCGCCTTCTTCAACCCGGCCTATGAGGCGCTGCTCGGCCTGCCGGGCGGCACGCTCCGGCCCGGCATGACCCATGCCGAGGTGGTCGCGGCGCTCGATGCCCGCGGCGAGTTCGCGGTGTCGGGCGGGCCGGCCGCCTCGGAGGCCGCGATCGGCCGGGCGCGGCTCGGCCCCTCCTCCTCGCAGCGGGTGCGCCCCACGGGCGAGGTGCTGCGCTTCGATGCGGCGCCGAGCGCGGAAGGGGGGCTCGTCGTCGAGGTCACGGACATCACCGCGCTGAAGCGCGCCGAGGACGAGGCGCGCCGCCGCGCCACGGTGCTGGACGGGGTGCTGACGGCGCTGCCGCACGGCGTCTGCGTCTACGGCCCGGACCGGCGCGTGCAGATGTTCAACGGCGCCTATACGCGGATGATGGGCACCACGCCGGTCCAGGTCGGCGAAAGGCTCGACGACGTGGTCGCGCGGCGGCTGGCCGCCGGGGAGTACGACGAGGCGACCGCCGCCGCCGTGCTCGCGCGCTACGAGCCGGGCCCCGCGACGCTGCCGGTGATGCGGCGCATCCGCCCGAACGGCACCGTGCTCGAGAACAACATGGCGCGGCTGCCCGATGGCGGCGTGATCTCGGTCTTCACCGACGTCACCGCGCTGCACTGGGCCGAGGAGGCGGCGCGCAACCGCGCCGCGCTGCTCGATGCCGTGCTGCGCGCGCTGCCGCACGGCATCTGCGTCTATGGCCCGGACATGCGCGTGGCGCTGTTCAACGAGGCCTATGGGCGGATCATGGAAGGCTCGCCCATCGCGATCGGCGAGCATATCGACGAGATCGCCGTCCGCCGCGTCGCGGAGGGCGAGTTCACCGAGGCCTACCTGGCCGATGCCCGGGCCCGCCTGACCGAAGGCGAGTCGCTGCGCGAGGCGGTGCGCAAGCGGCCGAACGGGACGGTGGTCGCGGTGCGCGCCGCGCCGCTGCCGGGCGGCGGGCACATCTCCGTCGTCACCGACGTCACCGCCGTGCACCGCGCCGAGGCCGCGGCGCGCGAGCGGGCGGAGCTGCTCGATTCCGTCCTCCAGGCGCTGCCCGACGGCGTCGTCGTCTATGACGGCGACGGGCGCGCGCGCATCACCAACCCGGCCTATCGCCGCATCATGGGCGAGGCGGCGGTCCGCATCGGGGAGAGCATCCGGGAACTGGCCGAGCGCCGCATCGCCGCCGGCGAGCTGACGCGCGAGATGGGCGACGCGCTGGTGCGCCGCCACTTCGGCCCGAGCGAGGAGGCCGGCCTGCCGATCCGCCGCCTGCGGCCGGACGGCACCGCCATCGTGACGCGCGCGGGCCGGCTTTCCGATGGCGGGCACATCGCGGTGATCAGCGACATCACGCCGCTGCACCGTGCCGAGGAGGAGCTGCGCCAGCGCGCCGCCATCCTGGAGGCGAGCTTCGCCGGGATCCGGCACGGTATCGCGATCTTCGGCCCCGACCGCCGACTGCTCGCGGCGAATGAGCGCACCTGGGACCTTGCCGGCATCCCGCCGCATCCGCCCGGCACGCCCTATGCGGTGCTGGTGGAGGCGCAGGTCGCGCGCGGCGTGCTCACCGCGGAGCAGGCGGCGCTCGCCGCCGCGCTCGATCGCAGCCGGCCGCAGCGCTACGTCCGCTCCCACCCCGACGGGCGCATCCTCGAACTGCTGTCGGACCCGACCCGCGACGGCGGCTTCGTGATGACCTTCAGCGACGTGACCGCGCTGCACCGCGCCGAGGCCGAGGTGCGCCAGCGCGCCGCGATGCAGTCGGCGATGCTCAGCACGATCCGCCAGGGGGTCATCCTCTACGGCCCCGACCGGCGCGTGCTTGCCAGCAACCGCCAGACCGCGGAGCTGATCGGCCTGCCGCCCGAGGCGATCGCGCCGGGGCGGCTCATGGACGAGGTGATCGAGCAGCAGCGCGCCGCCGGCGAGCTCGACACGCAGCACGCGGCGCGGATGCAGGCGCTCGACCGGCGCGGCTCGCTGCACTACAGCCGCGCCCGGCCCGATGGGCGCGTGCTCGACATCGTCTCGGAGCCGACGCCCGAGGGCGGCTATGTCATCACCTACACCGACGTCACCGAGGAACGCGCGATCCGCGCCGAGCTCGAGGCCGCGCGCGCCGCGGCGGAGGCCGCCTCGCTCGCCAAGTCGCGCTTCCTGGCGACGATGAGCCATGAGCTCCGCACGCCGCTGAACGCCGTGATCGGCCTCTCGGATGCGATCGCCTCGGCGCGGGAGAAGCCGCAGGCGGACGAGTTCGCCGCGCTGATCAACGAGGCCGGGCGCCACCTGCTCGGCCTCGTGGACGACATCCTGGAGGTGGCGCGCAGCCAGACCGGCGCGCTCAGCGTGGCGGTGACGGATTTCGCGCCCTCGCAGGTCATTGCCGACGCCGCCGTTGCGGCGCGGCCGGCGGCCGAGGCCGCGCGCCTGGTGCTCCGGCTCGATCTGCCGGAGGGGCTGCCGAAGCTGCGCGCCGATCCACACCGGCTGCGCCAGGTGCTGGACAAGCTGCTCTCCAACGCCGTCAAGTTCACGCCTGCCGGCGGCTCCGTCTCGGTGACGGCGGCGGTGGAGGCCGAGGGCCTCGCGATCCGCGTCGCCGATACCGGCATCGGCATCCCCGAGGCCGCGCGCGAGCGGATGTTCGAGCCCTTCACCCAGCTCGACGCCTCGCTCACGCGGCGCTTCCAGGGCTCCGGCCTCGGGCTGCACCTGGCGCGCACGCTCGCCACCGCGCTCGGCGCGACGCTCGCGCTCGAGGACCCGCAGGGGCCGGGCACCGTCGCCGTGCTGCGCTTCCCCGCGGACCGCCTGCTGCGCGAGCCGCTTCCCGCCATCGCCTGACCCGAGGACCACGCCCCGTGACCGATGCGCTTGCCGCCACCGACGCGCTCTTCTTCGCCGGGCTCGACCGCGCCGCCGCCGAACGCATCGCGCGCGAGGCCGCTTCCGGCGCCGAGGATGGCGAGCTCTTCCTCGAACACCGCGAGAGCGAGGCGATCAGCCTGGAGGACGGGCGCATCCGCTCCGCGAGCTTCGATGCGATGCGCGGCTTCGGCCTGCGCTCGGTGGCCGGGGAGGCGGCGGGCTACGCGCATGCGGCCGAGCTGTCGGAAGCGGCGCTCGCGCGCGCCGCGGCGACGGTGAAGGCGGTGGCGGCGGGCCGTTCCGGCACGCTCGATGTCGCGCCAAGGGCGACCAATGCGCAGCTCTATTCCGACCTCAACCCTCTCTCGGCGATGGATTTCGCCGCCAAGACCGCGCTGCTGGCCGAGATCGACGCCTTCGCGCGCGCCCGCGACCCCCGCGTGAAGCAGGTGATGGCGAGCATCACCGGCGAATGGCAGGCGGTGCAGATCCTGCGCGCCGACGGCCGGCGCGTCGCCGATCTCCGCCCGCTGGTGCGCTTCTCCGTCGCCGTCGTGGTGGAGCAGGACGGGCGGCGCGAGACGGGCAGCTTCGGCACCGGCGGGCGCTTCGGCTACGACCGCGTGCTGCACGAGGCCGGCTGGAAGGCCGCCGTTGAGGAGGCGCTGCGCCAGGCGCTGGTCAACCTCGAGAGCGTGCCCGCCCCGGCCGGGGAGATGGAGGTGGTGCTCGGCCCGGGCTGGCCCGGCATCCTGCTGCACGAGGCGATCGGGCACGGGCTGGAAGGCGACTTCAACCGCAAGAAGACCTCCGCCTTCTCCGGGCTGCTCGGCCAGCGGATCGCTGCCCCCGGCGTCACTGTGGTGGATGACGGGACGATCCCCGACCGCCGCGGCAGCCTGACGGTGGACGACGAAGGCACGCCGACCAACCGCACCGTGCTGATCGAGGACGGCATCCTGGTGGGCTTCCTCCAGGACCGGCAGAACGCGCGGCTGATGGGCGTGGCACCCACCGGCAACGGACGCCGCCAGAGCCACGCGCATATCCCGATGCCGCGCATGACCAACACGGTGATGCTGAACGGCGCGCATGAGCCAGGTGAGGTGATCGCCAGCGTGAAGCGCGGGCTCTATGCGAAGAACTTCGGAGGGGGCCAGGTGGACATCGTGTCGGGAAAATTCGTGTTCAGCGCCTCGGAGGCCTACCTGATCGAGGACGGGAAGCTCGGCGCGCCCGTGAAGGGGGCGACGCTGATCGGCAACGGGCCGGATGCGCTGACCAAGGTGGCGATGGTCGGCAACGACATGGGCCTCGACCCGGGCATCGGCACCTGCGGCAAGCAGGGCCAGGGCGTCCCGGTGGGCGTCGGCCAGCCGACGCTGAAGATGACCGGGCTGACGGTCGGGGGAACCGCCGTATGACGCCGCGCGGCCGCCACTTCTTCGCCAATCCGGGCCCGACCAACATCCCGGATTCCATCATGCACGCCGTGAGCCACCACACGGTGGACTTCAACGGCCCGGACTTCCTCGCCGTCTATGAGCATTGCATCGCCGGGCTGAAGCGCGTGCTGCGCACCTCGCAGCATCTTTTCATGTACACCGGCTCCGGCCATGCGGCGTGGGAGGCGACGCTCACCAACCTGCTCTCCCCGGGGGAGCGCATCCTGGTGATCGAGACCGGCAATTTCTCCGAGGGCTGGGGCCGGATGGCCACCGATCTCGGGCTGGATGTGCAGACGCTGCCGGCCGATTGGCGGCGCGGCGCGGACTACGCGCAGCTCGCCGCGGCGCTCGAGGCCAATGCCGGCCATGCGATCAGGGCGCTCTGCGTGGTGCACAACGAGACCTCGACAGGCATGACGCTCGACCTGCCGCGCATCCGCGGCGTGCTCGACGCCGCGCGGCATCCGGCGCTTTTGCTGGTGGACACCATCTCCTCCCTCGGCTCGATCGAGTTCCGCATGGACGATTGGGGCGTGGATGCGGCGGTGGGCGGCAGCCAGAAGGGGCTGATGCTGCCGGTCGGCTTCGCCTTCACCGGCGCGTCGGACAAGGCGATGGCGGCGCATGCGCGCGCGAAGCTGCCGAAGCACTACTTCTCCTGGACCGCGATGCTGCAGCGCCGGCACAAATCCTTCATCGGCACGGTGCCGATCGCGCTGTTCTATGGCCTGCAGGAATCGCTGCGCCTGATCGAGGAGGAGGGGCTCGAGAACGTCCTCGCGCGCCACCATCGCCTGGCGGAGGCGACGCGGCGCTGCGTGCGGCACTGGGCGGGCAACAACGGGCCGGAGCTGTTCTGCCTCTCGCCCGAGCGGGTCTCGGATTCCGTCACCTCCATCCTGATGCCGGACGGCCACGACGCGGAGGCGCTGCGCCGGCGCGTGGCCACGATGAACGTCGCCCTCGGCGCCGGGCTCGGGCGGCTGGCGGGCAAGGTCTTCCGCATCGGCCATCTCGGCGACCTCAACGAGCCGATGCTGCTCGGCACGCTCGCCGCCACGGAGATCGGGCTGCGCCTGGAAGGCGTGCCGCATGCGCCGGGCGGCGTGGACCAGGCGATGGCCTGGCTCGCCGAGACCGCCTGACCTTTTGCCGCTATGCGCAGGTGTTATATCTGCGCGGGAAGAAGCGATAGGACCGCGCCGGCGCGGCGGGAGTAGGAACAGCCGCGCCAGCCACCCCGGGAGGACATGGAATGCCCGCCGACACCGCCCTCGTCGTCAGCGCCCATTCGGCCGATTTCGTCTGGCGCGCCGGCGGCGCCATCGCGCTGCACGCCGCGATGGGCTGGCAGGTCACGGTGGTCTGCCTTTCCTACGGCGAGCGCGGCGAATCCGCGAAGCTCTGGCGCCAGCCCGGGATGACGATGGAGCGCGTGAAGGCCGGCCGCGAGGCGGAGGCGAAGCGCGCCGCCGAGGTGCTCGGCGTGCACGACATCCAGTTCTGGGACCTCGGCGACTACCCGATCAACCTGACGAACGAGGCCTTCTTCCGCCTGGTGGACGTGTTCCGCGCGATCCATCCGAAATTCATGCTCACGCATAGCGAGAAGGACATCTACAACCACGACCACCCGGCGGTGACGGCCTGGGCGCAGAACGCCCGCATCACCGCGCAGGCGCATGGCCACAACCCGCACCAGAAGGTGCTCGGCGCGCCGCCGGTCTTCCTGTTCGAGCCGCACCAGCCCGAGCAGTGCGACTGGAAGCCCGACGTGCTGCTCGGCATCGACAGCGTTTGGCAGAAAAAGCGCGCGGCGATCGAGTGCATGGAAGGGCAGGAGCATCTCTGGGAATACTACACCCGGGTCGCGCTGCAGCGCGGCGCGCAGGCCTCGCGCAATTCCGAGAAGGCGATCAAATACGGCGAGGGCTACCAGGCGATCTTCCCGCATGTGGTGGAGCGCCTGGCGTGACGGCCGCACCGAGGCGCCGCGCCGGATTTCTCGAACTGCCGGATTGCCGGCTGGCCTATGAGGTGACGGGCGAGGGCCCGGCGATCGTCTTCGCGCACGGGCTCGGCGGCAACCTGATGTCCTGGTGGCAGCAGGTGGCGCATTTCGCGCCGCGCTACACCTGCGTCGCCTTTTCCCATCGCGGCTTCTTCCCCTCGACCGCGCCCGAGGGCGGGCCGGATCCGGCGAAATACGCGGCCGACCTCGCGGCGCTGGTGGACCATCTCGCGCTCGGCGATGTGCGGATCGTGTGCCAGTCCATGGGCGGCTTGACCGGCATGGAATACGCGCTGCTGCGGCCGGGGCGGGTGAAGGCGCTGGCGCTCGGCGGCACCACCGGCTCGCTCGACCTGAAGGCGATCCCGGGCGCCGCGCCGGCGCATGACGCGAAGGCCGCGCGGGCCGATCTGCTCGCGCGCGGGATCAACCCGGCCGCCGGCGCGCGCATGGCGGCGGAACAGCCGGCACTTCACCATCTCTACAACCACATCTACGGCCTAAGCACCGGCTTCGACCGCGAGGCGGTGCGCGCCAAGCTCCATGCTGCGCGCAACCGCCCCGCCGCCGATTTCGCCGCCGCCGATTGCCCCGTTCTGTTCCTGCCGAACGAGGAGGACATCGTGTGGCCCTATGACGGCGCGGCGGTGGCGGCCGCGACGCCGCGCGCCCGCTTCGCCACGCTGCGCGCGGCCGGCCATTCCGGGCATTTCGAGCGCGCGCGGGAGTTCAACGCGCTGGTCGAGGCCTTCTTCGAGGAGGTCCAGGCGTGACACCCGCATCATCTCTCGCCGACATGCGGCCGGCGACGCCGGCCGAGGCCGCGAATGCGGCCCGCCGGCAGTCCGGCGAGCCAAGCGCGCGGAGCGCGCGCCGGCGCTTGAGGCATGACGTGCGGCAGCACGTCATGGCCCACACATGAGCGGCATCGTCCGTCGCAACCCGGCGCGCGTCGCGCCCGAACTCGCCGCGCAGTTCGCCCCCTTCGGCGTCGCGACGATCCATGAGGCGCAGGGGCGCAAGGGCCTGCTGCAATCCCACATGCGCCCGATCTTCCCGCGTGCGCGCGCGATCGGCACCGCCGTCACCGTCTCGATCCCGCCGGCCGACAACTGGATGATCCATGTCGCGGTGGAGCAGTGCCGCGCCGGCGACATCCTCCTCGTCGCGCCGACCTCGCTGTCCGATGCGGGCTATTTCGGCGAGCTGCTGGCCTGCTCGCTCGCCGCGCGCGGCGTCGTCGGGCTGGTGATCGAAGCCGGCTGCCGCGATGTCGCCGCGCTGGCCGAGATGAACTTCCCCGTCTGGTCCCGCGCGGTTTCCGCGCAGGGCACGGTGAAGGAGACGCTCGGCAGCGTGAATGTCCCGATCAGCATCGCCGGCCAGCTCGTGGAGCCCGGCGACCTCGTCATCGGCGACGATGACGGCGTGGTGGTGGTGCGGCGCGCCGAGGCGGAGGCGGTGCTGAAGGCCAGCGCCGCGCGCGAGGCGAAGGAAGCCGCGACGCGCGCCAGGCTCAAGGCCGGCGAGCTCGGCCTCGACATCTACGGCATGCGCGAGGCGCTGGCGAAGAAGGGCCTGCGCTACGAGGATGCGCCAGGGGGCGGGGATGGTTGAGACGCTGACCGCCGCGCTCGGCCGCTATCGCCACACCGAGGCGATCCTCTCGGGCGCGCTGGCGCCGGCCGGGGCCACGCTCCGCTTCGCAGATATCGCGCCGGTCAGCCGCGCCTTCGCGCCGATGGTGCGCGAGGCGCGCTTCGACGTCAGCGAGATGGCGATCGCCACCTTCCTGATGGCGAAGGCCTGGGGCAAGCCGCTCGTGCTGCTGCCCGTGACGCTCGCCGCGCGCTTCCAGGAATCGGCGCTGCTCTGCCTGAAGGACGGCCCGATCCGGCGGCCGGAGGACCTGGTCGGCAAGCGCGTCGGCGTGCGCGCCTACAGCCAGACCACCGGGCTCTGGCTGCGCGGCGTGCTGGCAGAACGGCATGGCGTGGCGCCCGAATCGGTGCGCTGGGTCACCTTCGAGGACGCGCATGTCGCGGAATACCATGACCCGCCCTTCGTCACGCGCGGCCGGGGCGACCTGCTCGCGCTGCTGAAGGCGGGGGAGCTCGATGCCGCGATCTTCGGCAACGACACGCCGGCCGATCCCGCCGTCACGACCGTCTTTCCCGACCCCGCCGCCGCCGGCGAGGCCTTCCGCGCCGCGCATGGCTTCGTGCCGGTCAACCACCTGGCCGTGGTGACGCGCGCGCTGGCGGACAGCCGGCCCGATTTCGTTTCGGCGCTCGACGCGATGTTCCGCGGCGCGCTCGCGGGCACCCCGCTGCCGGTCGGCCGTGCCGCGCTCGCCGCGCCGATCGCGCTTGCCATCCGCTACTGCACGGAACAGGGCCTGCTGCCGCGGCCGCTCACCCTCGACGAGGTGTGGGACGGGCTGCCGGCGGACATCGCCTGAACACCAACGGAGAGGAACCGGAAGATGCTCGCTCGCCGCCACCTGCTGCTCGCCGGCCTCGCCCTGCCGGGCATCGCCCGCGCGCAGGTCTTCGCGCGCCCCATCCGCATCGTCGTGCCCTTCGGCGCCGGCGGTGTCGCGGACCTCACCGCGCGCGCCGTGGGGCAGCGCATCGCGCCGCTGCTCGGCCAGCCGGTGGTGATCGAGAACCGGCCCGGCGCGGGCGGCATCGTTGCCGGCCAGGCGGTGCTGGCAGCACCGGCCGATGGCCACACGCTGATGGTGGCGAGCAACGGCACCGCGATCAGCCGCGCGCTGTTCCGCAACCTGCCCTTCGATCCGCTGCGCGATTTCGCGCCCGTGGTGACGATGGGCGCCTTCCCGATCGCGGTCGTGGTCGCGCCGAACTCGCCGATCCGCGACATCCGCGATCTCGTCGCGCGGATGAAGGCGGCGCCGGGTCGGCTCAACATCGGCTCGATCTCGCGCGGCTCGACCCAGAACCTCTCGGCGGAGCTCTTCAAGATCCGCACCGAGACGCAGGCCGAGACCGTGGTGTTCCCGCAGACGCCGCAGCTCATCACCGCGGCGATCCGCGGCGACGTGGACGCCGCCTTCGAGATCACCGGCCCGATCATGGGCCAGATCACCGCCGGGGCGATCCGCGTGCTGGCCGTCACCTCCGCCACGCGCGCGCGCAACCTGCCGGACGTGCCGACGCTGACGGAGCAGGGCGTGCCCGATTACGACGTCGCCTCCTGGAACGCGCTGGTGGCGCGCGCCGGCTCCCCGCCGGAGACGATCGCGGCGGTCAATCGCGCCGTGAACCAGGCGCTGGCAACGACCGACCTGGCGGAAGCGCTCACCCAGGCCGGGGTCGAGCCGCGCGGCGGCACGGCGGAGGCGATGGGCGCGCTGCTCACGGCCGATACGGCGCGCTGGGCGGAAGTGATCGAGAAGGCCGGGATCGAGCGCCAGGGATGAACGAGCGCGTGATCCCCACCTGCAAGGGCCCCGATCCGAACCCCCGCACGCCGCGGTATCGCCCGCCGCCGGGCGCCTGCGACGCGCATTGCCACATCTTCGGCCCGGCGCACCGGTTTCCCTATGCGCCGGACCGAGCCTACACGCCGCCCGACAACGGCTACGAGAACCTCGTCGCGCTGCACCGCACCCTCGGCATCTCGCGCGCGGTGATCGTGCATGCCTCCTGCCATGGCAGCGACATGACGGTGACGCTGGACGGCATCGCGCGATCGGGTGGCGCGATGCGCGGCGTCTGCGTGGTGGATCCGGGCGTGACGGACGCCGATTTCGCGCGGCTGCATGCCGGCGGCATCCGCGGCGTGCGCTTCAACTTCGTGAAGCACCTGGGCGGCATGCCGGACATGGCCTTCTTCGCCCGCGTGCTCGCGCAGGTGGAGCCGCTCGGCTGGCATGTGGTGCTGCATCTCGACGCGCAGGACATCGTGCCGCTCGCGCCGGTGATCTCGGCGATCCGCATTCCCTTCGTCATCGACCACATGGCCCGCGTGCGTGCGAAGGACGGCGTGGACCAGCCCGCCTTCGCGCAGCTGCGCGAACTGATGAAGAACCCGCTGGCCTGGGTGAAGATCTGCGGCGCGGAGCGGATCAGCTCGGCCGGCGCGCCGTTCCGCGACGCGCTGCCCTTCATCCGCACGCTGGCAGGGGATGCGCCGGACCGGCTGCTGTGGGGCACCGACTGGCCGCATCCGAACATCGCCGGCGACATGCCGAACGATGGCGACCTGGTTGACCTGCTCGCCGAGGCGATCGCCGACGAGGCGCTGCGCGCGCGCATCCTGGTGGACAACCCGACACGCCTCTACTGGGCCGATTAGCCCTTCGGCGCGAGCCGGCTGGACAGCAACTCGCCGCGGCGTTCCAGCAGCGGATGCGCGACGGCGGCGAAATGCGCGCCCACCCGGCGCAGGTCGCGGATCGCATCCAGCACGAAGCCGGGCGTCGCGCCCGGCTCGCCGAGCGGCAGCGGCGCGGCCAGCGCGGCGCGGCGGGCGGCCTCGCGCTCCGTGGCGCGGAGCTGTTCCTTGCTGCGCACCAGGCTGCGCGCGGCCTCCGCATCCTCCACCATGAACACGGCGATCGCCATCCGGAGCTGGTCGCGGAGCTGCTCATGCAGCGCGGCGAGATCCTGGCGGTCGCCGGCAGCCAGCGTCACGCCGCGGCGCACGCGCTTCTGCGCATGCCGCGCGACATCGCGGCTCAGCACATCCGCCGCGTGCTCGAGCGCGATGGCGAAGGCCTGGATCTCGGCGAGCCGGCGCGCATCCTCCTCGCCCAGCCGCTCCGCCGGGATCGCGGCGAGATAGGCGAGCACGGCGCGATGGAGCCGATCCACGATGTCGTCCATGCCGGCCATCGCCTTGCCGCTGTCGCGGTCCGGCTCGGTGAAGGCGCGGGCGGAGGCGGCCAGCATGCGCTCCAGCACATCCGCGATCCGCAGCACCTCGCGCTGCGCATTGGCCAGCGCGACGGCGGGGATGCGCGTGCCCGCCGCCTCGAGGTAGCGCGGCGCGGCCTCGTCCAGCTCGGGGCGGTCGGGCAGCAGCCGCGTGAGCGCCCAGGCGAGCGGCCGCAGCAGCGGCAGGGCCAGCAGGCTGAGCACGAGGTTGAAGGCGAGGTGCGCATTCGCCACCAGCCGCACCGGCGCCGGATCGACGGCCGTCATCCAGGCCGAGAGCGTCGGCAGGAAGGCCAGCACCAGCACGCAGCCGATCAGCCGATTGAGCAGGTTGCCGATCGGCAGGCGCAGCCGCGCCCGGTCGCCGGCGCGGCCCGCCGATTGCAGCAGCGGGTTGAGCGCGCTGCCGAGGTTGGCGCCGGCCACCATGGCCAGCGCCGCATCCGGCGCCACCGCGCCCGATCCCGCGAGGGTGGCCACGAACAGCACGCCGGCGATCGAGGAATGCGCCGCCCAGGCGATCAGCGCGGCGATCAGCAGGTTCGGCAGCGGTTCCGCCGCGATCGCCGCCATCACGCCGCCGAAGGTGGGCGAGGCTTCGATCGGGCCCAGCGTGCGCACCAGCAGATCGAGCGCGAGCAGCATCAGCCCGAGTCCGATTCCCGCCCGGCCGAGATCCCGCCATTGCGACCGTGCCGCCTTCCGGAAGGCGATCACGCCGAGCAGGATCAGCAGCGGCGCGAGCCAGCTCACGTCGAAGGACAGCAGCTGCACGATCAGCGCCGTGCCGATATTGGCGCCGAGCATCGCGGCGAGCGCGGGCGCGAGCGCCACGGTGCCGGCGGTGGCGAAGCCCGCGATCATCAGCGCCGTCGCGGTGCTGCTCTGGAGCGCCGCCGTCACGCCGAGCCCGGCGAGCATCGCCCGCAGCGGATGGCCCATCGCCGTGCCGAGCCGCGCCTGGAGCCGGCCGCCGAAGGCGCGCTCCACGCCGCTCTGCACCATGTGCAGGCCCCAGAGGAGAAGCGCGGCTTCGCCTGCCAGATGCACCAGCAGCGAGACTTCGCGCATCCCGATCTATCCGAAGGCGGCTCGCGCCAGGCGCGCCAGGTTGTCGTGGCCCATGCGCGCATAGGTCAGCGGATGCGCCCTGGCCGGATCCTGCTCGGCCTCCACCACCAGCCAGCCTGCGTAGCCGGCGGCCGCGACCGGCGGCAGCACGGCGGCATAGTCCACGCAGCCATCGCCGGGCACGGTGAAGACGCCGGCGAGCACGGCTTCGAGGAAGGGCAGGTCGCGCGCCTTCGCATCCCGCATGACCTCGGCGCGGATGTCCTTGCAATGGACATGCACCACCCGCGCGGCATGGCGCTTCGCCGCCGCCACCGGGTCGCCGCCGGCGAAGGTCAGGTGGCCGGTGTCGAGCAGCAGGCCGACCTCGGGGCCGGTGCTGTCCATCAGCCGGTCCACCTCCGCCTCGCTCTCGATCACCGTGCCCATGTGGTGATGATAGGCCAGATGCAGGCCGCGCGCCCTGAGCCGGCGGCCCATCTCCGCGAGCCGCGGCGCGAGCAGCTTCCAATCGGCGTCCGAGAGCACCGGCCGCTTCGACAGCGGCGTCCCGCGCTCCCCATGGATCGCGCGCGAGACCTCCGCATGCACCATCACCGTGCAGCCGAGCGCGGCGAGCAGCGCGATATGCGGCTCCGCCTCGCGCATCTCGCCGTCCACGTCGCGTTCCAGCAGGCGCGAGCCGTACCAGCCGGAGACGAGCGCGAGCCCGTGGCGATCCAGGATCGGCTTGAGCTGCGACGCGACGCGGGGGAACTTGTTGCCGAGCTCGACGCCCGCGAAGCCGGCCTGCCTCGCCTCCGCGAGGCAGGTCTCGAGCGGCGTCTCCGCGCCGAGCTCGGGCATGTCGTCATTGGTCCAGGTGAGCGGGTTGATGCCGAGGCGGACCATGCTCAGGCTCCTGCGCGCTGGCGGGCGCGGTTGGTGTCATAGGCGCGGCGCGCCGCGTCCTGCGCGGGTGTGGCGGGGATTTCGGCGACCGGCACTTCCCACCAGGCGCCGCCCTCGGCGGTGCTCGCCTGCGGGTCGGTGTCGATCACCAGCACCTGCGTCCGCGTCGCGGCGAAGGCGGCGGGCAGCGCGGCGTCCAGCTCGGCGATGCTGCCCACCTTGCGCGATTCGGCGCCGAGCGCCGTGGCATGCGCGGCGAAGTCCACGAAGGGCGCGTTGTCGGGGAGCAGGTTGCGGAACGGCTCCCCGCCGGTGCCGCGCTGGAGGCGGTTGATGCAGCCGAAGCCGCGGTTGTCGAGCACGACGATGGTGAGCTTCGCCCCCATCGCCACGCTGGTCGCGATCTCGCTGTTCATCATCAGGTAGCTGCCATCGCCGACCAGCACCACCACCTCGCGATCCGGCGCGGCGAGCTTCGCGCCGAGCCCGCCGGCGATCTCGTAGCCCATGCAGGAATAGCCGTATTCGAGATGGTAGGAGGCCGCGTCGGTCGCGCGCCAGAGCTTGTGCAGCTCGCCCGGGAGGCCGCCGGCGGCGCATACCACGATGCCGCGCGGCGGCATGGCGCGGTTGACGGCGCCGAGCACCTGCGCGTCGGTGGGCAGCGCGTTGTCCTTCGGCGCCGGCGCGGCGGTGATGCGGTCCACGCTGCGCCGCCACGTCGCGATGGCGGTGTCCGCCTTGCGCTGCCAGGCCGCGGGCGCGGTCCAGTCCGCGAGCGCGGCGGCGAGTGCCGCGAGGCCCCGCCCGGCATCCGCCACCAGCGGCTGCGCGGCGTGCTTGTGCGCGTCGAAGGCCGCGACGTTCAGCGCGATCAGCCGCGCCTTGCCGAACAGCGCGCGGGAGCCGGTGGTGAAATCCTGCAGCCGCGTGCCGATGGCGAGGATCAGATCCGCTTCCGCGGCCAGCGCATTGGCCGCCGCGGTGCCGGTGACGCCGATCGCGCCGAGGTTCCGGGCCGCATCCCAGGCTAGCGCGCCCTTGCCCGCCTGGGTCTCGGCCACGGGCAGGCCGAATCGCGCCGCGAACCCGGCGAGTGCCGCCTCGGCCCCGGCATATTTCACGCCGCCGCCCGCGATGATCACCGGGCGCTTCGCGGCGCGGAGCAGCGCCGCGGCCGCCTGCAATTCGCGCGCATCGGGCTCCGGCGCGCGGGGGTGCCAGAGGCGCTTCCGGAAAAACTCGGCCGGCCAGTCCAGCGCCTCCGTCTGCACGTCCTGCGGGAAGGCGAGGGTGACGGGCCCGCATTCGGCCGGATCGGTCAGCACGCGCAGCGTGGCGGGCAGCGCGACGAGGAGCTGCTCGGCCCGCAGGATGCGGTCGAAATAGCGGCTGACGGGCCGGAAGCAGTCATTGGCCGAGACGGTCGCGTCGGCGAAGCTCTCGACCTGCTGGAGCACGGGGTCGGGCCGGCGACTCGCGAAGACGTCGCCGGGCAGGAACAGCACCGGCAGCCGGTTCACATGCGCCACCGCCGCGGCGGTGACCATGTTGGTCGCGCCGGGCCCGATCGAGCTGGTGCAGGCCATCATCCGCCGCCGCGCATGGGTCTTGGCATAGGCGATGGCGGCATGCGCCATGGCCTGCTCGTTATGCGCCCGGAAGGTGGGCAGCGCCTTGCGGTGCGCGTGCAGCGCGGGGCCGAGACCGGCGACATTGCCATGGCCGAAGATCGCCCAGACGCCGCCGAACAGCGGCACGGCCTTCCCGCCGATTTCGGTCTGCTGCGCCGCCAGGAAGCGGACCGTGGCATCCGCCGCGGTCAGGCGTAGACTAGCCACTCTTCCTCTCCTGCCCCGTGATTGCCGGGGCTCGCCATTGTGTTACAGTTTGATGACAGCGCCCGCAAGCGGCGCCGGGGAACGCATGATCCAGTTCGCACAATTCGGCGCCGGACGCATCGGCGCCATCCATGCCGGCAACCTGGCCGCAAGCGGCCGTGCCCGTCTCCGCCATGTCGTGGATGTCCACGCGCCGTCCGCCGAATCGCTCGCCGCAAGGTACGGCGCGCGCGTGTCGGACACGGCGGCGGCGCTCGCCGACCCGGAGGTCGGCGCGGTGCTCATCGCGAGTTCCACCGACACCCATGCCGATCTCGTCATCGCTGCGGCGCGCGCCGGCAAGGCGATCTTCTGCGAGAAGCCCATCGATCTCTCGCTGGCGCGGGTGGACGCCTGCCTCGCGGAAGTGAAGCGCGCCGGGGTGAAGATGCTGGTCGGCTTCAACCGCCGCTTCGATCCGTCCTTCGCCGAGCTCCATCGCCGCATCGGCGCCGGCGCGATCGGCCGGCTGGAGCAGGTGATCATCACCAGCCGCGATCCCGGCCCGCCGCCCGTCTCCTACATCAAGGTCTCGGGCGGGCTGTTCCGCGACATGACGATCCATGATTTCGACATGGCGCGCTGGATGCTTTGCGAGGAGCCGGTGGAGGTCTTCGCCTATGCCGCCAACCTGGTGGACCCCGCGATCGGCGAGGCCGGCGACGTGGACAGCGCCATGGTGCTGTTGAAGACCGCCTCGGGCCGCATGGCGCATATCAACAATTCCCGCCGCGCGGCCTATGGCTACGACCAGCGGGTGGAGGCGCATGGCAGCGGCGGCCGCCTGATTGCCGGCAACCGCACGCCGACCACGGTGGAGCTGGCGGATGCAAACGCCGTCAGCGCCGACAAGCCCCTCCACTTCTTCCTGGAACGCTACGCCGAGGCCTACCGGATCGAGCTCGCCGCCTTCCTCGACGCGCTGGAGAAGGACACGCCGATGCCGGTCGGCGCCGAGGATGGCCGCCAGGCGCTGGTGCTGGCGGATGCCGCCTTCGAATCCATCCGCACCGGCCGCCCGGTGAGGGTCGCATGAGCATGCTGCCGAAGGTGCGGCTGGATGGCCGCGTGGTGCTCGTCACCGGCGGCACGCAGGGCATCGGAGAGGGCTGCGCGCTCGCCGCGGCCGAGGCGGGCGCCGCGGCAGTCGCCGTCACCGGGCGCAACGCGGAACGCGGCGCGGCGGTGGTGGCGAAGCTCCGCGCGCTCGGCGCGCGGGCGCATTTCGTCGCGGCCGATCTTGCGGATGCGGCGGCGACTTCCCGCATCGTCGCGCAGGCGGAAGCCGCGCTCGGGCTCGTGGATGGCCTCGTCAACGCGGCGGGGCTGACTGATCGCGGCACCATCCTCGACACCGGCACGGAGCTCTGGGACCGGCTCTTCGCGGTGAATGCGCGGGCACCCTTCCAGCTCACCCAGGCGATGGCGCGGCGGCTGAAGGACGCGGGGCGCCCGGGCGCCATCGTCAACGTCATCACCATGTCGAGCCATGGTGGCCAGCCCTTCCTCACCGCCTATTCGGCCTCGAAGGGCGCGCTGGCCACGCTGACCAAGAACACCGCGCTCGGCCTCCGGCCGCTGCGCATCCGCGTGAACGGGATCAATCTCGGCTGGGCCGACACGCCGGGCGAGCATGTGATCCAGCAGAGGGACGGCAACCCCGCGGACTGGCTGCAGCGCGCCGAGCCGAACCAGCCTTTCGGGCGCCTGATCCGTGCCTCGGATGTCGCGGGGCTCGCGACCTACCTGCTCTCGGATGCGGCGGAGATGATGACCGGCTCGCTGATCGATTTCGACCAGAACGTGATGGGCGCCTACACGTGAACCCGCAGGAGCTGCAACGCCGGCTGGACGCCGTGGCACCGCTCGCGCGCGAGGCCGCCGCGCTCGCCGCGCGCATGCGCGCGAACGGCATGGCCGAGACGAAGATGAAGGGCGCGCAGGATTTCCTCACGGAAGCCGATGGCGCGACCGAGGCCTTCCTGCGCGAACGCCTCGAACGCCTCTTTCCCGGCGAGCCGGTGCTCGGCGAGGAAGGCGGCGGCGCGGCGCCGGAACGCGGGCCGCTCTGGATCCTCGATCCCATCGACGGCACCTCCAACTTCGCGCGCGGGGGCGACCGCTGGTGCGTCTCGATCGGCCTTGCGCTGGACGGCCGCGCGGTGCTCGGCGCGGTCGCGCGCCAGGCGCCGGCCGAGCTGTTCCTCGGCGCACAGGGCTGCGGCGCCACTCTGAACGCCGCGCCGATCCGCGCCGCGGCCACGCCCGATCTCGCGCGCGCCACGGTGGAGGTCGGCTGGTCGCTGCGCCGGCCGGTGCCGGATTTCGTCGCGCTGCTCGGGCGGGTGATGGCGGCTGGTGCCGGCACGCGCATCGGCGGCTCCGGCACGCTCGGCCTGGTGGAGACGGCGGCCGGCCGCCTCGATGCCTATGTCGAGCTGCACATCAATGCCTGGGATGCCTGCGGCGCGCTCGCCATCGCCCGCGAGGCCGGCTGCTGGACCAGCGATTTCGACAGCGGCGCCTGGCTGACCGAGGGCAACCCGATCCTGTTCGCCGCCCCGGCGCTGGGGCCGAGCCTTGCGGCAATGCTGCGATGAAGCTTTGATGAAGCCACGCGCGCGGCCGATTGCGGCGGCGGCAGGTGCAGGCCAAACCACAGGCGCGGGGGCAACCCGCCCGCTTCAGGGAGAGTCAAGCATGTCCACACCCCGTCGCCTGATCGGCGCGATCTTCGCAGGCGCGCTGCTCGGCGCGCTGCCCGGCGCCGCCAATGCCCAGGGCCAGCTCACCGTCTACTGCACGGTGCAGGAGGAATGGTGTCGCCCGATGATGGCCGCCTTCGAGCGTGCCACCGGCATCCGCGTCTCCATGACGCGCCGCAGCTCGGGCGAGCAGCTCACGCAGATCCGCGCCGAGGCGTCGAACCCGCGCGGCGATGTCTGGTGGGGCGGCACGGGCGATCCGCATCTCCAGGCGGGGCAGGAGAACCTGACCCTCGAATACCGCTCGCCGATGCTGTCGCAACTGCATGACTGGGCGGTGCGCCAGGCCGAGCAGAGCGGCTTCCGCACCGTCGGCATCTATGCCGGCGCGCTCGGCTATTCCTACAACGCGACGGAGCTGAACCGCCGCCGCATCGCGGCCCCGCGCTGCTGGTCCGACCTGACCCGGCCGGAGTTCCGCGGCGAGGTGCAGGTGGCGGACCCGAACACCTCCGGCACCGCCTACACCATGCTGGCCACGCTGGTGCAGCTGATGGGCGAGGAGCCGGCCTTCGTCTATCTCCGCGCGCTGCACCGGAACATCAACCAGTACACCCGCAGCGGCGCCGCCCCGGCCCGGTCCGCCGCCACCGGCGAATCGCTGGTCGGCATCACCTTCCTGCACGATGCGGTGACGCAGAAGGTGAACGGCGCGCCCGTCGAGATCGTCGGCCCCTGCGAGGGTACGGGCTATGAGATCGGCTCCATGTCCATCATCCGCGGCGCCCGCAACCTCGACAACGCGCGGCGCTTCTATGACTGGGCGCTGAGCGTGGAAGCCCAGGCGATCGGCGCCGAGGCGAAGGCCTACCAGCTTCCCTCGAACCGCGCCGCACCCATCCCGCCCCAGGCGCCGCGCTTCGAGAACATCCGCCTGATCGACTACGACTTCGCGCGCTGGGGCTCGGCCGAGGAGCGGACGCGCCTGCTCACCCGCTGGGAGCGCGAGGTCCGCGCGGGGGCGCGGTAGCCCGCTGCGGCGCCAAGACGCGCGCTGACGCGCCTTGGGTAAGCTGCCATGGGGGCTCTGACTGTCGCCCGCGCGGCGCTGCTCTGCGCCGCGCTCGGGCTCCTCCTGCCCTGGCACGGGATGGAGGGGGGCCTTTCCGAACTTGCCGCCTGGCCGGGCGGGGCGGCAGCGCCGCTTCCGGCGCTGCTGCTGAGCGGCGCCCGCTGGTGGCTCTGGCCCGTCGTGCTGCTGCTGGCCCTTGCGGCGCCGGGCGTCATCGGCAGGCGCGCGCAGGGCGGCGTTCTGCTGTTTGCCGGCGCGGGCATCGTCGCCTGGACCTTCGCGATGGGCCATGCGATCGGGCTGCGCGGCCTGGAATGGGCGTGGCTCGCGCCGCTGCTCGGCGCGCCGCCGCCGCAGCCGGCGCTCGGCTGGGGCGCGCTCCTGGTGCTCGCCGGGGCGACCGGCCTGCTTTCCGCCGGGCTCGCGGCGCGCGGCGCCTTCCGCGCCGATGCCTTCATCGCCTTTCTGGTCACCGGCAGCGGGCTGCTGCTGTTCCTCTTCGTCTTCGCGCCGCTCGTCACCATCCTGACCGCGGCGGCCTTCGAGGACCATGTCTTCTCGCCCGGCGCCCTGACCCGGCGCCTCGCCGCGCCCGAGGCCTGGAGCCTCGCCTGCGTCACCACGCATCAGGGCTGCGGCGTGGTCTGGAACACGCTGCTGCTGGCGAGCCTGACGGGCGTGCTCTCCACCCTGATCGGCCTGTTCTTCGCGCTGCTCGCGGTGCGCGGCGGCGTGCGCGGCGCAGGGGTGTTCCGCGCGATGTCCATCCTGCCGCTGATCACCCCGCCCTTCGTGGTGGCGATGGCGCTGATCGTGCTGTTCGGGCGGACGGGGATCGTCACCACCTTCCTCTGGGACTGGTTCGACATCCCGCGCAGCCGCTGGATCTATGGCCTGCCGGGCGTGCTGCTGGCGCAGCTTCTGGCGCAGATCCCGATCGCCTTCCTCCTGCTGGAAGGCGCGCTGCGCGCCATCTCGCCGAGCCTCGAGGAAGCCTCCGCCACCATGGGCGCGCGGCGCTTCACGGTGTTCCGCACCGTCACCTGGCCGCTGCTGAAGCCCGCACTCGCGGCGGCCTTCCTGCTCGGCTTCGTCGAATCGCTCGCGGATTTCGGCAATCCGCTGGTGCTCGGCGGCGATTTCGACGTGCTCTCCACGCGCATCTTCTTCGCCATCGCCGGCGCGCGGCATGACCCCGGCCGCGCGGCGGCGCTCGCGATCCTGCTGCTGGCGCTGACCTTCGGCGCCTTCGCGCTGCAGGCGCTCTGGCTCGGGCGGCGGCGCTACACGACCGTGACGGGCAAGGGCGATTCCGGGCTGCCGGCGCCGCTGCCGCGCGGGCTGAAGCTCGGCGCCTCGCTCGTCGTGTGGCCCTGGATGGCGTTCACCACGCTGGTCTACGGCATCATCCTCGTCGGCGGCTTCGTGGTGGATATCGGCCGCGGCGAGATGACCTTCACCTGGCGCCACATCCTCACCGCCTTCGAGGTGGAGATGGAAGGCGGCCTTGCCTTCCGCGGCGCCGCCTGGGACAGCCTGTTCACCACGGTGCAGGTCGCCGCCGTCGCCGCGCCCTTCACCGCCGCACTCGGCATCCTCCTCGCCTGGCTGATCGCGCGGCAGGATTTCCGCGGACGGCGCGTGCTGGAATTCATGACGATGCTGTCCTTCGCCATCCCCGGCACCGTGGTCGGCGTCTCCTACATCATGTCCTTCAACGTCCCGCCGATCGAGCTGACGGGCACGGCGCTGATCCTCATCCTCTGCTTCGTCTTCCGGAACCTGCCGGTCGGCGTGCGCGGCGGGATCGCGGCGCTGGCGCAGATCGACAAGTCGCTCGACGAGGCGAGTGCGACGATGGGCGCGGGCGCCTTCCAGACGTTGCGCCGCGTGGTGCTGCCGCTGCTGCGCCCGGCGATCGTGACCGCGCTCGCCTACAGCTTCATCACCGCGATGACGGCGGTCTCGGCGGTGATCTTCCTCGTCTCGGCGCGGCACAACCTCGCCACCGTCTATATCGTCGGGCGGGTCGAGGCGGGCGAGATGGCGCTCGCCATCGCCTATTCCACCGTGCTGATCGTGATCATGCTGGCGGTGGTGCTCGGCATCGAGAAGGTGGTCGGGCGCGCGCAGATCGGCCGGCGCGTCGCGCCGGAGGCGCGCGGGGCAGGCGTCGTGCCGGCGCCGGTGAGAACGGGGGCATGACGAGCGCATGAGCGAACCTGCCATCCTGTTCGACCGCGTCACAAAGGCCTTCGGCGTGGTGCGCGCGGTGGACGACGTCTCCTTCACCCTGCCGCAGGGCGCGCTGGTGACGCTGCTCGGCCCCTCGGGCTGCGGCAAGACCACCACGCTCCGCCTCGTCGCCGGCCTCGACCTGCCGAGCGAAGGCCGCATCGTCATCGAGGGCCGCGACGTCACGCGCCTGGCCGCCGCCGAGCGCCGCATCGCGATGGTGTTCCAGTCCTACGCGCTGTTCCCGCATCTCAACGTGCTGGAGAACGTGGCCTACGGCCTGCTGGTGAACGGCGCGCGCAAGGCCTCGGCGGAGAGCGAGGCGCTGGCCATGCTCAAGACGCTCGGCCTCGAGGGGCTCGGGGCTCGCCTGCCCTCGGAACTGTCGGGCGGGCAGCAGCAGCGCGTGGCCGTCGCCCGCGCGCTGGTGCTGCGGCCGAAGGTCCTGCTGTTCGATGAGCCGCTGTCCAACCTCGATGCGCGGCTCCGCCGCCGCGTGCGGGAGGACATCCGCGACCTCCAGAAGAAGCTCGCGCTCTCGGTGGTGTATGTCACGCACGACCAGCAGGAGGCGCTGGCCGTCTCCGACCTGGTCTGCGTGATGCGCGCGGGCAGGATCGCGCAGATGGGCACGCCGACCGAGCTCTACGAGGACCCCGCGGATGCCTTCATCGCCGACTTCATGGGCGAGGCGAATGTGCTGCAGGGCGAGGTGCTCGGCCCTGGCCGCGTGGCGCTCGGCGGCGTCGAGCTCGCCACGCAGATGCGCGCGCATTCGCCCGGCCCCGCGCAGCTCGCCGTGCGGCCGGAGGCGGTGACGCTGGCGGCGGATGGCGAGGGCCTGCCCGGCCGCATCCAGCGCGCCGCCTTCCTCGGCCAGACCCGCGAATACGAGGTGGAGACCGCGGCCGGGATGCTGTTCGTCGTTGCCCCAGCTGCCGCGCATCCCTTCGCGGAAGGCGAGGCGGTGCGCTGCCGGCTGGAGCGGATGATCCCGCTGCGCGCCTGACGGCCGCTACAGCGCCAGCGTCGCCGGGTGGAACAGTTCCTCCGGCGCCGCCTTGCGCGGGGCGAGGCCGTCGGCGTGCGCGTAGCGGCACATCGCGGCGAGTTCCTCGCGGTTGCGCGCGAAGCCGTAGGGCCAGGGATCGCCGCCCATCAGCGCCGTCTGCCGCGCCGCTTCTTGCACGATCCAGGGCAGCGAGACGCGCAGCACGTTGCCGAGCGAAAGGTCGTGCAGCGCCTCCGCCTTGGCCTGCGCGAAGGCGCGGAACAGCGCGGCGGGCAGGGCAGGGTGCGCTTCCGCCGCGTCGCGCCGCACCGCGATGCAATGCATGATCGGGAAGAAGCCGGTCGCCTTGAGATAGGCCTCCTCCGCCGCGCGCGGATCGGCGAAGAGCCGGGCGACGGGGGCGGTGCGGTTGACGAAGCAGGCCGGCGGTCGCGGGCCGACGAAGGCGTCGATGCGGCCCTCCGCGAGCATCGCCTCCAGCGAATCATCCGGCGCGATCACCTGCACATCGAGCCCCGGCGGCAGGTCGAGCGGCGTGCGCTCGCCGCCCGAGCGCCAGGCGATGGCGCGCGTGTCCACGGCATACTGCTCGCGCAGCATCCCGCGCACCCACATCCCCGCCGTCTGCTGGTATTCCGGCGTGCCGATGACGCGGCCCGCCAGGTCCTCGGGCTTAGCGATGCCGCGGTCGGTGCGGATGTAGATCGCGTTGTGGCGGAAGGCGCGGGAGGGAAAGACCGGCACGCCGATGTAGCGCGCATCGCCGCGCGCGGTGGAGAGGATGTGGCTCGCCATCGAGAGCTCGGTGATCTCGTGCCGCGCCTCCTGCATGGCGATGCGGAACATCTCCTCCGGCTCGGCGGCGGTGCGGGCGATGTCGAAGCCTTCGACCGCGATGCGCCCGTCATGGATGGCGCGTGTGCGGTCGGAAAGCGTGCAGATGAGGGAGAGGGTCATGCGGCAACGCAGTCGGCCGCAGGCCGGCTGAGCGCGCGGATGCGCGCCGCCGCAGATGCGGCGAAGCCAAGCCGGCGGAGCCGGCGCCCGGCGTCTGAGGGCATCACGAAGCCTTTCCGATGTTCTCGGGCGTGAAGGGCCAGTGCCGGACGCGCACGCCGAGCGCATCGGCGATGGCGTTGGCGATGGCGGCGATGGTCGGGCCGCAGCTTGCCTCCCCGGCGCCGAGCGGCGGCGCCTCGGGCCGCGCGATCAGTTCCACCAGGACTTCCGGCACCTCGGAGAAGCGAAGCACCGGGTAGCTCTCCCACGCATCGGAGGTGATGCGCCGCGCATCGTGGCGCACCGCTTCCTTGAGGCACATGGACGCCGCCTGGATCGCGCCGCCTTCCATCTGGTTCAGCACGCCGTCGGGGTTGATCGGCTCGCCCACGTCGCAGGCGAGGAACAGGCGGCGGCAGCGCACGACCTCGGCGCATTCCACCTCGGCGACCGTGGCACACCAGGCGCCGGTGCCCTTGTAGCGGCTTACGCCGAGGCCCCAGCCGAAGCCCTCGCGCCGCGCGCGGCCATCCCAGCCGGCCATCGCGGCCGCACGCGCCAGCACGTCGCGCGCGCGCGCATCGTCCAGGTGGCGCAGCCGGTGGACGAGCGGATCCTCGCCGGCCAGCGCGGCCATCTCGTCCATCACGCTCTCGATCGCCCAGACATTCACCAGCGCGCCGAGGCCGCGGAGCGCGCTCGCGCGGATCGGCATCTCCGTCAGCGTGTGCATCGTCACCTCGAGCGCCGGCACGCGATAGGGCGCGACACCGTTGCGCTGCGCGCCGCCGCCGCCGGCGATGCCGGGGTTGATCGAGAGCGGCACCGCGAAGGGCTCCGCGATCATCGAGGCGGCGAGCAGCGTCGGCAGCTTGCCGCGGCCGGGCCGCCCGGTATGGCCGTTCGAGGTGATCGCCTGCGACCAGCGCGTGAGCGTGCCGGCGGCATCCGCTTCCGCCGCGATCTCCACCAGCATCGCCGGCGAGACGGGCGACCAGCCGAGCTCCTCCGCGCGACTCCAGAGCAGTCGCACCGGCACGCCGGGCCTGGCGCGCGCCACCAGCGCGGCGTCCAGCGCCACGTCGTCGGCGCCATTGTGGCCGTAGCAGCCCGCACCCTCGGCATGGCGGACGATGACGTTCTCGGGCGGCAGGCGCAGCGCCTTGGCCAGGTCGGCGCGGAGATTGTAGGGGCCCTGGCAGTGGCTCCAGACCTCCATCGTCGCGCCGTCCCAGCGCGCGATCGCGCAACTCGTGCCGATCGAGGCGTGCGCCAGGAAGGGGCGGAAGAAGGCGGCCTGCACGCGCTGCGCGGCGGGCTGGGTTTCGGCGGCGCGTTCCGCCACCACGCTCGTCTCGCGCGGCGCGGCGCGCAGCCAGTCCTCCAGCGTCCCATCCGGCGGCAGGGTGTCGCGTTCGTCCCATTCGGCGCGGCGGGCGAGGCGCTCGGCCGCGGCCTCGGCATGATGCTCGGCGGCGGCGACGACGGCGAGGAAGCTGCCGTCGCGCACCACCGCGGCGTCGCCGGGCAGCGTACCCTCCCGCACCGCGCGCAGCGTCGCGCCGCGCGAGGGCGGGCGGACCACGCGGGCATGCATCAGTCCGGGCAGGCGCAGGTCGTGCAGGAAGCGCGGTGCGCCGAACACCTTGTCCGGCAGGTCGAGCCGCGGCGCGGAGGTGCCGGCGATGCGGCGTTCCGTGACGGGCTTCGGCACGGCCTCCGGCGAGGCCTCCACGGCCAGCAGCCCATCCCCGGCCATGGCGAAGTAGGAGCCGAGCACGCGACCATCCGGCGCGACGAACGCCCCGTCGCGCACCGCGATGTCCTCGGCCGGAACGCCGGAACGCTGCGCGACGACGCCGACGAAGATTCGCCGGGCATCGGCGCAGGCATGGCGCAGCGCCATGCCGCTCTCCTGCACCGAGAGCGAGCCGGAGGTCACCGCCTCGTCGGGGCTGTCCTCGGTGTTCGCGGGCAGCAGGCGGATGCGGGCGAGCGCCACATCCAGCTCCTCCGCCGCGATCTGCGCGAGCGCCGTCAGGATCCCCTGGCCGAGTTCCACCTTGCCCGGCGTCAGCGTGACATGGCCTTCGCCATGGAAGGCCAGCCAGCGATCGAGCCGGCGGTTCACATGCAGGCTGCCGGGCAGCTTCGGCCGTCCGTCCTCGACCGGGCCCTTGAAGGCGAGGTTCATGCGGCCTCCGCCATCTCCGCCGCGGCGCGGCGCACCGCGCGGAGGATGCGGTTGTGCGCGCCGCAGCGGCAGAGATGCGGCTCCAGCGCGGCGCGGATCGCGGCTTCGTCCGGATCGGGGTTGCGCCGCAGCAGCGCCGCCGCCGCCATCAGGATGCCCGACAGGCAGAAGCCGCATTGCCCCGCCTGTTCCGCGAGGAAGGCGCGCTGCAGCGGATGCGGCGCCTCCGGCGTGCCGAGCCCTTCCACCGTCTCCACGCGCTTTCCGGCGACGGCGCCGACCGGCAGGGTGCAGGCGAAGGCGGGCTCGCCCTCCACCAGCACCACGCAGGCGCCGCAGGCCTCCGCGCCGCAGCCGAAGCGCGGGCCCGAAAGCCCGAGCGGGCCGCGCAGCGCGTGCAGCAGCGAAGCCTCGTCCTCGATCGTGGGCGCGACGGGCGCGCCGTTGAGGACGAAGGCCGGCATCAGTTCGGCGTCATCCGCGCCATGCGGATGAACTCCGCCTGGCGGGGGATGTCGGCGCGCAGCCAGGCGTCGAACTCGGCGATGCTCATCGGCATGGGCTGCGCGCCGAGCCGGGCCTGCGCCTCGCGCGTCGCCGGCAGGCCGAGGATGCGGTTGACCTCGGCGTTCAGCCGCTCGCGGATCGGCAGCGGCGTGGCCGCCGGCGCCATGATGCCGAGCCAGATCGAGGCCTCGTAGCCCGGCACGGCTTCCGCCACGGTGGGCAGGTTCGGCATCAGCGGGCTGCGCTGCGGGCCGGTGGTGGCGAGGCCGCGCACGCGCCCGGCCTCGGCCTGCTCGCGCATGGTCGGGATGGCGTCGAACATGATCGGCACCTGCCCGCCGATCAGCGCGGTGCGTGCCTCGTTTGAGCCGCGGAAGGGCACATGCGTCGCCGTCACGCCGGCCATGGCCAGGAACACCTCGCCCGCCACGTGATAGGGCGTGCCCGGGCCGGAGGAGGCGTAGTCGTAGCGGCCCGGATTCGCACGCAGCAGCGCGATCAACTCCGGCACGTTCTGCGCCGGGATGGAGGGATGCACCGCGAGCAGGTGGTGCGCGATGTTGATGGCGGCGACGGGCGCGAGGTCGTTCATCAGCCGGTAGGGCCGGTTCGGCAGCAGCGTCTCGTTCGCCGTGTGGGTGTTCGACATCAGCAGCAGCGTGTGGCCATCGGCCGGCGCCTTGGCCACGAAATCGGTGCCGATCACCGCGCCGGCGCCGGGCCGGTTCTCCACCACGAAGGCCTGGCCGAAGGCAGCCTGGAGCGGCTCCGCCAGGAAGCGCGCGGCAACGTCGGCGGAGCCGCCGAGGCCGAAGGGGACGACGATGCGGATGGCGCGCGAGGGCCAGGCCTGGGCCTGGGCGAGCGAGGGCAGGGCGAGGGCCCCGGCGGCGGCGATGAGGGCGCGGCGATTCATCTTGGTTCCTCCGTGGCGGTACGTAGCGCGGCTACATCGGCGGAACGGCGGCTTTGGGCAAGAGCCCTCTGCAAACGATTGGTCAGCCGGCCAGTTCCACCATCACCGGCACATGGTCCGACGCCTTCGTCCAGTCGCGGGCGTCCTTAAGGACCGCGTGCCGCGTGAGCCCGCCCGCGAGATCCGGCGAGACCCAGACATGGTCGAGCCGCCGCCCGCGGTCGGAGGCGCGCCAGTCGGAGGCGCGGTAGCTCCACCAAGTGTAGAGCTTCTCCTCCGCGGGCACGAAATGGCGCACCGCGTCGTGCCATGCCCCGGCGCGCTGCATCGCCGTCAGCGCCGCCGTCTCGACCGGCGTGTGGGAGACGACGTCGAGAAGCTGGCGGTGGCTCCAGACGTCGTGCTCCAGCGGGGCGATGTTGAGGTCGCCGACCAGCACGGCACGGCGGAAGCCGCCCGCGTCCTGGCGCGCGGCGGACCAGGCGGTCGCCTCGGCGACGAAATCCAGCTTGTGCGCGAATTTCTGGTTGGCGTCGCGGTCGGGGATGTCGCCGCCGGCGGGGATGTAGAAATCGTGCAGCTCGATCGGCCCGCCCGGCGCATCCAGTTCCACCGCGATGTGCCGGCAATCGCCCTTGCCGCACCAGTCCGGCTGGTCGTCCAGCTTGCGGATCGGCCGCTTCGAGAGGATCGCGACGCCGTTGTAGCCCTTCATCCCCCGCACCGCGCGATGCGCGAAGCCGAGTGCCGCGATGCCTTCATGCGGGAACAGCTCATCCGGGCACTTGGTCTCCTGCAGGCAGATCACGTCAGGCTCCAGCGCCGCGACGAGATCGGCCAGCAGCGGCAGGCGCAGCCGGACGGAGTTGATGTTCCAGGTGGCGATGCGGAGCGGGCCGCGCCCGGAGGCGCGCGCCGGCGCCTTCGGGCGCGAGGCCATCAGACGATCTTCGTCCGCACCTCGCCCACGCCCTCGACGAAGCCTTCCAGCACGTCGCCGCGCACCACCGCGGCCACCCCTTCCGGCGTGCCGGTCATGATCAGGTCGCCGGGCTCGAGCCGCACGAGGCCGGAGAGGTTGGCGATCACCTCCGGCACCGACCAGATCAGCTTCGAGAGGTCGGAGACCTGCGTGACCTTGCCGTTGACCTTGAGCTCGATCTTGCCCTTCGCGCCGTCATAGCTGCCGTCATGCTTCACCAGCAGGCCCATCGGCGCCGAATGGTCGAAGCCCTTGCCCATGTCCCAGGGGCGGCCGGTCTTCTTCGCCTCGTTCTGGATGTCGCGCCGCGTCATGTCGAGGCCGGCGCACCAGCCCCAGACATGCTTCATCGCGTCGCCGATCGCGATGTCCGACCCGCCGGTGCCGATCGCGACCACCAGCTCCATCTCGTGGTGCAGGTTCTTGGTCTGGGACGGGTAGGGCATGTCGGCGCCGTTGATGACGACGGAATCGGCGGGCTTCGCGAAGTAGAAGGGCGGCTCGCGCGTGGGGTCGGAGCCCATCTCGATCGCGTGCTCGGCATAGTTGCGGCCGACGCAGAAGATGCGCCGCACCGGGAACTTCCCGCCGCCCTTGACGGGCAGGAAGGCGACCGGCGGCGGTGGGATGACGAATTCGGACATATTCGGAGGGCCCCCAGGGAACGGCTTGGCAATCGGGTGCGCCCTCTTACCCAGGGGCGGGCGCGGCGCAAGGCGGCGCGCAAGAAAAAACGCCCGGTCAGGGGGGTGACCGGGCGCTACGCGTTCATTCTTCCGATCGGATTGGTCGGGCGAGCCGGCAGGGGAACCGGATCGCTCGCCGGCCTAGTCGTGCCGGCTGGTGCAGATTAACGCGGGGCGCCCGGCGCTGGCAAAAGACGAATTCGTGCGCTTGCCACGAAATCGCCCGATTTCGGCCCGGATCGCGCGGTCGTGAACGCGCAACCCCGCCAGCCGCATGCGACGAATCTCAGGCTGCGGCAAGCCGGGTCGCGGAGTTGGACGGCCTCTCGCCCGCCGCCCAGCGTCCCGCCGCGTCACCGAAGGCGGTGAAGATCGCCCGGCTCAGCGCGTCCGTCTCCCAGTCGTATTCCGGGTGCCACTGCACGCCGAGCACGAAGCCCGGCGCATCGGCCACGCGCACCGCCTCGATCGTGCCGTCCGCCGCCCAGGCTTCGGGGATCAGCCTCGGCGCGATGCGCTGGATGCCCTGGTTGTGCAGCGAGTTCACCGGCACGGACTCGGCCCGCCACGCGGCCCCCGCCCGGTTCCAGATGCCGGCGAGCATGCCATCGGGCGCGACCCGCAGCCCATGCGCCTTGCCGATCCGCACCGGACCGTGCCGCTGGTCGGCGGGTGTCGAGTGATCCAGCCGGCCGGGCAGGTCCTGGATCCGCTGGTCGAGGGAGCCGCCGAGCGCCACGTTCAGCTCCTGGAAGCCGCGGCAGATCGCAAGCAGCGGCAGGCCGGCGGCGATCGCGGCGCGGATCAGCGGCAGCGTCGTCGAATCGCGCTGCGGGTCCTCGGGCGTGCCGGGCGCATGGGCGGGGCCGGCGTAATGGTCCGGGTGCACGTTGGACCGGCTGCCGGTGAGCATCAGGCCATCGAGCCGCGGCAGGATGTCCTGCGCGAGGCCCTCCCCCGCGGCGGGCAGCAGCACCGGCACGCCGCCGACGGGGCCGACCGTGCAGCGGACATAGCTGTCCGACGCCGCGTGGTTCGGCGTCCCGAAGAGGCCGAAGGGCTTGATGCAGCAGGAGATGCCGATCAGGGCGCGCATCCCGCCAATTTCCCGCAACGAGATGGCAGGATCAAGACAAGCCCGCAGCGCAGCATCCCGCCTGACGCATGACTGGCGCGCGCGCCCCGCCCGAAGCAAGATCGGCGGGATCATGGAGGCGGAACGGATGATCGCGCGACGGGGCGTTCTGGGTGGCATGCTGGGCGCGGCGGGGCTCGCCGGCGCGGCCCAGGCGCAGGGGAGTTGGCCGGAACGGCCGATCCGCTGGATCGTCGGCTATCCGCCCGGTGGCGCCTCGGACGCCTTCGCGCGGCTGATCGCGGGGCAGATGAGCCCGCGCCTCGGCCAGAACGTGGTGGTGGAGAACCGCCCGGGCGGCGGCGCCGTGGTGGCGTCCGAGGCGGTCGCGCGCAGCCCCGCCGATGGCTACACCTGGATGCATGTGGACAACGGCATCCTGACGTACAACCCGGCGCTCTATACGCGCCTGCCCTACGACCCGGACCGGGACTTCGCCGGGGTCGGCTTCATCGGGCTGTTCCCGCTCTATGTGGTGGTGCGGCCGGACAGCCCCTGGCGGGACTTCGCCGCGCTGCTCGCCGCGTCCCGCACCCGGGCGCCGACCTATGGCACGCCGGCCGTCGCCTCCCCGCATCATCTCGCGATGGAGCTGCTCAAGCGGCGCAGCGGGCTGGCCGCCGAGCACGTGCCCTATCGCGGCGGCCCGGCGGCGATGCAGGACCTGCTCGCCGGCAATGTGGAGGTCGTGGTCATCGACACCGCCACCGGCACCCCCTTCATCCGCGACAACCGCGTCCGCACCCTGGTCGCGCTGACCGACAGCCGCACCCGCCTGGCGCCGAACGTGCCGACGGCGAAGGAGCTCGGCCATGACGCGGTGGCCTATGGCTGGCAGGGGATGAGCGTGCCGACCGGCACGCCCGCGCCGGTCATCGCGCGGCTGTCGGAGGAGATGCGGCGCGCGATGCAGTCCGAGCAGCTCGCCGCGCGGCTCACCGACCTCGACATCGAATACCGGCCCTGGTCGCCGGCGGAGTTCCAGGCCTTCGTCGGGCGCGAGAACGCGCTCTGGCGGCCGCTGATCCGCGAGCTCGGCATCCGGCTGGACAGCTAGGCCCCCGCCCCCGAGAAGGGGGCATGTCGGAGGAGGAGAAGGGCAGGCTCGCCCGCGCCGTCGCCTGGCTTGCGGAGCGTGCCCGGCCCGGGGCCCGGGCGGAGATCACGCCCGAGCTCCTCGCCCACAAGCAGCGTGGCGCGGAGATCGCCCGGGCGGCCTTCGCCGCCGGCCTCGCCGGGCCCGGCCTGCCGGCGCCCGAGCATCCCGAACTCGTCCGCCTCGGCGGCCGGATCTGCCGCCAGGCGGATATCGAGGCGCCCTGGCTGCATCATTGGTGCGGCCGGCTGGGCATGCTGCCGATCTATCACCGCAAGGTGTGGGAGGAATGCTTCGTCGCCCAGGCGCTGTGGGAGGCGGGGATGCTCGCGCCGAACCGCCGCGGCCTCGGCTTCGCCTGCGGGCGCGAATTCCTGCCGAGCTTCCTCGCCGCCCAGGGGGCGGAGGTGCTGGCGACCGATCTCGATGCCACGGACCGCCGCGCCCGGGGCTGGCAGCGCACCGCCCAGCACGCCGCCGATGCCGCGCACCTGTTCCACCAGCATCTCGTGTCGCGAGCGGAGTTCGACGCGCTGGTGCGCTTCCGGCCGGTGGACATGACCGCGATCCCCGACGACCTCCGCCGGGGCGGCTTCGACTTCCTCTGGTCGGTCTGCTCCTTCGAGCATCTCGGCAGCCTGGAGAAGGGGCTGGATTTCGTGGTGGCGGCGATGGCCTGCCTCCGCCCGGGCGGCGTCGCGGTGCACACCACCGAATACAACCTGGCCGAGACCGGCCCGACGATCGCGCGCGGGACCACGGTGCTGTTCCAGCGCCGCCACATCGAGGCGCTGGGCCGCCGGCTCGCCGAGGCCGGGCATCGGCTGATGCCGGTGGATTTCGCCACCGGGGAGGGCGCGCTCGACGGCTTCGTGGACCTGCCGCCCTTCAGCGACGCGGCCGGCGCGCCGGTGGTGCCGGATGCGCCGCATCTGGCGCTGGAACTGCGCGGACACCGGACCACCTCGATCGGCCTGATCGTGCGGGCCGTGCGCTGAGCCGGTCGGCGCTGGAATCCCGGCGCGATCCGGCTATGGTGCGGGCAACAGCAGGGCCCTCCGGGGCCACAACCAGGGAGACGTCCAGGATGCCGACGCGCCGCCAGACCCTTTCGCTTGCCCTCGCCACGACCCTCGCCCCCGCCGTCGCGCGCGCGCAGGCTTGGCGGCCCTCGCGCCCCATCCGCATGATCGTGCCCTTCGCCCCGGGCGGCTCCAACGACATCGTCGGGCGGATCATCGCCGAACCCGCCGGCCAGGCGCTCGGCCAGCCGGTGGTCATCGAGAACCGCGCCGGCGCCGGCAGCATGATCGGCGCCGAGGCGGCCGCCCGCGCCGCCCCGGATGGCCACACCATCCTGATCAACAGCGCGCACGCCACCGTCCCGGCGATCGTCGCGCGGGTGCCGTATCATTCGGTCAACGACTTCCTCGGCATCGCGGTGGCCGGCTTCTCGCCGCATGTGCTGGTCGTGAACCCGAACTTCCCGCCCCGCACCGCCGAGGAGCTCGTCGCGCTGCTCCGCGCCAATCCGGGCCGGCACAACCTCGCCTCCGCCGGCATCGGCAGCGGCGTGCATGTCGCGGCGGAGCTGCTCCGCTCCACCACCCAGGTGCAGGCGGAGCTCGTGCACTACCGCGGCGGCGGGCCGGCCGTGGCGGCGCTGGTGGCCGGCGAGGCGCAGTTCGGCGTGCCGACCATGGCGTCCTGCATCGGCCAGGTGCGCGGCGGCGGGCTGCGCGCGCTGGCGGTGCTCGCCGAGCAGCGCAGCCCGGCGCTGCCGAACGTGCCGAGCGCGGTCGAGGCGGGGATTCCGCGCGTGATCTTCGAGGAGTTCTTCCCGATGCTCGCCCCCGCCGGCACGCCGGCGCCGATCCTCGCCGCGCTGGGCGCCGCCTTCCAGGGCGCGATCCGGCAGAACGCGGCGCGGCTGACCGAGATGGCCGGCGTCTCGCCGCGCGCGGGCTACGAGACCTCGGAGCAGGTCATGGCGCTGGTGGGCCAGGGCGTGCAGCAATACACGCAGATCCTGCGCGCCGCCGGCGTGCAGGCGGAGTAGGTCAGCCCTTCCAGGCCGGGAGCCTGGCGCGGGCATCGTGTCGCGCCAGGCGGGCGAGGAGATACTCCACCTCCTCCCGCGCCTTGGCCGACATCGCGGCCGCCGGTCGACGCTGCGCGTCGGAGGCCAGGATGCCGCGGCGCATCAGCACGTATTTCCGCACCGCCAGCCCGACGCCGGGCTGCAGCTCGTAGCGGATCAGCGGCAGGTGCGCGTCGAACAGGTCCTGCGCCTTGTCGCGTTCCCCGGCGCGCGAGAGCCGCACCAGCTCCACCAGCATGTCGGGGAAGGCATAGCCGGTCATCGCGCCGTCGGCGCCGCGCGCCATCTCGAAATCGAGGAAGATGCCGCCATTGCCGCAGAGGATCGAGAGCGGCCGCAGCGAGCCCTCCGCCTGGAAGCGGCGCAGCGTGCTGATCTTCTCGAGCCCCGGCCAGTCCTCATGCTTCAGCATGACGCAGGAGGGCAGCTCGGTGACGATGCGGCGGATCACCGCCGGCGTCATCTGCACCTGGAAGAGCTGCGGGTAGTCCTGCAGCACCCAGGGGATGTCGGGGCCGATCGCCTCCACCGCCTGGTGGAAATAGCCGACGATCGCCTCGTCGTGGCGGAGATGGCTGGGCGGGGCGATCATCACGCCGGCGGCACCCGCCTCCATCACGCCGCGGGCCAGCGCGCGCATGGCCGCGAAGCCCGGCGCGGTGACGCCGACGATGATGCCGGCCTTGCCGGCGCGGCGGATGATGCGGCGGCTGAGCTCGAGCGACTCGGCGCCGTCGAGCTTCGGTGCCTCCCCCATCACGCCGAGGATGGTGAGGCCGTCCGCCCCGGCCTCGCCGAGGAAGAAGTCGGTCATGCGGTCGAGGCTGCCCTCGTCCACGCGTCCGTCCGGGTGGAAGGGCGTGGGGGCGATCACATAGACACCCTTGGCGGTCGCATCGAGCGGCATGGCGCGGACTCCCTCTATCCCGGCGTCGCCGCAGCAATTGACCTGATGCGGGTCGAGCGCAAGATGCGCCGCGCAGGAGAACGGCATGCCCGATACCGGAGACGACACCGCCGGCCTCGAAGCCTGGATCGGCCGGCAGGAGGTGGCGGAGGACGAGGCGGCGCTGCCGATCGTCCGGCGCCTGGCGGCGCTGCTGGACCGCGACCCTATGGCGCTGCGCCGCGGCGATCCGCTGCCCGAGGGCTGGCATGCGGCCTTCTTCGCGCCGCTGGCACAACAGTCGCAGCTCGGGCCGGACGGGCATCCGCGCAAGGGCGATTTCCTGCCTCCCGTGCCGCTGCCGCGGCGGATGTTCGCCGGGCGGCGCATGCGCTACCTCGCCCCCATCGTGATCGGCGCCGAGCTGCGCCGCACCTCCACCATCGCCGCCGTCACGCCCAAAACGGGGCGCAGCGGGCGGATGGTGTTCGTCCGCGTGGACCATGTGGTGGAGATGGACGGCGTGCCGGTGCTGACCGAGCTGCACGACATCGTCTACCGGGAGGAGGCGAAGCCGGGCGCCGAGCCGCCGCGCGCCGAGCCGCCGCCCGAGCTGCCCGTGCCGGACGAGACGGCGCCCTATGCGCCGGCGACGACGACGCTGTTCCGCTATTCCGCGCTGACCTACAACGCACACCGCATCCACTACGACCAGCCCTACACGACCGGGGAGGAAGGCTATCCCGGCCTGGTGGTGAATGGCGGGCTGCACGCGCTGTTCCTGCACGAGATGGCGCGGCGGCACCTGCCGGGCGGGCGCATCGGGCGCTTCGGGGTGCGGAACATGAACCCCTTCTTCGTTGACCGCGCCGGCGAGCTGCGCTGCCGCCGCCGCGCCGACGGCGTGCTCGACCTCTGGGCGCTGAACGAGGCGGGGCGCATCACCGCCCAGGCCGAGGCCGCGAGCGAGCCGGGAGATCTGGCTTGAGCGGGCCGCTCGCCGGGCTCCGCGTGCTGGACTGCACCGGCGTCATCGTCGGCCCGACCGCGACGCTGATCCTGGCCGAGCAGGGCGCGGATGTGGTGAAGGTGGAGCCGCCGGAGGGCGACCTGATGCGCCGCCTCGGCGGCCGCGCGCCGGCGGACGCGCCGGGCATGTCGCCCAAGTTCATGCACTTCAACCGCAACAAGCGCTCGATCGTGCTGGACCTGAAATCGCCGGACGGCCGCGAGGTGATGGGCCGCCTCGCCGAGCGCAGCGACGTGTTCGTCTCCAACATGCGCCCGCGCGCGCTGGCTTCCCTCGGCCTGACCTGGGCGGCGCTGTCGGCGCGCAACCCGCGCCTCGTCCACTGCACCATCTCGGGCTTCGCCACCGGCGGGCCATACGACGGCGCGCCGGCCTACGACACCATCATCCAGGGCCTCTCAGGCGTGGCCGCGTGCAACGCGGCGGTGCTTGGGGAGCCGCGCTTCGCGCCCTTCGTGCTGACCGACCACATCGTCGGCATCATCGCCGCGCAGGCGATCTGCGCCGCGCTTGTGGCGCGCGCCACGACCGGGCAGGGCCAGGCGATCGAGGTGCCGATGTTCGAGAACGCGGCGGCCTTCGTGCTCTCGGAGCATCTCGGCCAGCGCACCTTCGAGCCCGAGGGCACGATGGGAGATCCGCGCATCATGACGCCGGATGCGCGGCCGATGCGGACGCGGGACGGCTACATCTGCGTCTCGGCGAACACCGATGCGCAGGCCCGCGGCTTCTTCGAGGCGATCGGCCGGCCGGAACTGAAGGACGATCCGCGCTTCCGCGATGTCGCGGCGCGGCTGCGCCATGTGCAGGACTATTTCGCGCTGCGCGCCGAGGCGATGCGCGAGCGGACCACGGCCGAATGGGTGGAGCTGCTGCGCCGGCACGACGTGCCGGCGATGCCCTACCACACGCTCGAAAGCCTGCTGGAGGACCCGCAGCTGCGCGCCTCCGGCACGCTCACGAAGGAGGAGGGACAGGAAACGATGCTCGGATTGCGTCACGCGAACCGCTTCGGCGGCTCCGGCCTGCCGCCCTCCCGCCGCGCGCCGCGCCAGGGCGAGCAGGCGGAGGCGATCCTCGCCGAACTCGGCTACGATGCGGCGGCGCGCGCCAGGCTGCTCGGGACGGAGAGCGTGGCATGAGGCGCCGCAGCCTGCTCGCGGCCGCCGCCGCGACGCTCGCCGCGCCGGCCTTCGCGCAGGCGCCTTGGCCGAGCCGGCCGATCCGCCTGATCGTGCCCTTCCCGCCTGGCGCCGCGAACGACACGCTCGGCCGCGCCATGGCCGAGCAGCTCGCACCGAAGCTCGGCCAGCCGGTGGTGGTGGAGAACCGCGCCGGCGCCGGGGGGACCATCGGCTCGGAGGCGGTCGCGCGCGCGGCGCCGGATGGCTACACGCTGCTGCTTGGGCATGTCGGGACGCTGGCGGTGAATGTCGCGATGTATCCGCGCATGGGCTACCACCCGGTGCGCGACTTCGCCCCCGTCGCGATGATCGCGACCACGCCGAACGTGCTCGTCGTCAATCCGCGCCAGCCCTACCAGGACATCCAGGGCTTCGCGGCCTTCGCGCGGGCCAATCCGGGGCGGCTGCGCTACGGCACGGCGGGCAATGGCAGCGCGGGGCATACCGTGATGCTTGCCTTCCTGCATGCGACGAAGCTCGAACTCGAACACGTGCCCTATCGCGGGCTCGGCCTCGCGCTGAACGACCTCGTCGCGGGCCATGTGGACGTGACCTGGGGCGGCGCGCCGACCGTGATGCCGCTGGTGCGGCAGGGGCTGCTGCGGGCCCTCGCCCTGTCCTCGGCCCAGCGCGTGCCGAGCCTCGGCGACCTGCCGACGGCGGCGGAGACCGTCGCACCCGGCTTCGACGCGGTGCCCTGGTACGGCATCGCCGCACCCGCCGGCACGCCGGCGCCGATCGTCGCGAGGCTCAATGCGGAGATCAACGCCAGCCTCGCCACGCCGGCGGTCGCGGACCGGCTGCGCCAGGACGGCGCCGAGCCCGCGCCCACCACGCCCGAGGCCTTCGGCCGGCTCATCGCGGCCGAGGTCGCGCGCTGGAGCGAGCTGATCCGCGCCGCCGGCGTGACGGCGGATTGATGATGAACGCCACCGCCTGGCGCTCCCTTCTCTATGTCCCGGCCAATGTGCCGCGCTTCGTCGCCAAGGCGCCGGGCGCGGGGGCGGATGCGATCATCCTCGATCTCGAGGACAGCGTGCCGCCGGCGGAGAAGCAGGCCGCGCGCGAGGGGCTCGCCGCGGCCGTCGCCACCTGCCGCGCCGGGCCGGCGGCGGTTCTCGTGCGGATCAACCGCCCGCTCGGCCTTGCCGTGCGGGACGTGGAGGAAGCGGTCGCCTGCGGCGCGGACGGCATCCTGCTGACCAAGGCGATGGATGGCGGGCATGTGCGCCTCATCGCCGAACTGCTGGACGAACTCGAAGGCGCCGCACCGCGCAGCGTGATCCTGCCGCTGATCGAGAGCGCGGCCGCGACGGAGCGCATGACGGAGATCGCCGCCGCCTCGCCGCGCGTCGCCGGGCTGCTCTGCGGCGCGGAGGACCTCGCCGCCGAGATCGGCTGCGCCTCGGACGACGAGGTGATCGCGACGATCAAGCGGCGGATGGTGGTCGCGGCGGCGGCGGCCGGCGTCGCGGCGCTCGGCACGCTCGGCTCGATCGCTGATTTCCGCGATCTTGCGAAGCTGCGCGAGGTGGTGGCGCGATCGCGCCGCGCCGGCTTCGCCGGGGCCACCTGCATCCATCCCGGTGTCGTCCCGGTGCTGAACGAGGGCTTCGCGCCGAGCGAGCAGGAACTCGATCTCGCGCGCCGGCAGATCGCGGCGGCCGAGGTGGCGTCGCGCGAGGGCCGCGGTTCCTTCGCGGTGGATGGGCGCATGGTGGATGAGCCGATCCTGCGCCGGGCGCGGCGCATCCTGGCGGCGGCGCGGTGAGGCGCCGGGTTCCAGGGGCGCAATTTGTCACGCTGCCCGCGCCGCAGTAAGGAAGGACATGTCTGAAGAAGATCGCGTGTTCGCCCGGTTCCGGGGCGCAAGGCCGACGGCCGGCGGCCGGCGGGAAGTGGTGAACGTGCCGCGTCGCGGCACCGGCGGCAGCCGCTCGGTGGAGGTCGTGCATCTGCGCGGCACCGGCGGCGCGAAGCCGCGCGAGCCCTCCGCCAGCCGCCGCGCCGAAACCTGGCAGGACGGGTTCCGCGCGCGCCCCGCGCCGGCGCTGCTGGAACCCGCCGCGCCGGCGCCGGCCGAAGCCCCGCCGCCGACCGTCCATGTGATGCCGATGTGGACGCCCGCGCCCGTGGCCGAGGAACCGCCGCCCACCGAACAGACCGTGGCGCCGGCGCCGGCGGTGCGCGCGACCCGCGCCAGGGGCCGGCCCGCCATCCATGCCGCCGGGCGCCGCGTGGCCGACCCCTTCGATGCGGCCGACGAAGGCGCGAATTGCCTGCGCTGCGGCTACCTGGTGGAGCCGGCGCGCGAACAACGCGGCCTGCTCACCTGCGCCGCCTGCGGCTAGGCGCGCGGCGATGCGCTTCGGCCCCCTGCCGCCCGGCAGCCAGCCGGAAGCGCCGATCGAGGGCTATCCCAACACCTGGCGCCATACGCCGATGCAGCCGCTGGTCGCGCGGCCGCCGCTGCGCGCCGATCTCGCGGCGCCCGCTTCCCTTGCCGGGAGGCTTGCTGTGGGCAGCGGCGATCTTGCGCAGTCGCCCGCCGGGCGGCGCGCCATCGGGCAGCTCATCGCGCTGACCGGGCGCGTGCTGGACGAGGATGGCAGGCCCGTCGCCGACGCCGTGGTGGAGCTCTGGCAGGCCAATGCGGCCGGGCGCTATCGCCACGCGCTCGATACCGGCGGCGAGGCGCCGCTCGATCCGGATTTCGCCGGCCATGGCCGCGTGCGGACCGATGCGCAAGGGCGCTACGCCTTCCGCACCATCAAGCCCGGCGCCTATGCGGTGCGCCCGGCGCCTGGCGTCTGGTGGCGGCCGCCGCATATCCACTTCTCGATCCTCGGGCCCGCCTCGCTCTCGCGGCTCGTGACGCAGATGTATTTCCCGGGCGAGCCGCTGAACGCGCATGACCGCATCCTCAATTCGGTGCCGGATGCGGCGGCGCGCGCGCGGCTGCTGGCCGAGGCGCTTCCGCCCGAGGAAGGCGGCAGCCATGACTGGCTCGGCTTCAGCTTCGACATCGTGCTGCGCGGCCGCGCCGCGACGCCGGACCTGCCATGACCGCGCCGCGCATCCCGACCGCCTTCCACACCGTCGGTCCCTTCTTCCCCGCCGCCTTCGTCGGCCCCGCCGACCACGATCTCCGCCGCCGCACGCCCGAAGCGGCGCCGAGCACGCGCGGCCAGGCGATGGTGCTGCGCGGGCGCGTCCGCGAGCTGGGCGGCGCGCCGGTGGTGAACATCATGCTCGAACTGCGCCAGGCCGATGGCGCCGGCCGCTTCGCCCATCCCGCCGATCCGCGCCAGGCGGAGGCCGACCCGGATTTCCTCGGCTGGGGCCGCGCCTGCACCGATGCGGCGGGGCACTTCCGCTTCGTCACGCTGCGCCCCGGCGCCTACGCGGAGGGCAATGCCTGGCGCGCGCCGCATCTCGACCTCACGCTGTTCGGCCTCGGCATCATGACGCCGCTGGCCACCACGGTGTTCCTGCCCGGGGAGGCGGCGAACGCCGCCGATCCGGTGCTGGCCGCGGTGCCCGAGGCGCGACGCGCGCTGCTGATCGCGGCGCCGGATGGCGAGGAGGAGGGGATGCCCTGCTTCCGCCTCGACATCCTGCTGCGCGGCGAGGCCGCGGCAGAGACGCCCTTCTTCGCGATCGCCGCGCCGTAGCGCGACGCGCCTCAGATGGTGAGGTTCTGGAGCGACTCCTCGAGCTCCTGGAAGCTCGGCATGGCATGCGTCGGCACCATCTTGCGGCCGGTTTCCACCGCGACCTGCGGCGCCATGCCGTGCAGATGCGCGACGAGCACGGCGCGGATCACCTCGAAGTATTTCGATTCCTCCTCGACGATGGATTTCAGCCGCGTCGCCAGCGGCCCCATCAGGCCATAGGCCAGCAGCACGCCGAGGAAGGTGCCGACCAGCGCGCCGCCGATCATCTTGCCGAGCACCGCCGGCGGCTGGTCGATGGAGGCCATCGTCTTGATCACGCCGAGCACGGCCGCGACGATGCCGAGCGCGGGCAGCGCATCGGCGATGGACTGCATCGCGTGGGAGGGGTGCATCTCCTCCTCCTTCATCTTCTTCAGCTCCCGCGCCATCACGTCCTCGATCTGGTGCGGGTCGTCGGCGTTCATGCCGATCATCCGCAGGTAGTCGCAGATGATCGTGACCGCGTGGCGGTCGGCGGCGATCTTCGGGAACTTCTGGAAGGCGGCGGATTCCGCGGGCCTTTCGATATGCGCCTCCAGCGCCATCGCGCCCTTCTGCTGCGCGAGCCGGACGAACCAGTAGAGCAGCGAGAGCATGTCCACGTAGTCGTGCTTGTGGTAACGCGCGCCCTTCAGGATCTTCCCGAAGCCGCCGAGCGTGTGCTTCACGTCGTGCATGGAGTTGGCCATGACGAAGGAGCCCACGGCGGCGCCGCCGATCATCATCATCTCGTAGGGCAGCGAGCCGAGGATGATGCCGAACTTGCCGCCGGCGATCATGTAGCCGCCGAACACCATCGCGAGCAGGAAGCCGAAGCCGGCGATCGCCGTCATGCGTTGCGGGCCTCAGGCGCCGGCGCCGCCTCCGGCGGCTTGGCTCGCCGCACCTGCGGCGGCCGCCATTCGGCGGCTCGGCCAGCTTCGCTGGCCGCAGGCCGGGCGTTCGTGCGGCCGGTTTCAGAGGGCCTCATCGCACCGCCGCCTCCCGCCGGGGGCCGGGCGCCGCCTCGCGCAGCAGGGTGATAGCCACGCGCCGGTTGGCCGCGGCGTTGGGCTGGTCGGCGAGCAGCGGCTGGCGGTCGGCCTGGCCGGCGACGCTCTCGATCCGCGCCTCCGCCACGCCGGCCTCGGTCAGCAGGCGGCGCGTGGCGTTGGCGCGCTCGGTCGAGAGGTCCCAGTTGGAACGGTCGGTGCCGCCGCGGAAGGGTGTCGCATCCGTGTGGCCCGTCACCGCGATGCGGTTCGGCAGCCGCGCCGCCACCTGCGCCACGCGCTGGATCAGCCCGCGCGCGCGGTCGTTCGGCGCGGCGCCGCCGAGCGCGAACATCGGCTGGCGGTCGGCATCGAGAAGCTGGATGCGGAGCCCCTCCGGCGTCTGCTCGATCAGCAATTGCCGGCCGAGCTCGGCCAGCGCCGGGTCCATCGCGATGGCGCGGCGGATGTCCTCCGCCGCGCGCTCGAAGGCGGCGCGCTCGCGGCGCTCATGCTCGGCGCGGAGCTCGGCATCGGAGAGGTTGGCCGGGTTCGCGCCCTCGCCGCGCGCCTGGCGCGGATCGTGCTCGCCGGGCGGGGCCTCGGCGCGGGCGGTGCGCACGCGGCGCGGATCGCGCTCCTCCTCCTCGCCTTCCGGGCCGTCGCGGAAGGGCACGGGGCGGGCGGGCACCTCCGTCTCGTCCTCGGTCTCGACATCGGGCAGCACCGGCAGCGGCCCCCGTTGCACGGTGACGGCGCCGGCATCCTGCGTCATCTGTTCCGAGGCATGCGGCGTGCGGCCGCCGAAGGGCTCGCCGGAGCCGGAGCTGCTGCGACCGAGCACGTTGTTGGGCGAGAAATAGTCCGCGATGCCCTTGCGCTGTTCCTCGGTGGTGGCGTTGAGCAGCCACATCAGCAGGAAGAAGGCCATCATCGCCGTGACGAAATCGGCATAGGCGACCTTCCAGGCGCCGCCATGGTGCCCGTGCCCGCCATCCTCGACCTTGCGGACGACGATCGTCGTCCCGCCCTTGCCGGCCATCGCTTCTCCTCGCGCGGAGGAGATGCGGCAGCGCCGGTTAAGGCGCCCTTACGAGCGCGCCCGCGCCTTCTCGAAGCGCCATGGCGCGGCGCTGTCCTCGTTGGGGTCGAGCTTGAGGCGGTGCTCGAGTGGCGGGAAGGCGCGGCTGCGGCAGTCCGGCCGGTCGCAGAGCCGGCAGGAGAGGCCGATGCCGACCGCCGCCTGGCCGAGATCGAGCCCGTCGGCATAGGCGATCTCGGCGGCGCGGCCGATCTCGCAGCCGATGGCGACGACATGGACCGGCGCGGGTTCCCCCCAGCGCGTGGTCGGCGCGGTGATGGCGCGCGCGACGGTGAGGAATGTCGCGCCATCGGGCAGTTGCGCGACCTGCACCTGGGTCGTGTTCGGCGCGGCGAAGGCGCGGTGGACGATCCATTTCGGGCAGCTGCCGCCGAAGCGCGCGAAGGGGAAGCCGGCGGCGGAGAAGCGCTTGTCCACATTGCCGGCCGGGTCCACGCGCAGGAAGAAGAAGGGCACGCCGCGCGCGGTGCCGCCCTCGCCCGGCCGTTGCAGGGTGGCCAGCCGATGCGCCGCCTGCTCGAAGCTCACGCCGAAGCGCGCGGCCAGCGCCTCCACCTCGTGCCGCAGCGCGCGGGCGGCGTTGAGGAAGGCCGCATAGGGCATCAGCAGCGCGGCCGCGGCGTAGTTCAGCAGGCCGAGCCGGATCAGCGAAGCCGCCTCGGCGGATGAGGGCTCGGCGGGGGCGACCACCGCCTCCACCGCCTCCCGCGCTTCCAGCAGCATCAGCTGGAAGGCCATCTGGAAGCCGCGGCTCTCGCGCGGGAGGGATTCCGAGAGATCGAGCCGGCGCAGCGCCGGATCGTAGCGGCGGAGCGCGCCTTCGAGCGGGCCGACCGCGACCGTCACGCCATGCTTGCCGCGCAGCCGTTCCGCGATGGCGTGGTTCATCTCCGCCGGCGTGGCGCGCATCTCCGCGCCCATGCGCTCCGCCACCGCTTCCAGCGCGGGGAAGTGGTTGGCGTGGTCGTGGAAGAAATCCCGTGCCTCCTCCGTCGGCAGAAGCAGGCGCCGGCCCGAGGGCAGCGCGATGCCGGAGGCATCCTCCCGCGCGACGCGCCAGGCGCGGTAGAGCGCCAGCACCGCCTGCGCGGCATTGGGCGCCGAGGCGGCGAGGGTGGCGATCTCCGCCTCCGGCACCTCCTCGGCGCCGAGCAGCGGGTCGGAGAGCACTTCCCGCAGCCCCGCTTCCACCTGGCGCTCGCGCGAGCCCGAGAGGGCGGCGAGGTCCACCGAGAGATGCTCGCCGAGCTTGATGAGCAGGCTGGCGGTGACGGCGCGCTGGTCGTGCTCGATCAGGTTCAGGTAGCTGGCGGAGATGCCGAGCCGGGCGGCGAGCGCCTGTTGGGTGAGGCCGCGCTCCATGCGCAGGCGGCGGACGGTGCGGCCGATCAGGGGGCGCGCCATGCGAAACCCTTTACAAAATCTCGGCGGATGTTTGTGAACATCGTCACATCCTTGCCGCCCCGAAGGCAGGTACACCCCTGACCAAGCCGGGCGCAATGTGAAAAATTGACTGACGCCGCGGATGAGGAAGCGCGGCGCTCAGGAGCCCCGATGACCCGTCCCGTTCCCGCCCCGCTCTCCGCCCCCGATGGTTCCGGCCCTGGCGGCGCGCCGATGCCCGGCCGCTTCGACGGCATCCGCCGCGACTACACGCCGGAGGAGGTCGCGCGCCTCGCCGGCAGCTTCCGCGTGCAGCACACGCTGGCGGAGATGGGCGCGCGGCGGTTGTGGCAGCTGCTGCGCACCGAGCCCTTCGTGAACACGCTCGGCGCGCTGACGGGCATGCAGGCGGTGCAGCAGGTGAAGGCCGGGCTCAAGGCGATCTACCTCTCCGGCTGGCAGGTCGCGGCGGACGCGAACAGCGCCGGGCAGATGTATCCCGACCAGTCGCTCTACCCGGTGGATTCCGTGCCGACGGTGGTGCGGCGGATCAACAACGCGCTCCGCCGCTGCGACCAGATCGCGGTGCAGGAGGGGAAGGGCGATCCGACGCACTGGATGGCGCCGATCGTCGCGGATGCCGAGGCCGGCTTCGGCGGCGCGCTGAATGCCTACGAACTCATGCGCGCGATGATCGAGGCGGGTGCGGCCGGCGTGCATTTCGAGGACCAGCTCGCCAGCGAGAAGAAGTGCGGCCATCTCGGCGGCAAGGTGCTGGTGCCGATCAGCCAGCACATCCGCACGCTGAACGCCGCGCGGCTCGCGGCGGATGTGGAAGGCGTGCCGACCGTGCTGCTCTGCCGGACGGATGCGGAATCCGCGCAGCTTCTCACCAGCGACGTGGCCGAGCGTGCCCACCCCTTCATCGAGGCCGGTCGCACGCCGGAAGGGTTCTTCCGCATCAAGCGCGGCATCGGCAAGCAGTATGCGATCGCCCGCAGCCTGGCCTATGCGCCCTATGCCGACCTGCTGTGGTGGGAGACCTCCGACCCCGATCTCCAGGATGCGCGCGACTTCGCCGAGGCGATCCATCGCGAGTTCCCGGGCAAGATGCTGGCCTACAACTGTTCCCCCAGTTTCAACTGGCAGCGGAAGATGGGCGTGGAGGCGGCGGCGAAGTTCCAGCGCGAGTTGGGCGCGATGGGCTACCGCTTCCAGTTCGTGACACTCGCCGGCTTCCACAGCCTGAACCTGAGCATGTTCAAGCTGGCGCGCGCCTATGCCGAGCGCGGCATGGGCGCCTACAGCGAGCTCCAGCAGGCCGAATTCGCCGAGGAAGCCAACGGCTTCACCGCCATCCGCCACCAGCGCGAGGTCGGCGTCGGCTACTTCGACGCCGTGGCGACGGCAGCGAGCGGCGGCACCGCGAGCACCACGGCACTCGCGACCTCGACCGAGGCCGCGCAGTTCGAACACGCCCACTGAATCCGAGGAGACGAGAATGACCCACGATCACGACGACGGCCTGGTCCATTCCCATGGCTGGGCCTGCCGCGAGCGCGGCGCCCCAAGGGGCGCGACGGTGCACCGCCCGATGGGCCGCGAGCTGCGCCCGATGCAACCCGAGGACGGCCATGACGAGGGGCTGGTCCACGGCCATGGCTGGGCCTGCGGCGAGCGCGGGCGGATGGGCTGAACGTCCTCGGCCGCAACGGGGGGCGCCGGGACTTCCCCGGCACCGCATTTCGGGGTCATCGAAGAGCCCAACGCCCTCGCGCCGTTCGCCGGAAGAGATCATCACGACCTTCGCGATAATTCAGAGAGTCGCTCGAGTGCGCCTCGAGTGTCTGCCGGACCGTAGCTTCTAGTGACTCGATTTCGCGCTCTCCTCGTTCAGAGCGAAGCTGTCCAACCATTCTGTAGATCTGCGCAAGATCTGCCTCTCCACCCAACTTCTGCAGCGCTTCGAAGACGTAGTCCTTCCAGCGCATCTTGCCGATGGCCCTCATTGAGGGTTCCTCTATGGAGTTCGAGCTAAATTCCTCTTTTGCTGCCTCAGCAAGCTGAGTAAGCTTTCGACCCAGCCCAGGTGTCGGGTTTGAGCCTTCTGAGCCGATCGGGCGAGGAAGGACGCGACGAAGTATGTCGTTCTCCGTCTCGTCACCCTCAATCCAACACGCCCAGATTCGATGATAAACGTCTGGCGAAACGCGAATGTCGCGCATCCAATGCGGCCCTCCTTTCGCCGCCCGGAGAACCTAGGAGCACTCTCGCTCTAACACAAGAGGAAAAAACCTCCGTTTTGGGGTGGAAGGAACCTCCATGCTCGGAGCGCACCGTTCAGACGGCCAACGCCTCCGCGAACACCGCCGGGTCCACATTGCCGCCGCTGACGACGAGGCCGACCACGCGGCCCTTCGCCTCCACCTTGCCGGCCAGCACCGCCGCCAGCGCCACCGCGCCGCCGGGCTCCGCCACGATCTTCAGATGCTCGAAGGCGAAGCGCATCGCCCGGAACACCTCGGCGCGCGTCACCACCACGCCGCCGGCGAGTCGCGGCTGGTTCACCGCGAAGGTGATCGCGCCGGGCCGCATCGAGAGCAGCGCGTCGCACAGCGTCGAGCCCTGCCCGTCATTGGCGATCCGCTCGCCGGCCTCGAGCGAGCGCTTCGTGTCGTCCCAGCCCTCGGGCTCCACCGCCCAGACCTGCGTGGCCGGCGAAGCGCCTTCCGCCGCAAGCGCGCAGCCGCCGATCAGCCCGCCGCCGCCGGTGCAGACGGCCACCGCATCGAGCGTGAGGCCCGCCGCCTTCGCATCCTCGAACAATTCGAGCGCGAGCGTGCCCTGCCCCGCGATCACGTCCGGGTGGTCGAAGGGCGGCAGCACCGTGCCGCCGCGCTCCGCCGCGAGCCGGCCGGCGAGCGTCTCGCGGTCCGTGGTCTTGCGATCGAAGAAGGTGATCTCGGCGCCCCAGCGGCGGGTGCTCTCGATCTTGATCGCCGGCGCATCCGCCGGCATCGCGATCAGCGCCGGCATGCCGAGCATCGCGGCCGCGCAGGCGACCGCCTGGCCGTGATTGCCGGAGGAATGGGTGACGACGCCGGCGCGGCGCTCGGCGTCCGTCAGCTTCAGCGCGGCATTGGTCGCGCCGCGCAGCTTGAAGCTGCCGGTGCGCTGCAGCGGCTCCGGCTTCACCAGCACCGTCCCGCCGGTGAGCTGATCCAGCAGCGGATGGCGCAGCATCGGCGTGCGCACGACATGCGGCGCGATGCGCGCGGCGGCTTCGCGGACATCGTCATGGGTCGGCAGTCTCATGCGGGCGATCCTGCGAAGCGGTTGGGGTCCACGAGCGGCACCACGGGCGCGAGCGGCCCCGGATCCTCCCCGCGCACCAGCGCGGCGAGCAGCGCGCCGGCAGCTGGCGCGGTCTGGATGCCGTAGCCGCCCTGGCCGATCATCCAGAAGAAGCCCGGCGCGCCGCGCGCCTCGCCGATCGCGAGCGAGCGGTCGGGCAGGAAGCTCCGCAGCCCCGCCCAGCGGTGCTCGACACGGCGGACGGGAATGTCGAGCGCCTGCTGCATCCGCTCCACCGCGATCGCGACATCGAGCTCGTCCGGCTGCACGTCCTGCGGCGGCATGTCGGTCTCGTCGGCGGGCGAGACGAGCAGCTTCCGGCGCGCCTCCGGCCGGACGTACCAGGTGTGGAGCACATCGGCGAGCAGCGGCCAGGCCGTGCAGTCATGCCCGCCGGGGTCCACGATCAGCGCGGTGCGGCGCTTCGGCTGCAGCCCGAGCGGCGCGAGCCCGGCGAGTGCCGCGACCTCGTCGCCCCAGGCGCCGGCGGCGTTCACCAGCACCGGTGCGCGGAAGATCGCGCCGCCGCTCGTCTCCACCTCCCAGGCGGCGTCGTGCCGCGCGATGCGCCCCGCGCGATGGCGCAGCGCGAGCACGCCGCCGGCGCGGCGCAGCTGGCCGAGGAAGCCCTGGTGCAGCCCGGCGACATCCATGTCGAAGGCGTCGCGCTCGATCGCCGCCGCGACGGCATAGCCGGGCTTGAGGGGCGGCCCCATCGCGGCGACCGCCTCCGGCGCGATCGGCTCGATCCCCTCGCCCTCGGCGATCATCCCGGCCAGCGCCTCGGCCTGGCCGGCGGGTGCGAGCGTCACCACCGGCCGCGCCGCGGCAAGCGGCGCCGCGGCGAAGCCGGGCGGGGGGCTCTCGAAGAAGGCGCGGGAGGCGAGGGACAGAAGCCGCACGTCGCGCGGCCCGTAGTTGCGGATCCAGATCGCGGCCGACCGGCCCGTGGTGTGGTAGCCGGCGCTCTCCTCCGCCTCCACCAGCGCGACGCGGTGCGTTCCGGCGAGATGCGCCGCCGCCGTGGCCCCCGCCATGCCGGCGCCGATCACGATGACGTCGAAAAGCTCGGTCCGCATGGGCCGACGGTTTCGGCCGGGCGCGCGCGGCGGTCAACCACCCCGGCGCTTGTCCGGACCGCCGATCTCAGGGATCATCCCGCGAACCAGCGGCGGTGGAGGAAACATGGCGCAGGTCTCGATCCGCAAGGTTGTGAAGGCCTATGAAGGCGGCGTGCAGGCGGTGAAGGGGATCGACCTCGAGATCGCCGACCACGAATTCGTCGTCCTCGTCGGCCCCTCCGGCTGCGGCAAGTCCACGACGCTGCGCATGATCGCCGGCCTCGAGGAGATCACCTCGGGCGAGATCGCGATCGGCGGCAAGGTGGTGAACGACATCCCGCCGCGCGACCGCGACATCGCGATGGTGTTCCAGAACTACGCGCTCTACCCGCACATGTCGGTGTACGAGAACATGGCCTTCGGCCTCACGCTCCGGAAATTCCCGAAGGAGGAGATCCGGCGCCGGGTCGAGAACGCCGCCCGCATCCTCGACATCACGCCGCTGCTGGAACGGAAGCCGAAGGCGCTTTCGGGCGGCCAGCGCCAGCGGGTCGCGATGGGCCGCGCCATCGTGCGCGACCCCAAGGTGTTCCTGTTCGACGAGCCGCTGTCGAACCTCGATGCCAAGCTGCGCGTGCAGATGCGGACCGAGATCAAGAAGGTCCACCAGACGGTCAAGACCACCACCGTCTATGTCACGCATGACCAGGTGGAGGCGATGACGCTGGCCGACCGCGTCGTGGTGATGAACCACGGCGTGATCGAGCAGGTGGGCCCGCCGCAGGAGCTCTATCACCGCCCGACGACGCGCTTCGTCGCCGGCTTCATCGGCAGCCCGGCGATGAACTTCATCCCAGCGCGGGTCGAGAACGGCTCGGGTGCGCTCAGGCTGAACCTGCCGAACGGCATCGTGCTGCCGGTGCCGGAGGAACGCACAGCGCGCTACAAGGCCGCGGCGGGCAAGGAGATGCTGTTCGGCATCCGCCCCGAGCACCTGACCGAGCCCAAGAACCTCGACCGCCCGAACATCGCGGTGTTCGAGATGACGCCCGAGGTGATCGAGCCGATGGGGATGGAGACGCTGCTGCATCTCTGGCTCCAGGGCGCCGAGATCTGCTCCCGCGTGGACCCGACGACGCCGGCCGAGCCGGGCCGGCCGATGCAGCTCGCCGCCGATCTCAACCACATGCACCTGATCGACCCCGACAGCGGGCGGGTGCTTTAGCGATGTCCGCCGCGCGCCTGATCCCCCCGCTCGGCAAGGCCTTCGTCCGCAATGCGGAGGCCGAGCTCACGCGCATCACGGAGGTGGAAGGCCGGCCGCTCGGCAGCGCGGTGGAACTCCGCACGCTCGCCGCGACGCCGCGCATGGTGTTCGTGGAATGCCGCTTCACCAAGGGCCAGGCGAGCCAGCCGCACCAGCATCCGGACCATGATTCGATCGTCTATGTCGTCAGCGGCAAGGTGAAGGTGACGATCGCGGGCGAGGTGTTCATCGCCGGGCCGGGCGACGCCTGGTACAACGAGCCCGGCGTCGTGCATCACATCGAGGCGCTGGAGGACAGCGTCTCGGTCGAGGTGAAGAGCCCGCCGATCAAGGCGTGGTGACTTATACCAACGGCCGCTTTCAGCGACTCGTTGGTATTCCTTTGTTGCCCTCAGGCGCCGGGCGCGGCCTCCGGCCGCTTGGCTCGCCGGACTGCCGGCGGGCCGCATTCGCGGCCTCGGCCGGCTGCGCCGGCCGCAGGTCAGTCAACAGGGCCGGTGGTATTACCTCCCTCCCCCCTCGCGGGGGAGGGCCGGGGTGGGGGGGCACGCCACGTTCACCGGTTGGAGTTCCCCCCCACCCCAGCCCTCCCCCGCGAGGGGGGAGGGAGCGTGGTCCGCACGATCTCCAGCGCGGCGCGGAAGGCCGCCTCGGCGTCCAGCGCCGTCGTGTCCAGCACCACCGCGTCCGGCGCGGGCTTCATCGGTGCCGTCGCGCGCCCGGCATCCTGGGCGTCGCGCGCGCGCATCTCGGCTTCCACCTCCGCCAAATCGCGGACCACGCCCCGCGCCAGGAGCTCCGCATGGCGGCGGCTCGCCCGCGCCTCGGGGCTCGCGGTGACGAAGAGCTTCACCGGGGCGTCGGGGAAGATCACCGTGCCGATGTCCCGCCCGTCCATCACCGCGCCATGCCGGCGGCCGAAATCGCGCTGCCAGTCGAGCAGCGCGGCGCGGACCTCCGGGATCACCGCGACGGCGGAGGCGGCCATGTCGGCCGCCGGGCCGCGCAGGTCCGCCCGTTCCAGATCGGCCGCCGTCAGCGCCGCCGCCTCGGCGGCCGCCAGCGCGGCATCGCGGGGATCGCCGCCGCGGTCCAGCACGCGCCGGCCCACGGCGCGGTAGAGCAGGCCCGTGTCCAGGTAAGGCAGCCCGAGTTCCGCCGCGAGGCGGCGCGCCAGCGTGCCCTTGCCGGCCGCTGCCGGGCCGTCAACGGCCACCACGCGGGGCGTCATGCCGCGGTCAGCGCGTCCTCGCCCGCCAGCCGGTTCATCAGCGCGGCGAAGCCGGGGAAGGACGTCTCGATGAAGGCGGCGTCGTCCACCGCCACCGGCGCGCGCGAGGCCAGCCCCAGCACCAGCGCGCTCATCGCGATGCGGTGGTCCATATGCGTCACCACGCGCCCGCCCCCGGGCGGCGGGCCGCCGGCGCCCTCCACGATCAGGTCGTCGCCCTCGATCGCGCAGCGCACGCCGTTCTCGGCCAGCAGCGCGGCGGTGGCGGACAGCCGGTCGCTCTCCTTCACGCGCAACTCCTTGAGCCCCCGCATCCGCGTGGTGCCGCGCGCGGCCGCCGCGACCACGGCCAGGATCGGGTATTCGTCGATCATGGACGGCGCGCGTTCCGGCGGCACCTCCACCCCGCGCAGCGCGGAGGCCTTCACCACCAGGTCGGCCACCGGCTCCCCGCCCTCCACGCGCTCGTTCCGCCGCGCGATGTCCGCACCCATCTCGGCGAGGGTCGCGAAGATGCCGGCGCGGAGCGGGTTCATCCCGACCCCACGCAGCGTCACCGCCGAGCCCGGGACCAGCAGCGCCGCCGCGGCGGGGAAGGCGGCCGAGGAGGGATCGCCCGGCACCACCACCGGCGCCGCCACCAGCTCCGGCCGGCCCGTCAGCTCGATGGTCCGCCCATGCGCCTCCACGCCGACGCGGACCGTCGCGCCGAAATGGCGGAGCATGTTCTCGGTGTGGTCGCGCGTCGCCTCCGCCTCGATCACGCGCGTCAGCCCGGCGGCGCAGAGCCCCGCCAGCAGGCAGGCCGACTTCACCTGCGCCGAGGGCACCGGCACCCGGTAGTCGAGCGCGCGGGGATCGGCCGCGCCCTCCACCGCCAGCGGCAGCCGCCCGCCCGCGCGCGTCGCGAAGCGGGCGCCGGTGGCGGAGAGCGGCTCCGTCACGCGCTTCATCGGCCGGCGGCGGAGCGAGGCGTCGCCCGTCATCACCGCGAAGATCGGATGGCCCGCCAGCAGCCCGCAGAGCAGGCGCGCCGCGGTGCCGGAATTGCCCATGTCGAGCACGTCGTCGGGCTCGGTGAGCGCGCCGAGGCCGCGCCCGGCCACCCGCCAATGGCCGCCGCCGAGATTGTCCACCGTGGCGCCGAGCAGCCGCATGGCGGCGGCGGTCCGCAGCACGTCCTCGCCTTCCAGCAGCCCGGTGATCTCGGTGGTGCCGCGGGCCAGCGCGCCGAACATCAGCGCGCGGTGGCTGATGGACTTGTCGCCCGGGATCGCGGCCTCGCCGGTCAGCGGGCCGGCGGGGGCGCGGGCGATGAGGGGGCGGGCGGTTCCGTGCATGGCGGCGCGTTTGACACGCGCCCCGCAAAGTGGCAATCGCGCCCGTCTTTTTCGCCCCGCCACGCGTAGCCGCCACTCCAACCCTGCGCGCGGCGGGGCCCTTGCGGGAATCCCCGATGGCCAAGCCTGAACTCGGACTGAAGCGCGTCTGCGTCTCCTGCGGGACGAAGTTCTATGATCTGGCGCGCGCCCCTGCGATCTGCCCGAAATGCGGCACCGAACAGCCGGCCGAGCAGCCCAAGCTGAAGCGCGCCGCCCCGCCGCCCGATGACCGTGTGAAGAAGCGCGCCGTGGTGCCGGAGGCCGATGCCGACGAGGCGGCGGAGGTGGAAGCCGACGAGGCGGACGAGGCCATCGAGGACGCGGAGGAGCTCGAGGACGCCGACGAGACCCTCGGCGAGGAGATCGAGGTCGAGACCGACCGCGAGGAGGAAACCTGAGGCGGGGTTCCTGCGGCGCGCGGGACTAGCAGAGGTCGTCGCCGCCCTCGCGCTCCGGGGCTACGGAGCGTGTTCCGCCAGCAAAGCGCAAGCAGCCGCGGTTCCAGCGGCCGCTGCGCCACTCGCCGAAATAGCGATGCGAGCCCTGGCCGTCGGCGTAGCCCTCCGCCCATTCGCCGTCGTATACGTTGCCGTTCGGCCAGGTGTAGGATCCTCGGCCATGCCGCAGGCCGGCGCGGTGGCCGCCGACATAGCGATGGCCGTTCGGACTCACATAGCTGCCCTGCCCGTGCCAGTCGCCGTCCTGCCACTCGCCTTCGTAGCGGGCGCCATCGGCGTATTGCATCGTGCCGCGCCCGTGGCGCTTGCCGGCAAGCCAGCCGCCCTCGTAGCGGTCGCCCGTGCTGTATTGGTAGGTTCCGCGCCCCTCGCGCAGGCCGTTGCGGAACTCGCCTTCGTAGCGGTCGCCATCGGCCCACCGCTCGACGCCGCGGCCGTCGCGCCGGCCGTTGAGGTAGGTGCCCTCGAAGGTGCCGCCATCGGCGTAGCGGATGCGGGCGTGTCCTTCGGCGCGGCCATTCACGGCGGTGCCTTCGTCGCTGTAGCCGTCGGTGCCGGTGATCAGGTAGGGGCCTTCGATCAGCCCCTCGTGCCAGGTGGCCTCCGTGCGGAGGGTGCGTTGAGCGGTCTGGTACAGCGTCACGCCGCGGCCATGGCGCTTGCCGGCGCGCATCGGGCCTTCGTAGCGGTCGGTATGCCGCGCCTCGGAGGTGCCGAAGTACTCCGCCACCAGCACGCCCGGTCCCTCGGCGAGGCCATTCACGCAGCCGCCGGACCAGGTGACGCGATGGTCGCGCTGCACCCAGTCATCCGTGATCAGGCAGCCGGTGCGGGGATCGGCGACGAAGCCCGTGCGGGCGGTCGCGGCGGGCGCGGGGGTGGGCACGGCCGGCGCCGGGGCGGATACCACCGGCCGCTGATCCTCCGTGCAGCCGGCGAGAAGGGCCAGCATGACAAGGGCGCGCGCGCTTCGCATCATGGCACGTCTCCCGCTTCCGTGAGCATGCCTTGGCGCCTTCGCAGAACGCAACGAGTTTCGCGCCCGGCCTGACCGGCGCCTGGGAGGCGCTCGGCGCCCCGGCGCTGGCGATGGGGGCCACCTTCCTCGCCTTCGGCGCCGCCGTGGCCGAGGCGGGATTGCCACTCGGCTGGGCGCTGGTCGCGAGCGCCGCGGTCTATGGCATGGCGGGGCAGCTCGTGCTGCTTGGGCTGGCCGCCGGGCCGGGCGGGGCCTGGCTGCCGGCGGTGGTGGCGGCGACCGCGGCGAATGGGCGCTTCCTGCCGATGGCGGTCGCCATCGCGCCCTGGCTCGGGCGCGGCTGGCGGCGCGGGCTGGCGCTGCCCTTCATCGCGATCACGCCCTGGGCGCCGGCGATGCGGCGCCTGCCGGGGCTGTCAGAGGCCGACCGCCTGCCCTGGTTCCTCGGCTTCGGGCTCGCTTCCTGGGGGGCGGCGCTGCTCGCGACCGCGGCGGGGCATGCGCTCGCGCCGGTGCTGCCGCCGATGCTCCGGGCGGCGCTGCTCTTCGCCAACCCGCTCTATTTCGCGCTGCTGCTGGCGGCCGATCTCGGGCGGCCGGGGGTGCGGAGCGCGGTGATCTGCGGCGCGGCGGCGGCGCCGCTCGCGCTCTGGCTCGGGCCGGCCTGGGGGCTGCTGGCGGCGGGGGGCGTGGGCGGGACGATCGCCTTCCTTTGGCAGCAGAGGCGGTCGTGACCGGCGCCGATCTCGCGCTGCTGCTGACGGTGCTCGCGATGCTGCTGCTGCGCGGCGCCGGGCTGCTGCTGGGCGGGGTGCTGCGGGCGGATCACCCGGCGATCGCCTGGGCGTCCTCCGTCTCGGTCGCCACCCTCGCGGCCTTCGTGGTGCTGGCGATCGCGGTGCCCTCCGGCCTGCTCGCCACCGTGCCCTGGCCGGCGCGGCTGGCCGGCGTCGCGGCGGGCGCGCTGGTATGGAAGCTCACCCGCGGCGGCATGCTGCCGGCGCTGCTTGCCGGCGTCGCCGCGGTGCTCGGCACCTGGGCGCTCGGCGCGTGATCGTGGCAGGCCGCTGGCAAAGGCGAGCACCGGAGGCGCCCATCACGCACCCGAACGGCTTCAGGTGAAGCCGTAGAGCCGCGCCGGATTGTCCACCAGGATCGCCCGCCGCGTCGCGGGATCAGGCGCCCACTCGGCCAGCGCGTCGAGCAGCGCGGCATCGTCGGGGATCGCGGTGGCGTTCGGATGCGGCCAGTTGGTGCCCCAGACCATGCGCTCCGGCGCCGCGCGGACCAGCGCCCGCGCCACGTCGCGGACGGCCTGCGGATCGGCCTGGTCCAGACTGTAGGGCGAGGAGAGCTTCACCCAGCCGCGGCCGGATTCCAGCAGCCCCCGCACCACGCCCCAAGCCGGGTCGCGGTTCCACTGGTGCAGCGGCAGTTGCGCGAAATGGTCGAACACGATGTCGCAGGGCGCCTCCCGCAGCACCGGGGCGAGTTCCGCGATCATCGCCCCGGTCACGAAAAGCTGGAGATGCCAGCCGACTTCCGCGATCCGCCGCGCCAACGGCGCGACATCGGCCAGCGCCAGCGGCACGCCGGAGATCAGGTTGGCCCGCGCGCCCACCACGCCCTTCGCGGCCATGGCGCGCAGTTCCGCCACCGGCGCATCCGGTGGCACCACCGCGACCATCCGCGCCCCGGCGCCCGCCTGTTCCAGCGCCGCCAGGTGCAGGCGGTTGTCGAAGCCATAGGTCGAAGGCTGCACCATCACCTGCCGCGCCAGCCCGAGCCGCGCCATCAGCCGCGCATGGTCGGCGAGCGTCGCCGCCCCATGCGCCCGCCCGCCGGGCCAGACCGGCGCCGCCGGGTCATAGACATGGTGATGGCAGTCCGCCGCGCTCGGCGGCACGTCGAGGCGCGGCGGCGCGGTGCCGGCGGTGAAGGGAATGGCAGGCCCGTTCATGCGCGCTAGTGTCACGATTCCGAAGTTCGCCGCCAGTGCGGCGACTTCGGAATTGCGCCACTAGCCTTGGTTTTCGGCGGCCTGATTGTCCGCTCCGCTCGCTGCGGAGTGCAGCGAACGGAGCGGGCAGGACGCTAGCCTGCGGCGCCGGAGGAGACCTGTCCATGCGCGTGTTCCTGACCCACACCCCGCCGATGCGCGCCAATCTCTACGGCGACCGGCCGCTGGCCGCGCTGCGCGAGGTGGCGGAGGTGGTGCTGCATGAGGGCGCGGACCCGCTTTCCGGCGCCGCGCTGGCGCAGGCCGCGGCGGGCTGCCAGGCGATCGTCGCGGACCGCGCGACACCCGGCACGGCCGGGACCTTCGCCGCCGCGCCCGATCTCGTCGCCTTCCTCCGGGTCGCCGTGGATGTCTCGACCATCGACATCCCGGCCGCCTCCGCCGCCGGCGTGCTGGTGACGCAGGCGACGCCGGGCTTCGCCGACAGCGTCGCCGAACTCGGCATCGGGATGATGGTCGATCTCGCGCGCGGGGTCTCGGGCTACGCCGAGGACTACCATCTCCGGCGCCTGCCCCGGCCGCGGCCGGGGCGGATGCTGGCAGGCCGCACGCTCGGGCTGATCGGCTATGGCCGCATCGCCCGGCGCATCGCGGAGATCGCGGGCGCGCTGCGGATGCGCGTGCTCGCGCATGATCCCCATGCGCGCATCGCCGATCCTGGCGTCGAGGCCGTGCCGCTCGACACGCTGCTGGCCGAGAGCGACGTGGTCATGCCGCTCGCCGTCGCGAACGAGTCGACGCACCACATCGTCAACGCCGCGAGCCTCGCGCGGATGAAGCGGGGCGTGCTGCTGGTGAACCTCTCGCGCGGGCAACTCGTGGACGAGGCCGCGCTCGCCGCCGCGCTCGATTCCGGACAGGTCGCCGGCGCCGCGCTCGATGTCGGCACCGCGCCCGACCAATGCCCGGAGCCGGGGCTGGCCGCGCATCCGAAGGTGGTCGCGACGCCGCATATCGGCGGGCTGACGCCCGAGGCCGCCGAGCACCAGGCCATGGACACCGTCCGCCAGGTCGCGGCGCTGGCGCGCGGCGTGTTGCCGGACGGCGCGCTGAACGCCGCCGCCGCGCATCGGCTGCGCCGGCTCGGGATCAACCCGGGATGACGCGCCCGCGGATCCAGAAGGCCAGCGCGACGGTGCCCGCCGCCGCGACCAGGAAGGCCGCGCGGAACCCGGCCTCGGCGATCAGCGTGCCGAACAGCACCGCGCCGAGGCTCTGGCCGAGGAAGAGCGCCATCGCGAAGCCCGCCACCGCGGTGCCGCGCGCCTCCGGCAGCGCTTCCGTCGCGCGCGCCTGGAGCACGCCATGCACCATGAAGAACAGCAGCCCGACCAGCGCCTGCGCGCCGAGCACCACGGGCCAGGCCGGCGCCAGCGCCATCGCCGCGAAGCAGCCCGCCATGCCGAGCGCGCCCCAGAGCACCAGCCCCCGCTCGCCGAACCGCTTCACCAGCGGCGCCGCGGCACGGGTATAGACGAAGGCGCCGAGCCCGAAGCTCGCCGCGACCAGCCCGGCCTCCGCCGCCGAAAGACGGAACGTCTCGATCAGGTGCGAGGCGACGAAGGGAAAGACGCCGCCGAACCAGAACAGCCCGTCCGCCGCCGCGGCGAGCATGAGCCGCCGCCCCGCGCGCCGTTCGAGCAGCGTCATGAACAGGCCGAGCCCGAGCCCGCCGCCGCCGCGCGACGGCTGCCGCCAGACCGGCCCGAGCCGCCAGGCGAAGAGCAGCGCGATCGCCGTGGTCATCGCGCCGAGCACCAGGAAGGCGGCGCGCCAGCCGAAGGCTTCCGCCACCACGCCCGAGATCGGCCCGGCGAGCAGGTTCGACATCACCACGCCCATCAGGAACCGCCCGATCATCGCCTGGCGTTCCGCATAGGCGACCTCGTCGCCGATCTGCGCGATGAACAGCGGGATGGTCGCCGCCGCCGCCAGCCCCGACAGCACGCGGATGGCGAGCAGCGGCGTGAGCTCGCCGGCCATGCCCGCGGCCAGCAGGGTCGCCGCATAGAGCGCGAGCGCGATGGCCGCCACGCGCAGCTTGCCGAAGGCATCGCCGAGCGGCCCGGCGCCGAGCTGGCCGAGCCCGTAGGCCAGCGCGAAGCCGCCGATCAGCGGCGCGACGGCGCCGAGCCCGACGCCGAATTCGCGCGCCAGCATCGGCAGCAGCGGATCGAGGATGCGCATGCCCGCGCCGACCGCGAACCCGGCCAGCGCGAGCAGCCAGATCGGGACCGTCAGGCGCCCCACCTCAGACCGGCGCGAGGGGCTGGTGCGGCGCCTCCGGCAGCAAGACGGCGATCGCATCGCCCGCCGCGACCTCGCCGCCTTCGAGCACCACCGCCATCACCCCCGCCTTGCGGACCAGCCCGCCCGCCGCGTCGCGATCCAGCGTCGCGGCCATCAGCCCGGGGCGGAAGGCGTCGAGCTGATGGCAGGGATTGCGCAGCCCCGTCACTTCGATGAGGGCGCCGCCGAGGCGCAGCCGCGCCCCGCGCGGCAGCCCGAGCAGGTCGAGCCCCGCGGTCGTGACGTTCTCCCCGAGCGCCCCCGGCGCGATAGCGAAGCCCTTCGCACGCAGCTCCTCGAACAGCTCCGCATGGAGCAGGTGCACCTGGCGGAGGTTGGGCTGCGTCGGGTCGCGCGCGACACGGGAGCGATGCTTCACCGTGGTCCCGGCATGCGCATCGCCCGCCACGCCGAGGCCTGCCACCAGCGTGATGCGATCCGCGACCTGCTTGGAGAAACCATGTGCCGGGCTCGCCGCCACGGCGAGCACGCGGCCGCTCACGCCACGCGCGCCTTGCGTGCGCGCTCGCTCTCGGTCTTGAGCTGGCCGCAGGCGGCGAGGATGTCGCGGCCGCGCGGGCGGCGGATCGGGCTCGAATAGCCGGCCTGCATCACGATCTCGGCGAAGCGCTTCACCTGCTCGGGCTTCGAGGCCTGGTAGGGCGCGCCGGGCCAGGGGTTGAAGGGGATCAGGTTCACCTTGGCGGGGATGCCCTTGATGAGGCGGACCAGCTCATGCGCCTCGGCCTCGCTGTCGTTCACGCCGCGCAGCATCACGTATTCGAAGGTGATCCGCCGCGCATTGGACGCGCCGGGATAGCGCCGGCAGGCGGCGATCAGCTCGGCGATCGGGTATTTGCGGTTCAGCGGCACGATCTCGTCGCGCAGCTCGTCCGTCACGGCATGCAGGCTGACGGCGAGGTTCACCTGCAACTCCGCCCCGCAGCGGTCCATCATCGGCACGACGCCGCTCGTGCTCAGCGTGATCCGCCGGCGCGACAGGCCGATGCCCTCATGGTCCATGATGATCCGGAGCGCCTTCGCCGTGTTCTCGTAGTTGTAGAGCGGCTCGCCCATGCCCATCACGACGATGTTGGACAGCAGCCGCGGCGTGCCGTCCTTCGGGCTCGGCCATTCGCCATACGCGTCGCGCGCCGCCATGAACTGGCCGACGATCTCGGCCGCGCCGAGGTTGCGCACCAGCTTCTGCGTCCCCGTATGGCAGAACCGGCAGGAGAGGGTGCAGCCCACCTGGGTCGAGATGCAGACCGCGCCGCGTTCCTCGTGCAGGTCGGGGATGTAGACGGTCTCCACCTGCTGCCCGTCGCTGAAGCGGAACAGGAACTTCCGCGTCGTGTCGGCGCTGAGCTGGTCGGCCGCGACCTCCGGCCGGCCGACCGCGAAGCGTTCCGCCAGCTTCGCCTGCATCGGCTTCGCGATGGTCGGCATGCGGGCGAAGTCGCGCTCGCCCTGGTGGTAGATCCAGTGCCAGAGCTGGCGCGCGCGGAAGGGCTTCTCGCCGATCGCGACCATCTCGGCTTCCAGCTCCTCCCGCGAGAGGCCGATGAGGTCGCGCCGGCCGTCCGGCAGCGTCGCCGGTGGCGGCGCGAAGAGCGCCGCCTTGGCAAGGATGCGGTCCCGTTCGGCCTGCGTGAGGTCGGCTCCGCCGACCGGCGGCCGATTCACGCCTCCGGTGCTCGGCGGCGCCGCCGCCTCCGCCCCTCGGCGATCGGGCGCCGCGCGCTCGGTGCTCACCGCGCCCTCGGCGGGCATTCCCGCGAGATCGCCTGGTAGGCGGCGGTGAAGCCGCTCAGCGAGAAGCCGTCCGTCACCGGCTGGCGCCCCGGCGGGCCCGGGCTGCGCGCCACCGCCTCGCGCCCGTTGCGGAAGGCGGCGATGAGCTGCGCACCGTTCTGGAAGAAGGCGCTGCTGCCGACCACGGCATAGGACCGGAATTCCGCATTGCCGACGGTCAGCACCGATTCCGCCGACCGCGGCAGCGCATAGCCGACCGAGACGGCCACCTGGTCCCGCCCCGTCGGCCGATGTGTGACCGTCAGCGTCACCGCCACGCGGTTGCCCGGCGCGCCCGAGCTTTCGGAGGCGCGCGTGAAGGCGTAGCAGACGGTCTGCCCGCCTTCCTGGTGCTTCGCCGCGGTCCAGGCGCCATGCGTGCCGAGCCGTTCCGGCTGTACGCGCGGCTGCGCCGCCGCCGGCGCGGCGACAATCAGGACCGCCGCCGGGGCGGCGAGCATCAGGGCGACGAGGAGGGCTCCGCGGACCATGCGCGGGTAGATACGGCCATGGGGGGTCCCGGACAACCGCCCGGCTACCGCGCGCGCGCGCAGGCGCCTATGCACCACGCGATGAGCGACGCCACGGACCGCCAGCTTGCCGCGCAATACGAGGCCTTTCCCTACCCCGCGCGCGACCCGCGCGAGGAGGCGAAGCGGCTGATCGTCGGCAGCCCTTCCCATCTGCGGGAAGTGGACCACTGGATCTTCGGCGCCCGCCGCCCGGCCTCGGAGCCGCTGGAGGCGCTGATGGCCGGCGGCGGATCGGGCGACGGCACGATCATGCTGGCGCAGCAGATGGCCTGGGCCGGGCGGGGCGGCCGCGTCACCTGGCTCGACCGCTCGGCGCAGGCGCGCCAGGTCGCGACCGCGCGGGCCGCCGCGCGCGGGCTCGACAACATCCGCTTCGTCGAGGGCTCGATCCTGGAGCTGCCCGGCTCGGGCCTCGGCCCCTTCGACTACGTGGATTGCTGCGGCGTGCTGCACCACCTGCCCGATCCCGCCGCGGGGCTCGCCGCGCTTGTCTCAGTGCTCGCGCCGGGGGGCGGCATCGGCCTCATGGTCTATGCGCCGCATGGCCGCACCGGCGTCTACATGCTCCAGGATGCGCTCCGCCTGCTCGCCCCGCCGGAGGAGGCGCCGGCGGCGCGGGTCGAGGTGGCGAAGCGGCTCTGGAAGCAGCTGCCGGAGACCGCCTGGCTGAAGCGCAACCCGCTGATCGACGATCACCTCAAGGGCGGCGATGCGGGGCTCTACGACCTGCTGCTGAACCCGCGCGATGTCGCCTTCACCGTGCCCCAGCTTGCCGCGCTGGTGGCCGGCGCCGGGCTGCGCATCGCCTGCCTGGTGGAGCCGGTCCGCTACGACCCCGACACCTGGCTGCCCGATCCGCGGCTGCGGGCGCGCACGGCGGGGCTCGATCCGATCGCGCGCGCGGCGCTGGCCGAGGCGATCTGCGGCAACATGGGCATCCACATCGCCTATTGCGTCCGCGCGTCCGACCCGCCGGCCGATCCGCCCTGGGAGGACGACGCGGCCGTGCCCGTGCTGCGCGAGCTCGATGGCCCGACCATGGCGAAGGGGCTCCGCGCCGATGGCGTGCTGCCCGTCACCTGGGACGGGCTGCGCGCGGGCCTGCCGCTGCCGCGCCTGGCCGGGGCCATCCTCGCCCGGGTGGACGGCATGCGGAGCTGGGGGGAGATCATGGCGGCCGTGATCGCCGCCGGCGCCGCGCCGGAGCAGGCCGCGCGCGACCGCGCGGCGCTGTCGCGCACGCTGGAACGGCTGAACCGCCTGCTGCTGGCCGCGCCGCGGGGCTGATGCGCGGCGCGGGGCGTCGCAGGCGACATCCACGAAACCGGCGCGGCATCGCCGCAACGCAAGGATGCAATCCGCGCGGCACGCGTGAGGCCCGATCTGTGCCCTGGGAGACATCGGCACGACACGCCGAGGGCCTAGGCATGTCTCCGACGCAACCGCGAACGGAGGACCCAGGCCATGGCGATCATCGGCACCTTCTCACCCATCGCAAGGACGCTGAGTGTCCTCGGCGATGGGCTCGACAACGAGATCGATGTCGGCCGCGACGCGGCCGGCAGGATCCTGATCAACGGCGGCGCGGTGGTGCCGCTCGGCGGCACGCCCACGGTGGCGAACACGGCGACGATCACCGTCTTCGCCCAGGCCGGCAACGACCGCGTGACGATGAACGAGGCCGGTGGCGCGCTGCCGCGCGGCCAGCTCTTCGGCGGGACCGGCGACGACACGCTGACCGGCGGCAGCGGCAACGACCAGCTCTTCGGCCAGGCCGACAACGACAGCCTGGACGGCAAGGGCGGCTTCGACCTGCTGTTCGGCGGCAGCGGCAACGACACGCTGGTCGGGGGCGATGGCGACGACCAGATGTTCGGCGAGGCGGGCGACGACCTGCTGATCTGGAACCCCGGCGACGACACCGACCTGCACGAGGGCGGCGCCGGCGTGGACACCAGCCTGGTGAACGGCGGCGGCGGCGCCGAGGTGTTCACCGCGACCGCCAATGGCACGCGCGTGCGCTTCGACCGGCTGGACCCCGCGCCCTTCGCCATCGACATGGGCACGATGGAGAATCTCGTCGTCAACATGGGCGGCGGCGGCGACCGCTTCAGCGCCACCGGCAACCTCGCCGCGCTGATCCGCATCACCGTGGACGGTGGCGCCGGCGATGACACCATCCTCGGCTCCAACGGCGCCGACACGCTGCTCGGCGGCGACGGCAACGATTTCGTGGACGGCCAGCAGGGCAACGACCTCGCCCTCCTCGGCGCCGGCAACGACGTGTTCCAGTGGGACCCGGGCGACGGCAGCGACACGGTGGAAGGCGGCGCCGGGCTGGACGAGATGCTGTTCAACGGCAGCGCCGGCAACGAGGTCATGGCGCTCTCGGCCAATGGCGGGCGCGCGCTGTTCACCCGCAACCTCGGCAGCATCGTGATGGACCTGGACGATGTGGAGGTGGTCGACGTCCGGGCGCTGGGCGGGGCGGACACGATCATCGTCAACGACGTGACGGGCACCGACGTGACGACGGTGGACATCGATCTGGCCGGCGTCATCGGCGGCACGGCCGGCGACGGCGCGGCGGATGTGGTGATCGTCGAGGCCACCGGCGGCGCGGACATCGTGGAGGTGGTCGGCGCCGGCGGCACGCTCGCCGTGGTCGGCCTCGCGGCGCGGGTCAATATCACCGGCAGCGAGGGCGCAAACGACAGCCTGGTGATCAACGCCGGCGGCGGCAACGACGCGCTCAGCGCGACGACGCTGCCGGCCGGCGTGGCCAGGCTCACCCTCGATGGCGGCGGCGGCAACGACACGCTGCTCGGCAGCCAGGGCGGCGACGTCCTGCTCGGCGGCGAGGGCAACGACTTCGTCTTCGGCGATGGCGGCAACGACCTGGCGCTGCTCGGCGCTGGCGACGACGTGTTCCAGTGGGATCCGGGCGACGGCAACGACGTGGTGGAAGGCGGCGACGGCACCGACCGGATGCTGTTCTTCGGCTCCAATGCCAGCGAGAGCATCAACATCGTCGCCAATGGCGGCCGCGCGCTGTTCCTGCGCGATGTCGCGAACGTCACGATGGACCTCAACGACCTCGAGGTGATCGAGTTCCGCGCCCTCGGCGGGAGCGACAGCATCGTCGTCGGCGACCTCTCCGGCACGGACGTGACCCGGGTGGAGCTCGATCTGCGCGGCGCGGGCGGCGGCGGCGACGGCGCGGCGGACAGCGTGACGGTCAACGCCACCAACGGCGCCGATGTCGTCACCGTCACGGCGGGCGCCGGCGGCGTGCAGGTGTTCGGGCTCCAGGCCGCCGTGCAGATCCTCCACGCCGATCCCGCGGCCGACCGGCTGACGCTCAACGGCCTCGGCGGCAGCGACGTGATGGATGCCTCGGGCCTCGCGGCCGGCGTCATCCAGCTCGTCATGAACGGTGGCCTCGGCAACGACGTGATGATCGGCTCGGCGGGCGGCGACACCTTCAACGGCGGCGACGGCGCCGACCTGGCGCTGATGGGCGCGGGCGACGACCTGTTCGTCTGGAACCCGGGCGACGACAACGACGTGCTGGAAGGCCAGTCGGGCTTCGACACGATACTGTTCAACGGCGCCAACGTCTCGGAGAACATCACCATCTTCGCCAATGGCGGCCGGGCGGTGTTCTTCCGCGACGTCGCGAGCGTGGTGATGGACCTCGACGACATGGAGGCGATCACCTTCAACGCGCTCGGCGGCGCGGACAACATCACCATCGGCGATCTCACCGGCACCGACGTCACCGAGGTCAACATCAACCTCGCGGCCTCGGGCGGCGGCAGCGATGGCCAGGCGGACACGGTGTTCATCGACGGCACCGCCGGCGACGACGTGGTGCTGGTGTTCGGCGACAATGGCGGGGTGACGGTGCTCGGCCTCGCCGCGCAGGTGAACATCACCGGCTTCGGCGCCGAGGACCGGCTGGTGATCCGCACCCTGGCCGGCGACGACGTGGTCGAGGCTTCGGGGCTCGTGGCGCTGCTGCGGCTCACCGCCGAGGGCGGCGCCGGCGACGACGTGCTGATCGGCGGCCCCGGCAACGACACGCTGCTCGGCGGCGCCGGCGACGACGTGCTGATCGGCGGCGGCGGGGTGAACGTCCTGGACGGCGGATCGGGCGACAACATCCTGATCTGACCCGGGCACGGCGCGGGGGCAGCCCCGCGCCGTGCGGACGGTTTCCACCTTGACTCCCGCGCGGCCGAAGGCTTATGCGCGGGGCCGAAGCGCGGCCGGGTTCGGTCCGCGCTCTCTCTGCTTGGCGGCCAGGGGAGGATTTGTCCGAAACGGGCAAACCCGGAACCGCCGGGCAGGGGCCGGGATCGGCGGACCGTCACCTCCGCCTTCAGCCGAAGGGCCGCGATCCGGGGGATCGGCAGGCCAAGTCGTGTCCGCGGGTGCGCCTGCGGGGGCGCATACCGTCTGGCCCGCCGGGCTGCGTCCCGCGGGGCCTCACCCAGGAACCCACCACCGCATGGCAAGCGCCACCGCCCTCGCCCACCCGGACGAGGATTTCGCCGCCCTTCTTGACGCCACGCTGGGCGAGAACACCGGCTTCGCCGGCTCCGTCATCACCGGCAAGGTCATCCGCGTGGATGACGACTTCGCCGTGGTCGATGTCGGCCTCAAGAGCGAGGGCCGCGTCCCGCTCAAGGAATTCGCGCCCCAGGGCCAGAAGCCCGAGGTCAAGGTCGGCGACACCGTCGAGCTCTTCGTCGAACGCTACGAGGACCGCGACGGGTCCATCATCCTCAGCCGCGAGAAGGCCCGCCGCGAGGAGGCCTGGACCAACCTCGAGCGCAGCTTCACCGCGCAGCAGCGCGTGAACGGCGTGATCTTCGGCCGCGTCAAGGGCGGCTTCACCGTGGACCTCGGCGGCGCCGTGGCGTTCCTCCCGGGCAGCCAGGTGGACATCCGCCCGGTGCGCGACGTGACGCCGCTGATGGGCAGCCCGCAGCCCTTCCAGATCCTCAAGATGGACCGCGCCCGCGGCAACATCGTCGTCTCCCGCCGCGCCGTGCTCGAGGAGACGCGCGCCGAGCAGCGCGCCGAGCTCGTCCAGGGCCTCAAGGAAGGCATGGTGCTCGACGGCGTGGTCAAGAACATCACCGACTACGGCGCCTTCGTGGACCTCGGCGGCGTGGACGGCCTGCTGCATGTCACCGACATCGCCTGGCGCCGCATCAACCACCCCAGCGAGGCGCTCACCATCGGCCAGCAGGTCAAGGTGCAGGTCATCCGCTTCAACCCGGAGACTCAGCGCATCAGCCTCGGCATGAAGCAGCTGATGTCCGACCCGTGGGAGAACGTCGCGACCAAGTTCCCGGTGCAGGGCAAGTTCTCCGGCCGCGTCACCAACATCACCGACTACGGCGCCTTCGTGGAGCTGGAGCCGGGGGTGGAGGGCCTGGTCCACGTTTCCGAGATGTCCTGGACCAAGAAGAACGTCCATCCGGGCAAGATCGTCGCCACCTCGCAGGAGGTGGAAGTGGTCATCCTCGACGTGGACGGCCCGAAGCGCCGCATCTCGCTCGGCCTCAAGCAGGCGGTCGGCAACCCGTGGGACGTGTTCGCGGAAGCGAGCCCGCCCGGCGCCGTCATCGAGGGCGAGGTCCGCAACGTCACCGAGTTCGGCCTGTTCATCGGCCTCGGCCCGGATCTCGACGGCATGGTGCACATGTCCGACCTGTCCTGGGACGAGCCCGGCGAGGTCGCCATGCAGCGCTACAAGAAGGGCGACATGGTCAAGGCCAAGGTGCTGGACGTGGATGTCGAGAAGGAGCGCATCTCCCTCGGCATCAAGCAGCTCCAGGCCGATCCGGCCGCCGAGGTGCTGGACCGTGTCCGCAAGGGCGACGTCGTCACCTGCATCGTCACCAAGATCGAGAGCAACGGGATCGAGGTGAAGGTGGACGAGGTGCTGACGGGCTTCATCCGCCGCGCCGAGCTCGCCCGCGACCGCGCCGACCAGCGCCCGGACAAGTTTGCCGTGGGCGAGAAGGTGGACGCGAAGGTCACCGCCGTGGACCGCGCCGGCCGCCGCCTCGCCCTGACGATCAAGGGCAAGGAGGTCGAGGAGGAGCGGCAGGCGATGCAGGAGTTCGGCTCCTCCGACTCCGGCGCCTCGCTCGGCGACATCCTCGGCGCCGCGATCCGTCGCCGCCAGGCGAACGAGGAGTAGCCCCGGCCGGGCGATCGCCTGGCGCGCCCTCCCCGCTTGCCGGGGAGGGCCGCGTCAGGCGTCGCTCATCCGGTTGTCCATGCCCTTGAACACGATGCGCGGCAGTTCCGCGCGCGCGGCCGCGGGCATGGCCAGCCAGGCGGCGAATTCCGCCAGGATCTTGAAGGTGATGGCGGCCAGCGGCGCGCCGCGCGCCTCATCCGGCGTGTGCCAGCCGAGCTTCTCGAGCTCACCCGAGCCCGCGATCTCCCCGCGCACGGCCTCGGCCGGGGCCAGCACGAAGCGCGCGTTGAAGCGCATCGCCCGGTTCGCCGGCGTCACCGCGCGGCAGAGATAGTCGAGCGCGGCGAGGTCCGGCAGCAGCTTGCCGCCACGCTGCTCGCCCAGCAGCAGCCCCGTCTCCTCCACGAGTTCGCGCACCGCGGCGACGCCGATCGCGCGCGCGAGCGAAGGCGGGGCGCGATGCCGCAGCAGCGCCTCCGTCTCGGGCCGCAATTCCGTGAGCACCTTCACGCCGTGATCGGCGCGGTCCACGCGCCCGCCGGGGAAGACCAGCACGCTCGGCATGAATTTGTGCTTGGCATGGCGCACGCCCATCAGCACTTCCGGCGTGCCGTCCCGCCGCTGCCGCCAGACCAGGATGCTCGCGGCGTTGCGCGGCCGGACGGCGCGCGTGCCGGGCGCGCGGATGGCGGCGCGCTTCAGATCGGCGCCGCCGGGATTGTCGGTGCCCCCGTCGGGTTTCGGCGCGTCAGTCAAGGCGGATGTCCTTCGTCGCGAGCCAGGCGCGGAATCCCGCGCGCTCGGGCACGGAAAGCTGGCGCGCCGCATTCTCGCTCCAGCGGCAGCCTTCCGGCGCGGGGCCGTGCACCTCCGGATAGCGCGGCTTGCCGGGCGGGCGCAGCGCATCATAGGCGGGCAGCGCGGCGGCGAGCCCGCTGTCGTCGTAGCCTTCGCGATGCACGACGACCGATTGCGGCAGGCGAGGCGAGGTGGCGTTGCGCGCGGCCGGAAAGCCGAGCGTGAGCCCGGCCACCGGGAACACGCCGTCCGGCAGGCCGAACAGCTTCTCCATCAATGGCAGGTGGTTGCGGACATAGGAGATCGGGCAGGTGCCGAGCCCGAGCGCCTCGGCGGCCATGATGCCGAAGCCGAGCGCGAGCGCGGCATCGGCGCTGGCGTTGAGGAAGGTGTCCACGCTGTCATTGGCATGCGCGCGGCCGTGCAGCGCGCAGACCTGACGCCCGCGCCGGATGTCGCCGCAGAACAGCAGCAGCACCGGCGCCTCCTTGATCCACGGCATGGAGCCGATGGCGTCGGCGACCTGCGCGATCTTCGCGACGTCGCGCGTGACGAGGATGGAGTACTGTTGCAGGTCGGATTTCGCCGGCGCCGACTGTGCGCCGGCCAGCACCGTGTCCAGCAGCGCATCGGGCACGGGATCGGGCCGGTAGCGCCGCGTGACGCGACGATCGAGGATCGGCACGAGGGCCGGCGGGATCGCGACGGGGTCGAAAGGCAGGCTGCCGTAGCGGGCGCGGATCAGGTCGTCTTGCATCGGTCTCAGCCTTGCACGATCCAGGCATCGGCGACAGTCACGCCCTGGCCTTCGGCATGGACGATCAGCGGATTGATCTCCGCCTCCCGCACCGCGTCCAGCGCGGCCAGGCGCGAGACGGCGACGACCGCGCGCGCCAGCGCCGCGAGGTCGCCGCGCGGCAGGTTGCGCCAGCCGGCGAGCGGGGCCAGCGCGCGGACCTCCGCGATCATCGCGCGCGCTTCCGTCTCATCCACCGGCGCGAGGCGGAGCGCGATGTCGCGATGGAGTTCCGCCAGCACGCCGCCGGCGCCGAGCAGCACGACCGGCCCGACCTCGGGATCGCGCCGGAAGCCGAGCAGCACCTCGGCGAGACCGCTGGCCATGGGCTGCACCAGGATGCCGGTGATCCGAGCCTGCGGCATGGCGGCGGCGGCGCGGGCGCGCATCGCGGCGGCGGCCTCGCGCAGCGCGGCGGCATCGGGGAGGTTCAGGGCGACGCCGCCGATCTCGGTCTTGTGCGCGATGTCGGGCGAGAGGATCTTCGCGGCGACCGGATAGCGCAGGCCATCGGGCACCTCGTCGCGCATGACGGCGGCATCGGAGCCGAGCCCGAGGGCGGCGAAGACCGCGCGCGCATCGGCTTCGTCGGGCGCGGCGGGGATCGCGATCGCAGGTGCCGGCGGTGTGCGCCCTTCGAGATCACGCGGTGCGCGCCAGTCGCAGAAGGCGGCGATGGCGTCCGCGGCGCTTTCGGGCGTACGGAAGGCGGCGATGTCGGCCTCGGCCAGCAGGCGCAGGGAGGCGATGGCCTCGGGGGCGAGGAAGGCGGCGATCGGCTTTCCGGGCCGCTTCGCCGCCTCGCTGCCATCCTGCGCCGCGGCGGAGGCGACGATGCCGGCGACCGAATCCTGCGGCCGGAACTGTGCCGAGCTGCCGATCACGGCGAGCGCGAGATCGGTGTCCCCGGCGGCGCGCAGCGCATCGAGCGCGGCGGCCACGCGATCGGGCTTCGTGCCGGCGAGCGTCATGTCGAGCAGCCGCGCATGGGCGGGCATGCCGGCCGCTTCGAGCTTCGCGCGTGCCGCCGCGTCCGGCCGGCGCGCCTCGATCCCGCGCACGCCAAGCGCATCCACGGCCAGCGCGCCGCCGCCGCCGGTCGTCGTCATCACGCCGACCGCCCGATGGCGGCGTGCCGGCGCGCGGCGGCCTGCGACGAGCGGCGGCAGCTCGAGCAGGGCTTCGAGCATGGTCACGCGCAGGATGCCGTGGGCGCGGAAGAAGGCCTCGGCGGCGGCATCGGTGCCGGCGAGCGCGCCGGTATGGCTGGCGGCGAGCTCCGCGCCGAAGGGGCTGCGTCCGAGCTTCAGCGCGACGATCGGCTTGCCGAGCGCCTGCGCCTTGCGGGCGGCGGCGGCGAGCTGCGTTGGCGCGCGGATCGCCTCCAGGAACAGGCACACCACCTCCACGCCGGGCTCGTCGAGCAGCATCGCCGCGATCTCGCCGGCGGTGAGATCGGCCTCGTTGCCGGTGCCGACGAGGTGCGAGAAGCCGAGGCCCCGCGCCGCGCCGCGCGAGAGCAGCGCGCCCATCATCGAGCCCGATTGCGAGACGAGGGCGACGCGGCCGGCCGGGATGTGCTCGGCCTCGAAGGCGGCGTTGGTGGTGAGCGCGGTGCGGGCCTGCGTGTTGACGATGCCCATCGAGTTCGGCCCGAGCAGCCGCACGCCGCCCGCGCGCGCCGCGGCGAGGAGGCGCGACTGCCGCGCGGCGCCTTCGGGCCCGGCCTCGGCGAAGCCGTCGGCAAGGATGCAGGCATAGGGGACGCCGCGCCGCCCGCAGGCCGCGACCTGCGCCTCGACCTGGTCGGTGCCGAGCAGGATATAGGCGATATCGAGCGGGCCCGGGATGTCGTCGAGCGAGGCGAAGGCGGGCTCGCCGAGGATCTCTGCCGCACGCGGGTTCACCGGGAACAGCTCGCCGTCGAAGCCGTGGCGGCGGAGGTAGCGCTGTGGCCGCGCGGTGAGGCGGGCCGGATCGGCGGAGGCGCCGATCAGCGCGATGCGGCGCGGGTTCAGCAGCGTCACTTCGGCGCCCGCTGCGGGAAGGATCGCCCGAACACGCCTTCCGCGATGCGGTTCTTCATCATCTCCAGGCTGCCACCGGCGATCATCCAGCCGCGCGTCTTGCGCACGCAGTATTCGATCAGCAGGTCCTGGCTGTAGCCCATGCCGCCCATGATCTGCATGGACTCGTTGGCCGCCATCCAGCCGGCCTGGTTGCAGGCGTATTTGGCGATCGCGACCTGCTGCGCGTCGGGCAGACCATCGGCCGCGTTCACCGCGGCACGATGGAGCAGGAGCTGCGCGGCATCGAGGGCGACGCGCATCTCCGCGAACTTCCATTGCAGGCCCTGGAACTCCATCAGCGGCCGGCCGAACTGTTTCCTGGTTTCGGCATGCTGCTTCGCCTGCCGGAAGCAGTACTCGCCGAGCGCCAGCGCGCGCGTGGTGTTGCCCACGCGCTCCACGTTGAAGCCGGCGATCTGCTTGCGGAAGCCGCCTTCGCCCAGCAGCACGTTCTCGGGCGGGATGAAGACATTGTCGAAATAGAGCGCGCACCAGGTCTCGCCGTTCATGTAGCGGCTCGGCTGGCCGAGGCGGAAGCCGTCCATGCCACGCTCCACGATCACGCTGCCGATGCCGGCGACGCCCGGGCCGAAGCGGCAATAGACGACGAAGACGCCGGCATCCTCGGTGTTGGAGGTGAAGACCTTGCCGCCATTGAGCCGCCAGCCATCGCCGTCCTGCGTGCAGGCGGTGCGCAGATCGGTCAGCGCGGAGCCGGCATCCGGCTCCGTCATGCCGACGGCGGCGATGGTCTCGCCGCGCAGCAGGGGCGCGAAGTACTTCTCCTTCTGCGCCGGCGTCGCGTATTCGGCGAAGGTGCGGAAGGCGCCGAAATTGCCGGCCTGCAGCACGTCCGCGCTACGCGGGCAGACAAGGGCGATCTGCTCCATCGCGAGCACGGCGTCGAACAGCGTGCCGCCCTGTCCGCCATCCGCTTCCGGCAGCATGATGCCGAACAGGCCCTGTTGCGCCATCAGCTTCGCGACGTCCCAGGGGAAGCGCTCGTCATGCGCGCGCGCCAGCGCGTCCTTGGCCAGATGCGTCTCCGCGAAGCGGCGGACGCTCTCCTGGAAGGCGCGCTGGTCCTCCGACAGGCGGAAATCCATCAGACGGGGTCCCAGGAAAACACGTCGCCGCTGCGGTCGAGCGGGAGGAAGGCGGCGCGCAGCGCGGGCATCGCGACCTCCGCGATCGCCTCCGGCGTCCAGCCCTCGCCGCGATGGGTGCTGCGGACCGGGCGGGGCTGGGAGAAGACGAAGATCTCGTTGTGGCGCGCGGCGAAGATCTGCCCCGTCACGTCCTTCGCCGCGTCGGAGGCGAGATAGACCGCGAGCGGCGCGTTCTTGTCCGGCGTCATCTGCTGCAGCCGCGCCACGCGCGCCTTCTCGGCGTCCGTCTCCGCCGGGATGGAGCTCGTCATGCGGGACCAGGCGAAGGGCGCGATGCAGTTGGAGCGCACGCCGAAGCGGGCCATGTCGAGCGCGATGGACTTCGACAGCGCGGCGATGCCGAGCTTCGCCGCGGCGTAGTTCGCCTGGCCGAAATTGCCGATGAGCCCGGAGGTGGAGGTCATGTGAACGAAGGCGCCGCTGCCCTGCGCGCGGAAATGTTCCGCCGCGGCGCGGGAGACGTAGAAGCTGCCGTTCAGGTGCACGTCGATCACCGCGCGCCAGTCCTCGACACTCATCCGGTGGAAGATGGCGTCGCGCAGGATGCCGGCGTTGTTCACCACGATGTCCACGCGCCCGAAGGCCTCGATCGCGGCGCGCACGATGCGCTGCGCGCTGTCCCAGTCCGCGACGCTCTCGGTGTTCAGCACCGCTTCGCCGCCGCGCTGGGCGATGATCTGCACGGTCTGCTCGCCCGGCGTCGCGCTGGTCGGGCCCTGGCCCGTCAGGCTCGCGCCGATGTCGTTCACCACGACCTTCGCGCCGGCGAGCGCCATGGCGAGCGCGATCTCGCGCCCGATGCCGCCGCCCGCACCCGTCACGACCGCGACCTTGCCCGCGAGCATCATGCAGACTGCCTCTTGATTGTGCGGGCCGGTTCTAATCCTCGGCCCCAGTCGCGTGAAGCCGGGTTGCCGGCCGGGCGCAACCCCCGTACATGTCCGGACAAGATACGGGGGGCACGCGATGGGCTTCGTCGCCTTGGAAGGTGTCGGCAAGGTGTTCCGCGGCCGCACCGGCGAATGGGAGGCCGTGCGCGACTTCAGCCTCTCGCTGGAGGAGGGGGAGTTCTTCTGCCTGCTCGGCACCTCCGGCTGCGGCAAGACCACGGTGCTGAACATGCTGGCGGGCTTCGAGGCGCCGACCAGCGGCCGCATCCTGCTGGACGGCCGGCCGGTGACGAGGCCGGGCGCCGACCGTGGCGTGGTCTTCCAGGGGCATGACAGCCTCTATGACTGGCTCTCCGCGCTCGAGAACATCGGCTTCGGCCTCAGGCTCCGCGGCATGCCGAAGGCGGAACGCCGCGCCACGGCCGAGCGCTTCCTGAAGATGGTGGGGCTCACGGGGCAGGGGGCGAAGCATCCGCAGGAACTCTCGGGCGGGATGAAGCAGCGCATCCAGATCGCGCGCGCGCTCGCCAACGACCCGCGCATCCTGCTGATGGACGAGCCCTTCGGCGCGCTGGACGCGATGACGCGCGCGGTGCTCCAGGGCGAGCTGTCCCGCATCTGGGCGGAGACGAAGAAGACCGTGCTGTTCATCACCCACGACATCGAGGAGGCCTGTTCGCTGGCGACGCGCGTCGGCGTGATGAAGCGCGGGCCGGGCGGCACGCTGAAGGCCGTGGTGCCGGTGGACCTGCCCTTCCCGCGCGAGCGCACCTCGGACGGCTTCATGCAGGTGTTCCGTCAGGTGCACGGGCTGATCCATGAGGAGATCCACGGTGCGCTTTGAGCGCGCGGCGACCGTCGCCGGCTATGCCGCCGGCTTCCTGCTGCTGTTCCTGGTCTGGCACGTCGCCGCGATCTACCTGGTCCGGTCCGTCCTGTTCCCGCCGCCCTGGCCGGTGCTGGAACGTGCCTGGGTGCTGATCGAGGACAGCATCCTCCAGGAACAGATCGTCGCCAGCATGCGCCGCATCCTGCAGGGCTTCCTGATCGGCTCCGCCTGCGGCGTGCCGCTCGGGCTCGCGATCGGCAGCTTCCGGCCGGTGCGGCTGCTGCTGGAACCCTGGACGGAGTTCTTCCGCTTCATCCCGGCCGTCGCGATGATCACCGTCGCGGTGATCTGGTTCGGCATCGGGGAGGAGAGCAAGGTCTTCCTGATCGCCTACACCACGATCTTCGTCGTCATCATCTCGACCGCGGCCGGGGTCGGCGCGGTGGGGCGGGACAAGATCCGCGCGGCGCAATGCCTCGGCGCCTCCCGCCTGCAGATCTTCGCGCTCGTCGCGCTGCCGGCGACGGTGCCCTATATCCTGACGGGGATGCGGGTGGCGATGGCGAACGCCTTCGTGACGATCGTCGCGGCGGAACTCGTCGCCTCCAATGACGGGCTTGGCAAGATGCTGTGGGATGCGCGGCTGTTCATGCAGATCGAGGACATCTTCGTGGCGCTGATCTCGCTCGGCCTGCTCGGCTTCTTCACCGACCGTCTGTTCCGAATCTCGATCCGGGCCTTCGCCGGACGCTTCAACCCGACCATGTGAACAGGGAGAGCACGACCATGCTGCGCCGAAACCTGCTTGCGGCCTCCGCCGCGCTGCTGCCGCTGCCGGCCTTCGCCCAGGGCGCGCCGATCCGCCTGACCATCGCGACCGGGGTGGACCCCTCCTTCGCGCCCTACTACGTCGCGCGCGAGGGCGGCTTCTTCCAGCGCAACGGGCTCGACGTGACGGTGAACACCGGGCCCTCGGGCTCGGCGATGATCGCCTTCCTCGTCGGCAACCAGATCAACTCGGCCTATGGCGCGGAACAGGCCGGCGTCTCGGCCCACCTCGTGGACCCGAACGTGGTCGCGGTGGCGGAGGGGACGGCCCTGCTGCGCTGGATCAGCGTGCTCGGCCGCAACATCGAGAACATGGAAGGGCTGCGCGGCAAGCGCGTCGGCGTGGCGCGCGGCACGGGCAGCGAGACCTTCTGGCTCTCGGTGGTCTCGAAGCTGAACCTCAACCCGGCGGACTACACCATCGTCAATGTCGAGGCGCCGGAGATGGTCGCGGCGCTGGAGCGCGGCAACATCGACGCCTTCGCGGTGTGGGAGCCCTGGCCGACGCGGGCGATGCGCGCCATCCCCAATACGCGCATCCTGGTGAGCAACGAGGCGATCCAGATCGTCCGCAACTTCGTCTACATGAACAAGGGCTGGGCCGAGCAGAACGCCGAGGCGACGCAACGCCTGATGCGCAGCCTGGTCCAGGCGCAGGAATTCTGCGCGAGCAACCCGGCGGAGGCCGCGGCGCAGGTGGCGCGTTTCCTCCGCCAGGACCGCGCCTTCATCGCGGAGCTGATGACCAAGGTGGAGTACCGGATGAACCTGACCACCGATTCGGTGGCGAACATCCAGCTCGCCATCGACCAGCTCCGAGGCATGAACCGCCTCTCGCGCGAGGTGACGCCGGCGCAGGTGATCTGGAGCGCGCCGCTCCGCCAGGCGGCGCCGGACCGCGTGCGGATCTGATACCCGGCGCACAAAGAGCCGACCTGCGGCCGGCGTCAGCCGGCCGAGCCGCCGAATGGCGGCCGCCGCAAGTGCGGCGAAGCCAAGCGCCGGAGGCGCGCCGGCGACTGAGGGCACGAAGGTGAAACCTTCGTGCGCCCGGTATGAAGGCCCCGCCGCGGCGGATCAGGCGAAGGCCGGCTCCGCCGCGTGCAGGCTCCGGTTGCGGCCGCCGGTCTTGGCCGCGTACATCAGCGCATCGGCGCGCTCCAGCGCGGCGGCGGCCGAGGCCGGCGGGACGGCGAAGCTCACCGTGCCGATCGAGGCCGTGACGACGCGGCCGGCGGCGCGCATGCGCGCTTCCAGCGCCTGGCGCAGCCGCTCGGCGATCTCGGGCGCGGTCTCCTCGCCGGCGCGGGCGAGCACGGCCGCGAACTCGTCGCCCCCCAGCCGGCAGGGCTCGTCCTCCCGCCGCAGCGTCGCCGCGATCTCGGCGGCGACGGCGCGCAGCACCGCGTCACCTTCGGCATGGCCGTGCCGGTCGTTCACCTGCTTGAACCCGTCGAGATCGAGCATGAGCAGCGAGAAGGGCTCGCCCGCGCGGCGGCCGCGCTGGATCGCGCGCTCGATCGCCTCGATCAGCGCGACACGGTTCGGCAGGCCGGTCAGCCCGTCGGTCAGCGCCATGGAACGCATGCGGAGATTGGCGCGCCGCAGCTCGAGCGTCGTCACCACCATCTGCGCCAGGGCGCGAAGCGCGAGATCCTCCTCCGCCGACATCGCGCGCGGCGCACTGTCCGCCACACAGAGCGTGCCGAGCGCATGGCCCTCGGGGTTCACCAGCGGCACGCCGGCGTAGAAGCGCAGCCGGGGTTCCTGCGTCACCAGCGGGTTGTCGGCGAAGCGCGGATCGGCGTGGGTGTCGGGCACCACCATCGTCGCGCCCGCCGGATCGAGGATGGCATGCGCGCAGAAGGCCACATCGCGCGGCATCTCCCCCGCCGGCGCGCCGCTCGCCGCCTTCAGCCATTGCCGCTCGGCGTCGATCAGCGAGACGAAGGCCATCGGCGCGCGGGTCAGGCGGCGCGCCAGGTCGGCGATGCGGTCGAAGCTTTCCTCGCAGGCGGTGTCCAGCACCTCATAGGAGCGGAGGGCGGCGATGCGGTCGGCTTCGTTATCGGGCAGGGGCGCGGGCGGCATGGGGAGGCCAGGGCGAGGTCACGGCGGCGTGATAGCAGGCGCGGAACGCCTTGCCATCACCGACCTTCTCAGCAAGCGCCAGGAAAACCCGCTCAGCTTTCCTTCGCGGCGATGATCCCGCCCGAAAGGCTCGCCGGGATGCGGTTGCGCCAGGTGCCGCCGTCCACCTGCGTCACGAAATCCAGCACCGCGCGGTTGAAGGCGTCGGGGTCCTCGAGGTTCATGGTGTGGCCGCATTTCGGCATGACCAGCAGCGCGCTGCTCATGATGGTGCGCTTGAGGTAGAGGCTCGGCTCCAGCGTCGGGTCGTCCTCGTCGCCGGCGATGATCAGCGTCGGCACCGTCATCTTCGAGAGGCCGTCCCGGAGGTCGAACAGGTTTGGCCGGCGGCGCTGCACGCCGTTCATGGTCAGCGCCGATCCTTCGGTGGAATGTTCGCGCAGCTGCTGCTGGAACTCGGCATAGCCGCGCGGGTCCTTCTCCTCGAAGACCAGGCGCGTCGGGCCGCGGCTGTAGGTCAGGCCGAACCTGTCCATGCCCTCGGCGCGGATGCGGGCGATCGCGGCATCCGTCTCGGCGTGGAACTGCGCCATCTTGCCCGGGGCGGCGCCATACCCCACGCCCGCGGTGACGATGCTGCGGCAAAGGGCGGGATGGCGCAGGCCCATGTGCAGCGAGGCGAAGCCGCCCATCGAGAGCCCGACCACATGCGTCGGCCCGAGGCCGAGCCCGTTGATCACCGCGGCGATGTCGTCGGTGGCGCGGTCCTGGCTGTATTTCCCGGGGTCGGACGGCACGTCGGAGGGCGGATAGCCGCGCGCGGCGAAGGCGATGCAGCGGTAGCGGCGGGCGAAGAAGCGGAGCTGCATCTCCCAGCTGCGATGATCGCCCGCATATTCATGCACGAAGACCATCGGCGCGCCGGAGCCCGCCGCCTCGTAGTGCAGTTCCACCCCGTCATCGGTCCGCACGCGCGGCATGCCTGCTCTCCTTCAGCGTGGCGGCACCATACAGCCGCCCCGCTTGACTTCCAGGGGAGGGCAGCGCATCTGAGAAACCGGACCGAATAGGTCCGGATTACAGGAGGGGCAGGTGCTCCGGGTCTCGAAGCTCACCGACTACGCGGTGGTGGTGCTGAGCCGGCTGGAGGCGGAAGGCGGGGTGCAGACCGCGCCCGGGCTCGCCGCCGCCACTGGCCTCGGCGAGCCGACCGTCGCCAAGGTGCTGAAGATGCTGTCCCAGGCGGGGCTCGTCGAGGGCCAGCGCGGGGCGCGCGGGGGCTACCGACTGCTGCGGCCGCTCGATGCACTGCCGCTCTCGGAGGTGATCGTCGCGATCGACGGCCCGATCGCGCTGACCGCCTGCGTGGATGGCGGCTTCGGCAATTGCGAGGCCGAGCATGTCTGCCCCGTCCGCGGCCGCTGGGACCCCGTGAACGCCGCCATCCGCGAGGCGCTGGGCGGCATCACCGTCGCCCGCATCGCCTCGCCCTTCGCCATGCCCGCGCTCGTCGCCGAGTAGGAGTACCGATGCCCGCCGTCACCGAAACGCTCGAAACCGTCCAGTCCGTCACCGAGGGCGGCTACAAATGGGGTTTCGAGACCGAGATCGAGATGGAGTTCGCGCCGAAGGGCCTGAACGAGGACATCGTCCGCTTCATTTCGAAGAAGAAGAACGAGCCGGCCTGGCTGCTGGAATGGCGGCTGCGCGCCTTCGCCGTGTGGCAGAAGATGGAGGAGCCGCGCTGGGCGGCGGTGAAATACCCACCGATCGACTACCAGGACGCCTACTACTACGCGGCGCCGGTGCAGAAGGTGAAGCCGAAGTCGCTCGACGAGGTGGACCCGGAGCTGCTCCGCACCTACGCCAAGCTCGGCATCCCGCTGAAGGAACAGGCGATCCTGGCGGGCGTGGAAGGCGCGGGCGACAGCCCCTCGGACAGCGGGCGCATGCCGATCGCGGTGGATGCGGTGTTCGACAGCGTCTCCGTCGCGACCTCCTACAAGGAGCGGCTGGCGAAGCAGGGCATCGTCTTCTGCGCGATCAGCGAGGCGGTGCAGACGCATCCCGAGCTGGTGCAGAAGTACCTCGGCTCGGTCGTGCCGCAGGGCGACAACTACTACGCGGCGCTGAACAGCGCGGTCTTCACCGATGGCAGCTTCGTCTACATCCCGAAGGGCGTGCGCTGCCCGATGGAGCTGTCCACCTATTTCCGCATCAACGCCAAGAGCACGGGCCAGTTCGAGCGCACGCTGATCATCGCCGATGAGCGCAGCCAGGTGAGCTACCTGGAAGGCTGCACCGCACCGATGCGCGACGAGAACCAGCTGCATGCGGCGGTGGTGGAGCTCGTCGCGCTGGATGACGCCACGATCAAGTATTCCACCGTGCAGAACTGGTACCCGGGCGATGCGGAAGGCCGGGGCGGGATCTACAACTTCGTCACCAAGCGCGGCGCCTGCCGCGGCGCGCGGTCCAAGATCTCCTGGACCCAGGTGGAGACGGGCAGCGCCATCACCTGGAAGTATCCCTCCTGCATCCTCCAGGGCGATGACAGCGTGGGCGAGTTCTACAGCGTGGCGATCACCAACAACCGCCAGCAGGCCGATACGGGCACCAAGATGTTCCATATCGGCAAGAACACGCGAAGCACCATCGTCTCGAAGGGCATCAGCGCGGGGCGCGGGCAGAACACCTATCGCGGCCTCGTGCGGATCAGCCCGAAGGCGCATGGCGCGCGCAACTTCACGCAATGCGACAGCCTGCTGATCGGCGACCAGTGCGGCGCGCATACCGTGCCCTACATCGAAAACCGCTGCATGACGGCGAAGGTGGAGCACGAGGCGACCACCAGCCGCATCGCCGAGGACCAGCTCTTCTACTGCCGCCAGCGCGGCCTGTCGGAAGAGGATGCCGTGGGCCTCATCGTCAACGGCTTCTGCCGCGAGGTGCTGAAGGAACTGCCGATGGAGTTCGCGGTGGAAGCGCAGAAGCTGCTGCAGATCAGCCTTGAAGGATCCGTGGGTTGACCATGCTGAAGATCGAGAACCTGCACGCCACGGTGGATGGCAAGCCGATCCTGAACGGGCTTTCGCTTGAGATCGGCGCGGGCGAGGTGCATGCCATCATGGGGCCGAACGGCTCCGGCAAGTCCACGCTGAGCTACGTGCTCGCGGGCCGCGAGGGCTACGAGGTCACGGCGGGCAGCGTGACCTTCCGCGGCCAGGACCTGCTGGCGCTGGAGCCGGAGCAGCGCGCGGTCGCGGGGCTGTTCCTCGCCTTCCAGGCGCCGGTGGAACTGCCGGGCGTCGGCAATGCCAACTTCCTCCGCACCGCGCTCAATGCCATCCGCCGCGCCCGCGGCGAGGCGGAGATGGATGCGATGCAGTTCCTCAAGCTTGCCCGCGCCCGGATGAAGGTGCTCGGCATGTCGGAGGAGATGCTGAAGCGGCCGGTTAATGTCGGCTTCTCGGGCGGCGAGAAGAAGCGCAACGAGATGCTGCAGATGGCCCTCCTCGCGCCGGCCTTCGCGGTGCTGGACGAGACCGATTCCGGCCTCGACATCGATGCGCTGAAGCTGGTGGCCGATACGGTGAACAGCCTGCGCGGGCCCGACTTCTCGGCGCTCGTCATCACGCATTACCAGCGGCTGCTGAACCACATCGTGCCCGATCGCGTGCATGTGCTGGCCGGCGGCCGCATCGTGAAGTCCGGCGGCGCCGAACTCGCGCAGGAGCTGGAGGCGTCGGGCTACGGCGCGCTCGCGGCATGACGGCGCTGGGTGCGACAGGCGCGGCTTCCTTCCTCGCCCGGCATGAGGCGATGCGCGCCGAGTTGCCCGGCGCGCGGCTCGACTGGGTGGTGGCGCTGCGCCGGCTTGCCGCCGCGGCCTTCGCGGCGCAGGGCTTCCCGACCCGACGGGCGGAGGCATGGCGCTACACGGACCTCGCGGGGGTCGCCGGCCTTGCCTACGCAGCGCCGCTGACGCGCCACGACGCCAGGGCGGCCCTGCCGCCGGCGTCGCATCCGCGCGCGGTGCTGGTGGATGGGCGGTTCCGCCCGGAGCTGTCGAGCCTCGAGGGGCTGCGCTTCCATGCCGAGAGCCTGGCGGCCTCGCTGCCGCGGCTCGAGGGGCGGCTTGGCTCGCTGGCGCGGCCGGCGGAACACCCGATGGCCGCGCTCAACGGCATGCTGTTCGAGGACGGGCTGCTGCTGGAGGTGCCGGCGGGCGCGACGGGCGGCGTGATCGAGCTGCTCTCGCTCGTCACCGAGGGCGAGGGCGCCGCCGCGGTGCATCCCCGCCACCTGATCCGCCTCGGCGCCGGCGCGAGCCTCACGCTCATCGAGACCATCCAGGGCCCCGCCGCGCGCTACCTGCACAACCCGCTCTTCGAGATCGAGGTGGGGGAGGGCGCGCGGCTGAACCATGGGCGCATGCAGCAGGAAGGTGCCGGCGCGGCGTTCCTCTCGACGCTCTATGCCCGCGTCGCCGCCGGCGGCACCTATGACAACTTCACGCTCAACGCCGGCGCGAAGCTGGCGCGGAACGAGATGCATGTGGTGCTCGCCGGGCCGCGCGCGGCGGCGCACATGAACGGCGTGCAGCTTATCTCGGACGGGCAGCATGCGGACACGACGAGCGCGCTCGATCATGCCGCACCCGATTGCGCCAGCCGGCAGACCTACAAGACGGTGCTTTCGGGCCGCTCCCGCGGGGTGTTCCAGGGCCGCATCCATGTGCACCAGGTCGCGCAGCGGACCGATGGCTACCAGATGAACCAGGCGCTGCTGCTCGGCCCGGAGGCCGAGATGGACAGCAAGCCGCAGCTCGAGATCTACGCCGACGACGTGAAGTGCAGCCACGGCGCGACGGTCGGCGCGCTGGACGACGACCTTCTGTTCTTCCTCCGCAGCCGCGGCATCCCCGCCGCCCAGGCGCGCGCGATGCTGGTGGAGGCCTTCCTGGCCGAGGCGGTCGAGGCGGTGGAGGACGCGGCGGTGCGCGAGGCGGCCGCGACGGCGCTCGCCGGCTGGTGGCGCGGGCAGGGCGTGGAGCCGGCGTGATGGACGGCCATCTCGCGCCGCTCGACCTCGCCCGCATCCGCGCGGATTTCCCGATCCTCGGCGAGCGCGTGCACGGCAAGCCCTTCACCTTCCTCGACAGCGGCGCCTCCGCGCAGAAGCCGCGGCAGGTGATCCAGGCGATGGTCCGCACGATGGAGACGGCCTACGCCAACGTCCATCGCGGCGCCTACCGCATGAGCGAGCTGGCGACCGAGGCCTATGAGGCCGCGCGCGGCGCGGTGCAGCGTTTCCTGAACGCGGCCGACGAACGCGAGATCGTGTTCACCAAGTCCTCCACGGAAGCGATCAACCTCGTCGCCCACGCCTTCGGCCGCGGCGTGCTGAAGCCCGGCCAGGCGGTCGTGATCTCCGAGATGGAGCACCACGCCAACATCGTGCCCTGGCAGATGCTGCGCGACGCGCATGGCGTGGAGCTTCGCGTCGCGCGCATCACCGAGGCCGGCGAGCTCGACCTGGAGGACCTCGCCGCGAAGCTCGCGGATGGGCGCGTCGGGCTCGTCGCCGTGACGCACATGTCGAACGTGCTCGGCACCGTGACCCCGGCCGAGCGCATCGCGCGGCTGGCCCATGACCACGGCGCGAAGGTGCTGTTCGACGGCAGCCAGGCGGCGGTGCATCGCCGCGTGGACGTGCAGGCGCTGGACGCCGATTTCTACGTCTTCACCGGCCACAAGCTTTACGGGCCCACGGGGATCGGCGTGCTCTACGCGAAGGCCGAGCTGCTGATCGCCATGCCGCCCTTCCTCGGCGGCGGCGACATGATCTCCGAGGTCACCTTCGAGCGCTCGGTCTGGGCGCCGATCCCGGGAAAATTCGAGGCCGGGACGCCGCCGATCATCGAGGCGGTCGGGCTGCATGCGGCGATCGACTACGTGACCGGCCTCGGCATGGCGGCGATCGAGGCGCATGAGCGCGCGCTGGTGGACCGCGCGATGGCGAAGCTGCCGCATGTGGAGGGCCTGACGCTGCTCGGCCGCGCGCAGGATCGCGGTGGGGTCTTCGCCTTCGCGCTCGATACCGCGCATGCGCATGACATCGCGACGCTGCTGGACCGCGCCGGCATCGCCGTCCGCTCCGGCCGCCACTGCGCGGAGCCGCTGCATGCGCGCTTCGGCGTGGACGGCACCTGCCGCGCCTCCTTCGGGCTCTACACCACGCCGGAGGAGGTGGACCTGCTGGCCCAGGCGCTGACGCAGGCGCGGGAGTTCTTTCGATGATCCGCACCGATTCAGCTTCTCGGTGCTCGCGCCGTTCCGGCGCTCGGCCCTCGAACCATCGGAGCGGCCGATGAGCGACCTGTTCGGCGATCTCCGCGATCTCTACCAGGACGTGATCCTCGACCACGGCCGCAAGCCGCGCAATTTCCGCCGGCTCGACGACGCGACGCTGACCTCGCGCGGCGACAACCCGATGTGCGGCGACCGGATGGAGCTGTTCCTGCGCACCGCGCCCGACGGCCGGATCGAGGACGCCGCCTTCCAGGGCCGCGGCTGCGCGATCTCCATGGCCTCGGCCTCCCTGATGACGGAGACGGTGAAGGGCCACACGCCCACCGAGGCGAAGCGCCTGGCGGAAGGCTTCCGCCAGCTTGCGATGACCGGCACCTGCCCCGATTGCGGCGCGGAACTCGCCGAGGAGCTGGAGCGCCTGACGCCGCTCTCCGGCGTGCACGAATTCCCCTCGCGCGTGAAATGCGCCACCCTGGCCTGGCACACGCTGAACGCCGCGCTGGACGGCGCGAAGGAGGCGAGCAGTGAATGACATGCCCCCTGCACCCGCCGGTCCCGTCCACGCCGCCTGGACGCCGGAAGGCGAGGCCGCGCCGCCCGCCCGCGTGAGCGAGGATGGCGTGATCGCCGTGATCAAGACCGTGTTCGACCCGGAGATCCCGGTGGACATCTACGAGCTCGGCCTGATCTACGCGGTCGAGATCGGCGATGACGGCCACGTCAAGGTGGAGATGACGCTGACGACCCCCTCCTGCCCCTCGGCGCAGGAACTGCCGAGCCAGGTGGAGGAAGCGGTGCGCGCGGTGCCGGGCGTCACCGACGTCACCGTGGAAGTCGTCTGGGACCCGCCCTGGGACCAGACGCGGATGAGCGAGGACGCCCGCCTCGCCCTGAACATGTACTGAGGTCGTCGCGAGATGAGCACCACCGCCGAACCGCCGGTCCGCAAGCCGCGTGCGCTGCCGCCGCTGATGCAGCTCTCGGACGCCGCCGCCGAAAGGCTGCGCGCGCTGTATGCGCAGGGGGAGGCGGGGCGGCAGCTCCGCATCTCGGTCAGGACCAAGGGCTGTTCCGGCATGTCCTACGACCTGTCCTGGGTGGATGCGCCCGGGCCGGGCGACGAGGTGGTGACGGACAAGGGCGTGACCGTGCTCGTGGACCGCAAGGCGACGCTGTTCCTGATCGGCACGGTGATGGACTACGAGGTGAAGGCGATGTCCGCCGGCTTCACCTTCACCAATCCGAACGAGAAGGGCCGCTGCGGCTGCGGCGAGAGCTTCCACGTCTGATCCTGTGCACGGCATGACGGAGGCGAACCCGCTGCTCGCGGACTGGGCGACGCCCTTCGGCGTGCCGCCCTTCGCGCTGATCCGCCCGGCGCATTTCGCCCCGGCCTTCGCGGCGGCGATCGCGGCGCACAAGGCGGAGATCGCCGCCATCGCCGCCGATCCCGCGCCGCCTTCCTTCGCGAACACCGTGGAGGCGCTGGAACGCGCCGGCGCGCTGCTCACGCGCATCGGCGCGGTGTTCTTCAACCTCGCCGCCAGCCTGGCGGATGACGACCTCCAGGCGGTGGAGCGCGACTGGGCGCCGAGGCTCGCGCGGCACCGCGCGGAGGTGATGCTCGATCCGGCGATCTTCGCCCGCGTCGCCGCGCTGCATGCGGCGCGCGACACGCTGGACCTCGCGCCGGACCAGCGCCGCCTGCTCGAGCGGCTGCACATGCACCTTGTGCGCAGCGGCGCCGCGCTGGATGCGGCCGGCCGCGCGCGGATGACCGAGATCTCCGCCCGGCTCGCCGAACTTCACACGCGCTTCGGCCAGAACGTGCTCGCCGACGAGAACGACTGGCGGATGGTGCTGGCGGAGGCCGATCTCGACGGCCTGCCGGACTTCGTGCGCGCCGCCGCGCGTCACGCCGCCGAGGCGGCGGGGGTGGAGGGCTTCCTCTTCACCCTCTCGCGCTCCTCGGTGGAGCCGTTCCTCGCCTACGCGGCGCGGCGCGACCTGCGGGAGCGCATCTGGCGCGCCTGGGTGATGCGCGGCGCGCTGCACCCCGAGCGCGACAACGCCGCGCTGATCCGCGAGATCCTGGCGCTTCGGGCGGAGCGCGCGCGCCTGCTCGGCCATGCCGACCATGCCGGCTACCGCCTGGCCGATACCATGGCCGGCCGCCCCGAGGCGGCGGAGGAACTGCTCCGCGCCGCCTGGGAGCCGGCGACGCGCCGCGCCGCGGAGGAACGCGCGGACCTCGCCGCCATCGCCCGCGCGGAGGGACAGAACGAGGCGATCGAGGCCTGGGACTGGCGCTTCTGGGCGGAACGCGCGCGGCTCGCGAAGCATGATTTCGACGGCGCCGCGCTCAAGCCGCATTTCGAGCTGGAGGCGATGCTGCGCGCGCTGTTCGACACGGCGCGCCGGCTGTTCGGCCTGCACATGGAGGAACGCCCGGACATCCCGGTCTATCATCCGGATGTCCGCGCCTTCGAGGCGCGGGACGCCGACGGCGCGCATCGCGGCGTCTTCCTGCTCGACAACTTCGCCCGCGCGGGCAAGCGCTCCGGCGCCTGGATGAGCAGTTTCCGCGTGACCGATGCGCTGGACGGCCGCGTCTCGCCGATCATCGTCAACAACAACAACCTGGCGAAGGCGACACCCACGCTGCTGTCCTTCGACGAGGCGCGCACGCTGTTCCACGAATTCGGCCACGCGCTGCACGGGCTGCTCTCGCGCGCGCGCTATCCCTCGCAGGCGGGGACGAACGTGCTCGGCGATTTCGTCGAGTTCCCCTCCCAGGTGATGGAACACTGGCTGAGCGTGCCCGAGACGCTGCGCACCCATGCGCGCCACCATGCCACGGGCGAGCCCCTGGCGGAGGCGGCGCTGGCCAAGCTGCTCGCGCTGCGGAACGAGGGCCAGGGCTTCGCGACGGTGGAATACGTCGCCTCCGCGCTGCTCGACCTCGCGCTGCATCGCCATCCGGCGCCCGAGGCGCTCGACCTCGACGCCTTCGAGCGCGAGCTGCTGGACGAGATCGGCATGCCGGAGGCGATCGTGCCGCGGCACCGGCCGATCCATTTCGGCCATCTCTTCGCCGGCGGCGGCTATGCGGCGGGCTACTACTTCTACCTCTGGGCGGAGGTGCTGGACGCCGACGGATTCGAGGCCTTCGAGGAAGCTGGCGATCCTTTCCACCCGGAGCTCGCCGCCCGGCTCAAGGCGATCTTCGAGGCCGGCGATACGCGTCCGCCGATGGAGCTCTACGCCGCCTTCCGCGGCCGCGCGCCGCGCGTGGACGCGCTGCTGCGCAAGCGCGGCCTGGCGGCGTGACAAGCCCCGCCCCGCGCGCCATGCTGCGCGCGGGAGGAAGGCGATGGCGGAATTCCTGGGCTATCCACGCCCCGATGGCAGCGCCGGCACGCGCAACCGGCTGCTCATCCTGTCGATCCTCGGCCTGACGGGCGCGGCTGCCGCGCGCATCCATCGCCAGCTTCCGGGATCGCTGCTGGTCGCGCTGCCCTATGGCCGCGGCCAGTTCGGCGAGGATCGCGCGATGACGAAGCGCATGCTCGCCGGGCTCGGCCGGCACCCGAATGCCGGCGCGGTGCTCGTGGTCGGCGCGGATCATGTGCGGCTCGATGCCGTGGTGGAGGCCATCACCGCCTCGGGCAAGCCGGTGGAGGCGGTGGCGCTCGACGATGTGCACGAGGATTCGCTCGCGCTGTCGGATCGCGGCGTGCGGCTTGGCGCGATGCTGGCGCGCGACATCTCGCGGCAGCGGCGGGAGATACTGCCGGCCTCGCTGCTCCGGCTCGGCATCGAATGCGGCCATTCGGACGCGACGAGCGGGCTCGGCGCGAACCCTCTTGCGGGGCTCGTCGCCGACCGCGTCGTGGATGCGGGGGGTGCTGCCGTGTTCGGCGAGACGATGGAATGGCTCGGCGCTGAGCATGTGCTCGCCGCGCGCGCCGCGACGCCGGCGACCGGCCGCGCGATCGTGGAGGCCGTGGCGCAGCGCGAGCGCTGGGCGGCGGCGAGCGGGGAGGACCTGACGGGCAACAACCCGGGCGCCGAGAACATCCGCGGCGGCCTGTCCAGCATCGAGGAGAAGTCGCTGGGCGCCATCGCCAAGGGCGGCTCGCGGCCGGTGCAGGGCGTGGTGCCGCATGCCGCGCCGCTGCCGGGGCCGGGGCTCTGGGTGATGGAGGGGCCGGCCTTCTCGCCGCCCTCGATCACCGGCTTCGTCGCCGCCGGCTGCAACATGCTGATCTTCACGACCGGCCCCGGCAATTCGTACTGCGACATCCTGGCGCCGACGGTGAAGGTGACGGTGAACCCCAGGACCGCCGCGCGGCTGGCGCAGCAGGTGGATTTCGACGGCTCCGGCCTGATGCGCGGCGAGCGGGAGCCGGGGGAGGCGGCGGATGCGCTGTTCGCGCAGCTGCTCGACCATGCCGGCGGCACGCGCACCTGGGGCGAGGTGCTGGACGAGGGCAGCTACGCCTTCGCCCGGCTCGGCGCGGATTTCTGATCGTGCGCGACCTCGTGATCCTGAAGCCCGAGGACGATGTCGCGGTGGCGCTGCGCGACCTGCCGGCCGGGCCCGCAAGGCTGCCGGATGGCAGCGTGCTCGAACTCGCCGAACCCGTCGCGCTCGGCCACAAGGTCGCGCGGCGCGCGCTGCCGGCCGGGCACCGCATCCTGAAATACGGCGCGCCGATCGGCGAGGCGACTCAGGCCATCGCCGCCGGCGCGCATGTCCATGTCCACAACCTGCGCAGCCTGCGCGCCCGAAGGGAGTGAATGCCATGAGGTTTCCGCGCCGCGCGCTGCTCGCCGCGCTCGCCCTGCCTGCCACGGCGCGGGCGCAGGCGCGCTTCCCGGAACGCGCGATCCGCCTGATCGTGCCCTTCGCGCCGGGCGGCGGCACCGACACCACCGCGCGCATCGTCGCGCAGGGGATGAGCGAGCGGCTCGGCCAGCCCGTTGCGGTGGAGAACCGCGCCGGCGCGGGCGGGGCGATCGGCATGGCGGCGGCGGCGCAGGCGGCGGCGGACGGCTACACGCTGGTGATGGGCCATGTCGCGACGCATGTCGTGAACATGGCGGTGCACCGGAACCCGGGCTACGACACGGCGCGGGACTTCGTGGCGCTCGGCATCACCTCCACGGCGGCGAACATCCTGGTGGTGAACCCGCAGCGCCAGGGCGCGATCCGCACCGCGCGGGACTTCGCGGAGGCGGCGAAGGCGAAGCCGGGCGAGCTCAGCTACGGAAGCGCCGGCGTCGGATCGCCCGCGCACATCACGACGGAGCTGTTCCTGCGCACCGCCGGCGTCACCGCGCAGCACGTGCCCTATCGCGGCGGCGCGCTGGCCACCACCGATCTCGTCGCCGGCAACCTCGACTTCATGTTCTCCGGCGCGTCCGACTGCATCCCGCATATCCGCGCCGGACGGCTGCGCGGCGTGGCGGCGGCCAGCGCGCGGCGGCTGGCCGGTGCGCCCGAGATTCCGACCATCGCGGAATCCGGCTGGCCGGATTTCTTCTTCGAGATCTGGCATGTGCTCTCCGCCCGCGCCGGCACGCCGGCGCCGGTGCTGGCGCGGCTGCAGGAGGTGGTCGCGGCGACGCTGACCGATCCCGGCGTGCTGCAGCGCATCACCGCGATGGGCGTGGATGCGACGCCGACCGTGGGCGAGGCGGCGCAGGCGCGCGTGGCGCGGGAACTCGCGCAATGGGTGCCGATGATCCGCGCCGCGGGGATCGTCGCGGAGTAGCGCAGCGGGCTACGCCGCCGGCGGGGCCAGCACCAGCTCGGTCCCCGCCTGGCGCAGCGCCGCGGCGTGGCCTGGCGGCGGTGCGCGGTCGGTGACGAGCAGCCTGACCGCCGAGAGCGGCGCGAGCACGCAGGCGGCGGTCTTGAGGAACTTGGCGTGGTCCGCGACGAGGATCGCGCCGCGCGCCTGCGCCAGCATCACGCGCGCCACCGCCACCTCCTCCTCGTGGTAGTCCAGCAGCCAGCCATCGGCGGCGATCGCGCCGATGCCGGTGATGAGCAGGTCGCAACGCCAGCGCGCCGCGAGCTCCGCCGTGAGCGGCCCGACCAGGCCGCCATTCGGCGCCCGGAAGGTCCCGCCGAGCACCTGCACCGAGACGCCCGGCGCCGCGCCGAGGATGCGCGCGGCGGCGGTGCTGTTGGTGACGACGCGCAACTGCCGCCGCGCCGACAGCGCCTCGGCCACCGCCTCCACCGTGGTGCCGAGGGTGAGGAACACCGAGGACCCGTCCGGCACGCGCTCCGCCGCCGCCTGCGCGATGGCGCGCTTCGCCGCGGCGTTCTCGACATGGCGCAGCGCGTAGTCGGTATTGGCGATGGAGGACGGCAGGCTCGCCCCGCCATGATGGCGCCGCAGCACGCCTTCCGCGGCAAGGTCGTGCAGGTCGCGGCGGATGGTCTGCGGCGTGACGGCGAGCGCGCCGGCAAGCTCGTCGATCGCCGCATAGCCGCGGCGGCGCAGGATCTCGAGGATGCGGCCGTGCCGGCCTTCGTTGGACATGGCGTCGTTCGGACCCTCCCCAGGGCATGGAAGCACGGGCGGCGATGCGCGAAAACGAAAATCTCCTTGCGAAACCGCGCATGATCTGCCCAGATTGGGTCCGATAACGAAAAACAGGGCCGCATTCCGCGGCCGGAGGAACGCAGGCGCATGTCCGCTCCGGATTTCTCGGTGGCCGGCAAGACCGTGCTGATCAGCGGCGGCACGGGCGGCATCGGCATGGCCTTCGCGAACGCCTTCGCCGGCGCGGGCGCGACGCCGATCCTCGCCGACCTCAAGCCGCCGGGCGCGCCCACGCCCTTCCGCTACGAGCCGCTCGACGTGCGCGACGATGCGGCGGTGCGTGCGCTGGCCGCCCGCGTTGCCGCGCTCGACGTGCTGATCCATTGCGCCGGCCGGCTGATCCGGCATGAGGAGCACCAGCCCGAGGTCTTCGCGGACATCGTGGATATCCACCTGACCGGCAACATGCGCCTCGCCACCGCCTTCCGTCCGCATCTGGCGGCGACGAAGGGCTGCCTGATCAACATCGGCTCGATGTATTCCTATTTCGGCGCGCCGATGATCCCGGCCTATGCGGCCGCCAAGACCGCGATAATCGGGCTGACGAAGTCGCTGGCACTCGCCTATGCCGAGGACGGCATCCGCGTGAACGCGATCGCGCCCGGCTGGATCGCCACCGAGATCAGCCGCCGCGGGCGTGAGGAGCCGGCCTTCAACGAGAAGGTGATGCACCGCCTGCCGACGAAGCGCTGGTCGGCGCCGGAGGAGCTCGCGGGGACTGCGGTGTTCCTCGCCTCGCCGGCGGCGCAGCTCATCAACGGCGTCACCATCCCGGTGGATGGCGGCTATGTCGCAAGCTGAGGAAGGGAGGATCGTGATGTTCAGGCGCAACCTGCTTGGCGCAACGGCCGCGCTGCTCGCCACGCCCGCGCTCGCGCAGCAGTTCAACTGGCGGCAGCAGGATGGGCGCACCGTCACGCTGCTGCTCAACAACCATCCCTGGTCGCAGGCGATGCGCGAGCTCGCGGCGCAGTTCACCGACCGCACCGGCATCCGCGTGCGCATCGAGATCTTCAACGAGGAGCAGTTCCGCGCGCGGCTGACGACGCTGATGCAGGGCCGCAGCGCGGATGTGGACGTGTTCATGTCGCTGCCCTCCCGCGAGGGCGCGGTGTTCAAGCGCGCGGGCTGGTACACGGACCTGGCGCCGCTGATCGCCGATGCGCGGCTGACGGCGCCCGACTTCAACTACGAGGATTTCGGCGCCGGCATGCGCCAGCAGGCCACGCTGGACGGGCTGGTGGCGACGCTGCCGATCAACCAGGAAGGCCCGCTCTTCTACTGGCGGAAGGACATCTTCGCCCGCTGCAACATCCCCGACCCGCAGTTTCTCGAGGACATCCCCGCCGCCGCGGCGCGGCTGCGCGCCTGCGATCCGAACCAGGGCGTCTGGGCGGCGCGCGGGCTGCGCGGCGCGGTGAACTACGGGATGAGCGGCTTCGTGTTCAACCTCGGAGGCAGCTACGCCACGGCGGATGGCAAGCCCGGCCTCTGCCAGCCGGCGACGATCCGCGGCATCGAGATGTACGCGAACCTGCTGAAGGACTACGGCCCGCCCGGCGCGCTGAACCACACCTTCACCCAGGTGATCGAGCTGCTCGGCCAGGGCCGGATCGCCATGACGCATGAAAGCAGCAACGAGTTCGCCAACATCATGCGCTTCCCGGGCCGCGCGCAGGATCTCGGCGTACGCGTGCTGCCGCCCAGCCGCGAGACCGGCATCTCGAAGCCGCTCGTCATCGGCTGGGGCCTCGCCGTCTCGGCCCATTCGCGCCAGAAGGAAGCGGCCTGGCTGTTCCTGCAATGGGCGACCAGCACGGAGGTGCAGACGCGCCTGGTGCAGAACGGCGTCGCGCCGCCGCGCGCCAGCGTCTTCCAGGGCCCGGCCTTCAACGCCTGGGTCAGCGAATTGCCGATCCGCCGCGCCTGGGCCGAGGCGCTGATCGAGATCGGCCGCACCGGCACGGGCGTCTACCAGTCGCCCACCGACCGCGTGCCGGAGGCGCGCGACATCATCGGCAACGCGATGCAGCAGATCGTGCTCGGCCGCGCCTCCGCGCGCGATGCCGCCTGCGCGGCCGATCCGGACCTCGCGCGGCTGCAATGATCGCCTCTCTCCCTCCCCCGTTCACGGGGGAGGGTCGGGGTGGGGGCAAGCGCGCCGTCATCCGATGACGTCCCGCCGTCCCACCTCCTCCTATCGCTGGATGGTTGCGCCCGCGCTGCTCTTCGCCGCGGCGATGATCGTGCTGCCTTTCGCCTGGGCGATCTGGCTCTCCTTCCAGGAAACCATGCTGGGCGGCGAGGCGCGCTTCGTCGGCCTCGCCAACTACGCAAGGCTGATCGCCGATGCCGAGTTCTGGAACGCCTTCTGGCTGACGCTGCTTCTGTGGCTGCTTTCGCTCGCGCTGCAACTCGTGCTCGGCACCTGGCTCGGCCTGCTGCTGGCGCGAATGGAGGCGGCGCGCGGGCTCATCCGCACCATCCTCATCTCGCCCTTCATGCTGCCGCCGGTGGTGATCGGGATGATGGCGATCGTGATCCTGGACCCCGGGCTCGGCGTCGCGAACTGGCTGCTCGGCCGCGTCGGGATCGGGCCGCTGTTGTTCCTGGCCGATCCGGGGACCGTGATGCTGACGGTCGCGCTGGTGGACACCTGGCAATGGACGCCCTTCGTCGCGCTGATCGTGCTCGGCGGCTACCTCTCCCTGCCGCGCGACGTGTTCGAGGCCGCGGCGATCGACGGCGCGAGCCCTGCGCAGCGCTTCCGCCGCGTGACCCTGCCGCTGCTGCTGCCCACGCTGGTGACGGCGGCGGTGCTGCGCAGCGTGGACCTGCTGCGCTTCTTCGACGTGATCTACATCACGACCCAGGGCGGGCCCGGGCATGCCAGCACCACGCTCAACATCCTCGCCTATCGCCGCGGCTTCGAGTTCTTCGAGTTCGGCTATGCGGCGGCGCTGATGGTCACGCTGAGCGCCATCGTCTTCGGCTCGGTCCTCACCTTCGCGCGGCTGCGCCGGGCGGTCGCATGGTAGTCGGGCAGCGGCGGCGGGCGCGCGCGCTGGACGGCATCGCGCTGGCGCTGGTGATCCTCGTGCTGGTCGCGCCGGTGGCCTGGATGGTGCTCTCGGCCTTCAAGCCGCGCACCGAGGTCGCGGCGCTGCCGCCGCGCCTCTTCTTCACGCCCACGCTCGAGAATTTCGACGAGCTGTTCCAGCGCACCGACTTCCTGGAGAACACGCTGAACAGCCTGATCGTCGCCGGCGGCTCCACGCTGCTCGGCCTGCTGCTGGCCTTCCCCGCCGCCTTCGCCATGTCCTGGCACCGGATGACCTGGCCGGCGACCGCCACGCTCTTCGCGCGCATGGCGCCGGGCACGCTGTTCCTGCTGCCCTGGCTCGTGATGTTCACCTGGCTCGGGCTCGTCGGCAGTCATCTCGCGCTGATCCTGACGCATGCCGTCATCACGCTCCCGGTCGCGATCTGGGTGCTGCTGCCCTATTTCGACGCGCTGCCGCGCGAGGTGGTCGAAAGCGCGGAGATCGACGGCTGCCGCCCGCAACAGGTCCTGCTGCGCGTGGCGCTGCCGATGGTTGCCCCCGGCGTGGTGGTGGCGGCGATCCTCTCCTTCGTCTTCTCCTGGAACTACTTCCTCTTCGCGCTCGTACTCTCCGGCTTCCGCAGCAAGACGGCGATCGTGGCGAGCTTCAACTTCATCGGCGAGGGCGTGACCAACTGGGGCGCGCTGATGGCGGCGGCAACGGTGATCGCGCTGCCGCCGCTGATCCTCACCCTCATCATCCAGCGCCGCCTGGTCGGCGGGCTTTCGGCGGGAGCGGTCAAGGGATGAAGGCTGCACGCTTCCTGGGCGAGAACCGGATCGCGATCGCGGAGGTCGCGCCGCCCGCGCCGAAGCCGGGCGAGGTGCGGCTCCGCGTGCTCAACTGCGCGCTCTGCGGCAGCGATTTGCGGCCGCTGCGCGGCGGCTGGCCGGTGACGCCGGGGCACGAGATCCTCGGCCGCGTCGAGCAGCCGGGCCATGTCTGGGATGGGAAGCGCGCACTGGTCTATATCCCCGTCTTCTGCGGCGCCTGCCCCGATTGCGCGGCGGGGCAGACGCATGTCTGCCGCAACGCGACGGACCTGATGGGCTGGCAGCGCGACGGCGGCTATGCGGAGGCGCTCGCGGTGCCGGAGCAATGCCTGCTCGATGTGCCGGACGACATCCCGGACCGCCTCGCGCCGCTGCTGCTGGATGCGATCGGCACGACGGGCCACGGGCTTCGCCTCGCGCGGCGCATCGTGCCGGGCGGCAGCGTGCTGCTGGTCGGCGCGGGGCCGATCGGGCTCGGCGCGCTGCTGGTCGCGCGCGGCCTTGGCTACGGGCCGCTCTTCGTGGTGGAACCCGGCGATGTCCGCGCCGCCTTCGCCGCGTCGCTCGGTGCGGCGCGGCTGGCGCCGGAAGAGGCGCCCGCGCGCCGCTTCGCCCTGGTGATCGAGGCGAGCGGCAAGGATCCGGGCCGGCAGATGGCCTTCGAATGCGTCGCCGCCGGTGGTGCCATCGTGCAGTTCGGCGAAAGCGATTCCTGGACGATCACCGAGAACAAGGCGATCCGCCGCAAGGATTTCTGCATGCTGCGTTCCTTCTACTTCCCGAAGGGCGACCACGCCGGGAACATCGGCCTGCTGCGCGCCGGCCGCGCCGACTACGAAAGGCTGGTGGATGCCGAGGCCGGCTTTGACGGGCTGCAATCGCTGTTCGACGGCTTCCGCGCCGGCCGCAGCCTCAAGCCGATCTTCGTGCCGTGACCGCCAAGGTCGCCTGCCTCGGGATGGCCGCGCTCGACCGCGTGTATCTGTTCGATCGCCTGCCGCTGACGTCGGGCAAGCACATCGCGCACGGCTACCGCGAGAATGGCGGCGGCATGGCGGCGACGGCGGCGGTCGCGGTCGTCGCACTCGGCGGCCGCGCGGAATGGATCGGCCGGCTCGGCGACGATGCGACGGGGCGCACGCTGCTCGGCTGGCTGCGCCGTCTCGGCGTGGCGGCCACCCATGCGGCGATCGCCGCCGGCGGGCAATCGCCCTCCGCGGGCATCACGCTGGACGCGGAAGGCGAGCGCGTCCTCGCCGTGTATCCCGGCTCGGGTCTCGCGGAGGCCGCGCTGTTCCCCGAGAGCGTGCTCGATGGCGCGCGCGCGGTGCTGGCCGATCCGCGCTGGGTCGAGGGGGCGGCGCGCATCCTGTCGCTCGGCCGCGCGCGGGGCCTGCCCTGCGTGCTGGATGCGGAGCTCAGCCCGCCCGCCATCCTGCACCGCCTCGCGCCGCTGGCCGATCACGTGATCTTCTCGGAGCGCGGCCTGGTGGATTTCTCCGGGCTCGCGGAGCCGGAGGCGGGGCTCGCGGCGGCGGCGCGCAGGCTCGATGCGACGCTCGCCGTCACGCTCGGTGCGCGCGGCAGCCTCTGGTGGCAGGAGGGCCGCGCCGTCGCGCTGCCGGCGCCGCGCGTGCAGGCGCGCGACACCACGGGCTGCGGCGACGTGTTCCACGGTGCCTATGCGCTCGGCCTGGCGGAAGGCATGCCCGTGCCGGCGGCCGCGCGCTTCGCCACCGCCGCGGCGGCGATCAAGGCGACGCTCGCGAATGGATGGGACGGCATGCCGGATCGCGATGCGGTGCGCGCGATGCTCGAGGAGGGTTGGGGATGAAGGTTTCGCCGGGCAAGCTCTGGGGCATGCGCCGCCTCGCGGACGAGCGCGGGCTCTGGAAGATGCTGGCCATCGACCAGCGCACGCCGCTCTTCGGCCCGATCGCCGCGGCGCGCGGCACAGCGGAGCCGCCTTTCGAGGACGTGGCGCGGGTGAAGCAGCTGCTCGCGCGGCATCTCGCGCCGCTCGCCTCGGCCGTGCTGCTCGATCCGATCTACGCCTATGCGCGTGCGATCCAGGAGATTCCCGCGGGCAAGGGGCTGATCGTGGCCTATGAGCATTCGGTCACGGAGAACACGCCCGAAGGCCGCAAGTCGCACCCGATTCCGCACTGGTCGGTGCCGCAGATCCGGCGCATCGGCGGCGATGCGGTGAAGGTGCTGGTGTGGTACCGCCCCGACGCGCCGGCGGCGATCCGCGCGCATCAGGAAGCCTTCGTCCGCGCCGCAGGCGAGGCCTGCCGCGCGCATGACATCACCCATCTGCTGGAAGTGCTGATCTATCCGCTGCCCGGCGAGGACCCCGCGGCGATGGAGGCGCAGCGCGAACGGCTCGTGCTGGAGTCCATCCGCCCCTTCACCGATCCCGCCTATGGCGTGGACATCTTCAAGCTTGAACCGCCCGGCCCGATCGCCGGCGTTCCCGACCCCGAGGGCGCGGAGGCGGCGGCGCTCCAGTCCGCCTATGACCGGATGGCGGCGATGCTGCCGCGGCCCTGGGTGATGCTCTCGGCCGGGGCAGGGGCGGCGGACTTCATGCGGAGCCTGCGCTACGCCTATCGTGCCGGCGCCGCGGGTTACCTCGCCGGCCGCGCGATCTGGGCGGAGGCCTTCAAGGCCTTCCCCGACGACGCCGCACTGGACCGCGCGCTCGCGACCGGCAGCCGGCAAAACCTCGAGGCGCTGAACGCGCTGACCGACCGCTTCGCCTCGCCCTGGACGGCGCATTCCGCCTTCGGCGGCGCCGTCGCGCCGGACGTGGCGGAAGGACGCTTCCCCGAAGGCTATTGAGCGCGCCGGTCAGCGCGGCCGGCGCCGGGCCGCGGCCACCGAGGCGAGCAGGCCGCCCAGCATCAGCAGCGCCATCGGCCGCGGCGTGCCGTCGGCCAGCGCGCCGACCAGCGCGCTGCCGAGCGCCGCGCAGGAGAATTGCAGCGTCCCGAGCAGCGCGGAGGCACTGCCCGCCCGCCCGGCATGGCGCGAGAGCGCGCCCACCGCCGCATTCGGCAGGACGAGCGCCGTCGCCGCGAGCGCCACCACCGCCGGCAGGAAGACGCCCATGAGCCCGCCCGCCCGCGCGAGGCTCGCCAGCACCATCGCGCCGACCGCGACCGCGGCGAGCAGCAGCGCCGCTTCCGGCACGCGGCGCAGGCCGAAGCGGCGCAGCAGCGGCGGGTTGAGCTGCGAGGCCGCGATGAAGCCCGCGGCCGTGACGGCGAAGAGCAGCCCGAACTGCGTCTCCGGCACGCGGAACTGAGCGATGTAGACGGCGGGCGCACCGCTGATGAAGACGAAGATGCTGAACATCGCCGCCGCGCCCATGCAGGCATTGGCGGCGAAGCCGCGTTCGCGGCCGATATGGAGGAAGTCCCGCAGCAGGTTGATCGGGGAGCGGCGCACCCGCTGCGCCGGCGGCAGCGTCTCCGGCAGGAGCCGCCAGGCGAGCAGGCAGGAGAGCGCGCCATAGGCGGCGCAGGCCCAGAAGATGGAGCGCCAGCCGGCAGCCCCGAGCAGCAGCGCGCCGAGCGTCGGCGCCAGGATCGGCGCCGCGCCCATCACCAGCATCAGCCGCGACATCAGCCGCGCGGCGGCGAGCCCGTCGGCCAGATCGCGCACCATCGCGCGCGGGATCACCGCGCTGGCCGCGCCGCCGAAGGCCGCCAGTGCGCGCCAGAGGGCGAGCGAGGCCATGTCCGGCGCCAGCGCGCAGCCGACAGAGGCCACGGTGTAGAGCGCGGTGCCGAGCAGCAGCGGCGCCCGCCGGCCCAGCCGGTCCGCCAGCGTGCCCTGCACGAGCTGCCCCGCCGCGAGCCCGAGGAACCAGGTCGCGAGCGTGATCTCCACGCTGCCCCGGGGCGTGCCGAACTCCGCCTCGATCGCCGGGAAGGCCGGCAGATACATGTCGGTGGAGACCGGCCCCACGGCGGTGAGGAACCCGAGGAGCAGCGGCAGCCAGCGAGGCATGGATCATCCGGCAGCGGGGCGCGCAGCATGGCACGGATTGCGCCGGCGCCCCAAAGCGCCGCCGGGATCAGGCGACGGGCAGGCGCCCCGAGGTGACGGCCTGGTAGGTCGCGATGGCGAGCGTCATGCGGTCGAAGGGCTTGTGCATGACGAAGGCGGGCTCGACGCCCTCCGCGGTCAGCAGCCGCTCGGGATGGGCGGTGACGAAGATCACCGGCACCTCCACCTCATGCAGGATGCGCCGCACCGCGTCGATGCCGTCGCCGCCGAGGCCGAGATTGATGTCGGCGATGATCAGCCCCGGCCGCGTCTCGCGCGCCAGGCGCACCGCCTCCGCCTCGGACGCCGCGAGCCCGACCACGCGATGCCCGCTGCGCCGTACGAGCTGGCGCAGATCGAGCGCGATCAGCGGCTCGTCCTCGATGATCAGCACATCCGTCGCCGTCGCCTGCTGGAGCGCCTGGCGCGCGGCCTCCGCCTCGGCGTCCGCCTCGGCCTCACTGATGCCGAGCACCTGCGCCGCCTCGCCGGTGGTGAGTTCCTCGAGGCTGGTCAGCAGCAGCAGCCGGCGCTGCAGCGGCGTGAGCGCCGCCGCGCCGGGCGCGGCCGCCGCCGCGCTGAGCCGCGTGATGCCGGCATAGAGCGCAAGCCGCGTGGGCAGCGGCGGCAGCCCGTCGCGCAGGCAGGCGGCGACGAGCGCATCGCCCGCCTGCTGGCTGCCCGAGAGCGCGCGCGCATAGCGCCGTGCATAGGGCAAGGCCCGCTTGAGCTCGTCGGGCGTCCCGTTGGTCATGCGGCCATCCCCTCGAATCATCCCCGCTTCATAGCCCATGCGCGGCTTCGCGACGCCCGGGGAAGGCCGGGCTGCCGGCGAAAGTGACCGGCCGGGGCGGTTCCCCCGCCCCGCGGCCAGGGGCTAAGCCGCCAGCGTGACAGCGACCGGCGATCTCGACATCCGGGCGGAACTGCCGCGCTGCATCCCGCCGCTGCGCGGCTATGCCCGCGCGCTCTGCCGGGATGCGGCCCTGGCCGACGACCTGGTGCAGGAGGCGCTGCTGCGCGCGCTCGACACGGCGCGGACCTGGCAGCCCGGGACGGAGTTGCGTGCCTGGCTGTTCACCGTGCTCCGCAACCTCTGGGTGGAGGGCCAGCGCCGCCGGCGCCGGCAGGAAAGGCTGCGCCCGCCCGCCCCGGCGCCACGGTCCGATGCAGCCGGCACGGCCGAGGTCAGCGCCCTGGCGCGCGCCCTCGAGAGGCTGCCGCCGGCGCAGCGGGAGGCGCTGATCCTGCTCGGCGGCCAGGGCTTCTCCGCCGAGGAGGCCGGGGCGATCTGCGGCGTCCCCGCCGCGACGATCCGGGCCCGCGCCGCGCGGGGCCGGGCGGCGCTGCGCCGGATCGTCGCGCCACCGTGAGGCGTTCCCGGTGGGGTGGTGGGTCATGCCCTTCCAATGCACGGGGCCCCCGGGGGTTGCGCGCGCCCCATCGCGATCACGCATGCGTGATGACGAAGCGCCCCCTGCAACGCCACGCCGCCGCGGGGCGTTGTTGCGGCAGGACAGGAGAACGAGGAGAGCGATGCAGCACGGCACCCTGGCGGACCCCGGCGCGGCGACGGCGGCGGAGGCGGCCCCCCAGACCGGCTTCCACGACCTGCTGATCGCGGCGCTGCCGGCACTGCGCCGCCAGGCCTACGCGCTGACCCGCAACCGGGCCGAGGCCGACGACCTGGTGCAGGCCGCGGTCGCCAATGCGCTCGCCGCCCGCGACTCCTTCGTGCCGGGCACCAATTTCAACGGCTGGATGGCCTGCATCCTGCGCAACCGGTTCCTCTCGGACCGCCGCCGGCGACGGGAGAGTGTCGCGATGGAGGACGCGCCCGAGGCGGCCTTCGCCCGCCCGGCGGGGCAGGAGGACACGCTGGCGCTGGCCGAACTCCGCAGGCACCTGGCGCGCCTGCCCGCCGACCAGCGCGAGGCGCTGATCATGGTGACGGTCGAGGGCCTGTCCTACGAGGCCATGTCGGAGCGGCTCGGCGTGCCGACCGGCACGCTGAAGGCGCGCGTCTCCCGCGCGCGGGCGCAGCTCCGCCTCTGGCTGCTGGGCGAGGCGCCGGCACCCGAGCGTGCTGCTGCCGTCACGCGTCAAGGCGCTGGCCTCGCGGGTCGCCGGCGCGCTATCACCATCGCGGCGCCGGAGGCGCGGCCCTAGAGGGTTGCAAGTTGGACGAGCCCGAAGCGAAAGGTCCGAGCGAAATGGGAGACGCCCCCCGCAAGCCGGGCGGGCGCGGCAAGCCGTCCTCGCCCGACGCCGCCTTCGACATCTGGCTGCAGCGCGGCCTGCACCGGATGTTCGACGACATCGCGCGCGAGCCGATCCCGCCCGAGCTTCTCGCGCTGATCGAGGCCGACCGGAAGAAGGGCTGAGAGCCCGAACCCGCCGCTTCGCGCGGCCGGCCCCGCGGTGCATGCTGCCGGTCCTGCCCGGGGGGATCACGCCATGGCGCTGACGCGCACCGCCACCAAGCTCACGGCCGAGGCCGCGCTGCAACTCGTCCAGGCCGCCGCGCGCGCCGCGGCCGCGATGGGCGTGCCGCAATGCATCTCCGTGGTGGATGAGGGCTGCAACCTGCTCGCCTTCCTGCGGATGGACGGCGCGCGCCTGCTCTCCGCCGACAGTTCGCGCCACAAGGCCGAAACGGCGGCGGCCAGCGGCCGGCCGAGCGGCGGGATGCCCGCCGAGATCGAGGTGAAGCTCGCGATCGCGACGCATGGCCGGCTGACCAATCTCATGGGCGGGCTGCCGATCATCGTGGAGGGCCAGGTGATCGGCGGCATCGGCATCGGCTCGGGCACCGGCGAGCAGGACCGCGAGGTGGCCGCCGCCGCGATCGCCGAGGTGTTCGGCACCCGCTGACCGCCGCCGCTCAGCGCAGTTGCGCGCGCGCCACGCGGAGCAGCTTCTCCAGCGCGCCGTCCAGCAGCGCCGCTTCCTGCGGCGTGAGCACCGCGCGGAAGGCCGCATCGCGGTCCCGCGCGGCGGCCATCAGGCCGCGATGCAGCCGCCGCCCCGCGGCGGTCAGCCGCAGCGCCAACTCCCGCCCGTCACCCGCGCTGACCTCCCGCTTCACCAGCCCACGCTCCACGAGGCCGCGCACCACGCGGCTGGCGAGCCCCTTGTCGAGGCTCGCCTGGCGCGCGAGGTCCTTCAGCGTCATCGGCGCATAGTCGCCGAGCAGCGCGATGCTGCGCCATTCCATCAGGCTGACATCGAACCCCTCGCGGTAGCGTTGCGCGGCGCTGCGGCTCAGGGCGTTCGCGACCCGGTGGATGCGGAAGGAGAGCAGGTCGCGGATGGTGCGCGCGGCCTCGGCGTGTGGCGGCGGCTCGGGCGGGGGGACGGGGGGCGGTCTCACGGCGCCGGGATTGTGCAGCGCATTGGTTGATCTTATCAATCATCGTCCCGGCGCCACGGACGATGGCCCGGACAAGTGACGGGCCTGCGGCCGGCGACAGCCGGCCGAGGCCGCGAATGCGGCCCGCGGCGAATGCGTCACGCCGGAGGCGTGCCTTCGGCACGGCGAAGCCAAGCCGCGGAGCGGCGCCGGCGTGTGAGGAACCAAGGCGGAGCCTTGATTCGCCCTGTATGAGGAGCGCGCATGCGACTGACCGAGGCCGAGGGCAAGGCCCTGCTCCGGCGCCATGGCATCGCGGTGCCGCGCGGCGTGCTGCTGGCCCCCGGCGCGCCCGTGCCGGCCGAGGCGGCCGCCTGGCCGGGGCTGTTCCTCAAGGCGCAGGTTCTGGAAGGGGGGCGCGGCCGTCGCGGCCTGGTGCGCCGCGTCACCCCGGACACCCTGGAGGAGGCGCGCGCCGGGATCGCCGCGCTCGCGGGTCCGGTCGCGCTGCTGCTCGAGGAAGCCGTGGAGATCACGCGCGAGCTCTACCTCGCGCTCCGCGTGGACGGCACGCGGCAGGCGCAGGACCTGCTCTTCGCCGCCGATGGCGGCGTCGGCATCGAGCAGGCCGGCGGGATCCGCCGCATCCCGCTGCGGGCCGAGGCGCCCGATGCGGCCGAGCGCATCCATGCCGCCATCGCCGATGCGCTGCCGCCGCAGGAGGCGGCGCGCGTGGCGCGCCTCGGCGCGCGCCTCGCCCGCATTGCCGTGGCCGAGGACCTCGCGCTGCTGGAGATCAACCCGCTCGGGCTGACGCGCCGCGGGCTGGTCGCCTGCGACGCGAAGCTGGTCCGTGACGATGTCGCCGGCTTCCGCCACGATCCTGAGGCAACGGCGATGAGCGCGGCGCTCGAGGATTCGGCCCTCACCCCGCTCGAGCGGCGCGCGCGGCAGCAGGGCTTCGCGCTGGTGGAGATGCCGGGCGATGTCGCGCTCGTCTCGGCCGGCGCGGGGCTCGGCATGTTCCTGATGGACCTGCTCGCCGACCATGGCCTGCGGGCCGCCTGCTTCATGGACAACCTGCATGGCGGCCCGGCCGAGACCATCGAGGCGCGCCTCGCGGCCGCCTTCGAGATCGCCGCGCGGCCGGAGGTGCGGGCCATCCTGTTCTACACCACCCTCGCCTCGCGCCCGCTCGCCGACCGCATCGAGGGGCTGCTCGGCTTCCTCGCGCGGCAGCCGGCGCCGAAGCCGCTCTTCGTCGGCTTCGCCGCGGCGCCCTCCGCGCTCAGGGGTTTCGACGTGGAGGCGGCGCGCGGGCGGTTGCGCGCGGCGGGCATCGCGGCGCTGCAGGACGATCCGCGTGACCTCGTGCGCGCGATGCGGGGGGCGCTGGCATGACCCTCCCCTTCCTCGCGCGCTTCCCGCGCCGCGTGGTCGTGTTCAATCCCGCCGGCGCCTATGCCGCCCGCCAGGTGGCGGCGATGCGCGAGGCAGGGACGCGGATCGTCGCCGGCATCGCGCTCGGCCGTGGCGGCGGCACGCTGGACGGGCTGCCGCTGATCGACAGCCTGGCGCAACTCGGCGAGCCCGCCGATGCCGCGATCCTCTACACGCCGCCCGAGGGCACTTCGGACGCGATCCGCCAATGCGCGGCGGCGCGCATCCCGACCATCGTCGCCGCGGCGGAATACGTGCCGCTGTTCGATTCGCTCCGCGCCGCGCAGGCCGCGCGCGAGGCCGGAAGCTGGCTGGTGGGGCCGAACACGCTCGGGCTCTGCATCCCCGGCGTCGGGCTGCTCGGCACCGTCTCGCCGGCCTTCTGCATGCCCGGCCGCGTCGCGCTCATCGGGCGCAGCGGGACGCTTACGCTCACCGTCGCCCGCCTGCTCACCGCCGCCGGGATCGGCCAGCGCATCGCCATCCATATCGGCGGCGACGCGGTGATCGGCCGCAATCCGGACGACTACCTCGCCGCGCTCGCGGACGATCCGGGCACCGATGTCGTGCTCTATTGCGGCGAGATCGGCGGCGACAAGGAATACGCGCTGGCCGAGGCCGCCGCGCGCTGCCCGAAGCCGCTGGTCGCGACCATCGTCGGCCGGCACGCGCCGGCGGACCGGCAGATGGGCCATGCCGGCGCGCTGATCGGCAGCGACCGCGAAGCGGCGGCCGCCAAGCTCGCCGCGCTCGCCGCCGCGGGCGCGCGGGTGGCCGCCTCGCCCTACGAGGCCGTCGCGATGGTGCAGGAGATGCTTCCCCCATGACAGCCACGCCCGACGTCATCCTCTGCGAATGCTTCGCGCGCGATGGCCTGCAGCACGAACCGGCCGTGGTGCCGGCCGCCGACAAGATCGCCATGCTGGACCGCATCGCCGATTGCGGCTTCCGGCGGATCGAGATCACCTCCTTCGCGCACCCGAAATACGTGCCGCAATTCGCGGATGCCGATGCGGTACTGCGCGGCGTCGCGCCGCGCGCGGGCGTGCTGTTCAAGGCGACCTGCCCGAACCCCGCCGCCGTCAAGCGCGCGCTTGCGGCGAAGGAGGCCGGCCGCGGGCCGGAGGAGATCAGCTTCCTGGTGTCCGCCTCGGAAGGCCACACCCAGCGCAACCTGCGGCGCAGCCGCGCCGAGCAATGGGCGAATGTCGCGGAGATGGCGGCGCTGGCCGGTGACGCCTTCGTCGGGGTCGGCACCATCTCCGTCGCCTTCGACTGCCCCTTCGACGGGCCGACGCCCGAATCCCGCGTGATCGAGGATGCCGCGCGTTTCCTCGCGCTCGGCATCCGCCGCATCGCCATCGGCGACACGATCGGCAGCGCGACGCCGTTGCGCGTGAAGGCGCTGATGCGCGCGTTGCGCGCGGCCCTGTCGGGCGATGCGGTGCTGATCGCGCATTTCCACGACAGCCGCGGCACCGGCCTTGCCAATGCCGTCGCTGCGCTGGAAGCGGATGTCACGCATTTCGACACCGCGCTCGGCGGCACCGGCGGCCATCCGGCGGAGATCGCCTATGGCGAAGGCTTCACCGGCAATGTCTGCACCGAGGATTTCTGCCAGTTGCTGCATGCGATGGGGGTCGGGACGGGGCTCGACCTCGATCGCGTGATGGCGGCCGGCCGGGCCGCCGAGGCGCTGCTCGGCCGCCCGCTGCACGCCCGCACGCTGCGCATGCGCGCGGCGTAGCGCGCCCTATTCCGGCCGGATGCCGGCCGCGGCGGCAAGCGCCTTCCACTGCGGCACCTCGCGTTCCAGCCGCGCGGCGAGCGGCGCCGGGCCGTCCAGCAGCAATTCGACACCGGACGCTGCCATCTGCTCGGCAAGCCGGTTGCCGCTGCGGTGCTTCGCAAGCTCCGCCGAGAGCCGCTGCACCACGGCGGGCGGCGTGCCGCGCGGCGCCATCACGCAGTACCAGATGGACATGTCGAAGCCCGGCACCGCCTCGGCGATCGCCGGCACGTCGGGCAGCACGCGCACGCGCTGCGCCGAGGTGACGCAGAGCGCGCGCAGCCGCCGCTCGCTCACATGCCGGATCGTCTCGATCAGCCCGGTCACCAGCAGATCCGTGTCGCCGGCATAGAGCGCGTTCACCGCCTGGCCGGCGCCGCGATAGGGCACGTGCAGGATGTCGATGCCCGCGCGCGCCTTCAGCAGTTCGCCCGCCAGATGCGTGGTGGAGCCGGCGCCGGAGGAGGCGAAGGAGAACCGTCCCGGCTGCGCCTTGGCCTGCGCGATGAAGGTCGCGAGGTCGGGCACCGGCCAGTCCGGGCGTGCCAGGAAGGCCATCGGCGCATCGGTGACGAGGGAGACGGGCAGCAGGTCGCGGAACGGATCGTAGCCCGGGTCGCGCATCAGCGCCGGCAGGATGGCGACGGAGGAGGTGGTGAAGAGCAGGGTGTGCCCGTCATTCGCCGCGAGCACGGCCTGGATGCCGAGCGACCCGCCGGCGCCCGGCCGCGTCTCCACCAGCACCGGCTGGCCGAGCGCGCGGGAGAGCTGGTCGGCCAGGAACCGCGCCGGCACTTCCACCGGCCCGCCCGGCGCGAAGGGCACGATGAAGCGCACCGGCCGTGTCGGCCATTCGCTGCCCTGCGCCCGCGCCGCGGCAAGCGCCGGCAGCGCGAGCCCGGCGCCCAGCAGCGCCCGCCGCCCGGTGATGGCGACCCGCATGGATGATCCCTCCCGTCCCTTCGCGCCCGTCATGCTGCGGCATTCGGTTGATGAAATCAACCAATTGCCGTATCGCTGGCATCCGGCGCCCGGCGCCACGGCGAAGGAACACGGCGCATGCGGCCGCTCGACGGCATCACCATCCTCGACCTCTCGCGCGTGCTCGCCTGCCCCTTTGCGACGATGCTGCTGGCCGAGATGGGCGCCGAGGTCATCAAGGTCGAACAGCCTGGCAGCGGCGACGAGACGCGCGGCTTCGAGCCCTTCGCCGAAGGCCCGGGCGGCGCCGTCAGCGGCTATTTCATGGCCTGCAACCGCGCCAAGCGCTCCATCACCGTGAACCTGCGCCACCCCGAGGGGCAGGCCCTGCTGCGCGACCTGGCGGCCCAGGCCGATGTGGTGGTGGAGAACTTCCCCGCCGGCCTGCTGCGCCGCTACGGCCTGGATCACGCAGCGCTTGCCGCGCGCCGGCCCGATCTCATCACCGTCTCCTGCACCGGCTTCGGCCAGACCGGCCCCTACGCGAAGCGCAAGGGCTACGACACGGTGTTCCAGGCCATGGCCGGCCTGATGGGGCTGACGGGCGAGCGCGGCGGCGGGCCGGTGAAGCCCGGCCTGCCGGTGGCCGATCTCACCTCCGGCCTCTTCGCCGCCATCGCGATCCTGACGGCGCTGCTCGGCCGCGAGAGGGCAGGGCGCGGCACCCAGGTGGACCTTTCGATGTTCGACGCGCAGGTCGCGCTGCTGACCATCGCCGCGGCACGGCATTTCGCGCTGGGCGAGGTGCCGCCGCGGCTCGGCACCGAGCATCCCGGCCGCGTGCCGAGCGCCAGCTTCCGCTGCGCCGACGACCGCTGGCTGCATGTGACCGCGAGCGACCAGCATTGGGCGCCGCTCTGCGCCGCGCTTGGGCTGGAAGCCCTGGGCGCCGACGCCGCGCTCGCCGGCAATGCCGGCCGCCTTGCGCGCCGCGACGAGGTGATGCGCGCGCTCACCCAGGCCTTCGCCGCCCTGCCGCGCGGCGAGGCCTTCGCGCGGCTCGACGCGGCGGGCGTGCCGGCCGGCCCGGTGCTGGCGCTCGACGAGGTGCTGGCGGATGAGCATGTGCGCGCGCGCGGCCTGGTCGAGCGCTTCGAGCATCCGCAGCTCGGCGCCTTCCCCGCGCTGCGCAACCCGCTGCGCTTCACCGGCTGGGAGGAGCCCGCGCTCGGCCGCCCGCCGCTGCTCGGCGAGCACACCGAGGAGGTCCTGCGCACGCGCCTCGGGCTCGACGCGGCGCGCATCGCGGCGCTCAGGGAGGCGAAGGCGATATGAGCGACGAGGTTCTCTACGCGCGCGACGAGGCCGGCATCGTCACGCTCCGGCTCAACCGGCCCGCCGCGCGCAACGCGCTGAACGCGCCGCTGGCCGATGCCCTCCTCGCCGGCTGCCTGCGCGCTGCGGCGGAGGAGGCGCGGCTCGTGCTGCTGCGCGCGACGGGGCCGGTGTTCTGCGCCGGCGCCGACCTGAAGGAACGCCATGGCATGACCGAGGACCAGGTGCGCGCCCGCCGGCTCAAGGGCTTCCGGGCCTATGGCGCGCTCGAAGGCCTGCCGATGCCGAGCATCGCGGTCGTCGAGGGCCCGGCCATCGGTTCGGGCGCGGAGATGGCGGCGTGCTGCGATTTCGTCGTCGCCACGCCCGCCGCGCGCTTCGCGACGCCGGAGGCGCTGCGCGGCACGGTCGGCGCCACGCAGCGCCTGCCGCGCATCATCGGCAAGCGGCTCGCGAAGGACCTGATGTTCACCGGCCGCTCGCTCTCCGCCGAGGAGGCGATGCAGGCCGGTCTCGTCACCCGCATCCTCTCGCCCGGGACACTGGAGAGCGAGCTCGCGCAGCTTGCCGCGACCATCGCCAAGGCACCGCCCGCCGCGCTGCGGCTCGCCAAGCGCTGCATCGACGAGGGCGTGGAGCGCGATCCGCGCGGCGCGCTCGCGACCGAGCTGATGGCGATCGAGGAGAACCTCGCGCTCGGCGAATGGCGCGCGACGATGGGGCTGGCGCGGGACGGCAGGGGATGAGCGGCTTCGACCTCGCCGCGCTCTGCCCGCTCACGGTGGATCGCGCGCTGGACCGCGCCGTCGCGATCGCGCCGGATGTGGAGGCGATCGTCGGCCCCGGCGGCCGGCTGACCTATGCCGAGCTCGCCGCCGATGTCGCGCACATCCGCGGCGCGCTGGCGGCGTCGGGTGTCGTGCATGGCGAGCATGTCGGGCTCTGCCTCGGCAACGGGCCGCGCTGCATGGCCGCCTTCCTCGCCATCGGCTCGCTCGGCGCGGTCGCGGTGCCGCTGAACACGCGCTGGGTTGCCGATGAGCTCGCCTATGCGCTGCGCCAGGCGCGGGTGCGCACGCTGATCCTGGCGGAGCGCGTGCTGCGCGCGGAATTCGTCCCGATGCTGCGCGGCATCGAGCCCGCGGTGGACGACGCCCTGCCCGGTGCCGCGCTGCCCGATCTGCGGCGGCTCGTGGTGATCGGCGAGGCGGTGCCGAGGGCGGCGATGGGCTGGGACGCCTTCCTCGCCGCCGGTCGTCCGGTTCCGCCGCAGGCGGGGCCGGACGACCCGCTGCTGATCCAGTACACCTCGGGCACCACCGCCTTCCCCAAGGGCGTCGTGCTGCCGCACCAGGCGATGTGCGCCAACGGCTTCGTCTCCGGCGGGCGGATGGGGCTGCGCATCGCGGACCGCTTCCACAGCGCGCGGCCCTTCTTCCATGTGGCCGGCACGACGCTGTCCATTCTCGCCTGCCTCCAGCACGCCGCCACGCTCGTCACCATGGACCGCTTCGAGCCCGCCGAGGCGCTGCGGCTCATGGAGCAGGAGGCCTGCACCCATGTCAGCGGCAACGACACGATGATGCTGATGCTGCTGAACCATCCGGACCGCGCGCATCGCAGGCTCGCGCTGCGCGGTGCCTGGGCGGCGGCCTCGCCCGCGATCGTGCGGCGCGTCATCGCGGAACTCGGCGCGCGCGACTGCGTCGTCGGCTATGGCCTCTCCGAGGCCTCGCCCAACGTCGCGCAATCCGCCTGGTGGGAGTCCGAGGAGGTGCGCGCATCGGCCCGCATGCGCCTCCAGCCCGGCATCGCCGTCCGCATCCGTGATCTCGCGACCGGCGCCGATTGCCTGCCTGGCGTCGCGGGCGAGATCATGGTGCAGGGCTGGAGCGTGATGCGCGGCTATTTCGACAAGCCCGCCGAGACCGCCGCCGCGCTCGATGCCGAGGGCTGGCTCGCCACCGGCGACCTCGGCAGCCTCGACGAGACAGGCCGTCTGCTCTTCCTCGGCCGCGCGAAGGAGATCGTGCGCGTCGGCGGGGAGAACGTCTCGCCGGCGGAGGTCGAGGATGTGCTGCATCGCCACCCGGCGATCCGCCAGGCCGTGGTGGTCGGCGTGCCCGATCCCCGTCTCGTCGAGGTCGTCTGCGCCTTCGTCGTGCTGAACGAGGGCGCGGAGGCCACGCCGGAGGCGATCATCGCCTGGTCGCGCGCGCACATGGCCGGCTTCAAGGTGCCGCGCCATGTGCGCATCGTGGAGGGATTCGACGGCATCGGCATGACCGCGAGCGCGAAGGTTCAGAAATCGCGGCTCGCGGCCCATGCGCGGGAGGTGCTCGGGCTGTGATGCGCCCGAGGCTGCCTACTGCTCGTTGAGGTTGATGCCGGCGCGCTTCAGCACATCGGCCCAGCGCGTCATGTCCTCCTCGATGGCGCGCGTCAGGCTGTCGCCGATCTCGTAGCTCGGCTCGAAGCCGCGGGTCTGCAGCTCCTGCGCGATGCGCGGGTTGTCCAGCACCGCCTTGACCGATTCCTCGAGCCGCCGCTTCACCGCGGCCGGCGTGTTGAGCGGGGTGCAGAAGGAATAGGTCAGCTCCGCCGCATAGCCGGGCACGAATTCGCCGACCGTCGGCAGCTCTGGCATCTGGAGCGACTTGCGGCCCGAAGCCGTGGCCAGTGCGCGCACGCGCCCCTCGCGGATGAGCGGCAGCACCGCGCTCATCGAGCCGAACATCACCTGCACCTCGTTGGAGAGGATGCCGGCGACGGACGGCCCGGTGCCGCGGTAGTGCACGTTCTCCATCCGCGTCCCCGCCATCAGGTCGAACATCACGGCGGCGAGGTGCTGCGAGGCGAGCGGGCCGGAGGTGCCGTGGTTCAGGCGGCCCGGATTGGCCTTCAGATAGGCGATGAATTCCGGCACCGTGCGCACCGGCACCGTCTGGTTCACCACCAGGACGTTGTGGGTGATGGTCGCCCGGACGACGTGATCCACCACGCTGCGCGGATCGAAATTGTCGCGCACGACGGAGGCGGTGCCGTTGTAGAGCAGCGTGTAGCCGTCGGGCGCCGCCTGGCCCGCGGCGCGCGTGCCGATCATGCCGCCGGCGCCGCCGCGGTTTTCGATCACCACCGGCTGGCCCCAGAGCTCGGACAGGCGCTGGCCGAGGATGCGGCCGCTGATGTCGGTGCCCCCGCCTGGCGGGTAGGGAACGATGAGCCGCACGGGCCGCACCGGCCAGGTGTCGGCGAGGGCCGGCAGCGGCAAGGCCAGCCCGGCGGCGGCGGCCAGCAGGTTGCGTCGAAGCATGGTTCGTATCCTCCCGTGGTGGTCGTTGTGGAAAGCCTAGCTGAGCGGCCCCCTGCGCGGCGCGGTGGCCAGCACGCCGGCCGCTTCGAGGCCGGCGATCTCCTCCTCCGTCACGCCCGCCGCCAGCAGCACGGCGCGGTTGTCCGCGCCGAGCGGCGCGCAGCCGCGGGCAAGGGCCGGCGGGCGGCTCGCGAAGCGGAAGGGGATGCCCTTGGCGGGCCGTCCCTCGGGGTCCGCGAGGATCGCCGTGCCGGCGCGGAATTCGGCCGCCGCGGCAAGCGCCGCGCCGTCGCGCACCATCGCCTCGCCGCCCGCCCAGACGGCGCGGAAGCCGCCCCCTGCGGGCAGCACATCCTCCGTCGCATCCGTGACGGCGGCGTTGCCGAGCCGCGCGCTCGGCACGCCAGCGGCGGCGGCGAGCAGCTCCTCGCCCAGCAGGAAGGAGGTCAACTCGCGCTGCGAGAGATCGAGATGCGTGCCCTCCCCGGTCGCGTCGCGCCGCATCAGCGCGGCGACGATCGCGCCCGCGGCAAAGAGGCACACGACCTGGTCGGGGTAGTTGATGTGCCGCCCTGTCAGCACCGGTTCCCCATCCTCATGGCCGGTCAGCGCGGCGAGCCCGCCCGTGGCTTCCAGCGTCGAGCCGAAGGAGACCATGTCGCGCTCCGGCCCGTCCTCCCCCTGGGACGAGATGCTGGCGATGACGAGCCGCGGGAAGCGCTGGCGCAGCATGGCGGGCGCCAGGCCGAATTGCGCGAGCACGCCGCGCCGCCAGTTCTCCACCAGCACATCGGCGCCTTCCAGCAGCCGCAGCACCACCGCGACGCCGCGCGGGTCCTTGAGGTCGAGGCAGACGGAGCGCTTGCCGCGATTGGTGAAGTTGAAGAAGGGCGAGCGGTTCCACCAGTCGCTGCCCGGCTCGGCGCCCGCCCAGTCGCGGAAGGGATCGAGCGCGCCGGGGCCTTCGAGCTTGATCACCTCCGCGCCGAGATCGTGCAGCAGCGTGGCACTCGCCGCGCCGGCGGTGAGCCAGCCGAGATCGAGCACGCGGATGCCGGCGAGCGGGGCGGCGGGCTCACGCGGCATGGTGGGCCTCCCGGCCGAGCCAGGGCTGCGCGATGCCGTCCCAGAGCAGCGGCGGGCGCGGCATCCCGTCCGCGGCGAGGAAGCCGCGCGCGCGGTGCTGGCGGTCCGTGAGCAGCTCGGCCGGCGAAAGCACCGGCCCGACCGGGATGCGCTTGGCCTGCGCCGCGCGCGTGATCTCCGCGCGGCTGCGCACCGCGAACCAGGGCGCGAGCACCGCATCGAGCGCATCGAGGTTTTCGAGCCGCCCCTTCTGCGTCGCGAAGCGCGGCTCCTGCAGGCGCGGATCGCCGACGAGGTCCCGCAGCGCCGGCCAGTCCTTCGCCATGTAGACCAGCGCGACATGGCCATCCGCCGCGCGCATCGTGTGCCAGTCGCTGCGCCGCGGCGCGCCCTCCGCCGGGCTGCCGAGCAGCAGCACGGAGGCGACCTGCTTCCAGTTCAGCCAGCAGGCCACGTCGAACAGCGAGACATCGGCGGTATCCGGCCGCCCTGCGCGCAGCCCGGCGGCCAGCGCGGTGAAGGCCGCGAGCCCGGCCGCATAGGCCACCTGGTGCCCGCCGAGCCTGGCCGGGCGCGGCTCCAGCGGCTGCACCGAGGCGAGGATGCCCGAGAGCGCCATCAGGCCGAGCTCGCTCATCGGCGGGTCCTCGCCGGGGCCGAAGACGCTGATGCGGATGGTGAGCGGCGCGCCGGCCGCGCCCAGCGCCGCGCTGTCGCCGATCGCCGCGTCGAAGGCGCCGGCGGCCGCGGCGACACGGCCGGCGAGCAGGAAGCGCGCCGGCGCGCTGCCGCCATCCGGAAGCAGCGGCGGCAGGCCGGCGATCAGGTCGCCCGGCGCCGCGGGCCGCACCACCTCGGCGCCGAAATCGGCCGCGAGCCGCGCCGCCATCGCGATCGCCAGCGCATGCGGAAGCTGCCGCGCCTGCGCGGAGAGATCGAGCACGCGGCGGCCGGCGAAGGGCGCGGTCATCTCACACGCCCTGGCCGGGGTTCTTGATGCCGGCCGCGAAGCGCTGCCCGCCCTCGAGCTGCGCCGTCGTCTTCGAGCGGATGGTGAGGTTGACCATCTGCCCGTGATCCATCGCCTCCGACCAGTCGGTGATGAAGGCGGGGATGCGGTCCAGCGCCTTCTTGCTCTCGGCGAGCGCCACGGCATCGAAGCGCGCGACCTGCTCCGCGATCTCGGCCGCGCGCGGCAGCAGGCGCTCCGGTGCCACGCATTCGTTCACCATGCCCCAGCGCTCCGCCGTGGCGCCGTCGATGCGGTTGGTGGTGAGCACGAGCCAGGCGGCCTGCTTGCGCGTCACGCCCGAAAGCTGGATCGCCGGGCCGGCCATGCCGGGATAGGTGGCGAAGCCCATCTCCGGGCAGCCGATCGAGGCCTCGGTGCTGGCGATGGCGAGATCGCAGACATTGATCAGCGTGGCCCCGCCGCCGAGCGCGAGCCCGTTTACGGCGGCGATGAAGATCGCGGGGTGCTCGCGGATCGCGAGGTTCACCGCGATCCACTCGTCGCCCGCGCCCTCGATCCCGGCCAGCCGGTCCTGCTCGCGTTCCTTGAGGTCCATCCCGGCGCAGAAGGCGGCGCCGGTGCCGGTGACGACGATGGCGCGCGCCACGCCGCGCAGCGCGGCGAAGGCATCGAGCATGGCCTGGCGCGTCGCGCGGTCCACCGCGTTGCGCTTGGCCGCGCGGTCGAGCCGCACCTCCGCCCAGCCATCGTGGCGGGTGACCTTGACCGTCTCGCTCATTGCGTGACTCCCTCAGACGCCGGGCGCGCGCTTCGCGCGCTTGGCTTCGCGGCACACGCCGCGGGCCGCGTTCGCGGCCTCGGCCCGCCCAGGGCGGGCCGCCAGGGCGCGCCCATCGCTCCCGGCGTCACGCCGGCTCCTCCGGCCCGAACTGCGGCAGCAGGAAGCCTTCGGGCCCTCCGGGGAAGCGCACCGAAAGCCGCATGCCGATGCGCGCTTCCGCCGCCGTCATGTCCCACAGGTTGGTCAGCAGGAACGGCCCCTCGTCGAGCTTCACCATCGCCACCGGGTAGGGCATCTCGTCCTTCATCCCGGGGAAGTAGTTCTGGTGGAACACCACGAAGGACCACAGCTCCCCCTTGCCGGAGGCGGTGATCCAGTCCCAGTCCGGCCGCCCGGTGAAGGGCGAGACGGGGGCGGGCGGGAAGAAGCACCTGCCCGTCGCGGCGCAGCGCTGGAGCTTGAGTTCGCGCCGGCTGCACGCCTCCCAGAATTCGCGGTTCCAGTTGTCGAGCGCGGGCTTCGGCCGGGTCGCGAGGCTCATGCGTCCCTCCTCAGGATCAGGCTCTGCGCGATATGCGTGGCGCAGATGTATTGCATCGCCTGGGCGTTCGGGATCTGCCGCGCGCCGCAATCGTCGCGCAGCTGGCGCACGCATTCGGCGATGATGCCCCAGCCCTGCATGTAGCTGTCGGAGAGATGCCCGCCCGAGGTGTTGGTCGGCCAGCGGCCGCGGCCGAGTTGCAGCGCCCCGTCGCGCACGAAGGCGCCGCCCTCGCCCGGCCCGCAGAAGCCGAGGCCCTCCAGGCTGAAGATCACGGTGGGGGAGAAGTTGTCGTAGATGCCGAGGCCCTGGATCTCCTCCCGCCCGATGCCCGCGCGGTCATAGACCTCGCGGCAGGCGGTGAGCGTCGGCATCCAGTAGTCATGCGCCGGCGCGCTGCCATAGGCGAAGCAGTCGTGCCGCGCATAGCCGGACAGCAGCACCGCCGGCCGCCTCAGGTCGCGTGCGCGCTCCGCGCTGGTCATGATCCAGGCGACCGCGCCGTCATTGATCAGGCAGTAGTCGAGCAGCTTCAGCGGCTCGCAGATCGGCCGCGCATTGGCATGGTCCTCGAGCGTGATCGGCCGGCCATGCATCACCGCATCGGGGTAGAGGCAGGCATGGTGGCGGAAGGCGGTCGCGATGTGGCCGAGATCGGCATGCGTCGTGCCGAAATCGTGCATGTGCCGCTGCCACATCATGGCGTGGATGGCGCCGGGGCTCGTCATGCCCCACGGGCTCCACTGGCTGTCGCCGCCGCCATAGAGCATGCGCTGGCTGCGCCCGTTGTTGCCATAGACCAGCGCGACGGTCTTCGCCGCGCCGGTCGCGATCGCCTGCGCCGCCAGCGCGAGCGAGACGGCGGAGAAGCGGCCCGGCATCTCGGTCAGCAGACAGTAGTCGGGGTTGATCCCCATCATCTCCGCGAAGCGCTCGTAGCTCGGGATGCGGTTGACGATCAGGCCATCGATGTCCGAGGGCCGCAGCCCCGCATCGTCGAGCGCGGCGTTCAGCGCCTCGCAGCCCAGCCCGTAGCTGTCGGTCTCGGGGAAGTTGCCGTAGCGCGTGGTGCCGATCCCGGCGAAGGCGATCTTGTCGCGCAGCGGCCAGGGCGCCTGGATGGCGGGCGCCGCAAGCGGTGAAGCGGGTGGCATGCCGTGTTGAGCCTTCCTGGTCATTCCTTCGGTGCCGCGGAGCCTGCGCCCGCCGGGGCCGCCGCGACAGGGGCGATTTGGCTGGCGTAGCCAAACCCAGGGTTGGGCTGTGCCCCACCCGGCATCAGCCGGTCGAGCCGCGCGCGGGCCGCCACCGCCTCCGCGATCAGGCGGTCCATGATCGCGCCGATCGGCTCGATGCGGTCCACGAAGCAGGCCGCGGGGCCCATCGAGAGCATGCCCTGCTCCGCATCGCCGTCGCGATAGGCCGCGTCGCGGGAGAGCGTGCCGGCGATGAGGTCCGCGAAATCCGCATGCTGGCCGAGCCCGGCCGCCTCGCGCCGCTTCACCTCCCGCGCGGTCGCATTCGCCAGCACCCGCCAGGCGCCGCCCATCGGCGTGTTGCCGGCGAAGGCGACCAGGCTGTCCTCCTCGCCGGCGGCGAGGATCCGCTGCTTGAAGGCGGGATGCGCCGAGACCTCGGCGCCGGCGAGGAAGCGCGTGCCGATCACCACCGCATCCGCGCCGAGCGCGAGCGCGCCCAGCACCTGCCGCCCCGTGCCGATGCCGCCGCCGATCGCGAAGGGGATCGAGAGCCGCTCCGCCGCGATCGCGCCGCCGAGCATCGCCGGCATGTCGGTGTTGGCGCCCGGATGGCCGCCGCATTCCATCCCGACCAGCGTCACCGCATCCACGCCCAGCCGCTCCGCGCTCAGCGCGTGGCGCAGCAGCGGCACCTTGTGGATCACGATGCCCCCCGCGCGCCGGATCGCGGCGATGAGGTCGTCGGCCGGCGCGCGGCCGGCGGTTTCGAAATGGCGCACCCCGGCATCGAGCGCGGCCGCGAGATAGTCCATCAGCGGCACCGCGGTGTGGCGCGAGGTCGAGAGATTGACGCCGAAGGGCAGCCCGCCCGCCAGGTCGCGGCAGCGCGCAAGCTGCGCCTGGAACTCCGCGAGCGTCGCGGAGGAGCGGGAGGTGATGAAGCCCATGCCGCCCGCGCGCACCACCGCCGCGACATAGGGCGCATCGGCCAGCCACATCAGCCCGCCGGCCAGCACCGGATGGCGGATGCCGAACAGCTCGGTGATGCGGGTGCGGAAGACGGGCGGATGCCGTCCCGCCACGCTGCCTTCGGCCACGTCCATCGGCATGCGCTGCCCTCCCCTGGATGGCCCCAGGCTGCGCCCGGCAGGGCGGCGGCGACAGAGGCGGCGATTGCAGCCTAGCCCAAGCCCGCGTTAGGCTGCTGCATGGCCGACCGCCTTCCGCCGCTCGGCGACCTCCAGGCCTTCGCGATCGTCGGCGAGACGCGCAGCCTCACGCGCGCCGCGGAGCGGCTCAACGTGACGCAGCCGGCGGTGAGCAAGCGCATCCGTGCGCTGGAGGAGTGGCTCGGCCAGACGCTTCTGGAGCGCCGCGCGAACCGCATCCTGCTCACCCATGCCGGGGCGCAATACGCCGCCGCGCTGCGCGAGGGCTTCTCGGTGCTCCAGGGCGCGACGGACGCGCTGCTCAAGCCGCCGGCCGGGCCGCTCCGGGTGCGGGCCTACACGACCTGGGCGCTGCGCTGGCTGATCCCGCGCCTGCCGCGCTACCACGAGCTCAAGCCCGATCATCCGGTGGAGGTCACGACCTCGCTGCTGCCGGTGGATTTCGCGCGCGATCCGGTGGACCTCGCGGTGCGCATGGGCGCGGCCGACACGGCGCTGCCGGGGGCGACGCGCCTGCATCGCCATTGCATCGCGCCCTTCGCCACGCCCGCGCTCGCCGCCGCCGCGCGCGGCGGCCTGGCCGGGGCGACGCTGCTCGCCAGCCTCGCCAGGCCGCGCGACTGGGCCATCTGGGCGGCGGCGCGCGGCGCGGAGCTGCCGGCGCGCGTCGTCTCCTTCGAGAGCACGAGCCTTGCCATCCAGGCGGCGCTCCAGGGGATAGGCGTGGTAATCGCCGCGCCGATGCTGGTCGAGGAGGAGGTCCGGCATGGCCGCCTCGTCGCGCTCGATCCCGTGCCGGTCGAGACGGAGGACTACTACTGGCTGCTCCTCCCGCCCGGGCGGGTGCGGCCCGATGCGGTGCTGTTCTCGGGCTGGCTGATGCGCGAGATCAGCCTCGCCGCGCCCGGTTGAGCGCGCTCCCGCGGCGCGGGCGCGAAACCGCGATGCAATCCGCGAAACCAGCCTGCGCTGGACGGCGCGGCGGCCCCGCGGCAGCTTCCGCGCCATGCCCGCTCCGATCACCTTCCGCGACTACGCCGAGCTCTGCGCCGGCGTCTACAACGCCGCCGCCTCGACCATCGGCAGCTTCGTCCGGCACACGCCGATGGACCTCCGCCTCTCCGGCTTCCAGGGCGCGGTCTTCCGCCGCGCGAACGGCGCCGGCTTCGACTATGTGGTGACCATCGCCGGCACCCAGCCCGGGGAGGGCGGCGGCGCCGACATCGTGGCCGATGCCGGCTTCGGCGGCAGCCGCGGCACCACGGCGGCCGGCGTGCTGCTCGGCCCGCTCGGCAATGTCCTCGGCCTCGCCGGCCAGGCGCTGCTGCTGCACCAATGCGCCTGTGCCGCCGCCCTGGTGCGGACCGCGCGCGGCATCATGGGCATGGGCGACCGGCTGACCATCACCGGCCATTCGCTTGGCGGCGGCATCGCGCAGATCGTCTCGGCGCGGCTGAATTTGCCGGCCGTCGGCATCTCGGCGCCCTCGGTCACCGGCGTGGACGGCGTCTCGGCGGCCTGGGCGCGGTCGCGCTCGCCGATCGTGTGCCTGCGCGTGAAGAACGACCCGATCAACCGCACGAGCATGGTGGGAAGCTGGCTCGGCCGGGTGGTGTTCCTCGACAGCCCGCGCACCGGCGGGGATGCCCATTCGATCGACCTGACGGCCGCCGAGTTGCAGCCGGCCGGCGCCTTCAGCGATCTCGGCGGGCGCGATCCCTTCGCAACCTGACGCGCTACCCCTTCGCGATCACCGCGAGACAGCCCGGCACAGCGAGTGCGGCGAACTGGCGCGCGGCGGCGATGTCGGAATCGGAATACCAGCGCGCCTCGTGCAGCAGGTTGATCGTGCCGAGGCTCGCGCCGTTCCAGCGCACCGGCACGTTCAGCACGCTCTCGCAGCCGAGGCTGCGGATCAGCTCATGGTCGAAGAAGACATCGCGGATGTCCTCGTAGGTGTGGCCGATATAGGGAACGCCCTCGCCGAGCACCTTCTGGAACCAGTGGGTCTGGTTGATCGGCTTGCGCCCGCCGACCGGGTAGGCCGCGGGCATGTTGGAATAGTAGCGCTGGCTCTCGCCGGCGCCGGGATGGATCACCAGGATGGTGAAGAGCCTGTGGCCGATCGCCGCGCCCATCGCGGCATCGAGGGCCGCGAACAGCGGCGCCGGCTGGCCTGGCGACCCTTGGGCGGCGGCGACGGCGGCAAGATGCGGGGTCGGGTCGGGTCTGGTCATGGCGTGGCCCTGGTTCGTGTCCGCTCGGGGATCAGCCCCTGCGGGCGGAAGCGCAGCAGCAGGATGAGCGAGAGCGCGATGATGCCCTCACGCAGCGCCGCCTTCTGCACCGGGCTGACGCCCGGCACCGCCGCGGCAAGGAAGCGCGTGCCCTCGAGCAGCAGCAGCACGAGCAGCGCGCCGACAACGGCGCCGCGCATCGCCCCCACCCCGCCCGCGGTCAGCGCGAGCACGATGTAGATCGTCAGCAGCGGGGCGAATCCGTCCGGCGCGATATAGGCATTGTAGTGGGCATAGAGCGCGCCCGAGAGCCCGACCACGGCCGCACCCAGGCAGAAGGCGCGCACCTTGAACCAGAGCACCGGCTTGCCGGCGACGGCGGCCACGTCCTCGTCCTCGCGCACGGCGCGGAGCACCCGGCCGAAGGGGCTGTGCGAGACGCGCGCGAGCATCGCGAAGCAGATCGCGACCGCGGTCCAGACGAGGACGAGGAAGATCAGGTTGAACTGCTGCGGCGTCACCTCCCCTCGCCAGGGGCCGGGGATGCCGCTGATCCCGTCGGTGCCGTTGGTCAGCCAGATCTCGTTGGAGGCGACGAGGCGGATCACCTCGGCGAAGCCGAGTGTCACGATCGCCAGGTAGTCGCCGCGCAGCCGCGCGACGATCACCGCCATCACCGCCCCCGCCGCGGCCGCGACCGCCGCACCCGCCGCCCAGCCGAGCGGCATCGGCCACATCAGCTTCGTCGTCAGCAGCGCCGAGGCATAGGCGCCGACGGCGAAGAAGCCGACGAGGCCGAGATTGACCATCCCCGCGAGGCCCCAGATCACATTGAGGCCGAGCGCCATCAGGGCATAGAGCCCGGCGAAGACCAGCATCGCGACGACATAGGCTTCCATCAGCCGCGCCGCCCCAGCAGCCCCTCGGGCCGGATCGTCAGCACGAGAAGGATGGCGAGGAAGGCGGTGACGGTGCGGTAGGAGGGCGAGAGCAGCACGACCGAAAGCTCCTCCCCCACACCCACCACCAGCGCGCCGAGCGCCGCACCGGGGATGGAGCCGAGCCCGCCCACCACCGCGGCGGCGAAGACCGAGAGGATGACGCGGAAGCCGGTCAGCGGGTCCACCGAGGAATCGAGCCCGACCAGCATCCCCCCGAAGCCCGCGAGCCCCGCGCCGATGAACACCGCGACGCGGGCGATGCGGTCCGGGTCCACGCCCTTGATGTCGGCAAGCTGCGGGTTGTCCGCCACCGCCCGCATCGCGCGGCCGAGGCGGGTGAAGGCGAGCACGAGGAACAGCGCGCCGGCGGCGGCCACCGCGAAGCCGGTGTTCTGCAATTGCTGCGGATTGACGCGGATGCCCTCGAACCGCCAGTCGCGCAGCACCGGCAGGTCATAGGCCTTGAGGTCGTTGCCGAAGAAGAAGCGCACCACGTTCTCGAGCAGCAGCGTCATCGCGACCGAGGCGATGGCGACGGTGAGCGCGCCCGCTGGCCTGAGGGGCTTCAGCGCCGTCTCCTCCGCCATCAGCCCGACGAGGCCGGCGACCGCGAAGGCGGCCAGCAGCGCGACACCGGCCGGCAGCCCCCACTGCGTGTTGGCGACCCAGCCGGCGAAGGCGCCGACGGTCGCATAGCCGGCGATCGCGAAGTTCGGGTAGCGCAGCACCGCGAAGATGCAGGTGAAGCCGATCGCGGGCAGCATCAGGATGCTGCCCGTCATCAGCCCGTTCAGGAGGATCTGTGCGACATCGCGCCAGTCCTGGATCATGCGGCCCTCTCCCTCCCCCGTTCACGGGGGAGGGTCGGGGTGGGGGCACCAGGACAAGGGCGCGCCGAGCCCCCCCACCCAGGCCCTCCCCCGCAAGGGGGGAGGGAGAGGCTGTCCGTCACCGCAGCTCCACCAGCTCGAACCGGCCGGCCGCCGCGCGTTCGAAGCGGAACTTCGTGCCGGTGATGTCGCCGCGCTCGTCGAACTCCACCGGCCCCGAGGAGCCGTCGTAGTTCACCGCGCGGCCGGCCGCGATCGCGCGCAGCCCGTCCGTCACGTTGTCCACCTTCTGCCCGTCGCCCTGGCTGATGCGGCGCACATGGTCGCGGATCGCGGTGCCGGTGGCATCGCCCGCCGCCGCGGCCGCCAGGATCGCCAGCGTCGCATGGTCCTGGGTCTGCGCCGAATAGGGGTCCACCTCGACATTGCCGAAGCGGGTCTGGAGGCGGCGGAAGGCCGGGCTGTCCACGTCCGGGCTCGGCTGCCAGGTCATCGCGCCGTTGGTCACTTCCTGCGGCAGGCTGGTCAGCGCGTTCTGGTTGATCGCATAGGCCGGCGCGAAGCGGCGGCCGTCGAAGCCGGCGCGGAACAGCTCGCGCAGCAGGATCGTCACGTCCGGCAGGTAGCCGTTGAGGAACACCGCATCGGCGCGGGCGCGCATGATCTGGTCCACCTCGGAGCGGAAGGCGGTCTTGTCGCGCTCATAGACGACATAGCCGGCCACCTGGCCGCCGGCCGCGCGGTATTTCTCGACCAGCGTGTCCTGGCTCGACTGCGCGAAGGGCGATTGCGCGGCGAGGTGGAAGATGCGGCGCGAGCCCTGGCGGATCAGGAAGTCGGCCCCCGTCGCGATCTGCAGGCGCGAATTGGGCTGGGTGCGGAAGATGTAGCCCTGGTGCGGCAGCAGCGTGATGGAATCGGCGCCCGAGACGGTGAACAGCGGGATGCGGTTCTCCCAGCAGAGCGGGGCGACGGCGGTGGTCACGCTGCTCGCCCAGGTGCCCATCAGCGCGGTCACGCGGTCCACGTCGATCAGCTTGCGCGCGCCGCGCACGCCGGCATCCGGGTTGGTCTGGTCGTCCTCCGCGACGACGCGGATCTGCCGGCCGCGGATGCCGCCGGCGGCGTTCGCCTCCTCCACCACGCCCTGGATGGCGCGCAGCATGGCCGGGCCATAGGGCCCGCCGGCGCCGGTCAGCGGCGGCAGCGCGCCGAAGGTGATCGGCGTTGTCTGGCCGAAGCCGGGCCGGCCGATGGCGGCGAGCGGCAGCGCCGCGGCGCCGAAAAGGGCCGCGCGGCGGCCGAGATTCATGGTGGGCATGATCGTCTCCCTCACTCCCGCGTGAAGCTTGCCAGAGCTAGCCGCCCAGGAACAGGCGGCGGACCTCGGGATCGGCGGCGAGCGCCTTCGCCGCCCCGGTCCGCGCCACCTTGCCGTCCACCAGCACGATGCCCTCCTCGGCGATGGACAGCGCCTCCAGCGCGTTCTGCTCGACCATCAGGATCGCCGTGCCCTCGGCATGGATCGCGGCGATGGAATCGAACAGGAACTCCGCCGCCTTGGGGCTGAGCCCGGCCGAGGGCTCGTCCAGCAGCAGCAGCCGCGGGCGCACCATCAGCGCCATCGCCATCGCCAGGATCTGCCGCTGCCCGCCCGAGAGTGTCCGTGCCGCGCGCCGGCGCTTCTCGGCCAGGATCGGGAAGCGCGCGAAGAGGGCGGCGACCTGTTCCGCCACGCGCGGGCGCGGTTCGAGATAGCCGCCCATCTCCAGGTTCTCGCGCACCGTGAGGGAGGGGAAGATGTTCGCCTCCTGCGGCACGAAGGCGACCCCCTTCGCCGCGATGGCGCGCGGCGGCAGCCCGGCGAGCGGCGCGCCTTCCAGCCGGATCGCGCCGGCCTTCGGCTTCAGGATGCCGGCGATGGCCTTGAGCAGGGTGGACTTTCCCGCCCCGTTCGGCCCGACGATCGCTGCCATCCGCCGCGGCGCCAGCGCGACGGTGATGCCCTTCAGGATCTCGTCGGCCGCGCCATAGCCGCCGACCAGCCCCTCCACCTCCAGCAGCGCGGTCATGCGTGCGCCGCCACCCGGCGGCCCATATAGGCTTCCTGCACCCGCGGGTCGGCCGCGACGGCCTCGAAGCTGCCCTCGGCGAGCAGCCTGCCCTCCGCCATGCAGATCACCGGGTCGCAGAGCGAGGCGACGAAATCCATGTGGTGCTCCACCACCAGCACCGTCATGCCTTCCTCGCGCAGATGCGCGATGTGGCGGGCGATCTCGGCGGCGAGCGTCGGGTTCACGCCGGCCACCGGCTCGTCGAGCAGCAGCAGCTTCGGCTCCGCCATCAGCGCGCGCCCGATCTCCAGCAGCTTCTTCTGCCCGCCGGAGAGCGCGGCGGCCTGGTTGTCCAGCACGCGGGCGAGGTTGAGCCGTTCCGCCACCGCCACGGCCCGCGCACGCAACGCCTCCTCCCGCCGCCGTGCCGCGGGGCCCTGCAGGATCGCGCCGGGGAGCGATTCGCCCGGCTGGGCGGGGCCGTAGAGCAACAGGTTCTCGAAAACCGTGAGGCGCGGGATGCCGCGGGCGATCTGGAAGCTCCGCACCAGGCCGGCGCCGGTGATCCGGTCCGGACGGGCGCCGGTGATGTCCCGCCCGTCGAACACCACCTGGCCGGAATCGGGACGGATGACGCCGGATATGCACTGGAAAGCGGTGGATTTTCCTGCGCCGTTCGGTCCGATCAGCGCGGTGACCGTGCCGCGACGGACCGCGATGTCGAGCCCGTCCAGCGCGACCACCCCGCCGAAGCGGCGGACGAGGCCGCGGATTGCGAGGAGGGGCTCGGTCATTCTTCCGACGTTACCGGACCATCATGCCGGCGCAATCCCGGTGCCTCTTGCGCCGCGGGCCATCCTGCCCTTCTAAGCGCGGCAGAGTTTGGAACCGAGGAGCGCCATACGCATGCTGACCCGCCTTGCCCTGACCGCCGCCCTTCTCGCCCTGGCTGCGCCGGCCGCGCAGGCCCAGGACGTCGCGGCCGGCCAGCGCGTGTTCAACCAGTGCCGCGCCTGCCACACCATCGAGGCCGGCGGGCGCAACGGCGTGGGCCCCAACCTGCATGGCGTCGTCGGCCGCCGCGCCGCGACCATCGAGAATTTCCGCTATTCCGCGAACATGCGGACGCTGGCCGAGGGCGGCCTGACCTGGACGCCGGAAAACCTCGACCGCTACCTGACCAACCCGAAGGACCTGGTGCCGCAGGGCACGATGGCCTTCGCCGGGCTGCGGAACGACCAGCAGCGCCGCGACCTGATCGCCTTCCTGACGGCGCAGCGCTGAGGCGCCGCGCGGCCCGCCTGGCCGGCGCTCAGCCGGCCAGGAAATGGGCCTCGACCCCGCTCGCGGGGAAGGCCGCGCCCGGGCCCAGCACGCAACGGGCATCCAGGAACAGCAGACGGTCGGGCCCGAGGGCGTAGTCCACGCCGGCGGGCGGCTCCGCATCCGGCGCGACCAGCGCCGCCTGCTGGTGCGAACCCTCGACCACCGGCAGCCTTCCGCGCTCGGCCGACCACAGCGCGATGATCGCGCCGGGGCCCGAGGCGGCCTCCTGCGCTTCCGCGAGCCGCCGCCAGTCGCGCGGCGCCGCCAGCTTCTCCCGCCGCACATCCGCCTCGTCCATGCGCTGGAGCAGCAGCAGGTTCCGCGCCGCCTCCGCCGCATCGAGCAGCACCGGGTCGCCCCGGTCCGGCCGGTCCTGCGGCACGACGAGCGAGCGGTCATAGACGCCGAGCTGGCGGAAGAAGCGCAGGAAATCGTAGTCGGACTGGCTGAGCCAGCCGCGCGCGCGCATCCATTGCAGCGAGGAGAGCCCGATCGGCTGGCGCGCCGCCCGGGCCTGCCCGCCCCCCGCCCCCGGCGGCATCACGCGGGATCGGCGCTGGATCAGCACCGCATCGCTCCCCTCGAGCTTGACGACGACGCGCGGCGCATCGGAAGGGTTGGGGTAGGTGAGATCGAAATTGAACCCGGCCATGCCATCGCCCAGGCCGGCATCCTTCAGGTCCGGGCGGAACCCGTCCACCTTGCCCGCGCCGATGCACACCTCGTCGAGGAAGGCGAGCACGGTGCGGCCTTCCACCTTGCCCTCGGCCGACCACACCCAGCCGAAAACCCTGTTGCGCGACACGTTCTCGATGGCGCCACGGATCATGCCCTATGTCCCTGATACGGCGGCGCTCTCGGCGGCGCGGGCCAGCAGGCCTATTCTTACGGCCGCCCCGATCCGTTCCACAAGCCGAGGACCGATGACGTGAACGCGCTGCTCGACGGACTCCGCATCGTGGAGGTCTCGGCCTTCGTGGCCGCGCCGCTCGGCGGGATGACGCTGGCGCAGCTCGGCGCGGAGGTGAACCGCATCGATCCGCTCGGCGGCAACATCGACATCGGCCGCTGGCCGCTCGCGCCCTCGGGCACCAGCCTCTACTGGGCCGGTCTCAACAAGGGCAAGCGCAGCGTCACCCTCGCGCTCGACAAGCCGGAGGGGCGCGAGCTCGCCGCCGCGCTGATCGCGGAGGCCGGCATCCTGCTGACGAACCTGCCCGCCGCCGAGGGCTGGATGAGCTTCCGCGAGCTCTCGAAGCGCCGCGCCGACCTGATCATGCTGCGCCTGACCGGCACGCACGATGGCGGGAACGCCATCGACTACACGGTGAACGCCGCGGTCGGATTCCCCGTCGCGACCGGCGAGGACGAGCGGCCGGTCAATCACGTGCTGCCTGCCTGGGACATCGCGGCGGGCCTCTACCTCGCCACCGGCCTGCTCGCTGCGGAGCGGCGCCGCGCGCGGACCGGCGCGGGCGGCGAGATCACGCTGGCGCTGTCCGATGTCGCCTACGCGAGTGCCGCCAATCTCGGCTATCTGGCGGATGTGCAGGTGAACGGGCATGTCCGCCCGCCGCTCGGCAACTGGCTCTACGGCGCCTTCGGCCGCGATTTCGCGACGCAGGACGGGCGGCGCGTCATGCTCTCGGCGATCTCCAACCGGCAATGGCGCGCGATCGGCAAGGCGACGGGCCTCGGCGAACGGCTCGCGCTGGCCGGCCAGGCGATGGGCGCCGATCTGGATGACGAGGGCGGCCGCTATGCGGCGCGGGAGGCGCTCGGCGCGGTGCTCGCGCCCTGGTTCGCCGCGCGCACGCTCGATCAGGTGCGCGCCGCCTTCGAGGGCAGCGGCGTGCTCTGGGGCCCCTATCAGGATTTCGGCCAGATGGCGCGCGAGGATCCGCGCTGCTCGGCGGCCAATCCGATGTTCGCGGAGATCGCGCAACCCGGTGTCGGGCCGCTGCTCGCGCCCGCCTCCCCCTTGCAGCCGGCGCTGCCGCCAAGGCCTGCCCCGCGCCTGGGTGCGGACACCGATGCGGTCCTCGCGGAGCGGCTGGGCTTGCCGCCGGCCCGCCTCGCGGCCTATCGCGAGGCCGGCATCCTCGCCCGGGACGAATGATGACATCGCTGTTGACGGAATGCCGCGCCGCGCTCGGCGCGGCCGAGGGCCTGGTCGAGAAGGCGCGCGCCGCGCTCGGCGCCCGCGTGGCGCCTGGCGGGCGGCCGGATTCCGTGGCGATGGAGGCGGAGCAGTTCGCCACGCATGGCCTCGCCTGGGCCGCCACCTATGCCGAGGCGCTGCGCCAGGCGCTGCGCTGGGCGGAGGCGCTGGACGCGGCGGGCCGGCTCGGCGCGACGGAACGCGCGATCCTGGCACTCGGCTTCGCCGAATATGGCGGGCAGCTCGCCGGCGGCATCCCGATGAGCCAGGTGGAATTCGCCCGCCCCGCCGACATGGGCGCCCCGCCCGAGGCGGAAGCGGCGCTGCGCGCCGCGCTCGCGCCGCTCGCCGAGCCGCGGCGGCTGGCCGCCGCGCGCGCCGCGCTGCTCGCCGCGCTGGAGCAGGAGAGCTTCGGCGAGATCGGGCTCGATCCCGACATGACGCTGTTGCGCGAGCAGTTCGCCCGCTTCGCCGCCGCCGAGGTCGCGCCGCATGCCCAGGGCTGGCACGACCGGAACGAGCTGATCCCGCTCGAGGTGATCCACAAGCTCGGCGAGCTCGGCGCCTTCGGCGTGACGATCCCGGAGGCGCATGGCGGCTTGGGTCTCGGCAAGGTCGCGATGGTGCTGGTCAGCGAGATGCTGAGCGAGGCCTATATCGGCGTGGGCTCCCTCGGCACCCGCAACGAGATCGCCGGCGAGTTGATCGGGCTGAACGGGACGGAAGCGCAGAAGGCGCGCTGGCTGCCCGGCATCGCCAGCGGCGCGATCCTGCCCACCGCCGTCTTCACCGAGCCCAATACCGGCTCGGACCTCGCGAACCTGCGCACCCGCGCGGTGCGCGACGGCGAGGTCTATCGCGTCTTCGGCCAGAAGACCTGGATCACCCATGGCAGCCGCAGCGACATCATGACGCTGCTGGTCCGCACCAACCCCGACGCGCCGGGCCATCGCGGGCTTTCCATGCTGATCGCCGAGAAGCCGCGCGGCACGGAGGACAACCCTTTCCCCGCGCAGGGCATGAGCGGTTCGGAGATCCACGTCCTCGGCTATCGCGGCATGCGCGAATACGAGATCGGCTTCGACGGCTTCGCGGTGCCGGCGGCCAACCTGCTCGGCGGCGTCGAGGGCCAGGGCTTCCGCCAGCTCATGGAAACCTTCGAGAGCGCGCGCATCCAGACCGCGGCGCGCGCACTCGGCGTGGCGCAGAACGCGCTGATGCTCGGGCTGTCCTACGCCAAGCAGCGCGTGCAGTTCGGCAAGCCGATCCTGCATTTCCCGCGCGTGCATGCGAAGCTCGCGATGATGGCGGCCGAGACGATGCTGGCGCGCCAGCTCACCTACTTCGCTGCGCGCGAGAAGGATGCCGGCCGGCGCTGCGACGTGGAGGCGGGGATGGCCAAGCTGCTCGCCGCCCGCGTCGCCTGGGCCAATGCGGACGCCGCCTTGCAGATCCACGGCGGCAACGGCTTCGCGCTGGAATACCCGATCAGCCGCGTGCTCTGCGACGCGCGCATCCTCTCGATCTTCGAAGGTGCCGCGGAGATCCAGGCGCAGATCATCGCGCGGGGCTTGCTGGGGCGGTTGAATTGAGGATGACCAGCACCAAGCTCCCCCGCCTCTTTGTCTCCCTCCCCCGCAATGCGGGGGAGGGGTGGGGTGGGGGTGCGGCGTCAAGCGCGTCCTCGTCCTCGCACCCTCACCCCGACCCTCCCCCGCATTGCGGGGGAGGGAGGAGCTGACATGCCCTTCCCCTCTCTCCCCGCCCCGCTCGCCCGCGCGCTCGCCGCGCGTGGCTATGCGGAGCCCACGCAGGTCCAGTCCGCCATCCTCGGCGCCGACACCGCCGGCCGCGACCTTCTCGTCTCCGCGCAGACCGGCTCGGGCAAGACCGTCGCCTTCGGCCTCGCCTTCGCGCCCGACCTGCTCGGCACCGCCGAGCGCCTGCCGCCCGCCCGCCACCCGCTTGCGCTCGTCGTCGCGCCGACGCGCGAACTGGCGCTCCAGGTGCAGACGGAACTCGCCTGGCTCTACGCCGAGGCCGGCGGCCGCGTGATCGCCTGCGTGGGCGGCACCGATCCGCGCGCCGAGCGCCGCGCGCTCGATCTCGGCGCGCACATCGTCGTCGGCACGCCAGGGCGGCTGCGCGACCATCTGGAACGCGACAATCTCAGCCTGGCGGAACTGCGCGTCGCGGTGCTCGACGAGGCGGACGAGATGCTCGACATGGGCTTCCGGGAGGAGCTGGAGGCGATCCTCGACGTCACGCCCGAAGCCCGCCGCACGCTGCTCTTTTCCGCCACCATCCCGCGCGAGATCGCCGATCTCGCGAAACGCTACCAGAAGACCGCGCTCCGCATCGCCGCCACCGGCGAGGGCGGCGGCCATGCCGACATCGCCTACCAGGCCGTCCCCGTCGCCCCGCGCGAGGCGGAGCGTGCACTGGTCAACCTGCTGCGCTGGCACGAGGCGCGCGCGATCGTCTTCTGCGCCACGCGCGCGGCGGTGGCGCGCGTGCATGGCAACCTCACGGAACGCGGCTTCAGCGCCGTGGCGCTCTCCGGCGAGCTGACCCAGGCGGAGCGCAACCGCGCCCTGCAATCGCTGCGCGACGGGCGGGCGCGCATCTGCGTCGCGACCGATGTGGCGGCACGCGGCCTCGACCTGCCCGATCTCGGCCTCGTCGTGCATGCCGAGCTGCCGCGCGACCGGGAGACCTTGCAGCACCGCTCCGGGCGCACCGGGCGGGCAGGGCGGAAGGGCATCGCGATCCTGCTCGTCCCCCACAGCCGCCGCCGCATCGTCGAGCGCCTGCTCGCCAGCGCGCGCATCCAGGCCGAGTGGACCGCGCCGCCCACCGCCGAGCGCATCCGCGCGCGCGACAACGAGAAGCTGGTGGCCGAGGCGATCGCGGCCGCCGCCGCCGCCGAGCCCGAGCTGCTCGCGCTCGGCCGCACCGTGCTGGAGACGGCCGCCCCCGAGGCGGTGGCCGCGGCGCTGGTCCGTGCGCTGGGGGCCGCACTGCCCGCGCCGGAGGAGCTGGAACCCGCCGAGCCCGCGCCGCGCGCCGCGCCCCGCGAACGCGGCGAAGCCGGCGCCGGCGATGGCCGGGAGGGCGTGTGGTTCCGGCTCAATGTCGGGCGCAACCGCAATGCCGATCCGCGCTGGCTGCTGCCCTTCCTCTGCCGCCGCGGCCATGTGACGCGCCAGGAGATCGGCCGCATCGCGGTGCTGGAGCGCGAGACGCGGGTCGAGATCGCGCCCTGGGCCGCCGCCCGCTTCGCCGCCGCCGCCGCGCGCCCGGACGAGCAGGACGAGGACATCCGCATCGCGCCGATGCAGGCCGTGCCGGAAGACCGCTCCGCCCCGCCGCGCCCTGCGCCCGGCCCCGCGCCGCGCCCGGCGACCCGCCCCGCGCCGCGTCAGGCGCCCCGCGCGGGCGACGCGCCGCTCCGCCGCAAGCCGAAGCCGCGCTGACGCTCAGCCGAGCAGTTCGAGCAGCCGCGCGGTCTGCACCTCGCCCCCCGGCCCGAGCGGCAGGCTCGGCACCACCAGGATCCGCGACGGCCGCTTGTAGGGCGCGAGCTGGCGCGCGAGCGCGGCGGCGATGGCCGCCGGATCGGGCCGCGCCTCGCCCTCGCGCGGCTGCACGAAGGCCAGCAGTTCCTCGTCATGGCCGTTGTGGTGGCCGAGCACGGAGGACCGCGCGACGCCCGGCAGCCGCTCCAGCAGCGCCTCGATCTCGGTCGGGTGCACGCTGAAGCCGCCGCGCAGGATCGCCTCGCGCAGCCGGCCGAGGATGGTGACGTAGCCCTCCGCGTCGCGCCGCGCGAGGCAGAGGCTGCGCAGGAACCGGCCGGAGGCGAAGGCGGCCGCGGTCGCGGCGGGGTCGCGCCAGCAGCCGAGCATCACGCCGGCGCTGCGCACCAGGAGCTCCCCCACCCGCCCCGGCGCCACCGCCTGGCCCGCGGCATCCACGATGCGGAGCTCGACGCCAGGCAGCGGCGCGCCGACCGAGCCCGCCGGCACGGTCTGCCCGGGTCGCGCGAAGGCGACGAGCGGCCCCGATTCGGGCGCCGCATGCCCCGGCTGCGGCGCGAGGCCGAGCAGCGCCTCGAGCGCCCCCGCCGCCTCCTCCGCCACCGGCACATCGCTGGCAGCGAGAACGCGGAGCCGGTTGCCCGCGAGCCCGGCATCGCCCTCCGCCGCAAGCGCTTCGAGCAGCGCGGCCGGCGCGAGCAGCCCCGTCACGCCCCGCGCGCCGATCGCCGCGCCGAGCGCGGCCGGAGTCGGGGCCGCCGCCAATTCGCAGGCGCCGCCGGCCTGGAGCAGGCCGAGCACCTCCGTCAGCACCGCCGGCTCGGCAAGCGGCGCCGCGACGAGCACGTGATCCCCTGGCCCGTGGCGCCGTTCCTGCGCGACGATCGCCGCGTTCCAGGCCAGCCCGCGATGGCCGAGCACCACACCGCGCGGCCGCGGTGCCGGCGGAAAGACGATCAGCGCCGCCTGGCGTCCGGCCGGCAGCCCGGTTTCCTCCAGTGCGCCGCCGGGGCCTGGCGCGAAGGCCGGCGTCCCCGCGGCCGGCACGGTGGCGACCAGGCGCGGCTCGCACAGCGTGCGGAGCGCGGCGCGTTCGGCCGCCGGCCGCTCCGTCGCGATCGGCACGACCACGGCGCCGAGATCGAGCGCACCGAGCAGCAGCGCGAGCGCCGGAACGCCGCTCGCCATCTCCAGCAGCAGCCGGTCGCCGGGCGCGAGCCCGGCAGCTTCGAGCGCCGCGCGCGCCGCGGCGATCTCCGCCTGCAGTCCGGCATGGGTGAGGGCGCTGCCGTCCGCGGCGACCAGCGCCGGCGCATCGGGCGTGGCCGCGGCACGGGCCGCGAGCAGGTCGCCGAGGCGAAGCTGCTGGTTCGACAGGAGTTCGGAAAGGCCGAGCATCTCCCGCAAGGGTAGGCGGCACATGCCGCCCCGGCAACCATCCGGTGCAGAGGCCAGGTCGCCACGCGCTTTCCGGCTTAGCCGCGCGGCGGCTCAAGGTTCTTGCGCACGATAGTGCCGAGGATCTGCACGACGGCGGCGGAGGTTTCGCCCACCAGCACGCCGGCAGCGAAGCAGGCGCGCAGCACGCGCGCCGCCGCCACCGCGTCGCTGCCCCGGTTCGAGTTGGTGGCGGGAACGACGAGGTCGGCACCGATCGTCGTGGCGAGCTTCGCGCCATTGGCGCCGGGGATTCGATCCCCTTGAAATGCAAGCGCCTCTTTACGCTTCCCGGCGCAATCCCTAGCCTCGCCGGGGCCGGTCGGCGGCAGATGGAGGGTTTCGGCCTTGGGCGTCCGCCTGCTCGCGGGAACCGGCTTCCAGGACCGCCACCTCGTGGCGCTCGAGGGCGCGCCCGTGCTCGGCGCCTTCGAGCGCCTGCGCGCCGCGCTGCGCGAGCGCGCGCCGCGCGCCGTGGACCTCTTCGCCGAACCGCATCCCGACCCGCGCGAGGGGGCACCGCAGCGCGCCACCTGGTATGGCGAGGCGAGCGCCGATCCGGTGCCGCTCGCGAGCCTGCCCACCACCCAGCGCCTCGCCGCGGAGCAGGCACTGCGGGAGCGGCTGGAGGCGCTGGTGCCGCTGCTCGCCGATCCGGCGACGGCGCCGCTGCTGCGCGCCGCGCTGCTCGTCGCCGGCACCGAGGACGTGCTGTGGACCGGGGAGGCGCCGATCCTGGTCAATTGGGGCGTGGTGCCGGCGGCGATCGAGCGCTCGCCGGAGGGCTATGCGGCGCATTTCGCTGCGACGCTCGGCCGCTTCGCGCCCCCCGGCTTCGCGCCCTGGACGATGGCCGCGCCGGCCGCCGCACCGGTGGCGGCCGCGCTCCCCATCGCCGCGGCGGCGCCGGCGGCCGCACCCGTGGCGGCCGGCGGCTGGCTCGGCGCCTTCGGCGCGACGCTGGCGGCCGTGGCGGTCGTGCTGCTGCTCTCGGGCGTGGCGCTGGTGGCGGGCTACTACATCGGCTGGAACCGGCTGGTCGCCCGGCTCCAGGCGGAGACGCCGCCGCCGCTCGATCCCTCCCTGGAGGCCGACATGCGCCGGCTCCAGGAAGGCGTGAACGAGGGGCTGCGCCAGCGCATCGCGCGGCTCGAGCGCAGCCTGGAAGGCGATGTCTGCGTGGCGGAGGACGGGCCGCTGCCGGCCCTGCCGCCGCAGCCGGGCGCCGCGCCCGGCCAGCGCGCCGAGGCGCCGCCGGCGCGTCCTGCCCTGCCGCCCCCGCCCGAGCAGCAGCCGATCGGGCCGCCGGGGCCGGAGGGCCAGGCGGGGCGCGCCGAGAACCTCGCCGATGCGCTCGACCGTTCGGTGGTGCTGATCGTGACGCAGCGCGGCGACGGGCAGCGCGGGGTCGGCATCGGCACCGGCTTCGCCATCGCCGCCGACCTCATCGTGACCAATCGCCACGTGATCGAGGGCGCGGCCACCATCTACGCCGCGAACCGCGCGCTCGGCCGGCCCACCCAGGCGCAGGTCGTGGCGCAGACGCCGGACCATGAGCCGGGCCGGCCCGATTTCGCGCTGCTCCGCCTGCCCGGCGCGCAGCTCGCGCCGCTGGCCGTGACGACGGAGGTGGACCGCCTGGTGCCCGTGGTCGCCGCGGGCTTCCCCGGCTTCGTGCTCGGCGAGGACGACGATTTCCGCCGCCTGCTCGGCGGCGAGGCCGGCGCCATTCCGCGCGCCCATCTGACGAGCGGGGAGGTGAGCAGCCTCCAGCCGCTGCGCGGCAACACGGTCGTGATCCACACCGCCGCGATCAACCGCGGCAATTCCGGCGGGCCGCTGTCCGACCGCTGCGGCCGCGTGGTGGGCGTGAACACCTTCATCCGCACCGACCGCGAGGTGGCCTACCGCGCCGACTACGCGCTGCCGAGCGCGATGCTGCTGCCCTTCCTGCGCGAGGCGGGGGTGGAGAAGACGCCCGCCGCCGGCGTGTGCCAGCCCGAGCGCGCCGCCGCCCCCGCGCCGGCCCCGGCGGCCCCCCCCGCTGCCCCCGCGCCGCCGCCAGCAACGCCCCCGCCGCCCGCCGCCGCCCCGCCCGCCGCCGCCCCGCCGGGCGGCGCCGCGCCCCGCTAGCGCGCCGCCGTGGCGCAGTTCGTCCGCGAGAGCGACCTCGCCCACCGCCGCCCGATCGAGCTGCTCGACGGGCCCGTCCAGGCCTATCGCGCGCAGCTCGCCGCGCATCTCCAGCGCCAGGGCCTCGCGCGGCACGCCGCGCTGTTCCCGCAGCTCACGCTGCGCGGCGACCGGCTGCTCGCCTTCACCGAGGCCGAGGGCGAGATCACCCCCTATGACCGCCTGCCGCCCGAGGACCAGGCCGCGGCGCGCGAGGCGGTGCGCGCCATGCTCGCCGACCTCGAGCGAGAGGCGCGGCGGCTGCGCGAGAGCGCGGACGCGACGCGCCAGAGCCTCGCGATGGTGCTGGAGGCCGCGCTGCGCGGCTCGACCCTGTCCGACATCCACCGCGTCGCCGGCGAGGCCGAGGCGGCCTATGTGCTGGCCGGCTGGGGCCTGCGCGAAGTGGAAGGCGCGCCGCCGATCCCGGACCTGCTGACGGCGCTCGCCCGGCCCGCCACGGCGCCGCCGCCGGTCGTGGCCGCGGCGCCGGCGGTCGCGGCCGCCGCCGCCCTGCCGGTGGCCGCGGCGGCGCGGCCCTGGCCGTTCCGGCTGCTCGCGCTGGCCGCGATGCTGCTGGGCTTCGGGCTGCTTGCGGCCTGGCTGCTGCCGATGGCCGTGGTCGCCGCGATCGCCGCGCTCCGCCTGCCGCCGCCGCCGCTCTGCGAGCTGCCGCAGCCCGGCCTCTCCCTGCTGCCGCTGCATGAGGAGGAAGCGCGGCTGCGCGCCCGGATCGCGGAGCTCGAACGCGCCTATGCGGGACGGGTGCTGCAATGCCGCCTCGCCCAGGCGCCGCCCCCGCCGCCCGCGCCACCGCCCCCGGCGCCGCGCCCTGCGCCGCAACCGCCGCCCCAACCGCCGCCGCAGCCCCCGGCCCAGCCACCGGCCCCCCGCCCCGACGATTTCGGCCTCGACCGCCGGCTCGACCGGGAAGGCGCGCAGCGCGGCCAGGTGCAGGTCTCGCTCGCCTGGAACGGGCCGGCCGATCTCGACCTGCATGTCGCCTGCCCGGATGGCCGCCAGATCAATTTCGAGCAGCTCGTGAATTGCGGCGGACGGCTCCAGATCGACATGAACGCCGGTGGCGGGCGCAATTCCGACCAGCCGGTGGAGGATGTGGTCTGGCCCGGCAGCCCGCCTTCGGGGCGCTATGTCGTGCGGGTCCACTACTTCGACTTCGCCCGCCGCCGGACGGCGGTGCCCTTCGTGGTGCGGCTGGTGAACGGCGCGGAGCGGCGCGAGGTGCGCGGCGTCGCCAACGGGCCGGAGATGCAGCAGGTGCTGGAGTTCACGGTGCCATGAGCCGCCTCGCCGACTGGTATCGCCGCCGCCCCTTCCTGGTCTCGCTGGCCGGGGCGGCGCTGCTCGTCGGCCTGCCGCTCGCGGTGCTCGCGGCCTGGTTCGGCGTGAACCTCGCGCTGGCCGCCGGCGAGGGCCGGCTGCGCGATGCCTGGTGCCGCCTGCCGCCGGCCGAGGACCGGCTGCGCCAGGAGGAGATCGAGCTGCGCCGGCGCCTCGCCGATCTCGAATCCCGCCACGCCCAGCGCCTCGCCCTCTGTGAGCCCTGCGCCGAGCAGGAGGTGGTGGATGTCGCGCTCGTGATGGACACCTCGATCTCGATGGCCTGGCCGGCGACGATGGACGCCGCCGCCGAGGCCGCGCGGATGGCCGAGATCGCGGCCGAGGCCGGGCCGCTCACCTCGCCGGCCGGCAACGAACGCTTCCAGCGGGAGCTCTTCGCCACGCCGGAGGCCGCGCAGCGGATGCAGCGGGCGCGGGAGGCGGCGCTGGCGGCGGTCGCGGAACTGCCGCCGCATGCGCGCGTCCGCCTGCTCTCCTTCTCGACCTTCGCCGCCGATCGCGTCGAGGCCACGCAATGCCGCCTGACCGACCGCGGCGCCTTCGACGGCGCCACGCGGCCCGCTCTGCGGCAGGCGCTTGCCGCGCTGCGCCCGGACGCCTCCGGCACCCCGCTCGCGCTCGCGATCGAGCAGGGGGCGGCGGCGGTGCGCACGCGGCCGGCGGGAACGCCGGGGATGGTCCTCGTCGTGACCGATGGCGTGGACACCTGCCGCGCCGATCCCTGCGCCGCCGCCCGCGCCGCGCGGGCAGCCGATCCCGGGCTTGCGGTCAGCGTGGTGGACATCGCGGCCAATCCGGGCCTCGCCTGCCTCGCCGAGGCCACGGGCGGGCGGCTATTCTCCCCCGCGGCCGGGGCCGATCTCGGCCGCGCGGTGGCCGAGGCGATCCGCCAGCCGCGCAGCAACTGCATCCCGCGCCCCGCGCGGGCGGGCTGATAGGGGAGCGATGACCTTCTCCAGCGCTTCGTCCCTTCGGCGGCCGGCCACGCCGGCCGAGGCCGCGAATGCGGCCCGCCGGGAGTCCGGCGAGCCAAGCGGCCGGAGGCCGCGCCGGCGCCTGAGGCATGACGTGCGCCAGCACGTCATGATCGGGCGATGATACAGCCTGCCTCGAGACTGCCGGGCCTGGTCCGCGACGGCCGCGAAGCGAGCGTGCCGCTGATCCCCAATTCCGGCATCCAGTTCCTCGACATCCCGCTCGACCTCGGGGGGCTGGATTTCGAGCGCGCCTGGTTCGACCTTCCGCGGGAGAGCGGCTTCGCGGCGCTGCGCGAGGCGCGCCGCACCGAGGATGGTCGCAGCTGGCGCCTGGCCGGCGACAGCCCGCAGCTCTTCGACGCGCGCGACCCCGCGCTGTTCCGCCCCGCGCTCGAGGAGGCGCTGCTGCCCTTCCTCGAGGAATGGATCCCCGTCCCCTACCTGCTGCGCCAGGCCGACGGCCCGCCCGAGCTGCGCCGGCTGGACCACGGGCCGCAGAACTGGGCGCGGCTGCGCATCGTCCAGCTCGCGGAGAAGGAGCCCGAGGGCTACACCCACCGCGCCGTGCTCGCCTTCGACACCGCGACGCAGGACGCGGCGCGGCGCGATTTCCTGGCGCCGCGCGCCGGGGAGCGCGGCATCTTCGTGCTCGGCTGCACGCTGCGCGAGATCGCCTGGCTCCTCGCCGGCCGGCCCGGCGCCGATGGCGCGCCGAAACCCTCCTGGCTCGCCAACTGGGTGGAGGAGCTCTACCGCCGGCGCGACCACACCGGCCAGGCGCTCGACCCGCGCGAGCCGATCGGCAACCGCCACCTCGCCTGCTACCTGACGCTGCTCGGCGCGCTCGGCGCGAGCGGGACGATGCCGCGCGTCGAGCTCGTGGACCTGCGCACGGCGGAGGCGACGGCGGGCGGCTATATCGACGTGGACCTCGTGCTCGATCTCGGCAATTCGCGGTCCTGCGGGTTCCTCGTGGAGCGCGCGCAGGGACGGCCCGCGCTCTCGGACGGCTACCGGCTCGCGCTGCGCGACCTCTCCGCCCCCGAGCATGTCTGGGACGAGCCCTTCCCGAGCCGCCTCGAATTCGCCAACCACCGCTTCGGCAACGACGACCATTCGCTCGATGCCGGCAGCGACTATGCGTTCTACTGGCCGAGCCCGGTGCGGATCGGCGCGGAGGCCGCGCGGCTCTCGGCGCTCAGCATCGGCGCGGAGGGCCAGACGGGGCTGTCGAGCCCGAAGCGCTATGTGTGGGACGAGCGCGAAAGGCTGACGCCCTGGCGGCCGAATCCCGCGACCTCGGAGGGCCTCGGCCAGCTCATCGGCCACTACCTCAACCACCTGACGCCGGATGGGCGGCCGCTGTCCAAGGCGCAGGGCGGCGTCTCGGCGGTGCGCGCGCTGTTCTCGCGCGCCTCGCTGTTCAGCCTGTTCCTGCTGGAAGTGCTGCTCCAGGCACGGAGCCAGATCAATTCCTACGCCGCGCGCTACGGCAGGCAGGACATCGCCGCGCCGCGCCGGCTGGCGAGCGTGATCCTCACCGTGCCGCCGGCGCTGCCGGTCGAGGAACTGAAGCTGGTGCGCGAACGGGCGGCGCAGGCGGTGGACCTGCTCTCGGACGTCACCGGCGGCATCGGCGCCCGCCCGCGCAGCGGCGCGCCCGGCGCGGGGGAGCGCGCCTCGGGCTTCATCCCCGTGGAAGCCAAGCTCGACGAGGCGACGGCGACGCAGATCGTGCATCTGTTCGACCAGATCAGCCATGTGCATCGCGGCGACGCGCCGCTCTTCCTCGATCTCGTCGGCAGGCCGCGCCCGGCCGCCCCCGGGGGCGCGCCGGTGCCCTCGGCGCGGATCGGCTCGATCGATGTCGGCGGCGGCACCACCGACCTTGCGATCCACACCTTCACGCTCGAGGACAACGTCGTCGTCCCGCAGGAGGATTTCCGCGAGGGCTTCCGCGTCGCGGGCGACGACGTGCTGGAACAGGCGGTGATGCGCCATGTGCTGCCCGCGGTGGTGGAGGCGCTGGTCGCCGCCGGCGCCACCGAGGATCGCGCGCGCGGCTTCCTCATCTCCACCTTCCAGGTGCCGGCCTCGAACGAGCCGGAGCGCCAGGCGCGCCGCCTCGTGCTCGGCCATCTGCTCACGCCCGCGGCACTCGGCCTGCTCGCCCGCTACGAGGGCTGGACGCCGCTTGCCAGCGCCGGCGTCGTGACCGAGCGGCTGGAGGCGCTGCTCGGCGATCCGCGCGCGCAGCTTGCCGTGCGGCCCGTCGCGGGGACGAAGGCCGCCGGCCCGCGCCACCGCGCGGCGGCCTGGTTCGACGAGCGCGCGGCGCGCGAGACCGGCGCACGCGGCTTCCGCCTGCTCGACGCCGCGATCCCGGTGGACCTCGCCGCGCTGCACGAGACGGTGCGCCAGACGCTGCGCGAGCCGCTCGAGCCGCTCTGCGAGATCGTGCATCGCCATCGCTGCGACACGCTGCTGCTCTCGGGGCGCGGCGCGCGCTGGCCGGCGGTGGCGGAGATCGTGCTCGGCTCGCTCTGCATCGAGCCCGACCGCGTGGTGCCGATGCACCGCCACCATGTCGGCGCCTGGTACCCGCATGCCGACGGCACGGGCCGCATCAGCGACCCCAAGACCACGGTCGCGGTCGGCGCGCTGCTGCACCGGCTGCTGCGCGGCGGCCAGCTCGACAACCTGGCGATGCGCGACAAGTTCGGCGCGCGCTCCACCGCGCGCTACATCGGCGTGATGAGCGACGGCAAGATCCCGCGCGAGCGCGTGCTGTTCGAGGGCGTGGACCTCGATGCCGCGCCCGGCGCCGATCCGGTGGTGAAGGAGCTGCGCGTGCCCGGCAGCTGCTTCCTCGGCTTCCGGCAATTCGCCGCGCCGCGCTGGCCGGCGACGCCGCTCTACCGCCTCGCCTTCGCCAGCGCCGACGCCGCCGGCGGGGTCACGCCGCCGGTCTCGCTCGCGATCCGCCGCAAGCTGCCTCGTGCAAGGAAGGACGACCCCGATCCCGTGGCGGAGTTCGAGATCGTCCGCGGCAGCCAGGTGGATGCGGCGGGCCTGCGGCTGGCGCATGAGCCGATCGTGCTGTCGCTCCAGACGCTGGCGGCCGAGGAGGGCAGCCATTGGCAGGATTCCGGGCAGCTCGAACTGCTCGACAAGGTCCTGCCCGCGGCGCGGATGGGCTGAGCGATGTCCGACACCGCCACCGCCGACCTGATGCGCCTCTGCGCCGAGACCGAGAAGGCCGCGCAGGAAGGCCTCGCCTGGTTCCGCAGGAACCCCGACCGCGTCGCGCAGCAGCGCCCGGTGCTGGAGAAGGAATTCCGCCTCGCCGCGGTCGAGGCCCGCAAGCTCCAGGCCGCGGCGAAGCGGCCGATGGCGGTCGGCGTCTACGGGCTCTCGCAGGCCGGCAAGTCCTACCTGATCTCGACGCTCGCCCGCCCGCCGGGGCGGCCGCTGACCGCGCTCCTCGACCAGCCGCGCCCCTTCCTCGCCGAGATCAACCCGGAGAAGGAAGGCGAGGCGACCGGCCTCGTCACCCGCTTCACCATGCGCCGCGAGCAGGGCCCCGCGGGCCTGCCGGTGAAGCTCCGCCTGCTGAGCGAGACGGACCTCGTCAAGGTGCTCGCCAATTCCTGGTATTGCGACGCGCAGGACCCGATCGCCGCCGGCGCGCCGCGCCCGGAGGAGATCCGCGCCGCGCTCGAGGAGGCGGAGGCCAGGGCCGGCGCCGAGCAGGAGGAGATCGCCGCCGAGGATGTCTGGGATCTCCAGTCCTATTTCGAGGCGGAGTTCCGCAACATCCCGACGGCCGAGCCCTTCGGCGCGGTGTTCTGGGACGCGATGGCCGCGCTGCTGCCGCGCCTGCCGGCCGATCGCCGCATCGCGCTCTACGAGCTGCTCTGGAACCGCTTCGTACCCTTCACCGATCTGCTCTCGCGCCTGCTGGCCCGCCTGCGCGACCTCCGCTTCGAGCAGGATGCCTGGGCGCCGATCGCCGCCCTGGTGCCCAAGACCGAGAGCGTGCTCGACGTGGACACGCTGGAGCGGCTCGCCGATCCCGCCGCGCCGACCATCGCGATCGAGAGCGCGGGCGGGCGGCGCTGCACGCTCTCCCGTCCCGAACTGACCGCGCTGACCGCCGAGCTGCAGATCAGCATGGCCGAGCTGCCCTGGCCGATCTTCGAGAGCACCGACCTGCTCGACTTCCCCGGCGCCAGGGCGCGCATGGCGAAGAACCACGCCGCCGAGATCGGCGCCGATCCCGGCAACATCGGCCTCTACTTCCTGCGCGGGAAGGTCGCCTACCTGTTCGAGCGCTATGCCGCCGAGCGCGAACTGAACGCGCTGCTGCTCTGCATCAAGGAGAGCAACAACGAGTTCAGCGCGACGGTCCGCCAATCCATCCGCACCTGGATCGCGCGCACGCATGGCGAACGCGCGGAGGACCGGCTCGGCGTCGCGACCTCGCTCTTCATCGTGCTCACGCGGATGGACATGCACTTCCTGCCCACGCCGGGGCGCGATCCCAACGGCCCCTCGGCCGACCTCTGGGAGAAGCGCATCCAGATGAGCCTGCTCCAGCCCCTGCAGGAGGCCGGCGGCTGGCTCGATGCCTGGCATCCCGGCCGCGCCTTCGACAACACGCTGCTGGCGCGCAACCCGGAACGCTCGGCGGGCCTCACGAAGCTCGAAGCCGGGCAGGAAGTGGCCTACCACCCGGGCATCGAGGACCGCATCGCGCGCTGGGGCGCGGATTTCGCCGCCCAGCCCCTGGTCCGCCGCTACCTCGCCGATCCGGAGCGCGCCTGGGCGGAGGTGTTCCGGCGCAACGACGCGGGGATGAGCTACCTCGTCGAGCGGCTCACGCCGGTCTGCCGGCCGGTCATCAAGCTCGGCCAGGTGGAGAACCAGATCCGCACCCGCCGCGCCGCGATGGGCCGGCGGCTCGCCGAGTACCACGTCAGCGACGATCTCGCCGTGGAGCGGGAGAAGCGGCTCGCGGCGCTGGAGCCGGCGCGCGCCGCGCTCTTCGCCGGCATCGAAACCGGCCGCTTCGGCGCGCTGCTGACGCGCCTGCATCTCGCGCCCGAGGAAGCGCGCGAGGTGCTGCTGCGCGGCGCGTCGGAGTCCCCCGCCGCGACCCAGCCCGAGATGAGCGCGGAGGAACGGCTGCGCGCGATGCGCCGCCGCGGCCCTGCCGCGCCCACGCCCGCCCCGCCGCCGAGCGGGCGCGAGGAGGCCTGGGGCCGCGCGCTCGTCTCGGCCTGGATCGCCAAGCTGCGCCGCTTCGCCGAGGATCCGGCGGAGCGCGACTATTTCGGCCTGACCAGCGCCGCGGCGGATGCGCTGGTCGCGGAGGTCGCGGCGGTGGGGCGGCGGACGAAGCTGCCGGAGCGGATCGCCGCGCGGCTGCGGCGCCTGCAGGGCTCGCTTCGCTTCGTCCAGGCCGCGGAGGGCCGCGCCATCGCCGCCGCCTTCCTGGTGAACGAGACGGTGAACTATCTCGGCCACGGCGAAGCGGGCGTTCTCGCCGCCGATCGCCCCGTCTCCGCCGATACCGGCCTCAAGGTGTTCGAGCCGCCGCCGCCCGCCGGCCCCGGCTTCGAGGTGGCGGAGGCGCAGTCCGCCTTCGGCTACGATTTCGCCGTGGACTGGGTGGATGCGCTGACCGAGGCGGTGGACCGCAACGTCCGCGACCGTGCCGGCGCCGGCACGGTGGACCTCGCCGCGAATGCGGAGCTCGGCGCGATCCTGCGCCGGCTGGCGTGAGCGGGGTGGTGCCGGCGGCTTCGCGGGGGCTGCACCCCCGCCCCTCGACGCCACCCCCATGACCATCTCCATCCGCGTCCTGCGCGACCGCGTGGACGGTCTCAAGGGCGCCTTCGTCCTGCGCCCCGTCCCGCCACTCGCCGCGCTGCCGCGCGTGTTGGTGGCGCGGGAGGGCGGCTTCCTCGGGCCGCATGGCTGGGGCGGCGCCGCGCGCGGCCTGCTGCCGCGCGATGTCGAGCGGCATGGCGAGGAACTCTGGCTGCTGTTCGGCCCCGAGGTCGCGCATTACGTCCGCCCCGGCGAGCCGGTGCAGATCGAGATCCTCGGCACGGCCCTGCGCGCCACCGCCATCTGGCCGGCCATGGCGCGCGGCACCGCGCCCGAGGTGATCCCCGACGACGAGGCCGCCGAGCGCGCGCTGTGGCAGCAGATGCAGGAGAGGCTCGCGGGCCGCGCGCCCGCCGCCCCGCCGCCGCCGGCCGACGAGACGATCATCGCGCGCCCCGCGCCCGCGCCTGCGCCGCCTCCGGTGTCGCCGCCGCCGCCGCCGAGGCCGCGGCCGCCCGCGCCGCACGAACCGCAGCCGCCGACGCGCTGGCCGCTCGCGCTGCTCGCGCTCGTCCTGCTCGCCGCCGCCGGCGCCGCCGCCTGGTGGTTCTGGCCGCAGCCCGCGCCGCCGGCCCCGCCGGTCGCGGACCCCTGCCTCTCCGTCCCGCGCGTGCTCGCCGGCGATTGCCCGCGCGAGCGGCTCGCGGAACTGCCACCGGAGACCCAGGCGCATCTCGGCCTCGGCCTTGTCGCGCATGGCGGCGCGGCGGCGACCGATCTCGCCGTGCGGCTGCTCAACGTCGCCGCCGCGCGCGGCGAGGCGCGGGCGCAGCTCGGCCTCGGCCGCCTCTACGATCCCGCGCGGCCCAATGCGCTGGTGCCGCCCGATCCCGAACGCGCGGTTGATCTCTACCGCGCCGCGGCGGAGAACGACGCGGAGGCGCGCGCCGCGCTCGCCACGCTGCTCGCCTGGCTGCGCCGCCAGGCCGAGGGCGAGGGCGCGGAGGCGGCGCGCGCCCAGGACATCCTGCGGAGGATCGGCGAGCGATGAACGGCATCCCCCGACGGCGCCTCCTGGCCGCCGGCCTCGCATTGCCGCTGGCCTCGCGCGCCGCCTTCGCGCAGGAGCGGGACGCGCTGACCATCCCCGGCAAGCGGGCGCTGTTCCAGCGCGTGCTGACCCGCCCCGCCGCCGCGCCGCGCCCGGCGCCGGGGGGCGCCCCAGGCGCGGCGCTGCCGCCGCTCACGCCGCTCTATGTCTATGCCCGCGCCAACGGCCCGGATGGCGCGCCCTGGCTGCAACTCGGCCAGGCGGCGCGCGGCGCGCCGCTCGGCTGGGTCGCGGAGCGCGAGACGATCGAGTGGCGCCACACGCTGACCGCGCGCTTCCGCAACCCCGCCGGCCGCCCACGCACGGTGATCCTGAACACCCGCCTCGACCTCCAGCGCCTGCTGGGGGAGGGCAACCCGGCCCAGGCGGCTGCCGCGCTGATCGCCCAGGCGGCGCGGACGCCGCTGCCGCAGGGCTTCCCCCTCCTCGCGCTGGAGCCCGCCGCGCCGCCCGATCCGGAGCGCAACTTCTACCTGCTGCCCATCCTCCAGGCCGAGCCCTTCGTCAGCCAGGATGGGCGCGAATACCAGATGGTGGAGCTCGCCTCCGTGCCGGTGGAGCAGCCGCCGCCGCCCGAGGCGCGGCCCTTCGCGCTCGACATCGCCTTCGTCGTGGACACCACGCTCTCGATGGACCCCTACATCGAGCGCGTGCGCGCGGCGCTGACCGAGATCGCGCGCGGGCTTGCCGCGCAGCGCGACAGCCGGGTTCGCTTCGCCCTCGTCGGCTTCCAGAACAGCCTGGAGGTGCAGCCGCAGCTCGACTACCTCACCCGCGTCTTCGCCCGCTTCGCCGACAGCGCCGATCCCGCTGTCTTCGCGCAGCGCCTCGCCGCGGTGCGCGCGACGCGGGTGGACAGCCTCTCCTTCAACGAGGACAGCTTCGCCGGCGTCCACGCCGCCCTGCAGGAGCTCGACTGGGGCGGGCCGGAGCGGCGGCGGATGATCGTGCTCGTCACCGATGCCGGCAGCCGCACCGACCAGCACGCCGCGCCGCCGCGCCTCGCCGCGGCCGATCTCGGGCGGCTGGCGCGGGAGCGGCGGACGCATCTCGTCGCGCTGCATCTGCGCACGCCCCAGGGCCGACAGAACCATGCCTTCGCCGAGGCGCAGTATGTCGAGCTCACCACCGCCGCGCACCCGCAGGAGGAAGCCGCCTATATCGGCGTGCCCGGCGGCGAGGAGCAGGCGATGAACGCCGCGACGCGCCGCCTGCTCGACACGCTGGTGCGCGCCGTGCGCGGCGAGGCGCCCGCCGCCGCCCCCGCCGCGCCGGGGCCCGAGGCCGACGCGGCCGCGATCGCCGAGCGGCTCGGCGCGGCGCTGCGGCTCGAATGGGTCGGCCGGCGCGACAATGCGCGCGCGCCGGACGTGATCCGCGGCTGGGCGCCCGACGGCTATCGCGGCACCGAGCCGCCGGAATGCCTGGAGATCCGCCTGCTGCTGACGCGCAACCAGCTCAACAGCCTGGCGCAGTCGCTGCGCGTCGTGGTGCGGGAAGGGCGCGCGGGCATGCTGAGCGGCGATGGCGTCTATGACGCGCTCCGCCGCCTCGCCGCCGAGAACCATCGCGGCGCCGAGCTGCCGGCGCGCGGCGCGGAGCGGCTCGATGATCTCGTCGCCGAGTTCCTCGACGGGCTGCCCTACCGCTCGCGCCTCGCCGGCATGACGCGCGCGCGCTGGCGGCAGATGAGCGCGGTGGAGCAGGACCTGCTGCTGACCGATCTCGAACGCCGCGTCGAGTTCTACCGCGAGATCAACGAGACGCCGGGCCTCTGGTGGCCGCGCGAGGCGCGCGACGATCGCGCGCGCGGCGAGCAGATGTATCCGGTCCCGCTCGACCGGCTGCCGTGACGCGGCGCATGCCGTGAGGCTCATGCTCCGCCTCGCGCTGGCCGATGCCTGGGCGGACCGGCGGCTGCTCGCCTGCCTTGCGCTGACGGTGGCCGCCGTGCTCGCGCCGATGCTGCTGCTGCTCGGTCTCAAGCTCGGCCTCGTCGGGCATCTGCTCGGCGCGCTGCGCGACGACCCGCAGGCGCGCGAGATCACGCTGCGCGGCCATGCCCCGCGGGAGGCGGCGTGGTTCGAGCGGATGCGCGCGCGCCCCGATGTCGCCTTCCTCGCGCCCCGCACGCGCCAGCTGTCCCTGCCGGTGGACGTGGCGCCGGCCGGCGCCGCGACGCGGCCCTTCGAGGCGGAGTTCGTGATCAGCGGCGCGGGCGATCCGCTGCTCGGGGAGCTCGGCGGGCGCCTCGGCCCGGACGCGGTGGTGGTGAGCGCGCGGCTCGCGCGCGAGGCGGGCCTCGCGGCGGGGGACGAGATCGCGATGTGGGTGCTGCGGCGCGCCGGCGCGGGCAACCGCCGGATGGACGTGACCGCGCGCGTCATCGGCATCGCGCCCGCGGCCGCCACCGCCGAGCCCGCGGTGTTCGGCGCCGCCGCGACCGCCATCGCCTTCGAGGATTTCCGCGAGCTGCCCGACCAGGCGGGCGCGCCGCCGCCCGGGCCGCGCGGCTTTTCGAGCTTCCGCCTCTACGCCCGCGGCATCGAGGACGTGCCGCGCCTCATCGCCGATCTGGAGGCCGAGGGCCTGCCGGTGGCGAGCGATGCCGCGCGCATCACCTGGACGCTCCGGCTCGAGCGCAACCTCGCCATCCTCTTCGCCGTGCTCGCGGGCAGCGCCGCGCTCGGCGGCGGCATCGCGCTCGGCGCCAGCCTCTGGGGCAATGTGGAGCGGAAGCGGCGGCTGATCGCGCTGCTCCGCGTGCTCGGCGCGCCGCGCCGCGTGCTCGCGCTGCTGCCGCTGGTGCAGGCGGCGCTCGTCGCGGCACTCGGCGCGGCGCTGGCCAGCACGCTCGCGCTCGGCTGCGCCGCGCTGCTCAACGGCGCCTATGCGGACACCTATCTGGACGGCGAGGCGCTCTGCCTGCTGCGCGCGCGCGATCTCCTCCAGGCCGGGGCGCTGACGGTGGCGCTCGCGGTGATCGCGGGTGCGGCGGCGGTGCGGCCGGTCCTGCGCGTCGCACCGGGCCAGGTGCTGCGGGAGGCACGGGCGTGAAGCGGCTTCTCCTCGCCCTCCTGCTGCCGCTCGGCGCCGCGCAGGCGCAGGCGCCGACCGATTGGAACCCCCGCCCCGCCGAGGGCGACCTGGTCCTGCCGCTGCCCTGCGCCCAGGGTCTCGTGCTGCGCCGCGTGCCGACGCCGCTGCCCGAAAGCCGCCTCGCCGACCGCCGCGCCGTGCTCGGCGACGAGGAGACGGACACCCCCTATTCCGAGCATGTGCGGGAGGCCTTCGTCGCCGGCGGCTTCGGCAGCGGCGCCGCGGCGCATTACTGGATCGGCAAATACGAGGTGACGCGCGGCCAGTTCGCCGCCGTGATGCAGGGCTGCGAGGCGCTCGCGCCGCTCACCCCTGCGCAGCGCCGCGCGCCGCAGGCCGAGGTGCCGATCCTGGAGGCGATGCGCTTCGCCGAGCGCGCGACGCAGGCGGTGCTGCGACTTCGCCCCGAGGCGCTGCCCGCGCGCGGCGAGGCGCGCGCCTTCCTCCGCCTGCCGACCGAGGAGGAATGGGAGTTCGCCGCGCGTGGCGGCGGCGACATCGCGGATGCCGTCTTCCGCCAGCCCCTGCCGCCGCTGGCCGGCCGCATCACGGAGCATGCGCAGCTTGCGCCCGCCGGCCGCAGCGTGCCGCCGCGCATGGTCGGCCTGCTCGCCCCGGACCGGCTCGGCCTGCACGACATGCTGGGCAATGCCGCGGAGCTGGTCGCCTCGCCCTATCGGCTGACGCGCGCCGGCAGGGCAGGGGGGATGGCCGGCGGCCTCGTCGCGCGCGGCGGCGACATCGAGACGCCGTCGGACCGCATCCGCACGAGCCTGCGCGTCGAGCTTCCGCCGCTGCAGCCGGATGGCGCGCCGACGGCGCTGCCGACGCTCGGGTTCCGCCTGGCGCTCGCGCTGCCGATCGTGACCGACCTCGCCACCGCCGGCGCGCTCCGCCGCGACTGGGACCGCGACGCCGCGGCGCCGCCGGACCTGCCGGAGGACCCGCGCGCGCTCCTCCAGGCGCTGGAGGGCCGCAGCCTCGACCCGGCGGAACGCCGGGCCCTCGCCGGGCTCCGCGCCGCGGTGGAGACGGAGCGGATGCGCCGTGCGGAGGCCGATGCGCGCGCGGCGCGGAGCGCGATCGGCGCCGGCGCGGTGCTGATCCGTGCGCTCCGGAACGAGCATCGCGGCGTGGTCGGCCGCGAAGCCCCGCTGCTGCCGCTGCGCCAGCGCCCGCCGGCCGATCCGCGCGACCAGGCGCGGCTGCGCGAGGCGGAAGCCGATCTCGCGCTCTGGGTGCGGGCGCGCGACACCACCTTCGCCTCGCTCGGCGGCCTGATCCTCCAGCAGCTCGACCTGCCGCAGCCGGTGCTGGAGGCGCAGCTGGGCCTGTGGCGGCAGGAGAATGCCGGGGCGGATTTCGCGACGCTGCGCGACTTCGCCGGGCAGTTCGTGCGCGAGGTCGCGGCCGCACGCCCCGGCCGCGCCCTGCCACGCGACGCCTTCGCGCGGCTGACCGCGGGGATCGCCCCGCCGCCCCGCTGACCCGCGCTACGCGGCGTGCGCCAGCCGCATGACGCGCGCCTCCGCGACCCAGGCCGCGAAGGGCGCGTCGGCAGCGGCCCAGCTCGCCCGCCCGCGCATCGCCGCCATCCAGTTCCCGATGCGCGGCCAGGGCGAGAGGTCGAAGCCGACCAGCCCCGCCGTCGAGACCAGCGCCGCGCCCAGGAAATCCGCGATGTTGGGCGAGACGCCGCCGAGATAGGGCCCGTCCAGCGGCAGCCAATGCGCATCGAGCACGTCGAGATGCCGCCTCGCCTCCCGCTCCGCCCTTGTCAGCGCGAGCGCCGCGAGGCGCGGATTGGGCCAGGCGGCCTCCGGCTTCACCTGCGGATGCACCACGCCATGCACAAGGCTGCGGGCCACCGAGGTGTTGAACCAGTCGAGCAGCTCGTCCACCCGCGCCCGCGGCCGTGGCAGCGGCGGATAGGACGGCGAGCCCGCGACGGTGGCGAGGTAGCGCAGGATCGCCGCCGATTCGGTCAGCACGAAGCCGCCGTCCTCCAGCACCGGCAGCGCGCGGTTGGGATTGAGCGCGGCGAAGCCGGCGGTCAGATGCTCGCCCGCGGCCATGTCCACGCGGCGCGTGGCGACCGGCAGGCCTTCCTCGGCGATGAACATCAGCACCGCCCGGCACGCCGCCGAGGCGGGATGGATGTGCAGCAGCATGGCGACTTCCTCGAAACCCTGCGTTGGGCACACCCTGCCGCGCACGGCCGGGCGATGCCATCGCCGGAGTTTTCCTGATCTTTCCTGGACGCCGCCCTCTATTCCGGAATGCCCGCCTTCGCCAGCCCTTCGACGAAGATGGCGCAATGCGCGAACCGGCCGAGCACCCGGCGTATCACGGAAAGGTGAAGCGGCGGGCCGATCCGCGCCCGCTGCGCCATGAAGTGCCGCGCCTCCTCGATCAGCCCGAGATGGCCGCAGCAGGCGATCAGCGTGTGGTAGTGGCCGGGATATTCGGGAAACACCGCGACCGCCGCGCGCAGATGCGGCAGCGCATCCTGGAAGCGCCGATCGGCCAGCAGCGCGAGCCCGTGCACCGAGGCGTAGTGGCCCGAGAAGCTGTCGTTCGGGCTCATCCGCAGCGCCTGCGCCGTCTCCTCCACCGCCTGCGTCGCCTCCCCCGCGCGGAGCAGCGCCCAGCCATGTGCCATCCGCCCGAGCGGCGAATTCGGGCTGAGCTCCACCGCGAGGCGCAGCTCCGTCAGCGCGCGGGCATGATCGCCCTGGTTCGAGAGGCAGAGGCCGAGCACCATCCGCGCCCAGGGCTCGGCCGGGTCGAGTGCCGCCGCGCGTTCGGCGATGCGCGCGGCCTCGGCATAGCCCTCGCTCGGGTCCGGCCAGCCATAGCAGAGCGTCTGCCACCAGACCGCCCAGGCGAGCAGCGCATGGGCACGCGCATAGTCGGGCTCGATCGCGATGGCGCGGCGGAGCAGCGCCTGCGCCTCCGCATAGCCGCCGCGGCTCACGCGGCTCAGCAGGTTGAGCGCGCGGATGACGAGGCCCCAGGCATCCATGCTCTCGGGCGGGCGGGCGGCGGCGCGGAACCCCTCCTCCTCGAACAGCCGCGGCTCGATCGCGGCGACGACGGCGGCCGTGATCTCGTCCTGCACGGCAAACAGGTCGCCGAGCGCGCGGTCGTAGCGTTCCGCCCAGATGTGCTTGGCCGTCTCGGCATGGACGAGCTGCGCGGTCGCGCGGATGCGCCCGCCGGCGGTCCGCACGCTGCCTTCCAGCACGTAGCGCACGCCGAGCTCGCGGCCGATCACGCGCATGTCGGTGGCGCGGCCCTTGTAGGCGAAGCTCGAATTGCGCGCGATCACCAGCAGCCAGCGCAGCCGGGCGAGCGCGGTCAGGATGTCCTCCGCGATTCCGTCGCCGAACTCGTCCTGCGCCGGATCGCCGCTCATGTTGGTGAAGGGCAGCACGGCGATGGAGGGCCCTTCCGCTGCCGCCGCGGCAGGAACGGGGGCGGGTGCCGCGCGCAGCGCGAGCCCCGTGGTCGCCTCCACGATCGCGATCGTGCGTTCGGAGAACAGGCCGATCAGCAGCTTGTCCACGGTGGACTTGCCGAGCCGCGTGCGATGCGCGAACTCCTCGCGCGAGAGCCGCTCGCGCGCGAGGTGGTCGCGGATCAGGCCGGCGATGCGCTTGCTGTCGTCCATCCGGGTGGTTTCGCACGGAGCCGGGCGAGTGTGCCGCAGGCACCGCGCCCGCGGCTAAACGTAGCGCCCGCGCTCCAGGATTTCGAGCGTATAGGCCTTGTAGCTCATGCCGAGTTCCTCGGCGCGTGCCAGGCGCCGCAGCGCGATCTCGCGCGGCGGGGTCTTCCAGGCGGCCTTGTGCCGCTTCCGCCAGATCCAGCCGCCCCAGCCGCCATCGGCCTCGGGCTCCTCGAGCGGCGGGCCGCCATTGTGGCCCAGCCTGCCGGCCAAGGGTTCAGCGCGCCCGGCTGATGCAGAAGCCGACGATGTCGGCGAGCGCCCGCTTCTCCGCGCAGTCCTCGAAGGCGGCGAGCGCGGCGAGTGCCTTCGCGCCGTAGTCGCGCGCCCGCGCCACCGTGTCGGCGAAGGCGCGGTGCTTCTGCATCAGCGCGATGGCGGTGGCGAGGTCGCCGTCCGCCTGCTCGCGATCCTCGATGGTGCGGCGCCAGAACACGCGCTCCTCGGCGCTGCCGCGGGCGAAGGCGAGCAGCACGGGCAGCGTGATCTTGCCCTCGCGGAAATCATCGCCGACCGTCTTGCCGAGCCGCTCCTGCTCGGCGGAATAGTCGAGCGCATCGTCCACCAGCTGGAAGGCGACGCCGAGATTGTGCCCGTAGGCGCGCAGCGCCGCCTGGCGTGCGGCGTCGCAGCCGGCGACGACGGCGCCGACCTCTGTCGCGGCGGCGAAGAGCGCGGCGGTCTTGCCCTCGATCACCTCCAGATACTGCGCCTCCGTGCTGGAGGTGTCGTTCTGGATGACGAGCTGCAGCACCTCGCCCTCGGCGATCGTCGCCGACGCCTCGGCCAGGATGCGGAGCACCTCCAGCGAGCCGTCGGCCACCATGACCTGGAAGGCGCGGGCGAAGAGGAAATCGCCCACCAGCACGGAAGGCTTGTTGCCGAACAGCGCGTTCGCGCTCGCCTGGCCGCGGCGCAGCGCGCTTTCGTCCACCACGTCGTCATGCAGCAGCGTCGCGGTGTGGATGAACTCGACACAGGCCGCGAGCGCCACATGCCGCTCCCCGCGATAGCCGGCGAGCCGCGCGGCGGCCAGCGTCAGCAGCGGCCGCAGCCGCTTGCCGCCCGCGGCGACGATATGCGCGGCGAGCTGCGGGATCAGCGCCACCGGGCTCTGCATCCGCTCGACGATCAGCCGGTTGCAGGCCTCGAGATCGGCACGGACCAGCGACGTCAGCGTCGTGAGCGCATCCTCCCCCGGATGGGGAAGCTGCTCGACGGCCGTCTGGACAGGCAGATCCACGCTCACTTGACCTCGGTGTGACCGGCGGCAACCTAGTCCTCGCCCCCCCATGGGGCAAGTTGCACCCAACCATTCTGCATGTGGGTCGGGCCGGCCGATGCGCCATAGACCGTGCTGACGGAGGACCGCCTGCTCGGCGGCCGGGTGCGGCTCCGCCAGCGCCCCGACGGGCTGCGCGCCGGGCATGACGCGGTCCTGCTGGCCGCCAGCGTCCCGGCCCGCCCCGGAGAGGTGGTGCTGGAACTCGGCTGCGGCAGCGGTGCGGCCTTCCTCTGCCTCGCCGCGCGCGTCCCCGGCCTCGCCATCGTCGCGGTGGAGCGCGAGCCGGCGCTCGCCGCGCTGGCGCGGGCGAATGCGGCGCTGAACGGGCTGGAGGGCCAGGTCACGGTGATCGAGGGCGACATCGCCGATCCGGCGCTGCACCGCGCCCTGCCCCGCGTCGCGCATGGCTTCGCCAACCCGCCCTTCTGGAGCGCGGGCACCGCCCCGCCCGGGGCGCTCCGCCGTGCCGCGACGCATGAGGCGGCGCTCGCCGACTGGGCCGCCTGCCTCGCCGCCGCCGTCGCGCCGCGCGGCAGCGCGCGGCTGATCCTGCCCGCCGCGCGCTTCGCCGATGGGCTCGCGGCCCTGGCCGCGCACGGCTTCGGCAGCCCGGCCCTGCTGCCGCTCTGGCCGCGGGCCGGGGTGGCGGCGAAGCGGGTGATCCTCGGGGCGCGCCGCGGCGGCCGGTCACCGGCGCGCGTGCTGCCCGGCCTCGTCCTGCACGAAAGGGAAGGGGCGAGTCCGGCCGCCGAGTCGGTGCTGCGCGAAGGTGCGGCGCTGCCCCTGTAGGCTACCGCTCGTTCGCCTCCGGGTGGCGCAGCAGCCAGAGCCGTTCATGCGCCGCGACGAGGCTTTCCATGTTCTTCCGCCGGTTCACGTCCGGCGCGACCGGCCGGCGGGTCAGCATCATCTCCAGGATGCGGAGCAGTTCCTCGGCGACCTCGAAATCGCCCTGGTCGCAGGCGTGGTGGAAGGCGATCAGGATCTTGTCGGACAGCCGGCGGGTGTGCCGCGGCGGCGCGCCGGCGACACGGCCGCCCTCGCGGCCGGACAGGTCCTGTTCCTCGTCGGACATCAGCTCCGCGACTCCCCTCGACCCGGGCCGTGACCGGCCGGTGCCGCCTCGGGCGGCATGATAGCGACGGACCCCGTCTCCCGGAACCCTCCGCCTTCGGAGGCAGCGCCCGATACCCCGCCGGCCCGCAACTGGCCCCGAACCGCCTGGGCGATCGCCTCCGGCGCGACCTGCGGCCGGAACAGATTGCGAACGCGACCATCCGGGCCGACCAGATAGATGAACGACGAATGGTCCATCAGGTATTCCGTCATCTCCGGCCGGTTCACCTTCGCATAGAAGACCCGGTAGGCTCGCGCCGCCGCCGATACCTGCGCCGGCGTGCCGGTCAGCCCGACCATCCGCGGATGGAAGCGGGCGACGTAGTCCGCCATCGCCTCCACCGTATCCCGCTCCGGGTCCACCGTGATGAACACGGGTGTCACCCGTTCCCCCGCCTCGCCCAGCTCGTCCACCGCGGCGGCGATGGTGCCGAGCTCGGTCGGGCACACATCCGGACAATAGGTGAAGCCGAAATAGACCAGCAGGAAGCGCCCGGCGAAATCACGTTCCGTCACGGCCCGCCCGGTGTGGTCGGTCAGGCTGAAGGCGCCGCCGAGCGCCATCCCCTGCGGCAGCTGCACGCCGCCGGCCGAGGGTGCCGGCGGCTCCTGCCCGAGCAGCCGGGCGGCCTGGCGGGCGAAGGCCTCGGCGAGGCTCTCACCCTCCCCCCGGCCGAGCCAGGCCGCGCCCCAGGCGAGCCCCAGCAGCAGGATGACCCCAAGCGCGATCAGGCGGACGGCATGCAGCATGACGCGGCGGACATAGGCGCCCCGGGCCCCCCCGTCCATCTCGACGCCGCGCCGGCGGCATAGCTAGATGGGCGCGATGGATACCAGCCCCGGCGCGGCCCCCGCCGTGCCGCGCATCGCCTCGATCGAGGGTCTCCGCGGCCTGCTCGCCCTCTGGGTGCTGTTCAGCCACGTCACCTCGGCCGCCGGCTATGGCGAGGACTGGGAGGGGCTGCCCCGGATCCTCTATGTCGGCACGCATGCGGTGAACGCCTTCATCATCGTCTCCGGCTTCGTGATCTTCTACCTGCTCGACACCGCGCGCGAGAGCTATCCGCGCTTCCTCTGGCGCCGCGCGATGCGGCTCTATCCGGTCTACCTGGTCTGCCTGCTGGCGTCGGCCGCGCTGCTGCCGCTCACCATCCGCGCGCATGCCGGCGCGCCCTTCCCGCATCCGCACAACACCTATCTGGTCGCCATCGCCGAGGCGAGCCTGGAGCGCCTGCCGGAGCACCTGCTGGCGCATGTCGCCATGGTGCACGCCGCCATCCCTGCCTGGCGCCTGCCGCACACCAACTACGCCATCCTCACCCAGGGCTGGTCGCTCTCGCTGGAATGGCAGTTCTACGTGCTGGCGCCCGCCATCCTCTGGCTGCTGCGGCGGCATCGCTGGACGGCTCTCGGGATGATCGCGCTGGCGGCCGCGGCGAGCCTCTCGCCCTATGGCGGCCAGGGCTTCCTGCCGCGCCATGTCGGCGGCTTCGCGCTCGGCATCGCCTGCTACTTCGTCTGGCGCCGCGGCCTGGTGGAGGGCCTGCCGCTGCTGCTGCCGGCGGGCGTGGCGCTGGCCTTCCTGCTCACGGGCGACCCGGCGGCGGTGATCTGGAGCGCGGTGTTCCTCGCGACCATCGCGCCCGCGAGCAGCGGCGCGGCGCCGCTCAATGCCGCGCTGCAATCGGCGCCGCTGATGACGCTCGGGCGCTGGTCCTACTCGGTCTATCTGAGCCACACGATGGTGCTGGTCATCGCGATGCTCGCGCTCGGCCTCGTCGGCGCGCCGGCGCTCGGGCAGGTCGCCTATTTCGTGCTGCTGCTCGCCCTCACGGTCGCCGGCACGCTGGCCCTGTCGGCCTTCCTCTACCGCCGGATCGAGCTGCCCTGCATCCGCTTCGGCCGCCGCGCGCGCGCGCCGGGCTGAACGCCGGGCTCTCAGCCCGGCCGCAGCGCGCGGAGCCGCGCGAGCACGGCGCGCGCCCGCGCGAGCGCGGGCAGTTCCGCGACCGTCACCGGCAGCCGCCGCCGCCAGTTCGGCCGCTCGCGATCCGTCCCCGGCAGGTTCACGCCGACAATCTCTCCGGCCAGATCCTCGGCCTGCGCCAGCATCAGCGCCGCCGGCGTGCGCGCCACCAGCGCATGGATCGCGGCGGCCAGCGCATCCTCCATCGGGGATGCGGGGCCGGCGCCGTCCGGCAGCAGCCCCTCCCGCGCGAGCGCCGCGCAGAGCGCCGCGCGGTCGGCCGCGCGTTCGGCCCGCGCCGCCTCCGGCGCGGCCAGCAGGCCGAGTGCCTCGCGTTCCTCGAGGTCGGCGCCGGTCCAGAAGCCGGCGAGCGTCGGCAGGTCATGCGTGCTGACGCAGGCGGTCGCGCGCGCCGGCCAGGCGGCGGGGGGTACGAAGCCCGCCCCCTCCCGCTCGAACCAGAGCACTCGGTAGGAGAGGATCGCGGCCTCGGCGAGCTTCCCGCGCAGGTCGGGTGCGACGGTGCCGAGATCCTCGCCCACGACCAGGCAGCGCGCGCGCCGCGATTCCAGAACGACCTGGCCGAGCAGCTCCTCGACCGGGTAGTGGAGGTAGGTGCCTTCGGTGGCCGCCGCGCCCTCCGGCACCAGGAACAGCCGCCTGAGCCCGAGCACGTGATCAATGCGCAGCGCCGCGGCGTGGCGCATGTTGGCCCGGAGCAGCGCGGCGAAGCCGGCATGGCCCGAAGCGCGCATCGCCCGCGGATCGGGTGCCGGCAGCGCCCAGACCTGGCCCGTGGCGGCGAAGGGATCGGGCGGTGCGCCGATCGAGAAGCCGGGGAGGACCCGCTGGTCCCCCGACCAGGGCTCGGCGCCATCCGGCGCGGCGCCGACCGCGAGATCGCGATAGAGCCCGGCACCCGCCCGCGCGGCCTCGGCGAGTTGCAGGTCGCAGAGCAGCTGCTGGAAGGCGGCGAAGCCGACTTCCTCCGCATGGCGCGCGGCGAACGCCGCCACCGCATGGTCGCCGCCGTGGCGCAGCCCGGCCGGCCAGCGCCGCGCATCGCTGTGGCCCTCCTGCTCGGCGATGGCGGTGAAGGTGGCGAAATGCGCGAGTGCGGCGCCTTCCGCCTCGCGATGGGCGGCGAGCGCGGCGCGGGCCGACTCGGGCAGCGCGGCGTAGCCGGCCGCGAGCACGGCGCGCTTGGCCTGCCAAACCTCCGCATGCCGGACCGAATCGCCCTGGCGGAGCGCGGCGAAGGCGGCCGCGTGGCGATTGAGCGCAGCGCGCACCGCCGGCAACTCGCCCACCAACGGCAGCGTCGCGACATCGAGCAGGATCGGGTCGAGGAAGCGCCGGTCCGAGGGATGGTAGGGGCTGGCGCGCGCGCGATCCGTGCCGAGCAGCGCATGCGGCGGGCTGAGCCCGACCAGCGTAGCGCCTTCCGCCTGCGCCAGCGCGGCCAGTTCGGCGACGGCGCGGAAATCGCCGATCCCCTGGTCGGCCGCGCGCCGCAGCGCGTAGATCTGCGCCGCGATCCCGAAGCGGCGTTCGCCGGCGCGAAGCCAGTCCGGCAGGAAGGCCGCGCGCGGCACCGCGGTGAGATGGCAGGGCTCGCCCGGCGCGGCGAGGTCGCGCAGCACATGCCGCCCCGGCGGGAGTGCGGGCAGCGCGCAATGGCGGATCGCCACCGCGCGGCCATCGGCGCCTTGCATGAACGCCTGCGTGCCGGCCTCGGGCGGGATGTCGAGATGGCGGACCGCGCCATCCTCCAGCTCGATCCGCAGCCGCACCGGCCGATGGCTCGGCGGCAAGGGCAGGCTCGGCGCTGCCGCCGGCGTCGCATGCGATTCGGGCAGCGCGCGCGGGTGCGCGAGACGGGCGAGGGACTCCGCGATCGCCGCAGCGTCCCCTGCCGGCAGCCGCAGCGCGCCGAGCAGCGCGCGCAGCGTGTCGGGCGCCACCTCATGCGCGGTGCCCGAGATCTCGTGCCAGCGCGTCGCGATGCCGGCGGCGGCAGCGAGCTGCCGGAGCGCCGGCTCGTCCCCGGCGCGCGGGATGCGCCGCGCCTCCACCAGCAGCAGCACGGCGCGCGCCGGAAGCTCGGCGGGCAGCGCGGTGCGCGCCGGGTCGCCGCTGTCGGCGACCAGGTCCCAGCGCCGGCGCGGGCCCGGCGGCGGCAGCGCGAGCGGCAGCGGATGCGTCCCGGCGTTCAGCGCGATGAGGCAGCGCTCGCCATCCTGATCGAGCAGCAGCAGCAGCGCGCGGCGTTCCGGGTCGTGCCAGTCGGCCTCCGTCATCGCAGCGCCGTCCGGGTGCAGCCAGGCGGCGTCGCCCTGGCCGGTCAGAGGTGCCGAGGCATGCAGCGCGGGATGCGCGCGGCGGGCGGCGATGAGGCGCGCGGTGAAGTCCACGAGGTCCTCGTCCATCGCCGCCCAGTCGAGCCAGCCGGTCGGGTTGTCCTGCGCATAGGCGTTGTTGTTGCCGCCCTGGCTGCGGCCGCCCTCGTCGCCCATGCCGAGCATCGGCGTGCCGCGCGCGAGCAGCAGCGTCGCCAGCAGCGCGCGGATGTCGGCGCGGCGTCGCGCGCGGATCGCGGGATCGTCGCTCGGGCCCTCGGCGCCGTTGTTCCAGGAGAGATTGGCCTCGGTGCCGTCCCGGTTCGCCTCGCCATTCGCGTCGTTGCGCTTGGCGGTGAAGCTGACGAGATCGGCGAGCGTGAAGCCATCATGCGCGGCGACGAAGTTCACGCTGTCCGAGAGCGGCCGGTCGCGGAACAGGTCGGCCGAGCCGGCCAGCCGGGTGGCGAGCGCGCCGACCATGCCGCCATCGCCGCGCCAGAAGCGGCGCACATCGTCGCGGAAGCGGTCGTTCCACTCGCCCCAGCCGGCGGGGAACTGCCCGAGGCGGTAGCCGCCGGGGCCCACATCCCAGGGCTCCGCGATGATAAGCTTTTCGCGCAGCAGCGGGTCCTGGCGCATCGCCTGGATAAGCGGCGCATCGGCGTCGAAGCCCGTATCGCGCCGCCCGAGCGTGGCGGCGAGATCGAGCCGGAGCCCATCGAAGCCCGCGCCCGCCCAGTGGCGCAGCGCATCCATCGCGAGCCTGAGCGCCCAGGGCCGATCCAGCGCCAGGCTGTTGCCGCAGCCCGCATCGTCGGCGTAGCGGCCATCGCGGTGGCGCAGGAAATGCGCGTTGCCGAGCCCCTTGAGCGAGAGCGTCGGGCCGAGCGCATCGCCCTCCCCCGTGTGGTTCAGCACCACGTCGAGGATCACCGCGAGCCCGGCCTGTTGCAGCGCCTGCACCGTCGCCCGCACCTCCGCCATGCCGCCGGGGACGAGGCGCGGATCGGGGGCGAGGAAGGCCGCCGGGTTGTAGCCCCAGTGGTTGGTGAGGCCGAGCGGCGGCAGGTGGCGTTCGTCCACCCAGGCGGCGATCGGCATCATCTCCACCGCCGTCACGCCGAGCCGCCGGAGATGCGCGATCGCCGCGGGATGGGCGAGGGCGGCGAAGGTGCCACGGATCGCCGGCGGGATGTCGGGATGCGTCGCGGTGAACCCCTTGGCGTGGAGCTCGTAGATCACATGCGGGCCCGGCGGCGCGGCGCGTGGCGGCGGCGGGGCAGGGGCGGCCCCCAGGATCGCCTTCGGCATGAAGGGCGCGCTGTCGCGCGGATCGGGCGCGTCGCCGGTGTCGAACAGCGCGGGATGCAGCGCGAAGGGGCGATCGAGCGCCTGCGCCCAGGGGTCCAGGAGCAGCTTCGCCGGGTTGAAGCGATGGCCCTCCCGCGGGTTCCACGGCCCCTCGACGCGCAGCCCGTAGCGCGCGCCGGCGGCGAGCCCGGGGATCGTGCCGTGATGCACATCCCCGGTGCGGCCGGGCAGGCGGAAGCGCGCGATCTCCGGCCCCTCGGCGGCGAAGACGCAGACGAGGACGGCCCCGGCGCCGGGCGCCGGATACGCGAAATGGGCGCCGTCGGCGGTGAGCGTCGCGCCGAGCGGCTCAGCCCGCATCCTGGGTCATCTCGCGATACAGCGCCGCATAGCGCGCCGCCGAGCGCGACCAGGAGACATCGGTCGCCAGCGCATTCGCCTGCAGCTTCCGCCACAGCGCGGGGTCGCGCCAGGCGCGCATCACGCGCGGGATCGTGGCCTGCAGCATCTCCGCGTTCACCGGCGCGAAGTGGAAGCCGGTGCCGAGCCCCTCGGCCAACGCCATCTCGTTCGCGTCCACCACGCTGTCCACGAGCCCGCCGACATGTGCGACCAGCGGCAGCGCGCCGTAGCGGAGTGCGGCGAGCTGCGCGAGGCCGCAGGGCTCGAAGCGGCTCGGCACCAGGATCACGTCGCTGCCGGCATAGACCAGCCGCGCCAGCGCCTCGTCGAAGCCGATATGCGCGGCGACCCGGCCGGGATGCGCCGCCGCCGCGCCGCGGCAGCCTTCCTCGAGCCCCCATTCGCCGGTGCCGAGCAGGGCGAGCTGCGCGCCTTCCGCCAGCAGCGCATGCTGCGCGGCGAGGATCAGGTCCACGCCCTTCTGCCAGGTCATCCGCCCGACGAAGCCGAACAGCGGCACGGCCGGGTCCTCGGCAAGGCCGAGCCGGCGCTGCAGCGCCGCCTTGTTCGCCGCGCGCGGCGCCGGATCGGCGGCGGCGAAATGCGCGGCCAGCCGCGGATCGCGCGACGGGTCGAAATCCGCCGTGTCGAGGCCGTTGAGGATGCCGCTGACATGCCCGCCGCGCCCGCGCAGCAGACCATCGAGCCCCATCCCGAGATCGGGTGTCGCGATCTCCGCCGCATAGGTGGGGGAGACGGTGTTGATGCGGTCCGCGTACCACAGCCCGGCCTTCAGGAAGCCGAGCGTGCCGTAGTATTCGAGCCCCTCCACCGAGAGCGCCTCCGCCGGCAGGCCGAGCCGGAAGAACAGCGACAGCGGGAACTTCCCCTGGAAGGCGAGGTTGTGGACGGTGAACAGCACCGGCCGCCGCGGCTCGGCGAAGCGCAGATAGGCCGGCACGAGCCCCGCCTGCCAGTCATGCGCATGCACCGCGTCGAAGGCCGCGCCGCGCACCTGCCCCGTCGCCAGCATCGCCGCCACCGCGCCGAGGGCCGCGTAGCGGATGCCGTTGTCCGCCCACTCGCCGCCGTTCGGCGCGAGATAGGGGTTGCCCGGCCGGTCGTAGAGATGCGGCGCCTCGATCGCGATCACGTCGAGCCCGGCGGCCTGGCCGCGCCGCAGCTTGGCCGGCCCGCCGAACAGGTCATCGAGCTTCCGCAGCGTGCGCGCGCCCTCGAGTGCCGCGAGCACCGCCGGATAGCCGGGCAGCAGCGTCGCCGCGCGCACGCCATGCGACGCGAGCGCCCCGGGCAGGGCGCCGACCACGTCGGCGAGCCCGCCGGTCTTGACCAGCGGCGCGCATTCCGACGCGACCGCGAGGAGCTTCATGAAAGCGCGTCGATCATCGGCTGGGTGATGAGGCAGATGCCCTTCTCGCTGCGGCGGAAGCGCTTGGCGTCCAGCACCGGATCCTCGCCGACGACGAGGCCCTCGGGGATCCGCACGCCGCGATCCACCACCACCCGCGTCAGCCGCGCGCCGCGCGCGACATCCACATAGGGCAGCAGCACCGCGCCATTCGCGACCGCCCGGCTGTGCATGTGCACGCCGGTGAACAGCAGCGAACGCCTGGCGCTCGCGCCCGAGAGGATGCAGCCGCCCGAGACGAGGGAGGCGATCGCCTCGCCGCGCCGCGCCGGCTCGTCATGCACGAACTTCGCCGGCGGCGTGATCTCGGCATAGGTCCAGATCGGCCAGTCGCGGTCGTAGAGGTCGAGATCGGGGATGACCTCCGTCAGGTCGATGTTCGCCTCCCAGTAGGCGTCCACCGTGCCGACATCCCGCCAGTAGGGCGCGCGCTCGGCCCCGGAGCGGACGCAGGAGTCCTCGAAGCGGTGCGCCTGGGCGGTGCCCTGGGCGACCATGTGCGGGATGATGTCGCGCCCGAAATCGCGCTGGCTGCCCGGCGTCGCGGCGTCGCGGCGGAGCTGGTCGAACAGCACCCGCGTCTCGAACACGTAGATGCCCATGGAGGCGAGCGCGTGGTCCGGATCGCCCGGGATCGAGGGCGGATCGGCCGGCTTCTCGACGAAGGCGACGATGCGGTCGGTCTCGTCCACATGCATCACGCCGAAGCCGCGCGCCTCCATCCGCGGCACGGTGACGCAGCCCACCGTGACACCCGCGCCGCTCGCCACGTGCTGCTGGAGCATGCGGGCGTAGTCCATCTTGTAGATGTGGTCGCCGGCCAGCACGACGATGTATTTCGGATCGGCATCCGCGATGATGTCGATGTTCTGGAAGATCGCATCCGCCGTGCCCTCGTACCAGGTCGCCTCGCTCGTGCGCTGGCTGGCGGGCAGGATGTCGAAGCTCTCGTTGCGTTCCGGGCGCAGGAAGTTCCAACCACGCTGGAGGTGGCGGATCAGGCTGTGCGCCTTGTACTGCGTCGCCACCGCGATGCGGCGGATGCCGCTGTTCATCGCGTTCGACAGCGCGAAGTCGATGATGCGCGACTTGCCGCCGAAGAAGACCGCCGGTTTCGCCCGCCGGTCCGTCAGCTCCATCAGGCGCGACCCGCGCCCCCCTGCGAGTACGAAGGCCATCGCCCCGCGCGCGAGCTGGACGGAGGATGTGTCGCTGCTGCCGCTCATTCCTGGCCTCCCGGTTCTTGCGTCTCGTGCACCAGCCAGATGGTGCCGAGCGGCGGCAGCGTCACCTCCGCCGAGCACGGAAAGCCGAGCTCCGCGACCTCGGTGGCGATGACGCCGCCCAGATTGCCCGCGCCCGAGCCGCCATAGGCCGTGGCGTCGGTGTTGATGATCTCGGCCCAGCGCCCCGCCCGCGGCAGCCCGATCCGCATCCGCCGCGGCATCGGGGTGAAGTTGCAGAGCACCGCGACGGGCGGATCGCCCGCGCCGCCGAAGCGCAGCCAGGTGAAGGTGGAATGCTCGGCGTCGTCGGGCTCGATCCAGCGGAAGCCGGCCCATTCGGCATCCTTCGCATGCAGCGCCGGATGCGCCCGATAGGCCAGGTTCAGGTCGCGGACGAGCGTCTGCACGCCCTGATGCGGCGCCCATTGCAGCAGGTGCCAGTCGAGCTCCCGCGCCTCGGACCATTCGCGCCATTGCGCGATCTCGCCGCCCATGAAGAGCAGCTTCTTCCCCGGATGCCCCCACATGAAGGCGTAGTAGGCGCGCAGCGTCGCGAAGCGTTCCCAGTCGTCCACGCTGCGGCCCTTCGGCAGCCGACCGAGCAGGCTGCCCTTGCCGTGCACCACCTCGTCATGGCTCAGCGGCAGCACGAAGTTCTCACTGAACGCATAGGTGAGGCCGAAGGTGACGAGGTTGTGGTGCCAGCGGCGATGGACGGGATCGAGCGCCACGTAGCGCAGCGTGTCGTTCATCCAGCCCATGTTCCACTTGAAGCCGAAGCCGAGCCCGCCCTTGGCCGCTGGCTTCGTCACGCCCGGCCAGGAGGTCGCTTCCTCCGCCGCGGTGATCGCGCCCGGATGCTCCTCGGCGATCAACGCGTTGACCTGGCGGAGGAAGGCGATCGCCTCGCGGTTGTCGGTGCTGCCGTCCTCGTTCGGGAACCAGTCGCCCGGGAAGCGGCCATGGTCGTGCCAGACCATGGCCGAGACCGCATCCACGCGCAGCCCGTCGGCATGGAAGCGCTCGATCCAGTGCAGCGCGGAGGCGGTGAGGAAGGCCGCGACCTCCCGCCTGCCGTAGTCGAAGACGGCCGTGCCCCATTCGCGGTGCTGGCCGCGGCGCGGATCGGGGTGCTCGTAGAGCGCCTCGCCGTCGAAGCGGATCAGCCCGTGCGGATCGCGCGGGAAATGCGCCGGCACCCAGTCGAGGATCACGCCGAGGCCTGCCGCATGCGCCGCGTCCACGAAGCGCATCAATCCGCGCGCATCGCCCATCCGCGCGGTCGGCGCGAACATCCCGATCGGCTGGTAGCCCCAGCTCTCATCGAGCGGATGCTCCATCACCGGCAGCAGTTCCAGATGCGTGAAGCCCATCCAGGCGGCATAGGGGATCAGGCTCTCGGCCAGCTCGTCCCAGTCGTAGAAGCGGCCATCCGGGTGCCGCCGCCACGACGGCGCGTGGACCTCGTAGATCGCGACCGGCGCGGCGGCCGATTGCCGCGCGGCGCGCGCGGCGAGGAAATCCGCGTCGCGCCAGGCGAAGCCCGATTCCTCGGCGACGAGGGAGGCGGTGGAGGGGCGGAGTTCCGCGGCGAGCCCGAAGGGATCGGCCTTCCAGGGCTGCTCCGCGCCGTCGCGGCCGAGGATCGCGAATTTGTAGGGCTGGCCCGCGCCGATGCCGGGGATGAAGATCTCCCACAGGCCGGAATCGTGGCGCTTTCGCATCGGGTGGCGGCGCGTGTCCCAGTCGTTGAAGCCGGCGACGAGCGCGACGCGCGCGGCATGCGGTGCCCAGACCGCGAAGCGCACGCCCGCCGCGCCCTCATGCGTCACGGCATGGGCGCCGAGGCGTTCGTGCAGGCGCCGGTGCGTCCCTTCCACGAGCAGGTGGTCGTCGAGCGGGCCGAGCGCCGGGCCGAAGCGGTAGGGATCCTCGATCCGCCAGGCGCCGCCGGCGTTGCGGGCCTCGAGCGCATAGGCGAAGGGCAGGCGCGCGCCTTCGATCAGGCCCTCGAAGAAGCCGGCCTCGTCGCGCCGTGCGAGCGCTTGCCGCGCCTCGCCCCGCACGGCATCGAGCGTCTCGGCGTGCGGGACGAAGGCGCGCAGCACGACGCCGCCTGCCACCGCATGCGGCCCGAGCAGCGCGAAGGGGTCGGCATGGCGCGCGGCGAGGAAGCGCGCGACCTCCCCGGCATCGGCGCGCCAAGCCGCGCTCACCGCTTCACCGGCACGGTCCAGATCTCGCGCGCGTATTCGGCGATGGTGCGGTCGGAGGAGAAGAAGCCGACCTGCGCGGTGTTCAGCACCGCCGAGCGCCACCATCCCGCCGCATCGCCCCAGCGCGAGGCGACCTGGCGCTGCGCGTCCCAGTAGGCGTCGAAATCGGCCGCCACCATGAACCAGTCCGAGCCCCGCAGGTCGGCGACCAGCGGCTTGTAGCGGTCCGGGTCGTCGGGGCTGAACACGCCGCCGGCGATCTGTTCCAGCGCTTCCTCCAGCCGGCGCGACCGCGCGATCGCCTCCTCCCCGCGCCAGCCCTTGCGGCGGTTCGCCTCCACCTGTTCCGTCGTCAGGCCGAAGATGAAGATGTTGGGATCGCCGACCTTCTCGCGGATCTCGACATTCGCGCCGTCCAGCGTGCCGATCGTCAGCGCGCCGTTCAGCGCGAACTTCATGTTCCCTGTCCCGCTCGCCTCCATGCCCGCGGTGCTGATCTGCTCCGAGAGGTCGGCGGCCGGCACGATCACCTCGGCGAGCGAGACGTTGTAGTTCGGCAGGAAGACGAGCTTGAGCAGGTTGCGCACCGTGGGGTCGCTGTTCACCACCCGCGCCACGTCATGCGCCAGCTTGATGATGAGCTTGGCGCGATGGTAGCTCGCCGCTGCCTTGCCGGCGAGGATCTTCACCCGCGGCACCCATTCCTTCATCGGCTGGCTGCGGATCTCGTCGTAGAGCGCGACCGACTCGATCACGTTCAGCAGCTGGCGCTTGTATTCGTGGATGCGCTTGATCTGCACGTCGAAGATCGCGCCGGGATCGAGGCGGAGTTGCAGCCTGTCCTTCACCAGGGCGGCGAGGCGTTCCTTGTTCTCCCGCTTGACGGCGGCGAAGCGGTCGCGGAAGCCCGCGTCCTCCGCGCAGGGGATGATCCGCTCGAGCGCGTTCTCGTCGTCCAGCACCGCGGGCCCTGCGGCTTCCGCCAGCAGCGCGGCGAGGCGGGGGTTGGCCTGGTGCAGCCAGCGGCGGAAGGTGATGCCGTTGGTCTTGTTGACGATCCGCCCCGGCGCGATGCGGTCGAAATCGGCGAAGACGGTCTTGCGCAGCAGGTCGGTGTGCAGCGCCGAGACGCCGTTCACCTTGTGCGAGCCGACGAAGGCGAGATGCCCCATCCGCACCCGCCGCCCATGGCCTTCCTCGATCAGCGAGAGGGAGGACATCAGCGCGCCCTCGCCCGGGAAGCGGTGGCGGAGGTCGTCCAGGTGGAAGGCGTTGATCAGGTAGATGATCTGCATGTGCCGCGGCAGCAGGCGTTCCATCAGCGGCACCGGCCAGCTTTCCAGCGCCTCCGGCAGCAGGGTGTGGTTGGTGTAGGAGATGGTCTCCCGCGTCGCGTGCCAGGCTTCCTCCCAGGAGAGGTCGTGCAGGTCCATCAGGATCCGCATGAGCTCCGCCACCGCGATCGCCGGATGCGTGTCGTTGAGCTGCACCGCCGCGCGGTCGGGCAGGCTGCGCAGGTCGCCATAGACGCGCAGGTGCCGCCGCACGAGGTCCTGCAGCGCGGCGGAGGTGAAGAAGTATTCCTGGCGCAGCCGCAGCTCCTGCCCCGCCGGCGTCTCGTCGGACGGGTAGAGCAGCTTCGAGATGCTCTCCGCCTTCACCCGGTCGGCCAGCGCGCCGACATGGTCGCCGCGGTTGAAATCCTCGAGCCGGAGCGGATCGGCGGCGCGCGCCGACCAGAGGCGGAGCGTGTTCACATGCCGCCCGCGCCAGCCGACGATCGGCGTGTCGTAGGCGACGGCCTGCACCGTCTCGGCCGGCTTCCAGACATGGCGCTGCCGCGCCTCGCCCATCGCCACCGCCTCCACCGTGCCGCCGAAGCCGATCTCGTGCGCGATCTCGGGGCGGGCGAATTCCCAGGGGTTGCCGAAGGTCAGCCAGTCCTCCGGATACTCGCGCTGCCAGCCGTCGCGCACGATCTGGCGGAACAGGCCGTGGTCGTAGCGGATGCCGTAGCCGAAGGCCGGGATGCCGAGCGTCGCCATGCTCTCCATGAAGCAGGCGGCGAGCCGCCCGAGGCCGCCATTGCCGAGCGCGGCATCGGGCTCCGCCTCGCGCAGCCGCTCGAAATCCACGCCGAGCGGCGCGAGCGCCTGCTTCAGCGTCTCCATCAGGCCGAGATTGGAGGTGTTGTCCCGCAGCAGCCGGCCGATCAGGAACTCCAGGCTCAGGTAGTACACCTGCTTCGCGCCCTGCTGGTAGGTGGCGCGCGTCAGGTCGATCCAGCGCTCGACGATGTGGTCGCGCACCGCGAGCGCGGTGGCGATGAACCAGTCGCGGTCGCGCGCGCCGAGCCGGCTCTTGCCGAGATCGAAGGTGAGCTTGCGGATGATCGCCTCGCGCAGCGCGTCGGGGTCGAGCGACGGGGCGTGCGGCGCGGCCTGCGGCGGGCTGTCCATGCGGGGCGGATGTCCTTCGGGTCCAGCAGGCTATCTGCCTGACCCGGCCGCCGCATGGAAGCTTTGCGCGATGGCGGCGAGGCCGAGGAAGGCCGGCGCCGGGTGTGTCACCACCGCCAGCGGGATGCCGCGCAGGAAATCGCGCATCGGCGGCTTGGCCTCGAAGCGCGCGCGGAAGGCGGCCGCGTCCAGCCGGTCGAGCAGGCGCGGCAGGATGCCGCCCGCCAGGAACACGCCGCCGCGGGCGCCCCAGGCCAGCGCCAGGTCGCCGGCGAAGCCTGCGAGCAGGTCGAGGAACAGCCGCACCGCCTCCCGCGCCACGGGGCAACCCTCGGCCGCCACCACCGCAGCCGCGTCGCGCGCCGGCACCTGCGCGCCCCGCATCCCGGCCACGATCGCGTGAAGATGCGCGAGCCCGCGCCCCGAGAGCGCCTCCTCCGCGCCGGCGCGGCCCGCGATCGCGCGGAGCGCGGCGACCACCTGGTCCTCCTCCGGCGTCTCCGGCGCGAGCCCCGCATGCCCGCCTTCGGTCGGGATCGCGAGCCCGGGCCCCGGCAGGAACCCCGCCACGCCGAGCCCCGTGCCGGGGCCGAGCACGATCATCGGCGCGCCCGCCACCGGCGCGCCGGTTCCGATCGGGTGCAGGTCGGCCGGCGCCAGATGTGGCAGCGCCTGCGCCTGGGCGATGAAATCATTGACCAGCCGCACCCGCGCGAAGCCGAAGCGCGCCGCGAGCGCAGCCGAGCCGATCGTCCAGGGTGCGTTCGTCATCCGCACCGGATCGGCGGTGACCGGCCCGGCGAGCGCGAGCACCGCCGTCTCCGCCGTGCCGAGCTGCCCGAGCGCCTCGGCGACGGCCGCCTCGACGGTCGTGAAATCCGCCACCGGCAGGATCAGCGGTGGCCCGAGCGCGCCGCCCTCCAGCAGCGCGAAGCGCGCATTCGTCCCGCCGATATCCGCGAGTAGCGCGCGCATCGGCCGCGTCAGCGCGGCCGCTGCGCCATCACCCAGGCCGCGAGATCCTGCGCCTGGCGCACCGTCAGCCCGTGGTCGGGCATGCCGGCATGCGGCGCGCGCAGGAAGGTGGCGATGCTCGCCTCCGTCGCGCCGGGCCGCGCGGCGATCGCGGGGAAGCTCGCCACCGCATCGGTCGCGGGTCCCGGCCCGGCGGCCGAGATGCGGTGGCAGTTCGCGCACCAGGTCGCGGCGAGCCGGCCGCCCTCGGCCGGGTCCGCCGCCTCGGCGGCAAAGGGCGCCAGGGCCAGCAGCAGGACGGCGAAGCGCATCGCGTCTCTCCTCAATAGGTCGCCCGGCCGCCCGAGATGTCGAACACCGCGCCGGTCGAGAAGCTGCAATCGGGGCTGGCGAGCCAGCAGATCAGGGCCGCGATCTCCTCCACCTCCACGAAGCGGGCCATCGGGATCTTGGAGAGCATGAAGGCGATGTGCTGTTCCGTCATCTGCGCGAAGATGTCGGTCTTGGCGGCTGCCGGCGTCACGCAGTTCACCAGCACGCCCTTCTGCGCAAGTTCCTTCGCGAGGCTCTTGGTGTAGCCGATCAGGCCCGCCTTGGAGGCGCTGTAATGCGCCGCGTTCGGGTTGCCTTCCTTGCCCGCCACCGAGGCGACGTTGACGATCCGCCCCCAGCCATTCGCGAGCAGGTGCGGCACCACCGCGGAGGCGACGATGAAGGGCGCGTTGAGGTTCACCTCCACCACGCGCCGCCATTGCGCGACGGGGATCTCCCAGGACGGCATGTTGCCGCCGGTGATGCCGGCATTGTTCACCAGGATGTCGATCTTGCCATGCGCGGCGAGCGTCCTGGTCGTCGCCTCCGCCACCGCGACCTCGTCCGAGAGGTCGAGCACCTGCGCGCTCACCGTGCCGTCGGCAGCGAGCGCCGCGCGGCTTTCCTCGGCCTTGGCCGGGTCCATGTCCCAGATCGAGACGGCGGCGCCGGAGGCGACCATGCGCCGCGCGACCGCGAGCCCGATGCCGCGCGCACCGCCGGTGACGATGGCGACGCGGCCGGCGAGGTCCAGCTTGTTCATCGCGATCCTCCTCTCAGCCGCGGCCCACGAAGGGCATCTTCGTCGCCATGATCGTCATCGTCAGCACATTCGTCTCGAGCGGCCAGTCCGCCATCTGCGCCACCGCCCTGCCGACATGCGCCACATCCATCAGCGGCTCCGCCTTGATGGACCAGTCGGCCTGCGGCACGCCCTTCGCCATCCGCTCGGCCATCGCGGTCATCGCATTGCCGATGTCGATCTGCCCGACCGCGATGTCGAAGCGCCGGCCGTCGAGGTTCATGGACTTCGTCAGCCCCGTCACCGCATGCTTGGTCGCGGTGTAGGGCGCGCTGCCCGGGCGCGGCGCATGGGCGCTGATCGAGCCGTTGTTGATGATGCGCCCGCCCTGCGGCGACTGCTCGGCCATCATGCGGAAGGCGGCATGGCCGCAGAGGAACATCCCGTCGAGGTTCACCGCCACCACGGAGCGCCACTGCGCCCAGGTCAGCTTCTCGAAGGGCGTGCCGGGGACATTGGTGCCGGCATTGTTGAAGAGCAGGTCGAGCCGGCCGAATTCGGCCTTGAGCTTCGCGAAGGCCGCCTCCACCGAGTCTGCGTCGCTCACATCGGCCGGCAGCGCGAGCGTCCGCGCCCCGCCGCAGAGCGCGGCCGTCTCGGCCAGCATCTCCGCCCGGCGGCCGAGCAGCGCCACCGCCCAGCCCGCTTCCGCCAGCGCCACCGCCGCCGCGCGCCCCACCCCGGAGCCCGCCCCCGTCACCAGCGCGTATCTGCCTGCCATGGACCTTCCTCGCCTTTCGCAATGGCGCCGAGGGTGCCGCCCGGACCCCCGCCTGTCCAGGCGCGCCCGAATTGCCATGCGCGCGCACTTGCGGCGGCCGGGCTTCCAATGGGATAGCGATGCGACCCTGCCCGGACCGCTTCGACCCGCATGAGCATCCACGCCGCCCTGACGCATCGCACCCGCTACAGCTATGACCGGCTGGTGGGCCTTTCGCCGCAGCTGATCCGGCTGCGCCCGGCGCCGCACAGCCGCACGCCGGTCCTGGCCTATTCGCTGAACGTGTCGCCGAAGCCGCATTTCCTGAACTGGGTGCAGGACCCGCAGGGCAATTTCTGCGCCCGCGTGGTCTTCCCCGAGCGGGTGCGCCATTTCGAGGTCACGGTGGACCTCGTCGCCGACATGGCGACGATCAACCCCTTCGACTTCTTCGTCGAGCCCGACGCCGAGGCCTTCCCCTTCGCCTACGATCCCGCGCTGGCCGAGGAGCTCGCGCCCTTCCGCCGCCTCGCCACGCCCGGCCCGCTGCTCGCCGCCTATCTCAAGGACATCCCCCGCGCGGCGCCGAACACGGTGAACTTCCTGGTGGACCTCAACCAGCGCCTGGCGGGGGAGATCGGCTACATCGTGCGGATGGAGCCCGGCGTCTGGACGCCGGAGGAGGTGCTGTCCAACCGCAAGGGCTCCTGCCGCGACAGCGGCTGGCTGCTGGTCAACATCCTCCGCCATCTCGGCTTCGCCGCGCGCTTCGTCTCGGGCTACCTCATCCAGCTCGTACCCGACGTGAAGCCGGTGGACGGCCCGGCCGGCCCGCCCGCCGACTTCACCGACCTGCACGCCTGGTGCGAGGTCTATGTGCCGGGTGCGGGCTGGATCGGGCTCGATCCCACCTCCGGCCTGCTGGCCGGCGAGGGCCATATCCCGCTCGCCGCGACGCCCGAGCCCGCCTCCGCCGCGCCGATCACCGGCGCGGTGGACGAATGCGAGACCGAGTTCGACTTCATGATGGAGATCCGCCGCGTCAGCGAGACGCCGCGGGTGACCAAGCCCTACACCGAGGCGCAGTGGGACAGCGTCCAGGCGATGGGGGCGCGCGTGGATCGCGCGCTGGAGGCGGGCGAGATCCGCCTCACCCTCGGCGGCGAGCCCACCTTCGTCGCGGCGTCGGACCGCGACGCGCCGGAATGGAACACCGAGGCGCTCGGCCCGACCAAGCGCGGCTTCGCGGGGAAGCTGCTCCGCCGGCTGCATCCGCTCTGGGCGCCGGGCGGCGTGCTCACCTACGCGCAGGGCAAGTGGTATCCGGGCGAGCAGCTCCCGCGCTGGGCGCTCTACTGCCATTGGCGCGCCGATGGCGAGCAGGTCTGGACCGATCCCGCGCTGCTCGCCTCGGACGAGGATCGCGGCGACGCCACGGCGCAGGACGCGGCCGAGTTCGCCACGCTGCTCGCCGGCAGGCTCGGCGTGGATCCGCGGCTCCGCATCCCGGGCCATGAGGACATCCACTACTACCTGTGGCGCGAGAAGATGCTGCCCGCCAATGTGCTGGCGGAGGATGCCAAGCTGCGCGACCCGATGGAGCGCGCCCGGCTCGCCCGCGTCTTCGGCCAGGGGCTGGCGAGCGAGGTGGGCTCCACGCTGCCGCTGCGCCGGGTCGGCGTCGGCGCCGACCGCGTCTGGGAAAGCGGCGCCTGGTCCTTCCGCGAGGGCGCGATGTTCCTGCTGCCCGGCGACAGCCCGATGGGCTACCGGCTGCCGCTCGACAGCCTGCCCTGGGCCAGCGAGGAGCGCATCGAGGCGGAGCCCGAGCGCGATCCCTTCGCGCGCCGCGAGCCGCTCCGCCCGCGGCGCGACTACCCGGAAGGCCGCGGGCGCATCGTGGAACAGCCGGTGCCGGAACCCGGCCGGGAAGAACCCGGCGTGGTCCGCACCGCGCTCTGCGTCGAGCCGCGCAACGGCATGCTGCATGTGTTCCTCCCGCCGCTGGCCGTCGCCGAGGACTGGCTGGACCTGGTCGCGGCCATCGAGGCCACGGCGCGGGAGACGGGGCGGAAGGTCTTTCTCGAAGGCTATCTCGCGCCTTCCGATCCGCGGCTGCTGCATTTCTCCGTCACCCCCGATCCCGGCGTGATCGAGGTGAACATCCATCCTGCGACCAAGTGGGACGAGCTCGCGGACCGCACCACCACGCTCTACGAGGAAGCCCGCCAGGTCGGGCTGGAGGCGCAGAAATTCGCGCTCGACGGCAAGCATGTCGGCACCGGCGGCGGCAACCACATGGTGATGGGCGCGGCCGAGCCGGCCGACAGCCCCTTCCTTCGCCGGCCCGACCTGCTGAAGTCGCTGGTCGGCTTCTGGCACAACCATCCCTCGCTCTCGTATCTGTTCAGCGGCCAGTTCATCGGCCCGACCAGCCAGCATCCGCGCGTGGACGAGGCGCGGACCGAGGCGGTCTATGAGCTGGAAACGGCCTTCGCCCAGGTGCCGCCGCCCGGATCGAACCCGCCGCCCTGGCTGGTGGACCGCATCTTCCGCAACATCCTCGTGGACGTGACCGGCAACACCCACCGCACCGAGTTCTGCATCGACAAGCTCTACGATCCCTCCGGCCCCGGCGGCCGGCGCGGCCTCGTCGAGGTGCGCGGCTTCGAGATGCCGCCGCATGCGCGGATGTCGCTGGTGCAGCAGCTCCTGCTCCGCGCGCTGATCGCCGGGTTCTGGACCAAGCCCTATGAGCGCCGGCTGATCCATTGGGGCACGCGGCTCGCCGACGACTTCATGCTGCCGCATCACGTGGAACGCGATTTCCGCGACGTGCTGGAGGAGCTGGCCGAGCACGGCTTCCGCTTCGACCCCGCCTGGTTCGCGCCGCATCTCGAGTTCCGCTTCCCCAAGGTCGGCGCGATCGCCGTGCGCGACATGGAGCTCGAGCTGCGCGCCGCGCTTGAGCCCTGGCATGTGCTGGGCGAGGAAAGCACCGCGGGGGGGACCGCGCGCTACGTGGATTCCTCCGTCGAGCGCCTGCAGGCGAAGGTGACAGGCTGGACGCCGGAGCGGTTCCGCCTGGCGGTGAACGGCGCCGAGGTGCCGCTCGCGCCGACCGGGACGGCGGGCGAATACGTCGCCGGCGTGCGCTTCAAGGCCTGGGACCCGGTCTCGGCGCTGCATCCGACCCTCCGCGCGCAGTCGCCGCTGGTCTTCGACATCTGGGATTCCTGGACCGGCCGGAGCATCGGCGGCGCCACGCATCACGTGGCGCATCCCGGCGGGCGCAACTACGTGACCTTCCCGGTGAATGCGAACGAGGCCGAGGCGCGGCGGCGCGCCCGCTTCTTCCCCTTCGGCCATACGCCGGGCGCGATGCCCGAGCCCCGCGCCGCGCCGTCCCGCCAGCATCCGCGCACGCTGGATCTGAGAAGGGCAATGTGATGCGCGGGTTCGGCGAGGCGGCGCAGCCCCCCCCACCCCAGCCTGCCCCCGCGTCGTGCCGGAGGCAGGCCTGCGGCGTGACGGCGGAGGGTGCCGACCTGCTTCCTCCCCCCTCGCGGGGGAGGGTTGGGGTGGGGGGGCTGCGCTATCCTTTCCCGGAAACCCATGACCCGATTCGCATGCGAAGCCTCCTGACCTGAACGACCATCCGGCGCCGGCGGCCGCCCCGCCCCAGCTCGACGAGATGGTGGACGGCCAGGGCCGCATCCGCCCGGCCTGGCGCGGCCTGCTCGGCGCCTTCTCCGCCCTCGGCTATGCCCAGCTCGCCGAGCGCGCGAAGCGCCTCGACCGCGCCTTCGAGGAGGAGAGCGTCGCGACCGTGCTGGCCGGCGAGGGCCGCGGCCGCGCGCGCCGGCCCTGGCGCTGCGATCCCGTCCCGCTCATCATCCCCGCGGCCGACTTCGCCACGCTCGAAGCCGGCCTCGCGCAGCGCGCGCGGCTGCTCGCCACGCTGCTCGAGGACCTCTATGGCCCGCAGCGCCTGCTCGCCGAAGGCGTCGTCCCGGCGCGGCTCGTCTTCGCCAATCCGCATTTCCTCCGCCCCTGCCGCGCCCCCGCGCCGGTGCCCTTTCCGCGCCTCGCCTTCTATGGCGCCGACCTGCTGCGCGGGCAGGACGGGCAGTGGCGGGTGCTGGCCGATCGCTGCGGCGGCGTGAACGGCATCGGCTTCGCGGCCGAGAACCGCGCGCTGCTCGGCCGCATCCTGCCCGAGGCCTTCCGGGCGATGCAGGTGCGCACGCTCCGCCCCTTCTTCGACACCTGGCTCGGCGCGCTCCAGGCGCTCGCGCCGGAGGGCGTGGACAATCCGCGCATCGCGCTGCTCACGGCGGGCTCCCGGCAGGAGACCTGGCTCGAACACCTGTTCCTCTCGCGCGAACTCGGGCTCGAACTCGTCGAGACGGGCGATCTCACGGTGCGCGGCGGCGCGGTCTTCCTCAAGACGCTGCGCGGCCTCGCGCGGGTCGATGTCATCCTGCGCCGCATCAAGGGCGAGGAATGCGACCCGCTGGAATTCGCCCATGGCAGCGGCGTGCCCGGCCTGATGGGCGCGCTGCGCGAAGGCGCGGTGCGGCTCGTCAACTCGCCCGGCTCGATGCTGGCGGAGGCGCCCGGCCTCGCGGCCTTCCTCCCCGGCGTCGCCCGCGCGCTGCTCGCCGAGGACCTCCTGCTGCCGCAGATGGACACGCTCTGGCTGGGTGACGCCGCCGCGCGGGAGGCGGTGCGCGCCGCGCCGGAGGGCTGGCGCCTGCGCTCCGCCTTCGACCCGACGGCACCCGTGCCGCTCGGCGCGCTCGAGGCCTTCGCCGGCCCTGCCGCCGGCGAGCCCTGGCGCTTCGCCGCGACGCGCCCGCTCGCGCCCTCCGCCACGCCCTGCCTCGCGGGGGAACGGCTCTCGCCCGCGCCGGTGGTGCTGCGCATGTTCCTCGCGCGCGATGCCGCCGGCATCTGGCGCGCCATGCCCGGCGGACTCGCGCATGTGCTGGATGCCGCGCCGGAGGAGGGCATCGCCGGCCCGCCCTCGCGCCGCGGCGCGGCCAAGGATGTCTGGGTGCTGGCCGAGGACAGCAACGACATCGTCGGCCCGCCCGCCCCGCGCGCCGCGAGCCTGCCGATCCGCCGCAGCTCCGGCGAATTGCCGAGCCGCGTCGCCGACGAGCTCTATTGGCTCGGCCGCTATCTCGAACGCCTGGAATCCGCGGCGCGGCTGCTGCGGGCGCTGCTGGCGCGGCTGCTGCGCGGTGCTGCCCTGCCGCGGGAACTCGCGGAGATGCGTGCGCTCGCGCGCTGCCTGCACGCCGCCGGCCTGCTCGATGCGCAATCCGCCGCAAGCTCGCCCGACGGCGCGCTGCTGCCGCGCGCGATCGGCGCGGCCGCCGCCCCGGGCGGCGCGATGCAGGCGCTGGTGGATGCGGTGGAGCGCCCGCAGGCCGCGGTGCGCGACCGTCTCACGCACGACATGTGGGCCGCACTCGCGCGGCTCGGCGGCGAGGGACGGGGGATGCTCGCGCGGGCCGCCGGCCGCCCCGATGCGCTGGCCGAGGCCGCGACCTGGATCATCCGCGCCTGCACCAACCTCTCCGGCCTCGCCGCCGAGAACATGGTGCGCGGCGGCGCCTGGATGTTCCTCGATCTCGGGCGGCGGATCGAGCGCGCGCAGGTCACCGCGCGCAGCATCGGCCACGCCCTCTCGGAGCCGCCGGCACGGATCGAGGCCGGGCTGCGCCTCGCGCTCGAGCTCTGCGATTCCACCCTGACCTACCGCGCGCGCTACCTGGGTGCGGTGCAGCCCGCGCCGGTGCTCGACCTGGTGCTGGCCGATCCCTCCAACCCGCGCGCGCTGGCCTTCCAGCTCGTCGCGGTGGCGGAGCGGCTGGCCGAGATCGGCGAGGCGGAGGATCGGCTCGCCGCCACCGCCGCCGTGCTCGCCGACCGGCCGCGCGCGCTGGTGGCCGAGGTGCTCGGCGCGCCCGACCGCGACGCCGCCGCCGCCGCGCTGCCCGAGGCGCTGTTCGCGCTGGAGGCGGAGCTGGGCGCGCTCTCCGACGCCGTGGCGCGGCGCTACGTGTCGCATGTCCGCGCGCGCGTGCTGGGCGAGGAGGAGGAGGGATGACGCGCTACCTCCTCCGCCACGCCACACGCTACCGCTACGCCGCGCCGGTGGACATCGCCGCGCACCTGCTGCACCTCACCCCGCGTCCGCTGCCCGGCCAGATCGTGCAGGCGGCGGTGGTGGCGGTGACGCCCGAGCCGACGCATCGCAGCGAAGGCGAGGACCATTTCGGCAACCCGGTCACCTGGCTCTCGATCGAGCAGCCGCATGCCGAGCTCGAGGTCGTGCTCGAGGCCGCGGTCGAGGTGGCGTTCGCCCCGCCCCCTGCCGCCACCGCGACGCCCGCCTGGGAAGCGGTGCGCGCCGCGCTCGACACGCCGCATGGCTGGGAGGCCGTCGAATACGCGCTGCCGAGCGCGCAGGCGCCGGCCGATGCCGCAGCGGGCGCCTATGCCGCGCCGAGCTTCCCGGCCGGGCGACCGGTGCTGGCCGGCCTGCTCGACCTGACGCGCCGGATCCGCCGCGACTTCGTCTTCAAGCCCGGCGTCACGACCATCGCGACGCCGGTCGCCGAGGTATTGCGGCTGCGCGCCGGCGTCTGCCAGGACTTCACCCATCTGATGATCGCGGGGCTGCGCGCCCAGGGCCTGCCTGCGCGCTACTGCTCCGGCTATGTCCGCACCCGCCCGCCGCCGGGCCAGCCCCGCCGCCAGGGCGCCGACCAGAGCCATGCCTGGGTCGGCTGCTGGCTCGGGCCGGGTCAGGGCTGGGTCGGGCTCGATCCCACCAACGACCTCGTGGTGCGCGACGAGCATGTGCTGCTCGGCTGGGGCCGCGACTTCGCCGACATTTCCCCGGTGCAGGGCATCCTGCTCGGCGGCGGCAAGCAGGCGCTCGAGGTGAGTGTGGACCTGGTGGAGGCGTGAGCCTCACTCCACCACGATGTTCTGCGCCCGCGCCAGCTCCTGGAAGGTCGCCAGTTCGCGCTGCATGAAGGCGCGGAAGGCCTCCGGCGTGGTCTGCTGCGGCATCTCGAGAAAGCTCGTGCGGTAGCGCTCTACCGTCTCCGGCGCGCGGAGGAAGGCCTGCATCTCGGCGGCGAGCCGTGCGAGGACCGGCGCCGGCGTGCCGGCGGGTGCCGCGAGCCCGTGCCAGGAGGCGAGCTCGGCGCCCGGATAGGTCTCGTTCAGCGCCGGCAGGTCCGGATAGCTCGGCATCCGCGCCGGCGCGGTGGTCGCGAGCGCGCGGATGCGCCCCTCGCGCAGCAATTGCGCGGTGGTGGCGGCGACGTCGAGCGAGACTTCCACGGTGCCGGCCAGCAGCGCCTGCAGCAGCGGGCCGCCGCCGTTGAAGGGCACATGCGTCATCCGGATGCCGGCCTTGGCCATGAACAGCTCCATCCCGAGATGGAGCGAGGTGCCGACGCCCGAGGAGCCGAAATTGAGCCCGTCCGGCCGCGCCTTCGCCACGTTCACGAGATCGGCGACGGTCCGCACCTCCGGCAGCTTCTGCGGATTGACCAGCAGCAGCGCGGGCGTCACCGCGAGGTTCGAGATCGGCGCGAAATCCTCGACCGGCCGATAGGGCAGGGGCAGGCGCCGCACCGCGGGGACGATGGCGTTGGCGGCGATGTTGATGAGGCCGATCGTGTAGCCGTCCGGCGCGCTTTTCGCGAGCGCGTCCACGCCGATCGTGCTGCCCGCGCCGGCACGGTTGTCCACCGCGAAGGGCCGGCCGAAGGCGTTCTGGAAATGCGCCGCGAGCATGCGCCCGACGAGATCGGCGGCGCCCCCCGGCGGGAAGGGGATGATGAACCGCACGTTGCGGGAGGGCCAGGCCTCCTGCGCCAGCGCGGGCGCGGCGAGGCCGGCGAGGCCGAGCATCAGGGCGGTGCGGCGGGTGGCGTGCATCTCGGCGTCCTCCAGGGGCGGCCGGCTTGCTCGCGCCGGCCTCTTGCGGCCAAGTGTGGGCGGCGCATGTGGCGCGGGTCAATCGGAAGGGAGCGTCATGGCAGGGCGGATCGAGGGCGTGTTTCCCGTACTCCCCACGCCCTTCGGCGCCGACGGCGCGCCCGATGCCGCGGCCTTCCTGCGGCTGGCCGATTTCGCGCTGGAGGCCGGCGTGGACGGCGTGGTGTTCCCCGGCATGGCGAGCGAGGTGGAGACGCTGACGGCCGCCGAGCGCGGCGCGCTCGTCGCGGCGCTCGGCCCGCATCTCGGCGGGCGGACGGTCTTCGTGGTGGGTGCCTCGCATGCCGATCCGGCCGAGGCGGCGGCGCGCGCGCGGGAAGGCCAGGCGGCGGGCGCGGTCGCGGCGATGGTGATGGCGCCGCCGGCGAACGGCCAGGACGCGGCGAAGCACATCGCCTGGTATGCCGCCTTCGCCGAAGCCGCGCCCGGCATCGCCATCATGCTGCAGAACGCGCCGGCGCCGAACGGCGCGGGGCTGCCACCCGAGACGGTGGCCGCCATCGCCGCGGCGGTGCCGGCGATCCGCTACGTAAAGGAGGAGACGCTGCCCTGCGGCCAGCATGTCACGCGCATCCTCGCGGCGGCGAAAGGCCTCGATGGCGTCATGGGCGGCGCCGGGGCGCGCTTCGTGCTGGATGAGCTCGCGCGCGGCGCCTGCGGCACCATGCCGGCGCTGGAACTCGCGGATGCCCATGTGGCGCTCTGGCGCGCCTGGCAGGCGGGCGACCGGGCGGCGGCGCGGCGCATCTACAACGCGACGCTGCCGCTTCTGGCCTTCCAGATGACCTTCCGGGTCCGCGCCACGAAGGAGGTGCTGAAGCGGCGCGGCCTGCTGGCGCAGACCGGTGCGCGCGCCGCGGGGCCGAAGCCGGATGCGGGCGACATGGCCGAGCTCGGTGAGCTGATCGCGACCGCGAGGCCAGCGATGACGATGCACCTCCCTGCCATCGGATGACCGCAGGGCGGAGGCGCAGCCGAGCACCGGAGGTCTGAATCCGATGGCCCACCATCCTGACCGCATCGAGCGGGTGACGGCGCATGTCGTCACCATCCCGCGCGAGGTGCCCTATCTCGGCCCGCTGCGCGCGGGCGAGCAGGTCAATCGCCGCGGCTACATCGTCCGCCAGGGCAACCGCACGCTCTATCCCACGGCGGATCGCAGCGTCGTGCTGCGCGTGGACACCGAGCAGGGGCTGACGGGCTGGGGCGAGACCTATGGCATCGTGGCCCCCGAGGCCGTGCGCGCCATCATCGAGGACGTGATCGCCCCCGTGCTGGAAGGGCGCGACCCTGCCGCGCCGGCGGTGATCCATGAGGATCTCTACGATCTCATGCGCGTGCGCGGCTTCTTCGGCGGCTTCTATCTCGACAGCCTCGCCGCGGTGGACATCGCGCTCTGGGACCTGCTCGGGAAGCGGCTCGGCGTGCCGGTCGCAACGCTGCTCGGCGGCGCGCGGCACCAGCGCATCCCGGCCTATGTCTCGGGCCTGCCCAAGCCGACGCTCGAGGCGCGCGTGGCCTTCGCGCGGGACTGGCAGGGCAGGGGCTTCGGCGCCTTCAAGTTCGCCGCCGTCGTCGCCGATGACGGGGTGGAGGCGGAGATGGCCGCACTCCGCGAAGGGCTCGGCGCCGCGGCCGAGATCGCGGTGGACCTGCATTGGCGCCACACCGCGCCGGAGGCGATCCGCCTGATCCGCCGGCTCGAGCCGCACCGGCTGCTCTTCGCCGAGGCGCCCTGCGCGCCCGAGGACATCGCCGGCGTCGCGGAGGTCGCGCGCGGCGTCGGCGTGCCGGTGGCGTTGGGGGAGGAATTGCGCACCGTGCATGAATGGCAGCCGCGCTTCGCGTCGCGCTGCATGGGCATCGGCCAGCCGGAGATGGGGCGGACCGGCATCACGCAATTCGCCCGCATCGGTGCACTTTGCCAGGCGAATCACGTCGCGGTGATGCCGCATGCGACGATCGGCGTCGGCCTGTTCATGGCGGCGAGCCTGCAGGTCTCGGCGACGCAGCAGGGGCTGCGCGGGCATGAGTACCAGCACAGCGTCTTCGACCCCAATCTGCGCCTGACCCAGCCCACCGGCACGCGCCACATGGGCTGCGAGGCCGGGTTCTACACGCTGCCGGACGGGCCGGGGCTCGGCGTGGAGCCGAGCCCCGGTATGCTGGCGCTGCTGGCCTGATCTACACTACAGGCTGGCGACCGCGCGTTCCCAGTAGCCGAGATCGAGGTAGCGGTCGGGCGCGGGCGGCGTGCCGCCCCAGGTGCCGAGCACCTCGGCCCTGATCTTCAGCACGTTGCGGAAGCCTTCGAGGTCGAAGCGGCCATCCACCGCGCTGCCGCTCGTCGGGTTCGTCAGCAGCGCCAGGTTGCGCCGCGCGAGATCGGGCGCGAGGCGGAGCCGCTCACCCAGCAGCGCGACGACGCGATCCGTATTGGCAGGCGCGAGCATCCAGCGGATGCCCTCGACATAGGCGGCGAGGTAGCGCTGCACCACGTCGCGGTTCGCCGCCGACCAGGCGCGCATCGCCCAGCCCGCATTGCCGAGATAGGGGCCGAGCACCTCCGTGATGGAGCCGAGCCGCGTGAGCCCGCGATCCTCGGCGCTCAGGCTGAAGGGCGGGTTCAGCATGGAGGCATGCGCGTTCGGGTCGTTGAACATCAGCTCGTAGCGGGCGAAGGTCCCGCCGGTTGGGCGCACCTCGTAGCTGCCGCGGGGCAGGCCGTTCATCTCCAGCATCTTGTAGCCGGCGATGGCGTAGGCGGTGCGCGGGCTGTCCACGATCAGCGTCTTGCCGCGCAGGTCGGCCCAGCTGCGGATCTCGGGCTTGGCGTACATCGCGTTGAAGGCGCTGTCGCCGCCGATGAGGATGCCGATGTCGTGCCCGTCCTCGGCCATGGCCACCGCATTGTCCACGCCCGCGACGACGAGCTGGTGGTTGCCGGCGGCGAGCCCGTTGCGGAGCACGTCCGAGTTGGGGGTGTTGATGATCTCGACGGCGAGCCCCCGCCGCTCGAAGAAGCCGTTCGCCTGGGCCGAGAACAGCGGCAGGTTGGCGAGGCCGGGGAAGACCATGACCTTGAGGTTCACGGTCTGCGCGCTGGCGATGGTCGGCATGGCGAGGGCCCCGGTGGCGGCGAGGAGGAGGCGGCGGGTGGGCATGGCGTTTCCCTGTTCTGCAATCGCTTGCAGGGAAGCTAGCGCAACGGCGCGGCGCGGGCCAGCCATTGCGCGGTGGTTTCCATCAACAGGCGCGGCGCCGGGCCCGGCGTTGGGAAGGGCACGGGCGGAGCAAGAAGGCTTCCCGGCAATGCCACGCTCGATGTGATCGGATGTCTGACATTGCGCCTCGCGCGCTCGGTTTCGCTGCCGTAAAATGTCAGTGTGCGAAGACCTAGATCCGATGCTCCAGCGCGTCTCGCTTCCGGCGACCAAGATCTGTCGCTGAAGCCCGGTCTCCCGGGATTGCCGGAACGACTGCTCCTGGCGCATGCCGCGGGGCGTGTGCTGTTCATCGCCGGTGCGGGAATATCAAGGCAGGCGCCTGCCTGTCTGCCCGACTTTGGCAAGCTTGTGCACCAGATCGTCGGCAAACTCGACGAAGCCATGGCGGCCCACCTTCAGGCGCAGTCCGAACAGCCGCGTGGTCAAGTCGCTCTTGGCGAGTTGCCATCGCTGAACGCCGAGCAGGCCGCGATACTCGGCCGCATACGGGACAAGGAGTACGACGTCGCACTCGGCATGATGGAGCGCCGCATGGACCGCGACCAGGACAGTGCCGGCGTGGTTCGGCGCGCCGTCGCCGACATCCTCCGACTCACGGAGGGACATGCTCCCATTCACACCTCGCTCGTGCGGCTCGCCGATCGCGGTGGCGCGACAGCCATCGCCACGACCAACTTCGCTCTTCTTCTGGAAAGCGCCGCGCGGGCGCGCCACAAGCCGGTCCAGCGCTACGGGCTGCACGATATCCCGCGACCGAGTCTGCTTCCTGAGTTCGGCGGCGTGCTGCACCTTCATGGCGCGCTCGACCCGGACCCGGGACGCCACGCCGATCTGGTGCTGACCGATCGCGATTTCGGCGAGCACTATCTGCGGCGCAGGGCCATCCCGGATCTTATTTACGACGCCGCACGGATCTTCCATGTGGTGATGGTGGGCTACAGCCTCACCGATCCGCCGATGCGCTATCTGCTGAACGCGGTCGCGGCCGATGGACAACGCTTCTCCGACCTGCGGGAGAGGTTCGCCTTTGTCGGCATGGATATGGGGGGCGATACGCTGGCACGAGCCGATCGTGAGGCGGAACTCGCGACATGGAAGGGCCGCGGCATCACGCCTATTCCGTATGACAAGGCCGACGGCCATCGAGCGCTTGCGGATGTCCTGGCCGCCTGGGCCGACCTCTCGCCCCATGACGTCCGCAACAGGGCGGGCCGCGAAGTGCGCCGGATCTGCCGGCTTGAGCGAGCGGCGGCAAGCGAATCGAGCGCTGCGATGTTCGGTCATTTCGTTCGCCGCGGCAGCGATGCCGAACAGCGGAGAATCGCAGTCACCATCCGTGACTTGCGGGCCGATCCCGCCTGGCTCGATGGCGCGCTGGAGATCGTACGCGAGAAGGGTGGCGCGGAAGATCGCGACTGGCATGCGACGCAGCTATGCCAGATTGTGCTGGACAGGCGGCTGACGGACGGGGCGATGCTCCGGTGGGCGGCTGGGCTCAAGCCACACCAAGCCAGCGAGCGGCGAGCCGTTGCCAACGAAGTCGAATGGCGTCTCGACCAATCCGTGCCGGAACCGTGGCGCACGGCGTGGCGCCTTGTTGCCGACGCGCATCTTGCGCCCGTCGTTTCCGAGGACCGCCATGAGGACCATCGCCTTGAGCGCCGGGTGAAGTCAGGCGACCGCTCTTCCGGCCTCATCGCGAACATCGCGCGTCTCGTTGCGCCGCGGCTCGATGTTGGATGGCGTGCCGAGATGGCAGGGAATGGTGGACATCAGTCAAGGAAGCCGCGGGCGGTTGGCGACCTGCTCATTCTCTCACTCACGAGCGGCCGGGTGGAGCTTGGCAGCGGATTGAGCCTGGACGGTGTGAACGAGACCGCCTTCTTGGTCGAACTGGCAGAGGCGTTGGAAGCGGAGGTCGTTCGCGGGCTGCAACTCGGGCGGCGCATCGGTTGGCATCGCGGCCGCGGCCCCTGGTGGCTTGGTGGCCTGGACCGAATCCGGCTTCGGCACGGCGACCAGGCAAATGACCCGGATCGCTTCCACACGGGCATCGCCCCGGCCGTACGCGTCCTGATGCATGCGCTTGATCGACTTGCCACGGTCGACGCGGCTGCCGCCAGGCCTTTCCTCCAGCGCTGGCTTGCGAGGAGCGACAGCGTGCATCAGAGGATGTGGGCCGCCGCCGCAATCAGCCCCGCGCTCGCCGATGCGGACCAAGCCAGCAACTTCCTGATGCAGCTTTCGCCCGAGCACGCGTGGGAAGCGCGCGGGTTTCCCGAATTCGCAGAACTGCGTGCCGTTCGGTTCCCGGAATTCGGCACGGTTGCGCAGCGAGCGATCACCGATACGCTCCTGCGGGGTCCGCCCAGCAAGGTGCTTGGTCGCCATGGCACCGCGGAGGAGCGCAAGCGCTGGCGCGTCGGGCTGATCGTGCGCGAACTGACCAGGATCGAGGCCACCGGTGCCGAGCTTCCACCGCGCGCGCGTGATTGGCTGAGCGAACACAGATCGGCCTTCGAGGAGTTCGTTGCCGGCGCCGTCGACTCAGGCTTCCCGGTGGAACCATCTGCGGGTTGGGTTTCACCAAGTCCTGATGCCGACCTCGATGCGCTGGACGGCGAGGTTCTTCCCGCGACCATCGACGCCCGCCTTCGCAGCGGCGGCAGTCACTGGGATGGGCCGTCACGCGGCGCCCGGGACTGGATCAAGGCGCCCGGTCGGCCCCTGCGCCTCGCCAGGGCGCTGATCGCGGCGCCGGACTCGACCGAGCGGTTCGGTATGGCCTGGGATGTACTAGGCCACTACTTTCGTCCGCAGGCGGGCGAAGATGAGCAGGCAATGGGCCTGTCGAATTCGTTGCCTGTCGCGCGAGAGGTGCTGCGCGCCGTTCTTGCCATGTCCGACCCAGTGCTCGGGGAAGCGACGTCGGGCCTGGCAGATTGGCTTGCGAACTGGGCCAGGCACCTCGGTGGCGACGGGGAGGTGCCAAGAGCGATCGCACGAATTTGGCCATTTGCCGTGGCGAGCGGCCGCGAGACCAAGGACCCGAAGGAGTACGAGGACGAGACACGAGCGGAAGCGAAGCGCGTCTCGCACGACTCGCTGAACTCACCCATCGGCGACTTGACCGGAGCATTTCTTGGAGTCTGCCCCGGACTTGCGAAGGTTGCGCGACCCTTCGAGGTCGACGCCGATCTCCGCGTTGTCCGTGATCTGGTTGCGCAGACGCCGGGGCGCCCGGGGATCGTCGCCCGCTATCGCTGCACGACAGCGCTGCCCTGGTTCATGCGGGCGGATCCGGCTTGGACGGAGGAGGCCCTGCTTTCTCGTCTCGAGGCTGGTCCGGAGAGCGACATCCTCTGGCACGCCGTGGCGTATTCGGACAATCGTCGCCATGTAGTGGCGCGGCTCGGGCGACTCATGGCGCGCCGCGCGATGGGCGACGGTCTTGAGAAGGAGATCAGGCGGTCACTTGTGGAGCGGGTCTGCTTCGCATTGCTGAACGACATGCTCGATGGGCTAACGCTGGACGACTTCATTCCCGATGCGCTGCAGATGCTCCGATCCGTTCCGGACGAACTTCGCGCTGATGCCGCGCGTGCCGTTGAGCGCTTCGCGAATTACTTCGCCAAGCAAGCGGAAGGCGCGCATGCGCCGCCGGAGGAGGCCTTCGATCGTGCCATCCAGCCCTTCATGCAGCGTGTCTGGCCGCAAGAGAGGATCCTGGTGACGCCGGCCACGGCGAAGGCCCTTGCCTCGATCCCGGCAGCGTCCGGGCGGCGGTTCGCGGCGGCCGTTGCCGCTCTTCGCCGCTTCCTCGTGCCGTTCGAGTCGTGGTCGGTGTATGACTGGGGGATAGAAGCGAGCGACGGACACGCAGTGCCGGCAGGCATCATCGTGGGGGCGAATGAAGCGGCTGCCGCCCTTGACCTCCTCGACCTGACGATCGGGCACAACCCCGATGTGCGTGTACCGCGAGGCCTCGACCTGATGCTCGCAACAATTTCTGCGCAAGGCCAGGCGCTCAGGCGAGACGCTCGGTTCCGTCGTTTGGAGGCCCTGTTGCGCCAGTGAGGCGAGCCGCTTTCGGGCTTGGTCGTGTCGTTGGGCCTTGCTGGTGCGCTGCGTCCAACCCACGCCGATCCCCGCACCCCCACCCCAACCCTCCCCCGCATGGCGGGAGAGGGAGAAGGGGCGCGCTACGCGACGGGCTCCGCCGGGTCGAACACCTCGCCCGTCGCGCCGACGCTCAAGCCCAGATCGGTCGGGTGGGGCGCGGGGTTGCAGGCCAGCGCGAGGCCGGTCATCGCGCGGAAGACGCGCCAGGGGCCCTGCCAGTCGAAGGCCTTGTCGGCCTCGGCGCGGACCTTGGCGAAATTCGCGGCCGTCTCGTCGGGCGGGGTCTCGGCGAGCAGGCCGGCGATGGGCAAGGGCATCAGGGCCGTGACCTCGCCGTTGCGCGCCACGGCCATGCCGCCGCCGCAGGCGATCAGCGCATTCGCCGCCGCCTGCATGTCGCGCGCATCGCGGCCGAGGACCAGCAGGTTGTGGCTGTCGTGGCTGAGCGTGGTGGCGACGGCGCCGCGCGGCTCGCCCCAGCCTTCGATCAGGATGTTGCGCGGGATCGCCGGGGCGCGGCCGTGTCGGTGGATCACGGTGATGCAGGCGTGATCGGGGGGCAGCACGGCGAAGCCGTCGCGGACCTCGACCTCGACCGTGCCGAGCGTGCCGTGGCGGGCGCCGACGATGCGACGGAGCGTCGCGCGGCCGTCGCGCATGCCATGGACCTTCGGCATGAAGCTTTCGATGGGCTGCGGCGACAGCTTCACCGTGTCGCGCGGCCCCGCCGTGCGGCGGGGGGGCTCGATCAGCCTGCCGTCCCGCGCGACCAGCTTTCCGGCCGTGAACACGCGCTCCGGTTCCAGCGCGATCAGGTCCGGCAGCACCAGGATATCGGCCTGGCGGCCGGGGCCGATCAGGCCGAGATCGTCGCGCTTGAGGCGCATCGCGGCGTGGAAGGTCGCCATGCGGATCGCGGCGATGGGCGAGACGCCCCGGGCGATGACGCGGGCCACCGTGTCGCGCAGGCCGCCCTTCTCGACCAGCTCGTCGGGGAAGATGTCGTCGGTGCAGAGCACGAGGTTCGGCGGCAGCATCGGAAGCGCCGCCAGCGCGGTCAGTACGGGGCCGAGCACGTAGTCGTGGCTGCCGCGGAGTTCCACGGTCATGCCGGCGCGGAGCTTCTGGCAAAAGTCCTCGACGCCGACGATCTCGTGGCAGGAGGTGACGCCGGCCGCGCCATAGGCCTGGAGGTCGCCTTCCGTCAGCCCGCGCGCATGGCCGTTGACGTTCTTGCCGGAGGCGAGGCCGGCGCCGACGATGCCGCGCATATGCGCGGTGCCGCGCAGCACGCCCGGCATGTCCATCACTTCCGCGACGCCGGCGATCTCGGGCCAGGACAGCATCTCGGCCATCTCGGCCGGCCCGATCTCGGCGCCGGCCATCTCGAGCCCCGGCGCGGAGGGCACGCAGGAGGGCGCGGCGACGAGGGAGCGGAGCGGCAGGTCGCGGCCGGCCTCGATCGCCCAGCGCACGCCGGGCAGGCCGAGGACATTGGCGAGTTCGTGCGGATCCCAGACGCAGGTGGTGGTGCCGCGCGGGACGACGGCGGCGGCGTAGTCCGCCGGCGCCATGAAGCTGCTTTCGTAGTGCAGGTGGCTGTCGATGAAGCCGGGGGCGAGGAAGCGGCCCGTCACGTCGTGCAGCGTCGTGGCGTCCTCGCGGCTGCCGGGGGCGTGGACGGAGGCGATGAGCGGGCCGACGAGGCCGATATCGGCCGCGCGCAGCTCGCCTGTCGCGACATCCACGACGGTGCCGCCGAGGAGGAGCGCGTCGAAGGGGGCGGCGCCGCGGGCGGCCTGGACGGCGCGGGCGCGGGTCTCGGGGGCGACGGGGTCGTGCATCGGGTTTGCTCCTCCCTCCCCGGCATTGCGGGAGAGGGTCGGGGTGGGGGTGCAGGGTGCGAAGCGCGCGCTGATCCTCGCACCCCCACCCTAACCCTCCCCCGCATGCGGGGGAGGGGACTTCCGTTGCGGCTTACGGGCGCCCTACCGTGCGCGCCCTGCGCTGAACGCCAGCGTCATCTCGTCGGTCCGCGCCTCATAGGTGAAGCCGCGGCGCATGGCCCAGGTGTTGACCTGGAAATAGAGCGGCACGAGCGCCGTGTGGTCGCGGAGCGCCATCCGCGTCGCCTGCTGGGTCAGCGCGCGGCGCTCCTCCGTGTCCATCGTGGTGCGCGCGCGCTGGATCAGCGCGTCGATCTCGGCATTGCTGAACCGGCCGCGATTGGCGGTGCCGAGGCCGAGCTGCGGGTTCCAGGAATGGATCTGCGTCTCCAGCATCCCCAGCAGCTCCGGGTTCGGGGAGAAGCCGGCGAGGTTCACGCTGTAGCGGAGCTGCGCGGCCTCGCTGAGCCAGACGGCGCGGGTGCGCGTCTCGACCGTCGCGGTCAGGCCGAGGCGCGTCCACATCTGCGCGATGCCCTGCACCACCTGCTCGTCGTTCACGAAGCGGTCGTTCGGGCCGTTGATCTGCACGGCGAAGCCGTTGGGATACCCGGCCTCGGCCAGCAGGCGGCGGGCCTGGTCGAGATCGAAGGGCGGCGGGGTCATGTCGGGCGAGGTGCCGAAATAGCCGGGCGGCCCGAGATCGCCGGCGGCGAGCGCCTGGCCCTGCAGCACGCGGCCGACCAGCGCCTCGCGGTTGATCGCGAGCGAGAGCGCGCGGCGGACCCGCGCATCGCGCAGCGGGTTCGGGATGCGGCTGCCATCCTTGCCGCGCACATGCGGGCTGTCCTCCCGGTCCGAATCGAGCGTCAGGAAGATGAGGCGGTTGGAGGGGCTCTCGGCCACCGTGAAGCGCTGCGTGTCGGCGCGGAAGCGGGCGAAATGGTCGGGCGGGACGATCTCGATCAGGTCCACGTCGCCGGCCTGCAGCGCGGCGACGCGCGCGCCGGCATTGGCGATGGGGCGGAACTCGACGCGGGCGAAGGCCGGCGCGGTGCCGTGGAAGGTCGGGTTGCGCTCCATCACCACGGGGCTGCCGGGCTGCCAGGAGACGTGGCGGAAGGGGCCGGTGCCGATCATCGCGCGGCCGCTGTTGTAGTCCGGGGTTGCCGCGCCCTCGCCATGGCGCTTGGCGACGATCATCACCAGCGCCAGGAAGTTCGGCAGTAGCGGCGTGGGCTGGTGCGTGCGCAGCCGGATCACGTTCGGGCCCACCGCCTCCACCGCGGCGATCGGGCGCGTGGCGTAGCGGAAGCTGCTCGGGCTGTTCGGCACGTCGCCGGCGCGCGCGATGGTGAAGGCGATGTCCTCGGCTGTAACGTGGTGGCCGTCATGGAAGCGCGCATTAGGATCGAGCGTGACTTCCCAGGTCAGCGGGTCCACCGCGCGCATCGTCGTCGCGATCGCCGGGCGCAGGTCCTGCCGCGCATCCTGTTCCATCAGCGGCTGGAAGACATGGCGGCTGAAGGCGATGTTGGTGATGAGGCTGGCGAAATGCGGATCGAGGCTGGTCGGGCCCGCCTCCACGGCGATGCGGAGATTGTCCTGCGCCAGGGCGGGCGCGGCGAACAGGACGGAGGCGAGCAGGGCGGCGCGCAGTCTCATGCGGCGAGGTCCTTGGGCATCAGGGGGCAGGCGGCGAGCGCCGCGGTGCCCGGGATGGGCGCCCAGCCGCCTTCGGCGGGGGCGAAGCGGGGGGTGGCGAAGACGGCGCGCAGCGGCAGGCCCGCCGGCCAGCCGGCCTGCCAGCGATCGCCCTGGGCCATCGCCACCAGCATCGCCACCGGCGCGACACCCGCGGCGGCCAGCAGCGCGAGGCCGGCGGCCGCCGAGGCGCCGGTGGAGATCACGTCGTCCACCAGCAGCACGCGCCGCCCTTCGAGCCGCGGCAGCAGCCGCGGATCGAGCCAGAGCCGGCGCTCCGCGGGCGAGGTCACGGAGGCGGCGGAGACACTGAGCCGTTCCTCGTACCAGCGCTTGGGCGACCAGCCCGGCGCGACCCAGTTCGGATGGCCGAGCGAGTCCGCGATCAGCGGCGCGAAGACCTGGCCGAGCGTCGGCAGGCCCACCACCACCTCCGCGCCGAAGGGGCGGGCGAGCTCCGTCATCCACTGCGCGAGGCGCCGGACCACGGCGAAGGACGCCTGGTTGGCGACGAAGCCAGCCAGCGCATGGTCGCCGAGGTCGCGCAGCGGCAGCGCGAGCGAGGCGCCGTCGGGCAGCGGCGCGTCATAGCGGCCGGACCAGGCCGCGCGCGGCGGGGCGGACGGGCCGAAGGCTTGCCAGAACTCCATGCGGGCTCATTGGGTCGGGAGGCAGGAGCGTGGCATGCTGCCCCATCGCCCGCAACCGGAGACAGCCCGTGGCCAAGCCCGTGATCATCGACTGCGATCCCGGCACCGACGACGCGATCGCGCTCTGGCTCGCGCTCGGCTCGCCGGAGCTGGATGTGCGGCTCGTCGCCGTCGCCGGCGGCAATGTGGGGCTGGCGCGGACCACGGCGAATGCGCGCGCGGTGGTCGGGCTCACCGGGCGCGCGGTGCCGGTGGTGGCGGGCGCCGAGCGATCCCTGCTCGCGGAGTTCCGCGCCGAGACGGCGGTGCATGGCGCGGACGGGCTCGGCGGCGTGACCCTGCCCGAGGGACCGCCGCTCGCGCCCGGGATCGCGGCGGATGCGATCCGCGCGGTGCTGCGCGAAGCGGGGCCGGGGGAGGTGACGGTGATCGGGCTCGGCCCGGCGACGAACCTGGCGCTGGCCTTCGCGACCGAGCCGGCGCTCGCCGACCGCGTGGCGGAGATCGTGCTGATGACCGGCGCCTGGAGTGAGGGGAACATCACGCCGGCGGCCGAGTTCAACGCCTGGAACGACCCCGAGGCGCTGGCGATGCTGCTGCATCTCGGGCGGAAGGTGACGATCGCGACGCTCGACCTGACGGCGCAGGCCTTCGTGACGCCGGACCTGGTGGCGGAGCTGGCGCGGCGGCCGGGCGGGGCGTGCTGGCGGGCGGCACTCGCGATCCTGACGGCGCTGCCGGCGTCGAAGCGCTTCGGGCATCGCGGCTATCCGCTGCACGACCCCTGCGCGGTGGCCTGGGCGATCGACCCCACGCTGTTCGGCGCGCGGCCGGCGCGCTGCGAGATGGAGCTGTCGCCCGGGCCCTCGCGCGGGCGGACGGTGATCGACCGCTGGGGGCGGCTCGGGCGGCCGTCGAACGTGACGAACCTGGAGACGCTGGAGGCCGGCCGCTTCTTCGACCTGCTGGCCGAGCGGATCGGGCCGCTCAGGTAGGGCCGATCAGTCCGCCGCGCCCTGGGTGACGGCGGCCGCCGGGGCGGGCGCCGCGGGGTCGTTCACGGCGGCGGGGCGGAGCGCGGCATCCAGCAGGGGCTGCGTCTCGGCGGCCACCGCAAGAAGCCGGGCGAGGCTGGGGCGCGGCGGCTCGCCGGCCTGGATCGCGCCCTGCAACGCCTCGATGGCGCGCGCGAGGCGGCGCGCGCCGAGGGTTCGGGCCGCGCCGAGCAGGCGGTGCGCGGCGTGACGCAGCCGCGGCATGTCCTCGGCGATGGCGGGATCGGACAGCGTGTCGACCCCGAGGCGGAACTCGGCCACGAACTCGCCGACCACGACCTCCGAGGTCGGGCCGAGATCGGCGCCGAGGCTGGCCAGCGCGGCGCGGTCCAGCAGCGGGTCCTCGGCCGGCGCGGCGGCGCCCGGCGCGGCGGCGGGGACGGCGTCGCCGGCGGCGAGGCGCCCGATCGCGGCCAGCAGCGATTCGCGGTCGATCGGCTTGGGCAGGTGGCCATCCATCCCCGCGGCATGGCAGGCGGCGACCTGGTCCGGCAGGGCGGAGGCGGTGACGGCGAGGATCGGCACCCGGGCGCGGCTGCCATCGAGCTGGCGGATGCGGCGCGTCGCCTCCAGCCCGTCCATGCCGGGCATCTGTACATCCATCAGCACGACGTCGTAGCTCTCGCGCTCCACCGCGGAGAGGGCCTCGGCACCGTCGGAGGCGCTGTCCACGCGGTGGCCGGCGGCGACGAGCATGGCGCGGGCGACCATGCGGTTGGCGGCGACGTCGTCGGCCACCAGCACGCGGAGCTTGCGCCCATCGGCGGGCAGCGCCTGGGCGGGGCGGGCGGTGGTGGCGGGCGCGACGGGCAGCGCCGCGCTGCGCAGCGGCAGCTCGACCCAGAACAGCGCGCCTTCCCGCGCATCCGGGTCGCAGACGATGCGCCCGCCCATCGCTGCGGCGAGGCGGGCGGAGATGGCGAGGCCGAGGCCCGTGCCAGCGCCGCCCTCGCCCGGAAGCGTGACGAGCTGGGAGAAATCCTCGAACAGCAGGTGCCGCTTCTCGGGCGGGATGCCGGGCCCGCTGTCCTGCACCTCGATGCGGATGCCCTGGCCGCCCCCCGGCATCGGCATGGCCCGCATCTCGACCCGCCCGCCCGGCGGCGTGAACTTCACCGCGTTCGAGAGCAGGTTGAGCAGCATCTGCCGCAGCCGCATCGCATCCGCCTCCACCGCGGCCGGCGTGCCGGGAGCGACGGTCAGCGAGAAGCGGATCGCCTTGCGCGCGACCTCGGGCGCGAGCAGCCCGGCGCAGGCCTCGACCAGCGGGCGCAGCGCGGTCGGGGCGGTGTGCAGATCGAGCTTGCCGGCCTCGATCTTGGAAAGGTCGAGCAGGCCGTTGACGAGTTCGAGCAGGTGCTGCCCGGCTTCCTTCAGCGTCGCCACCTGCTCGCGCTGCTCGGGCGTCAGCGCGGGGTCGCGCAGCAGCACCTGGGCGAAGCCGAGGATGCCGTTCAGCGGCGTGCGCAGCTCATGCGACATGCGGGCGAGGAACTGGCTCTTGGCCTCGCCGGCGGCCCGCGCGGTGTCGCGGGCGGAAGCGAGCTCGTCCATCGTGCGCTTGAGCTGGGTGATGTCGGTGCGGATGCCGACGGTGCCGCCATCGGGCGTGGTGCGCTCGGTGATGAGCACCCAGCGGCCATCGGGCAGCAGGCGCTCGATCGGCGGGTTGTTGGCATGGCGCCAGCGGTCCATCGCCTCGACGAAGCCGTCGATGTCGGGGCCGGCCTGCGGGTACTGGCCGCGCAGCGCGCCCTCGCGGATGATGTCGCGGAACAGCGCGCCGGGGCGGATGAAGGGGGCGCTGATGACGTAGAAATCCTTGTAGCGCTCGTTGCAGGCGATCAGGCGCTGGTCGGGGCCGAACATCACGAAGCCGTCCGACATGGAGTTGAGCGCGCTCTCGAGCCTGGCGCGCCAGGCGGTGCGTTCCTCCTCCGCGCGGTCGCGCGAGCGGAGCCACAGCAGCAGGGCGGCGGCGAGCGCGAGCATCAGTGCGGCGAAGGCGGCGGAGATGGTGATCGCGCGGTCGCGGTCGAGCCGCCAGTTGGCGAGCGCGGCCTCGGCGTCGATCGTCGCAGCGATGGAGAGCGTGGGATAGAGCGTCGGGCGGACGGAGACGAGCACGGCGCGGCCATCGATGCGGGAGCGGGTCTCGCGCTGGCCGGAAATGGCGGCGATCGGCGCGGGCAGGCGGCGGCCGATGCGGCCTTCGTCGTGCGGCAGCGAGGCCAGCAGTGTGCCGTCCTCCCGCTCCAGGGTCACGCGAAGCCCCGGCGCCTCGCCGCCCACCGCGAGGAGGCCGGTGATGACGGGCACCGGCACCTCCGCCACCGCGGTGACGCGGCCGAGCCCGGGGACGTTGACGGGGCGGGCGAAGAACAGCGCCCATTCGCCGGTCGCCGGGTTGCGGACCGGGCCGCCGATCGCGACGCCGCCGGCGGTGGGCCCGGTTTCCACATAGCCGTCGCCGAGCGGGACGGGCAGCGGCCGGCGGCGCGAGACGTTGAGTGCGGTCGCGACCGGCAGGCCGTCCGCGCCGACGAGCAGCACGTCGCGGAAGGTGAAGTTCTGGTTGTTCAGCTCTCGGATGACGCGGGCGATGGCGGCGGGATCGGTCCGGCCGTCGCGCGCCAGCGGCGCGAGCAGCGCCGGCAGGCCGGCCAGCATCGCGTCCACCTGCACGAGGCTGCGGTTGATCGAGGCCTCGACCGCACGGGTGATGCGGTCGGCCGTGTCATGCGCGGCGGCGGTCACGCCATCCCGCGTGCGGGAGAGGAAGGCGAGGGTGACGATGCCCTGGGCGAAGAGGATGAGCACCACCGCGGCGATCACCGCGAGCCGGAGCTTCCTTGTGGTCTGCATCGCGCCGCGCCCGCCGCGGGGTCAGTCGGTGCGGGCGCGCAGGCCGGTGGCCGGCGCGAGGTGGTTGTTCCAGGCGTCCACGCAATCCGATCCGCAGCGGTCCACCCAGCGCGGCAGCACCACCTCCGTCAGCAGGCGGCGGCGGCGCTCATGGTCGGCCGGGCTGACAGGAACGATGCTCATGCTGCCGCGGCGCGGCAGGGTGCAGGCGGGCAGGCCGGCATTGCAGGCGAGCCCCTCCCCCGTCTCGCCATCGGCGGCCTGCCAGATCTCCTGCTCCAGCGTGCGCACGCCCGAGCGGACCTGGTCCTGGATCTCGCGCGGCAGCGCATTCCAGGCGTCCTGGTTGGCGCCGAACACCGAAAGGCCCCAGCTGATCGCCATGGTGTGGACATGCGTCGTGACCTCGAACAGGCCGATGGCGTGGCCGGACAGCGTCCCGGTGATGGCGCATTCGACGACGCCCGAGCGCAGCGCGGGGACGATCTCGGCGAAGGGGGTGACGACGCCGGTGCCGCCGAGCGCCTGGATCAGCTCCGACTGGCTGACCGAGGATGTGCGGACGCGCCGGCCGCGCAGGTCGCCGAGATCGGCGAAGGCGCGGTTGCAGAAGATCACCTGCGCCGGATAGGTGTAGACGCCGAGCAGCTCGATCCCGTAGCGCTCGCGCAGCAGCTCCTCGAGATGCGGGCGGAAGGCGTTCACGTTGCGCCGCAGCGTCGCCATGTCGGGCGAGAGCGTCGGCAGGTCCACCGCGTTGAACTCGGGCTCCTCGGTGGAGGCGATCGGCAGGATCACCGTGCCGAAGGGCACGACGCCGAGGCGCATGAGCTGCAGCATCTCCTGCCCGCGGATGCCGGACCGGTCGAAGGGCGCGATCTCGGTGGCGACGCGGCCATTGGTCAGCTCGACGATGCGGCGGCGCCAGAAGGGCTCCTCGAATCGGACATATTGGCTGACATCGGCGAGCCCGCCGATCACCTTGATCCGGATCGGCTCGCCCTGGGGCTGGGCCGGCGCCTGCGCCTGCGCGGCGCCGACGAGGCCGAGCAGCGCGGCGAACAGCACGCCGAGCAGCGGCGCAAGGCGGCAGGACGGGGCGGGCATGGCGTCTCCCTGGGGTGTGGCGGGGGCACAGGGCCCGGCCGGCCTCACCCTCCGCAGCGGTTGTAGCAAGTTTTTTCGACACTTCGCCAAGTCTAACGCGCGAAACCGTGAAAATCCTTACAATCCAAGCTTTTCCCGTGACTTGGCCGGATCGGAGGGGTTGATCTGCCGCGCGCCGGCACCCGGATGGGTGGTGCCCTCCGTGGCGATCTCACCCGGGCGAGGGGTTATCCCATAGGGTGCGACGATCCGCCAAAGCTGCGCCGGCACCATGCTCCGCAGGCGGCGTGGTGCCTTGTGGCGGAGGAAGAGCACCGTCTCGGCCGCCTTCATCTCGATCCGGGCGCGCGCGAATTCGAGGCCGCGCGGGCCGATCCGCGGCATCAGCCAGCCCATCAGGGGGCGCAGGAAATCCGGCATCCGGCGCAGCGGCAGGCCGCCCGCGGCGCGTTCGGTGTTCGCGATGAAGCCCTTGACCGCGCCGCGGCGCGACCCGCGCGAGCCGGGTGGGGCCAGGTCCAGCTCCGGGGCCAGCAGGTCCAGCAGCTCCTGCCCGCGCGCGTTGCGGACGAGAAGCCATTGGCGGCCCTCTCCGCCCATGTAGCCCACCGTGATGTCGGCCAGCACGTTCGCGTAGTCCACGCAGGTGCGGCAGGTCAGCGGGAAGAAATCGGGCGGCAGGCGGCTGATCGGCAGTTGCAGGAAGGGGATGGTCCGCACCCGGCCATCGGCGTGGCGGAGTTCGACATGGAAATCGGCGCGGAACTCCAGATAGGTGATCGAGGCGGGGTCGGGATCGAGCAACTCGAGGAAGCGGTGGAACATCGCCGTGCTCGTGTTGTCGGAACACGGCGTGCCGATGACGTGGAGGCGATCGAGGCCGAGCTCCGCCTCGATGGCGCGGAGTACATGCACCTGGCAGGGGATGCCGATCACCGCGATCCGCTTGTGGCCGGCGCGTGCCGCGGGCTCCAGCAGCGCCAGCAGCGGCGCGAAGCCCATCTTCATGCCGCGGCAGGCGGCCATGTCCTCGGGCCGCGTGACGAGCCTCGGCACGGGCTTCCAGCGGTCCTCCGGATCGGCCGCCATGGCGAGGACGGCGGTGACCGCGCCGGTCTCGAGCAGCCGCTCGCCGAGACGCGACGCGATGCCGGTCCATTGCGCGCCGGGACGGGGCTCGCGCAGCGCCGCGCGATGCATCGCGCGGAACGGGCCGAAATGCAGCTCGTCCGGGCGGGCAGGGTCGCGCGCGCGGCCATGCACCCGGGCTTCGAGCGCGGGGTAGTCGGGGCGGAGGAACTGGCAGGCCTGGCCGCAGGATTTCGCCCGCGCGGTGCGCGAGAGGCCGCAATCGGTGCAGAGCGCGCGATGCGGCGCGGGCGCGAGGCCGGGGAAGTCAGGGAAGGGCTGCGCGTCGGACGGCACGGCGCAGTGTTTCCCGCCGCCAGGCTCCTGGCAACCGGCCCCGGCTCACCAGCCGATCGCGGCGGGCAGCCAGGTGGCCAGCGCGGGGAAGAAGAACACCAGCGCGACGGCGCCCACCTGCATCAGCACAAAGGGGACCACGCCGCGATAGATCTGCGCCGTGGTGACCTCCGGCGGGGCGACGCCGCGGAGGAAGAAGAGCGCCCAGCCGAAGGGCGGCGTGAGGAAGCTCGTCTGGAGCATCACGCAGATCAGCATCGCGAGCCAGACCGGGTCCACGCCGGCGGCGGCGAAGACGGGCAGGAAGATGGGCACGGCGATGTAGGAGATCTCGATCCATTCCAGGAAGAAGCCGAGCACGAAGATCAGCAGCAGCATGAACCAGATGTCGGCCGCGACGCCGCCGGGGAGGAACTCGAACAGGTCATGCACCATCTTCTCGCCGTTCAGGCCGCGGAAGGCGAGCGCGAAGACCTGCGCGCAGATCAGGATGAACATCATCATCGCGGTGACGCGCGCGGTGGCGCGCAGCGTCTCGATGACGAGCGTGGGCGTGAGGCGGCGGCCGAGGCCGCAGACGATGAGCGCGCCGAGGCTGCCCATCGCGGCCGCCTCGGTGGGTGCCGCGATGCCGGCGATGATCGAGCCGAGCACGGCGAGCACGAGGCCGACCGGCGGCGCGATCACCTTCGCGAGCTTGACGAGCAGGTCGCGCGTGGAGGTCAGCGCGCGTTCCTCGGCGGGCACCGCGGGCACCATCTCCGGCCGGACCAGGCCGAGGACGAGGATATAGGCGCAGTAGAGGCCGGCGAGTGCCAGGCCCGGAAAGACCGCCGCGGCGAAGAGCGTGCCGACCGAGAGGTTCATGATGTCGGCGAGCAGGATGAGGATGAGCGAGGGCGGGATGATCTGGCCGAGCGTGCCGGAGGCGCAGATCACGCCGCAGGACAGCCCCGGATCGTAGCCGCGGCGGAGCAGCGCGGGCAGCGTGAGCAGGCCAAGGGTGACGACGGTGGCGCCGACGATCCCCGTCGTCGCGCCCATCAGCACTCCGACGAAGACGATGCCCAGGCCCAAGCCCCCGCGCAGCGCGCCGGAAAGCCGGCCGACCACTTCCATCAAGTCCTCGGCGAGACGCGACTTCTCCAGCGCCACGCCCATGAACACGAACAATGGGATCGCGAGCAGCGAATAGTTGGTGACGACGCCGTAGATGCGGTGCGGCAGCAGGTTGAACAGCATCGGCCCGAAGCCGAGCCAGCCGAAGACGAAGCCCGAGACGGCGAGCGTCAGCGCCACGGGCATGCCGATCAGCAGCAGCCCGAAGAAGCCGAGCAGCATCAGGATGGCATAGACTTCGGTGATCGGCATCGGAGAGGCGTTCTTTCAGGCCGCGCGCAGGCGCGAGACGGCGCGCAGCGTCTCGGCGGCGAATTGCAGCAGCAGCAGTGCGAAGCCCACGGGGATGAAGGCCTTGAGCGCCCAGCGGAAGGGGATGCCGCCCGGATTGGCCGAGCCCTCGCCCTGCGCGAAGGAGACGCCGACATAGCGCCAGGCGAGGAAGATGATCAGCCCCGAGACGACGAGGCCGGCCAGCCCGGCGGCGAGGTCGATGATCGCCCGGGTGCGCGGCGCGAAGCCGGAATAGAGCACGTCCACCCGCACATGCTCGCCATGCCTGAGCGCGTACGCGGCGCCGATCAGCGCGATCGGCGACATGAGGTGCCATTCCAGCTCCTGCGCCCAGACGGAGCCCAGCGAGAAGCCGTAGCGCAGCAGCACATTGGCCGACATGACGACGACGAGGGCCGCGACGGCCAGCGCGGAAAGCTGGCCGACGCGGTCCACCACCGCGTCGATCGCATCGGCGATCCGCGCGGGCATCAGCCCTGGCGGATCTTGTTGTGGTACGGCACTTCCGAATAGGCCGACCAGGCATCGAACTTCTGCTTGTAGGCCATGTAGCTTTCATGCACGCGGCGGGTGACGGCGTCGCGCGCGACGGCTTCCTCAAGCACGGCGTTGGTCTCGGCGCGGAGCCGCGCCACCACAGGGTCGGGCAGTTCCAGCGCGTTGACGGCGTGGTTGCGGATCAGGTCGTCCATCGCATCCGCGTTGTTCTTCTGGCACCAGGCTTCCGAGATGACGTTGCAGGCGGCGACCGCGTTCTCGACGATCGCCCTGAGGTCGTTCGGCAGGCGCGCCCAGGCGGCCTTGTTGATGATGAGCTCGGAGGCGGTCGCCGTCTCGTGCCAGCCGGTGGTGTGGTAGAACTTCGCCACGCGGTGCAGGCCGAGCTGGCGATCCAGGAAGGGGCCGACGAATTCCGCCGCGTCGATCACGCCGCGTTCGAGGGCGGGGAAGATCTCGCCGCCCGGCAGCAGCCGCACATCCACGCCGAGGCGCTGATAGACGCGGCCGGCGAGGCCGGGGATGCGCATCTTGAGGCCGCGGAAATCCTCCACCTTCTCGATCGGGCGGCGGAACCAGCCCGTCATCTGCACGCCGGTATTGCCGCAGAGGAAGGGGACGAGGTTGAAGCGGTCATAGACCTCGCGCCAGAGGTCGAGGCCGCCGCCATCGTACATCCAGCCGTTCAGGCCCTGGTAGTTCAGGCCGAAGGGGACGGCGGTGAAATACTGCGCGGCGAAGGTCTTGCCGGTCCAGAAATAGGCGTTGGCGTAGTTCATCTCCACGATGCCGGAGGAGACGGCATCGAAGCCCTCGGCGGCGGGGATCAGCTCGCCGGCGCCGAAGAACTGGATGCGGATGCGGTTGTTCGACATGCGCTGGATGCGGTCGATCAGGTCGCGCGCGCCGCCGGGGCCGGTGGTGTAGAAGGCGGCCTGCGGCCCGTAGAAGCTCGTCATCCGCCAGTTGAAGGTGGTCTGGGCGGTGACCACGGCTGGCGTGGCGAGCACACCGGCCGCGCCGGCGGCGGCGGCGGTGAAGATGTTGCGGCGCTGCATGGAGGCTCCCGGGGGATCGTTCTTGGTGGCCCCGCGGTCAGCAAGCTTCGTGCCAGCGCGGCGCGCCCGGGCGCCGCGGCGCCGCTGCCCAAGTGTTGGGCAATTCCGGGACCGCCAGGTGCAGATGCGCGGCCTGCCGGTCCGGGCTAGCCTGCGCCCCGCAAGGGAGGGATGCGCATGCAGGTGCTGGTGATCGGGGCGGCCGGGATGATCGGCCGCAAGCTCGTGGCGCGGATCGCCGCCGATGGGGGGGTGAACGGGCGCCGGGTGACGAAGCTGACGTTGGTGGACGTGGTGGCGCCGACGGCGCCGGCCGGCATCCCGGCCGAGACCTGGGCGGCGGACCTCTCCGCCCCCGGCGAGGCGGCGCGGATGCTCGCGGGCAAGCCGGACCTGATCTTCCACCTGGCGGCGATCGTCTCGGGCGAGGCGGAGGCGGATTTCGACAAGGGCTACCGCATCAACCTGGACGGCACGCGGCTGCTGTTCGAGGCGATCCGCCAGGCGGGGCATGCGCCGCGGGTGGTCTTCACCTCCTCCATCGCGGTGTTTGGCGCGCCCTTCCCGGAGGCGATCGGCGACGAGTTCCACCTGACGCCGCTGACGAGCTACGGCACGCAGAAGGCGATCGGCGAATTGCTGCTGGCGGACTACTCGCGCCGCGGCATCTTCGACGGCGTCGGCATCCGCCTGCCGACGATCTGCATCCGCCCCGGCCTGCCGAACAAGGCGGCGAGCGGCTTCTTCTCCGGCATCCTGCGCGAGCCGCTGGCGGGCAAGCCCGCGGTGCTGCCGGTGCCGGATACGGTGATGCACTGGCACGCCTCGCCGCGCGCGGCGGTGGGGTTCCTGCTGCATGCGGCGGGGCTGGATACTGGCCCGCTCGGCGCGCGGCGGAACCTGACGATGCCCGGGCTGGCGGCGACGGTCGCGGAGCAGATCGAGGCGCTGCGCCGCGTCGCGGGCGACAAGGCGGTGGCGCTGATCCGGCGCGAGCCGGACGAGACGATCATGAGGATCGTCGCCGGCTGGCCGCGCCGCTTCGACGCGAAACGCGCCGAGGCGCTCGGGTTCAAGGCGGAGACGAGCTTCGACGAGATCATCCGGGTGCATGTCGAGGACGAGCTCGGGGGGAAGGTGGCAGCATGAAGGCGTGCATCACATGCGGCCGGCAAGGCCGGCCGAGCCGCCGAATGGCGGCCGCGGCAAGTGCGTCACGCCGCAGGCGTGCCTCCGGCACGACGAAGCCAAGCACGCGGAGCGTGCGCCCGGCGTCTGAGGGCTCCGAACAATGACCAAGCCGGGGCTGCTGATCGTCGGCGAGCTGCCGGCCTGGGATCTCGAGGCGCTGAGCGAGCGCTTCGACCTGCACCTGTATTACGCGACCGAGGACAAGGCCGGGCTGCTGGCGCGCGGGCGCGATTCGATCCGCGCGATCGCGACCAAGGGCGAGATCGGCGCCGATGCGGCGCTGATGGATGCGCTGCCGAAGGTGGAGATCATCGCCTGCTACGGCGTCGGCTACGACCTGATCGACGTGGAAGCCGCCAAGGCGCGCGGCATCCGCGTGACCAATGCGCCCGACGTGCTGACCGAGGAAGTCGCCGACATGGCGATCGGCCTGCTGCTTGCCGCGGCGCGCCGCATCCCCTTCGGCGATGCCTGGGTGCGCGACGGGTCCTGGAAGGCGAAGGGCGCGATGCCGCTGACCAGGCGGGTCTGGGGCAAGCGCGTCGGGATCGTCGGCCTCGGGCGGATCGGCAGCGCGATCGCGCGGCGCTGCGAGGCGTTCGGGATGGCGGTCTCCTACAGCGCGCGGGCGCGGAAGGACCTGCCCTACGCCTGGTACCCGACGCCGGCGGCGATGGCGCCGCATGTGGACATCCTGATCGTCTCCGCCGCCGGCGGGGCCGAGACCCGCGGCCTGGTGGACCACGCGACGATCGAGGCGCTGCCGTCCGGCGCGATGTTCTGCAACGTCGCCCGCGGGACGGTGGTGGACGAGGCGGCGCTGCTGGACGCGCTGCGCAGCGGCCGCATCGCCGCGGCAGGGCTCGACGTGTTCCTCAACGAGCCGGACATCGACCCGGCCTTCGCGACCCTCGACAACGTCGTGCTCCAGCCGCACGCGGCCTCCGGCACGGTGGAGACGCGGAAGGCGATGGGCAAGCTGATGCGCGACAACCTGGAAGCGCAGATGGATGGGAAGCCGCTGCTGACGCCGGTGGCGTGAGCGGGGGCGCTGGAGGGGGCTCTGCCCCCTCCAGACCTCCCCCGCCAGGGGCCAGCGGGCCCCTGGACCCCGGGTGTTTCATGGCTGTCCTGGGAGGGGGCCTGTCGCGCCCTCGCTCAAGGGCGTGCCGGTGAGGCCCCCTCCCAGGACAGCCATCAGACTCCTGGGTTCCAAGGGGCCGCTGCCCCTTGGCGGGGAGGGGCCGGGAGGGGCGGAGCCCCTCCCGCCTCGCGCGCTCACCGCCGCCACACCCGGTCCAGCGGCATGAAGCGGTTCACGATCAGCAGCGCCGCGATGGTCATCACGATGAAGATCGTGCTGATCGCGTTCACCGTGTTCTCCAGGCTGAAGGTCGCCTCGGCATAGATTCGCACCGGCAGCGTCTGGAGGCGCGCGGTGGTGAGGAAGGCCGTGACGGTGACCTCGCCGAAGGAGAGCAGGAAGCCGATCACGCTCGCCACCGCGATCCCCGGGCCGAGCTGGGGCAGGATCACGCGGCGGAAGACGCGGGTGGGCGGCGCGCCCAATCCGCTCGCGGCTTCCTCGAGGCTGCGGTCGAGCTGCGCGACGGAGGCGCGGAGCAGCGCGAGCATGAAGGGCGCCACCAGCACCACATGCACCGCGAGGATGCCGAGGAAGGCCGGCAGTACCGTGAACCATTGTAGCAGGCGCAGCATGCCGAGCCCGATCGCGATCCCCGGCAGCGCCAGCGGCAGCATGTAGAGCGCGCCCAGCGCCTCGCGCCCCGCGAAGCCGCCGCGCACCAGCGCGAAGGCCGCCGGCAGCGCGATGGCGAGCGAGATGGCGACGCAGGCGAGCGCCAGTTGCAGGCTGTTCCAGGCATCCGAGAGGTAGCGCTCGTTCTCCAGCACCATCGCGTACCAACGCCAGGTGAAGCCGACGAATTGCGCGACGGTGGCCTGCGGGCTGTCGTTCACGCTGGCCACGACGACGAGCAGCAGCGGGAAGATCAGCAGGAAGACGGCGATGGCGAGCAGCAGGCGGGAGACGATCGGCGCGAGCGCCTCGACCACCGTGACCAGGACGCGACGGAGCGCGGGCGGCAGCGAGAGCGTGACGCGCGGCGCGCGGCCCGCGATCCAGGGCGTGGCGAGGCCGATCGCGCGGCCGATCAGGAAGGTGGCGAGCACGCCGGCGCCGAGCATCAGCATCGCCAGCGCCGAGGCCAGCGGATAGTTCAGGATCTCGAGCCCTTCCTTCAGCACGATCATCCCGCTGACCCAGACCTTGCGGCCACCCACCAGCGCCGCCGAGACATAGGATTCGGAGGCAAGCAGGAAGGAGATGATGAACCCCGCGCGGAGCCCGGGGAGCGAGAGCGGGAAGGTGACGCGCCAGAAGCGCATCGCCGGCCCGGCGCCGAGCCCGGCGGCCGCTTCCTCCAGCCGCTTCTCCTGGCCTTCCAGCACGTCGTAGAGCGCGAGCACCATGAAGGGCAGGAACACCTGCGTCAGCGCAAGCCCCACGGCGAACCAGGTGAACAGCAATTCGGGCCGCGGCAGGCCGATCTCCACCGCGAGCGAGCCGACCACGCCGCGCGGCGCCAGCAGCAGGATGATGCCGAGCGAGCGGACGACGACATTGGTCAGCAGGGGGACGAGGATGATCGCGAAGCCGAGCGGCTTCCAGCGCGGCGGCAGGCGCGTCAGCCAGAGCGCCAGCGGATAGCCGAGGATCGCGCAGGCGACCGCGACGCCGCCGCCGAGCAGGAGCGTGTTGCTGAAGACGCGGCGGATGAAGGCGTCGCCGGTGAGTTCCGCGTATTGCGCGAGGCTCGGGGTGAGGGAGAGCGGCGCGAACATCTCGCTGCTCTCCTGCAGAGACAGCAGGGCGACCGCGCCGAGCGGCGCGGCGAAGGCGGCGAGCAGCCAGATTCCGTAGGGAAGGGCGAGGAGACCGCTTCTCCCTCCCCCGCTGGCGGGGGAGGGTTGGGGTGGGGGCATCAGCGGCTGAGCTTCTTCATGACATCGGACGGAAAGAGCGGCGTGGGAGATGCCCCCACCCCGACCCTCCCCCGTGAACGGGGGAGGGAGCTAGCCAGCAATCTCGCGGGTGAAGCGGGACGACCAGCGGGCCTGGTTGCCGATCACCACGTCCCAGTCGAAGTCCACGAGCTTCTTCACCGCCTCCTCGCCGAGCACCAGCTTGGCGGCGAGTTCGGGCGGGAAGGTCACGTTGCGCACCGTCGGGCTGTAGTAGGTGCGCTCGGCATAGGCCGTCATGCATTCGGGCGAGAGATGCAGGTTCACGAAGGCCTCGGCCAGCGCCTGGTTGCGCGTGCCGGTGGTGATGCAGGCCACGTTCATCGCGATGGCCTGGCCCTCGGTGGGGTCGGCGATGACGATGTTGGGGTTGCGGTTCTCGGCATAGACGCGGGTGAAGCTGCCGAACTCCACGCTGGCGGCGCCGACCTGGTTGTCGAACATGCCGTAGAGCTGGTCCTGGCTGCCCTGGATGGCGGCGAAGGGCTTGAGGCGCGCGATGTTCTGGAAGGCGGGGTCGATGTTCGTCTCGCTGCCGCCCCAGACCTTGGCGGCCATGAGGAGCGCGGCGGTGCCCTGCGCGCCCGGATAGGTCGGCCAGATCACCTTGCCCCTGAGGTCGTCGCGCCAGAAGTCGCGCCAGGAGGTCATCGGCGCGGCGACCGTGCGGCGGTCATAGACGATGGTCACCGGGTTGAACGCCACGCCATAGCCGCCGACCTTGGCGATGTCGTAGAGGTTGGCGAAGTTCGGCACGTTGGCGGTCGGCGCCTGCGTCACGCCGTCGCGCACCGCCTGGCGGCTCTCGAAGATGTTCAGGTAGATCAGGTCGAAGCTCGGCCGGCCGCGCTCGGCATAGGCGCGGGCGCGGCGCTCCGGCGTGCCGCCGAGGACGAAGTTGATGCGCACGCCGTGCTGGCGCTCCAGCGGGGTCGCGCAGAACTCGCGCACCGTGCGCTCCTGCACGCCGCCCCAGACGCCGACGGTCAGCTCGTCGCCGCGGCGGATCTGCGCGACGGCGTCCTTTCCCCAGATCGCGGGCGCGGCCAGCGCGGTGCCCAGCAGCGCGCGGCGGGTGATGCGGATGCTCATGCGGCTTCTCCTGTCACGGATTCCTGTTCCTCGATCCAGCTCAGCGCCGCCTCGGGCGCGGCAAGCGTGACGGCGGCGCCGGGCGCGAAGCCCGGCTCGGCGGTGGGACGGCGGACGCGGATGGCGTGGCCGCCGGCCTCGACCTCGTAGTGCACGGCCTCGTCCAGGCGCGTCGCGGCGGCGATCCGGGCGGGCGCGACGAAGGGCAGGTCCGGCGCCGCGCCCTCGGGCAGCAGCAGCAGCCGGGCGGCGCGCAGCACGAGATGGGTTGGCCGCGCCGGCGCGCCGGCGGGGATCCGCACCGGGGCGAGCCCGGCGATGCGGAAGGCGCCGCCCTCTGCCCGGCCGGGCAGCACGGCGCGGGCGCCGAGGAAGCGGGCGGTGAAGAGGTGCTGCGGGCGTTCGGTCAGTGTCGCCGGCGTTTCGCATTCGACGATGCGGCCGCGTTCCATCACCGCGACCCGGTCGGCGAGCGCCAGCGCCTCCTCCTGGTCATGCGTCACGAACAGGGTCGTGATGCCGGCCTGGGCGCGCAGCCGCGCGATCTCCTCGCGCATCTCGGTCCGCAGCCCGGCATCGAGGTTGGACAGCGGCTCGTCGAGCAGCAGCAGTTCGGGGCGGATGACGAGCGCGCGGGCGAGTGCGACGCGCTGCTGCTGGCCGCCCGACATGCGCGCGGGGTAGCGATCCGCCAGCGCCGCGAGCCCGACCATCGCCAGGGCTTCCGCGACGCGCGCGTCGCGCTCGGCGCGGGGCAGGTTCCGCATCTCGAGGCCGAAGGCGACATTCGCCGCGGCGGTGAGGTGCGGGAACAGCGCGTAGTTCTGGAACACCATCCCGATCGCGCGGCGGTGCGGCGGGTCGCGTTCCACCGCGCGGCCGGCGATGTGGATGCGGCCCTCATCGGGCGTGATGAAGCCCGCGACGAGGCGGAGCGTGGTGGTCTTGCCGCAGCCGGACGGGCCGAGGAGCGCGATGCACTCGCCGCGCGCGACCTCGAGCGAGACGCCGTCCACCGCCGCCTGCGCGCCGTAGCGCTTGACGAGGGCATCGAGGCGGAGATGGGGAGGGGGCGTCACGAAAGGCACCTTAGGCAGGCCATGGGGGCCTCGACCATGGGCGAGGATGTCGGAATTGCCGGTGGCGGGACAGGGGCGTGCCCAAAGAATTTGCGTGTGCCTGATTTCAGGGCGGGCGATCCGGGGGGCGCCACCTCGCGACGCGCGGCTCCGAATGGCACGCACCTTGCCTGCCGTGGCCAGGACACCCGAGGGACCCGCCATGACCGACCAGCCAGGCCGCACCCGCTACCGCATCGAACGCCGCGCGCTGCTCGGCGGCGGCGCGGCCTTCGCGCTCGCCGCGGTACCCGGCGCACGGGTGGGCGTGGCGCAGTCGCTCGACCGCTTCATCTTCCACACCGACTGGCGCGCCCAGGCCGAGCACGGCGGCTACTACCACGCGCTGGCCAGCGGGCTCTATCGCCGCGCCGGGCTCGATGTGGAGATCCGCATGGGCGGGCCGCAGATGAACCCCTCGCAGCTCATGTTCGCCGGCCGGGTGGACGCGATCATGGGCAGCGGCTTCCTCGGGCTGAACTTCGCGCGCGAGAACGTGCCCTTCCTCGTCATCGGCGCGATCTTCCAGAAGGACCCGCAGGTGCTGATGACGCATGAGGGCAACGGCATCAACACGATGGAGGACATGCGCGGCCGGCCGATCCTGATCGGCTCGGCGGGGCGCGTCACCTACTGGCCGTTCCTGCGCGCGCGCTACGGCTTCACTGACGAGCAGATCCGCCCCTACACCTTCAACATCCAGCCTTGGATGGCCGACCGCATGGCGATCCAGCAGGGCTTCCTCTCCTCCGAGCCCTTCGCCGCGCGCCAGGCCGGCGCGACGCCGCGCGTGTTCCTCCTCGCCGATACCGGCTTCGAGAACTACCACTGCGTCATCGCCATCGGCCGCCGCACCATCGAGGAGCGGCGCGAGGTGGTGCAGCGCTTCGTGGATACCTCGATCCAGGGCTGGGCGCAGTACATGACCGGCCAGGGGATCGAGGCGGCGAATGCGCTGATCAAGCGCGACAACCCCGAGATGGACGACGCGAAGATCGCCTACGCGATCCGCGTGATGAACGAGATGGGGATCGTGCAGTCGGGCGATGCGCTGCAACGCGGCATCGGCGCGATGACGGCGGAGCGCTGGCAGCGCTTCTACGGCACGATGCGCGATGCCGGCGTCTATCCGCCGGGGCTCGACATCGCGCGTGCCTTCGACCTCAGCTTCGTCAACCGCCGCGTCGGGATGTCTTGAGCCGACCATGAGGCCGCTGCTGTTCCGTGGCGCGACGCTGCTGCCTGGCGGCAGCGACTGGACGCCGCGGCGTGCCGATCTGGCGATCGTGGACGGGCGCATCGCGCCTGCCGCGCCCGAGGGGGCTGAGATTGTCGAGGCAGGGCGCCTTCTGCTGCTGCCGGCCTTCGTCAACGCGCATACCCATTCGCCCGAATCGCTCGCGCGCGGGCGGGCGCCGATGGCGCGCCTCGATGAATGGCTCGCCGCCTGCTACGGCGACGGGCAGGATGCGCTCGACGAGGCGGGGATCCGCCGGGCGATCCTGCTGACGGCGGCGGAGAACATCCGCGGCGGCGCGGTCGCCGTCACCGATCATTTCCGCCAGATCCCGCTGTCCGTGCCCGCGGTGCGCGCGGCCGCTGCGGCCTGGGCGGAGACGGGGTTGCGCGTCCGGCTCGCGGCGATGCTGCGGGACCTGGTTTCGCCCTCGGCCGATGTGGTGCCGGATACCGCGACGGCGCTCGCCTTCGCGAAGGAACTGGTGAAGGACCCGCCGCCGGGCGTCGCGCTCGGCCTCGGGCCCTCGGCGCCGCAGCGCTGCTCGGATGCGCTCATGGCCGGCGTGGCGGAACTCGCCCGCGCGCATGGCGCCTTCCTCCATCTGCATCTCTGCGAGACGGCGCTGGACGCGGAGCGCTGCCGCACGCGCTTCGGCCGGGCGCCGGTGGCGCATCTGGAGTCGCTCGGGCTCTCCGGGCCGGATGTTGAGTACGCGCATTGCGTCCATCTCGGCGACGAGGAGCTGGACCGGATGGCGGCCTCGGGGACGCGATTCGTCCACAACCCGGTCGCCAATCTGCGACTCGGCAGCGGCATCGCGCCGGTCGCGCGCGCGCTGGCGCGCGGCGTCGCGGTGGCGGTCGGCACGGATGGTGCCGGCAGCAACGACACGCAGGACATGCTGGAGGCGGCGAAGCTCGCCTGCCTGCTGCCGCGGGCCGGGCGGCCGGATGCGGAATGGCCGACGCCGGAAGCGGCGCTGGCCGCCGCGACGGGTGGGGCGGTGCTGGCGCCCGGGGCGGGGGCGGACCTGATCGCGGTGGCGCTCGATGCGCCGGCCTTCGCCGCGGCGCGGCCGGCGGAGTTGGCCGCGCGGCTGCTCTTCGGGGCGCGGCCGGCGGATATCCGCCACGTGGTCGGGGGCGGCGCCTTCCTGATGCGGGACGGGGCGCTGACCTCCCCGCTGCTGGCCGGCATCGCCGCATGAGGGGCGTGCATCCGGGCCGGCATCGCGCTATGCGGGGCCCCGATGGCGCCGGGCGCGCGGGCCCCATATGACCGGGCGCGCCCGCGCGGGGCGCCTCACCGTTGCCGAGAAGGGATCAGGTTCATGGCGAACGAGTCCAGCCCGCTGAAGCGGACCCGCTACCGCATCGAACGCCGTTCGCTGCTCGGCGGCGGCACCGCGCTCGCGCTGACGGCGGTGGCCGGCGTGCGGGTGCCCCATGCCCAGCAGCTCGACCGCGTCTCCTTCCAGACCAACTGGCGGGCGCAGGCGGAGCATGGCGGCTACTATCACGCGGTCGCGGCCGGCATCTATCGCCGGCACGGGATCGAGGCGGAGATCCGCATGGGCGGGCCGCAGCAGAACCCGGCGCAACTCCTGCTCGCCGGCCGGGTGGACATGATCATGTCCAACAGCTTCCAGGCGCTGAACTACGTGCGCGAGAACCTGCCTTTCCTCTGCATCGCCTCGATCATGCAGAAGGACCCGCAGGTGCTGATGACGCATGAGGGCAACGGCATCAACTCCTTCGAGGACATGCGCGGAAGGCCGATCCTGATCGGCGCGGGCGGCCGCGTCTCCTACTGGCCGTTCCTGCGCCGGCGCTTCGGCTTCACCGACGAGCAGATCCGCCCCTACACCTTCAATGTCGGCCCCTTCCTGGCCGACCGCATGGCGATCCAGCAGGGCTTCCTCTCCTCCGAGCCCTATGCCGCGCGCCAGGCCGGTGCGACGCCGCGCGTTTTCCTGCTGGCCGATGCCGGCTTCGAGAACTACCAGACGACGATCGACATCTCCCAGCGCATGGTGAACGAGCGGCGCGACGTGGTGCAGCGCTTCGTCAACGCCACGATCGAGGGCTGGACCCAGTACATGACCGGCCAGGGGATCGAGGCGGCGAACGCGCTGATCAAGCGCGACAACCCGGAGATGGACGACGCCAAGATCGCCTACGCGATCCGGGTGATGAACGAGATGGGGATCGTCCGCTCGGGCGACGCGCTGGAACTCGGCGTCGGCGCGATGACCGATGCGCGCTGGCAGCGCTTCTACGAGGGCATGCGCGATGCCGGCGTCTATCCGGCCGGCCTCGAGTTCCGCCGCGCCTACAGCCTCGACTTCGTGAACAAGCGCGTCGGCCTTGCCTGACCTCGGCCTGAGTGGTCTGCGATCGCAGGAGGGCGCAGGTGGCGAAGCCGCCGAGCACCGGATGCGTGAATCGCAGACCCCGAACATGAGCGCGGCGCGGGAGAGGATCACGGCGGGGCCGCCCGTCGTGACGCTCGCCGGCGTCGGCAAGCGCTACGCCAACGGCACGCTGGCCGTGCAGGGCGTGGAGATGGCGATCGGGCAGGGGGATTTCGTCTCCCTGCTCGGCCCTTCGGGCTGCGGCAAGTCCACGGTGCTGCGGATGGTCGCGGGGCTGATGGGGCCGACCACCGGGCGGATCGAACTGGCCGCCGGCGGCCAGGCCTCGGGCGATATCGGCTTCGTCTTCCAGGAGCCGACGCTGATGCCCTGGTCCAACGCGCTGAAGAACGTGATGCTGCCGCTGCGCCTGGCCGGTGTGAACCGCGGCGAGGCGGCGGACCGCGCGGCGGCGGCGCTGGCGTCCGTCGGCCTGACGGGCTTCGAGAAGGCCTATCCTCGCGCGCTTTCGGGGGGGATGAAGATGCGCGTCTCCATCGCGCGCGCGCTGGTGACGAAGCCGCGCCTGCTGCTGATGGACGAGCCCTTCGCCGCACTCGATGAGATCACGCGCCACCGGCTGAACAACGACCTGCTGACGCTGTGGCAGGCGGAGCGCTTCACCGCGGTCTTCGTCACCCATTCGGTGTTCGAGAGCGTCTATCTCTCCCGCCGGATCGTGGTGATGGCGGCGCGGCCCGGCCGCGTGGTGGAGGATATCGAGGTGGACGCGCCCTATCCGCGCGGCGAGGTCTTTCGGACCTCGGCCGAATATGCAGGCCATTGCCGGGCTGTTTCGGAGGCGCTGCACAAGGCGATGGGCGAATGAGCGTCTCCGTCTCCGCCAACGAGGTCGCCGACGCGCCGGTCGAGATCCGCGAACGCACGATCCTCTGGCTCACGCCGGATACCTGGTTCCGCATCCTCGCGCCGCTGGCCATCGGCCTGCTCGCGCTCGGCGCCTGGGAATGGGCGGTGCGCGCCTATGAGGTGCCGCACTACATCCTGCCCGGCCCGATCCAGATCGGGCAGACATTGATCCGGGACTGGCACACGCTCCAGGTCTCGCTCTGGATCACGCTCCAGATCACCTTCGCGGCGCTGTTCGTCGCGGCGCTGCTCGGCCTCGTGCTCGCGGTGCTGTTCGCGCAGTCGCGCGTGATCGAGCTTTCGCTGTTTCCCTATGCGGTGATCCTCCAGGTGACGCCGATCGTCGCGATCGCGCCGCTCATCATCATCTGGGTGGACGATATCCGCGTGGCGCTGCTGATCTGCGCCTGGATCGTCGCCTTCTTCCCGATCCTGTCGAACACCACGCTCGGGCTGAACAGCGCGGACCACAACCTGACGGACCTGTTCCGCCTTTACCGCGCCAGCCGCTGGCAGGTGCTGATGCGGCTCAGGCTGCCCACCGCGATGCCCTATTTCCTCGGTGGGCTCCGCATTTCGGGCGGGCTCGCCCTGATCGGGGCGATCGTGGCGGAGTTCGTCGCCGGCACCGGCGGGCGCGCCTCCGGCCTCGCCTACCGCATCCTCGAGGCGGGGTACCAGTTGCAGATCCCGCGCATGTTCGCCGCGCTCGTGATGATCTCGATGACGGGGATCGCGATCTTCTTGGCGATGTCGCTGGTCTCGCATCTCGCGCTGCGCCATTGGCACGAGAGCGCGATGAAGGAACGCAAGTGAAGGCTGAGCTTCAGGCCGCCGGCGCGCGGTATTGGCTGCGCGATGCGCGGGCCCCCGGCGTGCTGGTGCCGGGGCTGGAGGCGGGGCACGACGTGGATGGGCTGATCCGCCTCGATCTCCGCATCGAGGACGGACGCATCGCCGGCGTGGCGCCGGCGGGCAGCGCGGCCGAAGGCGTGGACCTGCGCGGCGGCCTGGTCTGGCCGGCGCCGCTCGATGCGCACACCCATCTCGACAAGGGGCATATCTGGCCGCGCACGCGCAATCCGCGCGGCGACTTCGCCGGCGCCATCGAGGCGGTGATGGGCGACCGCGGGCGAAGCTGGTCCGAGGCGGATGTGGAGGCGCGGGCGGAATTCGCGATCCGCTGCGCCCATGCCCACGGCACGGTCGCGATCCGCACCCATCTCGACACCTACCTGCCGATGGCGCGCGGGACCTGGCGGGTGATGACGAAGCTGCGCGACCGCTGGGCCGGGCGCGTCGCGATCCAGATGTCCTCCATCGCGCCGCTCGACCGTTTCGCCGGGCCCGATGGGGACGCGATCGCGGACATGGTGGCCGATGCGGGCGGCGTGCTCGGCATGGTCACGCGCCATTCAGGCCATGTGCATGACGACCTGCCGGAAGGCTTCCAGGCGGAGCTCGACGCCTTCTTCGCGCTGGCGGAGGCGCGCGGCCTCGATCTCGACCTGCATGTGGACGAGAGCGGCGAGAGCGGCGCGCGCGCGCTGCGCGAGATCGCGTTGACGGCGCTGCGGCGGAAGTTCAAGAGGCGGATCCAGTGCGGGCATTGCTGCTCGCTCTCGATCCAGCCGGAGGCGTTCGCGCGCGAGACCATCGCCCGCGTTGCCGAGGCCGGGATCGACATCGTCGTGCTGCCGATGTGCAACATGTATCTCCAGGACCGCGTGCCGGGCCGCACGCCGCGCTGGCGGGGCGTGACACTCGTGCATGAGATGCGGGCGGCGGGGATCAATGTCTCGGTCGCTTCCGACAACACGCGCGATCCCTTCTACGCCTATGGCGACCTCGACATGGTGGAGGTGTTCCGGGAAGCGACGCGCATCCTCCACCTCGACCACCCCTTCAGCGACTGGCACCGCGCCTTCGCCGCCAACCCGGCGCAGGCGATGGGGATGGCGGGGCGCGGCGTGATCGCGGCGGGGCAGCCGGCGGACCTCGTGCTGTTCTCCGCGCGCTTCATGACGGAGCTGCTGAGCCGCCCGCAATCGGACCGCGTGGTGCTGCGCGACGGACGCGTGCTGGAAGCGACGCCGCCGCATTGGCGCGAGCTGGATGCGGTCGTCGGCCTTAGCGGCTGACGCGCCAAGCCCCGAAATGGCGGCGCACCCGGGCCAGGAAGGCTTCGCATTCGGGCCGGGTGCGCTGGTCCATCCGGGTCAGCGTCAGCCATTCCACCGTGCAGCCCTTGGCGCAGAGGCGGCGGATGCCGCGGTTCATCAGCTTCCGGTCGATGCGGCCGATGTACCAGAGCAGCCAGGTGGGCGAGCCATAGGTCGTCACCACCGCGATGTGGCGGATATTGGTCAGCAGCGGCTCGATGGGCCCCTGTCCCAGGTTGAAGGCGACGCCGGGGACCCAGATGCGGTCGAACCAGCCCTTCAGCATCGCTGGCATGCCGTACCACCAGGTCGGATAGACCAGCACCAGCGCCTCGGCCCGTTGCAGCGAGGCGACATGGTCGGCGATGCCCTCGAGGTTGCGCGGCACGTCGTGGTGCCGGCCGCGTTCCTCGGCGCTCATCACCGGGTCGAAGCCTTCCTCGTGCAGGTTGCGGAGTTCGACCTTGTGGCCGGAAGCGGCGAGCGAATCGGCGACCGCGTCGCACAGCGCGCGGGAAAAACTGTCGGCGCGGGGATGGGCATGGACGAGCAGGACCTGCATGCGCGCAAGCTGACAGGATTCGTCGCGGCGGCGCAACCGACCCAGGAGGGCTTCCCATGATGACCGCACCGGTGATCGGCAAACGTGCCGCGGAGCTTCGCGGCTTCCGCATCTCGCCTGACGACACGAACTACTTCGCCTGCCTGTTCGATCCGCTGGCGGACGGCGTGTCCTTCACGCTGGTGGTCGAGATCTTCGAGCCGGGCGGCCGCACCCCGCCCAACACGCACAAGGCCGCCGAGGAATGCTTCGTGGTACTGGCCGGCCGCGGCAAGGCCTATGCCGATGGCGCCGAGATGCCGATCGGGCCGGGCGATGCCTTCGTGCTGCGGCCGGGGACGGAGCATGTCGTGGTGAACGATACGTCGGAAAAACTCTACTGCCTCACGCTGATGACGCCGAACGAGGGCTTCGCGGAGCTGATCCGCGCGGGCACGCCGGTGGAACTCGCGCCCGAGGACATCGCGGTGCTGACCGGGCGGGCCGCCTGATGCGCGTGCTCTACCTCTACGCCCATCCGCTGCCCGAAAGCTTCCATCACGCGATCCGCGAGGAGGTCCGCGCCGGGCTCGCCGAGGCGGGGCATGAGGTGGACCTCTGCGATCTCTACGCCGAGGGCTTCGACCCGGTGCTGAGCGTCGCCGAGCGCCGCGGCTATCACGACCTGCCGGCCAACCGCGCGCCGGTCGAATCCTATATCCGCCGGATCGAGCAGGCCGAGGCGCTGGTGCTGAGCTTTCCCACCTGGTCCTTCGGCCTGCCGGCGATCCTCAAGGGCTTCTTCGACCGCTGCTTCATCCCCGGCGTCTCCTTCGTGCTGGAGGATGGCGTGGCGCGGCCGAACCTGACGCAGATCCGCAAGATCGCCGGGATCAGCACCTATGGGCGGCCCTGGTGGAACGCGCTCTACGTCGCCGATCCGCCGCGCATGGCCGTCACGCGCTACCTCAAGGCGCTGACCGGGTGGAAGGCGCGGGTGGAGTATCATGCGCTCTACGACATGAACCGCGCGGACGATGCGCGGCGGCGGCGCTTCCTGGCCAAGGTGCGGCGGCGGATGGCGCAGTTCTGAACGTCTTGCGCGGGGCCGCCCGCGCGGCGATCCTGGCCGGCCAGGAGGAACACGTCATGACCCGCATCGCCCGCCGCGCCCTGCTGGGCGCGCTCGCCCTTCCCGCGATCGCCCGCGCGCAGGGGGCCGCGATCCGCATCGTCGTGCCCTTCGCGCCGGGCGGCTCCACGGACGCGGTGGCGCGCCTCGTCTCGCCGGGCCTCACGCAGCGGCTCGGCGCGCCGGTGGTGGTGGAGAACCGCTCCGGCGCCGCGGGCTCGATCGGTGCGGATGCGGTCGCCAAGGCGCGGCCGGACGGGCTCACCTGGCTGCTCACCTTCGACAGCCACGCGACCATCCCCGCTTTGCTCCGCAGCCCGCCGCTGGATGTGATGCGCGACCTCGATCCGGTCATGCTGATCGGCGGCTCGCCCTATGCGGTGGCGACGAAGGCGGACAAGCCCTGGCGGCGGATGGCGGACCTGATCGCCGCGGCGCGGGCCCGGCCGGAGGCGATCTCCTACGGCTCGACCGGCAACGGCACGCTCGGCCACCTGACCATGATCATGCTGGGCGAGCGCGCCCAGGCGCGGATGACGCATGTGCCCTATCGCAGCGGCGGGCTCGCGGTGACGGACACCGTCGCCGGCACGGTCGAGATGATGATCGGCAGCGCCGCGCTGCTGATCCCGCACATCAATGGCGGGACGCTGCGGCCGATCCTCCAGTTCGGGCCGCAGCGCCTCTCGCGGCTCGCGGAGACGGAGACGGTGGCCGAGGCCGGCTTTCCGGGCCTCGAGGCGGAGGCCTGGTGGGGCGTCTTCGCGCCGCGCGGCACGGACCCCGCGCTGGTGGCGCGGATGAACCAGGCGCTGCGCGAGACGCTGAACGACGAGCGGCCGCGCCAGGTGATGACGGAGACGCAGCAGGCGCGGCTGGTGCTGTCCTCGCCGGAGGAGTTCGGGCGGTTCTTCGCCGCCGAGGTGGAGAAATGGGGCAGGGTGGTCCGGGCGAACGCGATCCAGCCGGATTGAGGGGCGCGGGGCACCCCCCATTGTTCCCGGCCGCGGGCCGACGCATCTATCGCGCCTGAACAGGACTGCTTGGGGATACCACCCGGATGGACGTGATCTTCGACCCGACCCGCCAGGCCGCGCCCGGCGGATCCCCTGCCGCTTCCGGCGCCGACCTCATCAAGGACGGCGACCAGCGCAGCTTCATGCAGGATGTCGTCCAGGCCAGCCGCGAGGTGCCGGTCCTGGTGGATTTCTGGGCCACCTGGTGCGGGCCCTGCAAGCAGCTCACGCCCACCCTCGAGAAGGTGGTCAAGGCCGCCCAGGGCCGCGTCCGGCTGGTCAAGATCGACATCGACAAGAACCGCCAGCTCGTCCAGCAGCTCGCGCAGATGGGGCTGCCGCTGCAATCGGTGCCGACCGTGGTCGGCTTCGTCCAGGGCCAGATCGCCGACCTCTTCCAGGGCGCGCTGCCCGAGGGCGAGGTGAAGAAGTTCGTCGAGGCCCTGCTCAAGATGGGCGGCGGCAGCCTGCCGGGCGCCGACCTGCTGGCCGAGGCCAAGGCCGCCGCCGAGCAGGGCGACCACCGCACCGCGCTCGACCTGTTCGCGGGGCTCGCGCAGGCCGAGCCCGAGAACCCGGACGCCTTCGCCGGCCTCGCGCGCAGCCTGATGGCGCTCGAGGAGGAGGAGCAGGCGGAGCAGGTGCTGGAGGCGGTGCCGGAGAAGCTGCGCGACCACGCCGAGATCGCCTCGGTCCGGGCCCAGATCCAGCTCGCCAAGGAAGGCCGCGCGGCGCGGGAGAAGTTCGGCGAGTTCGAGCGGCGGCTGGCGGCCGACCCGGACGACCACGCGGCGCGGATCGACCTTGCCGTGGCGCTGAACGCGACCGGTGAGCGGGGGAAGGCGGTGGACCAGCTCATGGAGGCGATCCGCCGCGACAAGGCCTGGAACGACGAGGCGGCGCGCAAGCAATTGCTGAAGTTCTTCGAGGCCTGGGGTTTCGACGACCCCGCGACCCTTGCAGGACGGCGGAAGCTCTCCACTCTGCTGTTCAGGTAGGACGGCCTGCATGGGCGGGCCGTCCCCGCACCGGGGACCATGCCCGCCTTCCATCCCAGCCTCGCGGATCTCCCGCCGGAGATCCCGATCTTCCCGCTGTCCGGCGCGCTGCTGCTCCCCGAGGGGCGGCTGCCGCTGAACATCTTCGAGCCTCGCTACCTGGCGATGGTGGAGGATGCGCTGGCGGCCGGCCGCCTGCTCGGCATGGTGCAGGGCGATCCCTCGCTGCCGCGGACGCCGGCGGGCTCGCAGGTCTACCGCGTGGGCTGCCTCGGGCGCCTCTCCTCCTTCGCGGAGACGGATGACGGGCGCTTCCTGGTCACGCTGACCGGGGTGATCCGGTATCGCATCGCCGCCGAGATCGAGGGACGGCGGGGCTATCGGCGCGTGCTGGCCGACTACGCGCCCTATGCGGCGGACCTGGCGCCGGCGGCCCCCGACGGCTTCGACCGGGCGGCGCTGCTCGAGGCGCTCCGGCCCTATTTCCGCACCCATGGCATCGAGGCGAACTGGGAGGCGATCGAGCAGACCGCGGATGCGATGCTGGTCACCACGCTCTGCATGGTCTGCCCCTTCGAGGTGCGGGAGAAGCAGGCGCTGCTGGAGGCGCCGGATGTGGGCCAGCGGGCGGCGATGCTGGTGGCGCTGATGCAGATGGGCCGCCACGGCATGGCGTCGGACGCCAAGCCGAGCTAGATCGGCGCTGCGCCGATGCCCGTCCCGCCGCGCGGGCGGGCCCGGCCCATGGCAGAGAGCATCCCACGCATGTCCGAGACGCCATCCCAGGCTTCCGTCGATCCGCGCCTCCTGGAGATCCTGGTCTGCCCGGTGACCAAGGGCCCGCTGCGCTACGACCGCGAACGGTCGGAACTCGTCAGCGACAAGGCGGGGCTCGCCTATCCGATCCGCGACGGCATTCCGATCATGCTGCCCGACGAGGCGCGGAAGCTCGGCTGAGCCGCATGGCGGCACCCACGGAGATCCGCCTCGACCGCGCCGCGCGCGTGCTCCATGTCGCCTTCGGGGAGGCGGAGCGCTACGCGCTGCCGGCGGAATACCTGCGGGTGGAAAGCCCCTCGGCCGAGGTGCAGGGGCATGGGCCGGGGCAGCGGGTGATCGTGCCCGGGCGGCGGCATGTCGGGATCATGCGGGTCGAGCCGGTGGGACGCTACGCGGTGCGGCTGGTCTTCGACGACCTGCACGACAGCGGCATCTATTCATGGGACTACCTGCGTGCGCTGGGGCGCGAGCAGGCGGAACGCTGGGCCGCCTATGAGCAGGCCCTGGCCGCGAAGGGGCTGACCCGCGACCCGCCGAAGCGGGGCTGATCCGCGCGTTTCGTTCCGCGGAGCGGGACGGCGGGGCCGCTTGCGAGACATGTTGCGAGTGGGCTTTCCGCCTTGTATGCGGTGCAGCAGACCGGAGACACTGCCTTGGGCCGCCTCACCGCCGTATCCTTCCGCTCCTACCGCGGACACCAGATCGAGTTGCGCGACGGGCCGCATGGCGAGCGCAGCGTGACGATCCACCCGCCTGGCGGCCGCGGCAGCCCGCACCAGGTCACGCCGGGCAAGCCGGATGCGACGCTGGCGGAGCAGGTGCAGCAGGCCAAGGCGATGATCGACGCGGTGATGGGGCCGAAGCCGGTGATGCCGATGCGCGGCGGCTACGGGCGCGCGCGGGGCTGACCGCGCCGGCGGCGGCCGCTTCGGGCCGCAGCGCGAATCAACCAACCGCGCGAATCAACCAATCGGATGACGGTTGTGTCAGAACCCATGACCTGCGCGCATGGCCGATGACGCGATTTCGCGAGTGCAGCATGCGCGGATTCCGCATATTTTGACGGTGTTCCGGCGGCGACGTCGGAACAGGGTCATTCGGGCAAGTCCCGAACCCCTTCGTCTCCCAGACGTGAAGCCTCCCTGTTTGACTTGGCCGCCGCCCGCACGGGCCGGCGGCCTTTTCTTTTTCCGGCGCGCTCACGCGCCCCAGGCGGCGACGTAGAGCAGGTATTTCGTCGGATCGCGCAGCGCGCCGGGGCGCGTGCCGGATTGTGGCCAGGAATGGGTCTTCTTCGTGCCGGTCTGGTAGATCTCGAAATGCAGCATCGAACTGTTCTTGCCCATCAGCCCGACGCGGCCGATCGGCTGCCCCGCCTTCACCTTCGTGCCCTTGCCGACGCCGAACTCCGCCCAGGAGCCCTTCTCGACCTCGTTGTAGCCGAAGACGAGGCCGTTGTTGTCGTTCTGCACCAGGATCGCCCAGGTGCCGAGGTGGAAGCTCTGCAGCTCCGTCACCGTGCCGGACTGGCAGGCCACCACCATGTCGCCATGCACGCCGCCGAGATCCACGCCGCAATGCCAGCGCAGCGTATCGGTCGGATCCGGGTTCACCGGCCGCTTCGCGGCGAAGCGGCGGGACCCGTTGCCGTAGGTCTTGCCCTTGTTGTCCTTGCAGGCGACCTGGCGGCCGTATTTCGACTTCAGCGAGCGTGCGGGCCAGTAGTGCTGTTCGCTGCCCATCACCACGCCGTTGAACATGAACAGGCCGCATTCGTGCAGCTCGGCGAAGGGCGCACCCTGCTGCTGCTGCGCCGCGGTGCCGTAGGGGCCGTCCTTCCAGGGGGCGGCGGCGGGATCGATGGCCATGGCGTCTCCTCCTTCCGGTGCGGAGGAGTATGCGCGCGTCCCGTGTCGCCGCGGTTTCGCGGGTTCCGCGGGCTACTCCGCCCGCAGCGCCGCGCCGGCGGCGAGCGGCGCCATCGGCAGGGCGATCGCCAGCAGCGCGCCGAGCAACAACAGAAACGGACGCGCCGGGAGCCCGGCCGCCGCCGCCTCGATCGCCGCCGCGCCGAAGATCACCGCCGGGATGGCGAGCGGCAGCACGAGCAGCGGCAGCAGCACGCCGCCGCGCCGCGCGCCGAGCGTCAGCGCCGCGCCCGCCGTGCCGAACAGCGAGAGCACCGCGGTCGCCAGCGCCAGCGCCACGACCGCGGCCCCCCAGGCCTCCACCGGCAGGTTCAGCATCGCCGCGGCGATCGGGGTCGCCACTAGCAGCGGCAGGCCGGTGGTGATCCAGTGGCCGAGCGCCTTGGCGAAGGCGAGCGCGGCCAGCGGCAGGCCGGAGAGCAGGAGCTGGTCGAGCGAGCCGTCCTCCGCCTCCGCGCCGAACAGGCGATCGAGCGGCAGCAGCGCGGCGAGCAGCGCCGCGGCCAGCAGCGCCCCCGGCGCGATCCGCGAGAGCGTCTCCGGCGCCGGCCCGACGCCGAAGGGAAACAGCGCGCAGACGAGGACGAAGAACAGCACCGCGGCGAGCGTATCGGCCGGATGGCGCAGCGCGAGCGTGACCTCCCGGCCGAGGACGGCGAGGAACGCCCTCACAACCTCAGCTCCCCCGCATCCGGCAGCGGCAGCGGCAGATGCGTCGCCGCCAGCACCATCCCCCCCCGCGCCCGATGCGCCGCCAGCAGCGCGCCGAGCCGCGCGACGCTCGCCGCATCCAGCCCGACCGTGGGTTCGTCCAGCAGCCAGAGATCGGTCGGCGCGAGCGCGAGCCTGGCCAGCGCCAGCCGCCGCTTCTGCCCGGAGGACAGCACCCGCGCCGGCAGGTCCGCGAGCTCCGCGAGCCCGAGCGCGGCGAGCGCCGGCGCCACCTCCCCGCCCCAGAGCCGGGCGTAGAAGCCGAGATTCTCCCGCGCGGTGAGCGCCGGCTTCAGCGCGTCCCCATGGCCGAGATAGCGCAGCCGCGCCGCATGCCCGGCCCGGTCCGCCAGCGCATCCGCCCCCGCCCAGAGCAGCCGCCCCTCGGCAGGCGGGATCAGCCCCGCGAGCACCCGGAGCAGCGAGGACTTGCCCGCGCCGTTCGGCCCGGTCAGCAGCAGCGCCCCGCCGGGCGCCACGGCGAAGGAAAGCCCGGCGAACACCGCGCGCTCCCCGCGCCAGCAGGCGAGGCCCTCCGCCTCCAGCATGTTCCGCGCGCATCCTCTGCCTGCACGGCCGACCCCTGGCCTGCCTTCGCCGTTCATGGTTTAAGCCCGGCGCTGCGGGCGCGGAAGCGCCCCTGAACCCGCGCCGTGGTCGGCGGAAGGCGCCCCGTCAACGGGGTCGCAACCGGTTTCGGCGCCCATTAGGACCCTTCAGGGCAAGATTGGGGACCCCACCATGCGCATGATCGGGCAGGACAGCCTGAAGACGCGCCGCACACTGAACGTGGACGGCAAGGACTACTTCTATTTCAGCCTCCCCGAGGCGGCGAAGAGCATCGGCGACATCGCCCGGCTGCCCTACAGCCTCAAGGTCCTGCTCGAGAACGTGCTGCGCTTCGAGGATGGCCGCAGCTACACCGTGGACGATGCGCGGAAGATCGCCGAGTGGCTGAAGGACGGCCGCTCCACCAAGGAGGTGCCGTTCCGCCCGGCGCGCATCCTGCTCCAGGACTTCACCGGCGTACCCGCCGTGGTGGACCTCGCCGCGATGCGCGACGCGCTCTCGCGCCTCGATGGCGATCCGCGCAAGGTGAACCCGCTGGTGCCGGTCGATCTCGTCATCGACCACTCCGTGATGGTGGATGTCTCCGGCACGGCGGATGCGCTCAAGAAGAACGTGGACATCGAGTTCGAGCGCAACGGCGAGCGCTACGAGTTCCTCCGCTGGGGCCAGTCCGCCTTCGCCAATTTCCGCGTCGTCCCGCCGGGCACCGGCATCTGCCACCAGGTGAACCTGGAATACCTGGCGCAGGTGGTGTGGACCTCGCAGGACGGGCCCGACGCCTACGCCTTTCCCGACAGCTGCTACGGCACGGACAGCCACACGACGATGGTCAACGGCCTCGGCGTGCTCGGCTGGGGCGTCGGCGGCATCGAGGCGGAAGCCGCGATGCTCGGCCAGCCCATCGCCATGCTCATCCCCGACGTGATCGGCTTCCGCCTGGTGGGCCGGCTGCGGGAGGGCGTGACCGCGACCGACCTCGTGCTGACCGTCACGCAGATGCTGCGCAAGAAGGGCGTGGTCGGGAAGTTCGTGGAGTTCTATGGCCCCGGCCTCGATGAGCTGCCGCTCGCCGACCGGGCGACCATCGGCAACATGGCCCCCGAATACGGCGCCACCTGCGGCTTCTTTCCGGTGGACAAGGTGACGATGGACTACCTGCGCCTCTCGGGCCGCGACGAGCACCGCCTCGCGCTCACCGAGGCCTATTGCAGGGCGCAGGGCATGTGGCGCGACAGCGACACGCCCGACCCGGTGTTCACCGACACGCTCGAGCTCGACCTCGCCACGGTCGAGCCCTCGCTCGCCGGGCCGAAGCGGCCGCAGGACCGTGTGGCACTCGGCAATGTCGCGACGAGCTTCGCCAAGGACCTCGCCGCGGGCACGATGGGCGTGCCGGGCGACAAGGCCGATCTCCGCGTGCCGGTGGCCGGCGCCAACTACGATCTCGGCCATGGCGACGTGGTGATCGCGGCGATCACGAGCTGCACCAACACCTCCAACCCCTATGTGCTGGTCGCCGCCGGCCTCGTCGCCCGCAAGGCCCGCGCCAAGGGCCTGCGGCCGAAGCCCTGGGTCAAGACCTCGCTCGCGCCCGGGTCGCAGGTGGTGACGGAGTATCTGACCAAGTCCGGCCTGCAGGCCGACCTGGATGCGATGGGCTTCCAGACGGTGGGCTATGGCTGCACCACCTGCATCGGCAATTCCGGCCCGCTCGCCGACCCGATCGTGGATGCGGTGGAGAACAACAAGCTCGTCGTCGCCTCCGTGCTCTCCGGCAACCGCAACTTCGAGGGGCGCGTGCACGCCAATGTGCGCGCGAACTACCTCGCCTCGCCGCCGCTGGTCGTCGCCTATTCGCTGGCCGGCACGGTCAAGCTCGACCTCGCGACGCAGCCGCTCGGCACCGGCAGCGACGGCCAGCCGGTGTTCCTCAAGGACATCTGGCCGACCCAGAAGGAAGTGAACGACGTCGTCCACTCCGTCCTCACGCGGGCGATGTTCCGCGAGCGCTATGGCGACGTGTTCAAGGGCCCGGCGCAGTGGCAGGCGATCCGCGTGGACGCCGACAGCGACACCTATCGCTGGAACTCCGGATCGACGTACGTGCAGAACCCGCCCTATTTCGAGGGCATGACGATGGATGTGGGGCCTCTCGCCTCCGTCCACGGCGCGCGCGTGCTGGCGCTGCTGGCCGACAGCATCACCACCGACCACATCTCCCCCGCCGGCTCGATCCGCAAGACCTCGCCGGCCGGCGACTACCTGCTGGAGCGGCAGGTGCTGCAGCGCGACTTCAACAGCTACGGCGCGCGGCGCGGCAACCACGAGGTGATGATGCGCGGCACCTTCGCCAATCCGCGCATCCGGAACGAGATGCTGCCCGGCGTGGAAGGCGGCCTCGCGAAGCACCACCCCTCGGGCGAGGTGGCGCCGATCTACGACGTCGCGATGATGTATCGGAAGGACGGCGTGCCGCTGGTGGTGTTCGGCGGCAAGGAATACGGCACCGGCTCCTCCCGCGACTGGGCGGCGAAGGGGACGATGCTGCTCGGCGTGAAGGCGGTGATCGCCGAGAGCTTCGAGCGCATCCACCGCTCCAACCTGGTCGGCATGGGCGTGCTGCCGCTGGTGTTCAAGGAGGGTGAGGACCGCAAGTCGCTCGGCCTCAAGGGCGATGAGCGGATCGACCTGCTCGGCATCGAGGATCTCAAGCCGCGCATGCCGGTGACGATGGTGATCCACCGCGCCGACGGCTCCACCCACACCACCACGCTGACCTGCCGCGTGGATACCGCCGACGAGGTCGAGTACTACCGCAACGGCGGCATCCTGCACTACGTGCTGCGCGGCATGGCCAAGGCGGCGTAGGTCTCGTCTCCCTCCCCCGTCGACGGGGGAGGGTTGGGGTGGGGGCTTCGCCGGCGCAACTCTTTCGCGTTGACTTGCCTCTGCCCCGTCGCGAGACTCCCGCGATGCCGACGCTGACCGTGGACCTGCCCGATCACCTCGCCCGCCTCGTCGCGGAAGCGGTGGCGCGCGGCGACTATGCGACGGCGGATGAAGCCGTGGCCGACGCGCTCTGCCTGCTGCAGTACGAGCCGGCGGTGCACGGCGAGAAGCTCGCCCGGCTGCGCCGGGAAATCCGCAAGGGCGTGCTGGACGTGGATGCGGGGCGGTTCTCGGAGCGGTCCGTGATGGACATCCTGCGCGACATCGAAGCCGAGGACGACCGCGCGGCGTGAGGGTCGTTGGCCGCTGCCGCATTTCGGCCGAGGCCGATGCGGATATCGAGGCGCTTCTTCGCTACACCGGCCGGCAGTTCGGACCCAGACAGCGCCAGAGCTATGCGACGATCCTGGATCGCGCCATCCGACTGATCGACGAGGACCCCGCGCGGCCCGGCAGCCGGGACCGATCGGATCTCCTGCACGGCCTGCGATCTCTGGCGCTTCACCTTGCGTCGCCGCGGCGCCGTGGGACACGCCATGTGGTCTTCTACAGGGTGGCGCCAGAGGGGCCCGATATCCTCCGTGTCCTCCACGAGGCCATGGACCCGACGCGCCATCTCGCCCCGCCGGACGACACCACATGACCGCGCTGCTCACAGAGGGTTGGATCGCCGCCCTGATCCTTCTCGTCCTCGCGGCCGAGGCCGGCTTCCTCATCGCGCGCCGCGCGCTGCGCCCGCGCGCGGCCCTCCTCCTCGTCCTGCCCGGCGTCGCCTTCGTGGCCGCCATCCAGGCGGCGCTCTCCGGCCTGCACTGGTCGCTGATCGCGCTCGCGCTGCTCGCGGCCTTCGTCACCCATCTGCTCGATCTGCGCGAACGCCTGCGGCGGTGAAGCGGCCGCGCAGGGGTCACGCCTCCGGCTTCGCAGCCTCCGGCGATCCCGAACGGAGCGACCGGCCCAGCATCAGCACCGCCGGCACGGCCGCCAGCGACATCGCCGCCATCGCCACATACCCGCCGCCGCCGAAGGCGGCATAGAGCGGCCCGCAGGCCAGCGTCAGCACCCCGATCGGCAGGCCCGCGCCGAGCGCGGCATAGAGCGTCTGCGCCGTGCCCGCCTGGCCCGGCGGGATGACGCGCCCGAGCACCATCATCGCGCCCAGATGCTGCGCGCCGAAGGTGCCAGCATGCAGGATCTGCAAGGGGAACAGGATCCAGGGATCGGCGGTCCACGCCGTCACGGTCCAGCGCAGCACGCCGCATCCCGCGCCGATCAGCGAGAGCCCGACCGCGCCGAGCCGCCGCACCACGCCGCGCCCCCAGAGGAACAGCGCGATCTCCGCCACCACGCCGGTCGCCCAGAGCGCGCCGATCGTCCCGGCCGAGAGCCCCGCCGCCTGCCAATGGAGCGTGCCGAAGGCGTAGTAGAAGGCGTGCCCGCCATGCACCAGCGCGCTGACCAGGATCAGCCAGCGGAGCGGGCGGTTGCCGAGCGGGGCGAGGAAGCCCGCCGCGCCGCGCGGCCCGGCGCGCGGCGGCGCGGGCGCCGCCGGCAGCGCCAGCGCCGCCAGCCCCGTCGCCGCGAGCCCGAGCACGATCAGCGCCACCGCCGCGTCCACGCCGCGCCATTCCACCGCGAAGCCCGCCGCCAGCGAGGCCGCGATGAAGGCGATGGAGCCGGCGGCGCGCACCGGGCCGTAGTCGAAGCCCTCCCGCCGCGACGCCGCCACGGCCAGCGCATCGGTCAGCGGCACGATCGGCGCCATGCCCACCGAAAGCATCGCATGCACCAGGATGAGCGCGACGAAGCCCGCCGCCCACCACAGCCCCGCCGCCGCCAGCAGCGCGATCAGCGCCGCGAGCGCCAGCACCGCGCGCGGCGCGGCGAGTGCATCCGCAAGCCGCCCGCCCGCCGGCCCCGCAATCAGCCGCACCGCCGAGCCACTCGCGAGCACCGCCGCGACCTCTGCCGCCCCCAGCCCGCGCGCCGCGAGGACCGCCGGCAGGAAGGGCAGGATCACGCCGAAGGCGAAGAATTGCGCCGCGAACAGCGCGGCATGACGGGCGGCTGAGAACACGCCGCGGACCCTGCGCGAGACGGGCTAGGTTGCCAAGCCCGGCCTTCCGTGCGACGCGTCGCCCACCCCCGACGGACCCCGCCGCCGCAACACGATGTCCGACCACATGTTCCCCGCCCGTGTCCGCGCCGTGCTCGGCCCGACCAACACCGGCAAGACGCATCTCGCCATCACGCGGCTGCTCGCGCATGCCTCCGGCATCATCGGCTTCCCGCTGCGCCTGCTCGCGCGCGAGAACTACGACCGCATGGTCGCGGTCAAGGGCGAGCGCCATGTCGCGCTCATCACCGGGGAGGAGAAGATCGTCCCCCCCGAGGCCAAGTGGTTCGCCTGCACGGTGGAGGCGATGCCGCTCGACCGCCGCGCCGAATTCGTCGCGGTGGACGAGATCCAGCTTTGTGCGGACGCCGATCGCGGCCACATCTTCACCGACCGCCTGCTGCATGCGCGCGGCCTGGTTGAGACGATGTTCCTCGGCGCCGAGACCATCCGACCGCTGCTCCAGCGCCTGGTGCCGCAGGCCGAGATCGAGACGCGGCCGCGGCTGTCGCAGCTCACCCATGCGGGCCCGCAGAAGCTGACCAAGCTGCCGCCGCGCAGCGCCATCGTCGCCTTCAGCGCGACCGAGGTGTACGCCATCGCGGAAGCCGTCCGCCGCCGGCGCGGCGGCTGCGCGGTGGTGATGGGGCGCCTCTCGCCGCGCACCCGCAACGCGCAGGTGGCGCTCTATCAGAACCGCGAGGTGGATTTCCTCGTCGCGACCGACGCGATCGGCATGGGCCTCAACATGGATGTGGACCATGTGGCCTTCGCGTCCCTGCGCAAGTTCGACGGCCATGCGCTGCGCGACCTGACGGCGCAGGAGGCGGCGCAGATCGCCGGCCGCGCCGGCCGCGGCATGCGCGACGGCAGCTTCGGCACCACCGCGGACTCCCAGCCTCTCCCCGAGGAGATGGCGAAGAAGATCGAGAACCACGAGTTCGAGCCGCTGGCCCAGCTCTGCTGGCGCAACTCCGATCTCGACTTCGCCGGCCTCGACGCGCTGCTCGACAGCCTGGCCGCGCCGCCGCCCAAGGCCGGGCTCGCCAAGGGCAACGACGCGGTGGACCACATCACGCTGCACGCGCTGGCGCGGGAGGCGGAGATCCGCGATCTCGCCCAGGGCCGCGCCCGCGTGCGGCTGCTGTGGGAAGCCTGCCAGGTCCCGGATTTCCGCAAGATCGCCGATGACAGCCACACGCGGCTCTGCGGGCGCATCTTCGGACATCTCGCGAAGGATGGCCGCCTGCCGGCCGACTGGGTGGCCGGCTCGATCGCCGGGCTCGACAACACCGAGGGCGACCTCGACACGCTGATGGCGCGGCTGGCGACCATCCGCATCTGGTCCTACATCGCCGCCCGCGCCGACTGGATCGCCGACGCCGCCGCCCACCAGGCGGAGGCGCGCAAGGCCGAGGACCGCGTCTCCGACGCGCTGCACGAGAAGCTGATCAGCCGCTTCGTGGACCGCCGCGCCGCGCACCTGATCCGCAGCCTCGGCGACGAGGAGAAGGAGCTGCTCTCCGCCGTCACGCGCCAGGGCGAGGTGGTGGTGGAAGGCCACACGGTCGGCCGCGTGAAGGGCTTCCACTTCGAGCCCGACCCCTCGGCCACCGAGGCGGAGGAGAAGCGCCTCGTCCTGCGCGCCGCGCGGCGTGCCCTGCGCGAGGAGATGCCGCGGCGCCTCGCCGCGCTCGAGATGGCGAAGGACGAGGCCTTCGCGCTGACCCCGCAGCACCGCGTGCTGTGGGACGGCGCCGAGGTCGCGCGGCTGCGCCCGGGCCCGGAGCCGCTGAAGCCGCTGGTGGACCCGGTCGCGACCGAGTTCCTCGATACCGCGCAGCGCGAGCGGGTGCGCGCGCGCATCGCGCTCTGGCTCGAGGCGATGGTGAAGCGCGAGCTCGGCACGCTGCTCGCCGTGGAGGCCAAGGCCGCCGCGGACAACACGCTGCGCGGCCCGGCCTATCGGCTGCGGGAAGGGATGGGCCTCGTGCCCGGCGCGACGGAACGCGACGTGCCGGCGGAGCTGCGCGCGCGGCTCAAGGCGATCGGCATCCGCGCCGGGCGCTATGCGCTGCACATCCCCGAGGTGATGAAGCCGCGCGCGATGGCGCTGCGCGCGCAGCTCTGGGCGCTGCGCCACGGCCTGCCGACGCCCGCCCTGCCCAATCCGGGCCTCGTCTCGGTGACCCTGCCCGAGATCCCGCAGCCGCCGCCCGCCGATCCCCAGGCGCCGCGCCCGCCGGAGAGCTGGCCGCCGCGCTTCGCCGCCTTCGCCGGCTGGCTCCAGGCGGGGCACGTCCTGCTCCGCCTCGATGTCGTGGAGCGGATCGCGGGCGAGCTCGGCTACCAGGTGCGCCGCGCGCCGGCGCCGCTGCCGGAGGGGCTCGCCTCGCGGCTCGGCGTGAAGGGCGACGTGCTGGCGATGGTGCTGGAGGCGATGGGCTTCCGGCTGATCCCGCCCGAGACCCTGCCCGATGGGATGTTCGGCCCGCCGGCGCCGGCGCGGATCGCGGTGTTCCGTCCCGAGCGCGCCCCTCGCCCGCGCCCCGAGCGCGCGCCGCCGCAGGCGCCCGCCCGCCCCGCGCCGGAGCGATGGGACCCGGCGGTGATGTTCGGCCCGCCCGTGCCGCGGGAGATGCGCGGGGAACGCGGCCCGCGCCCCGACCGGGGTCCGCGGCCGGATCGCGGCCAGCGCCCGGATCGCGGCCCCCGCCCACCCCAGGCCCCGCGCGAGGGCGCCCCATCGGCCGAGGCGCCGCGCGCCGGCCCGCGGCCGGCCGGTGCTCCGCCTGACCGGCCGCGCTTCGATCGCCCCCGCCAGGACGGCCCCCGCCCGGATGGCCCGCCGCGGCGTGACGGCCCGCGCCCCGACGGCCCGCGCCCCGACGGCCCGCGGCCCGACCGGCCGCGCTTCGACCGCCCGAGGGACCGCGATCGCGACCGGGAGGATCGGGCGCCGCGCGAATACCAGTCCGGGCCGAAGGCGGATTCGCCCTTCGCGGTGCTGGCGCAGCTCAAGCTCAAGAAGGACTGACGCTTGGCGGAGATCGGCGCCGGCTGGCAGCGGCTCGATCTCTGGCTCTGGTGCGCACGGGTGGCGAAGACGCGCGCGGAGTGCGCACGCCTGGTCGAGGGCGGCGCCATCCGGCTGAACCGCCAGCCCACCGACAAGGCGCATGCGAGGCTCCGCCCCGGCGACGTGCTGACCATCGCCATGCAGGGGCGGGTGCGGGTGTGGCGCGTCGCCGCGCTCGCCGCCCGCCGCGGCCCGGCGGCCGAGGCGCGGCTGCTCTACGACGACCTCTCGGAACCGCCGCCTGCCGGCTTGCCATAGGCGGGTGGGCGCGCCATTCCTTCCTGTCAGGATGCTGTGACACAGCATGCCGTTCCGCCCGCCCGGAGGCCGCAGTGACCTACGTCGTCACCGAGAACTGCATCAAGTGCAAATACATGGACTGCGTCGAGGTCTGTCCGGTGGACTGCTTCTATGTCGGCGAGAACATGCTGGTGATCCATCCGGACGAATGCATCGATTGCGGCGTCTGCGAGCCGGAATGCCCCGCCGAGGCGATCGTGCCGGATTCCGACAACAAGGCCGGGGACTGGGTGGAACTCAACCGCACCTACGCGACGCAGTGGCCGAACATCACCCGCAAGGGCGAGGCGCCGGCGGATGCGGATGAGTGGAAAGACAAGCCGGACAAGAAGGCGCTGTTCAGCCCCGAGCCCGGGAAGCCCTGATCCGCGGCCTTGCCGCCCCCGCTGCCGCAGGGCCGGGGGTGGCAGAGGCGGCTTTTTTGCACTATATTTTCGAAGGGATTGGGATTGGTGCCGCGGTCGCGGGCCGATCCGATGGTCCTTGGCAACAAGATGCCTGCGGCCGGCGGCCCGGGCCGTCGCCCCGGCGCGGGATACGGGCTCGCGCGGCGGGGTGCGGCGGCCTCGCGGGCCTGGCATGTGGACGAGCGGGTCACGGATGAAGGCAACCGCCCAGTCGAAGCGTGGCCGTGGCGCCAAGGGCGCATCGAAGCCCGCCACGGCGAAGCCCACGGCCAAGGCCAAGGCGAAGCCGGCGGCGCGGCCGAAGCAGGTCGCGACCGCCCGGCGCAGCGTCGCCGCCAAGCCCAAGGCCCCCGCCAGGACGACCGGCAAGGCCGCCGCCAAGCCCAAGGCGGCACGGACCGCGGCGCGCCCGGCGAACGCCAAGCGGCCCGCCGCCGCGAAGCCGGCGACCAAGGCCGCGGTGAAGGCGGCAGTGAAGGCCGCGGTGAAGCCCGCTGGCCGGCCGGCAGCGAAGAAGCCGGCCGCGAAGCCCGCGGCAAAGCCCACCACCCGGGCGAAAGCGCCGCAGCCTGCCCGCAAGCCGGCAGCAAGGCCGCCCGCGGCGGCGAAGGCCGCGCCGAGCAGGGCGCCGGCCACGAAGCCCGCGGCCGCCAGGCCAGCCGCCGCCAAGCCTGGCGCCGCCAAGCCCGGCAGCGGCAGTCCGGCCGCGAAAGCCAGCCCCGCCAAGCCGCTGCCGCAGCGCGTCCAGCCACCCGCACCGAAGCCGGCCCCGGCCGTGCCGCTCGCGGCGAAGGCCGCGCCGCCTTCGGCCCAGGCCGCCGCGCCGATCGCCGTCGCGAAGCCCGCCCCGGCGCCGAGGCCGGTTCCGCCCGTCCCTCCGGCGAAGCCGGCTTCGGCCGCTCCGGCGGCCAGCCCCGCGCCGCCCGCGGTGGCAGCAAAGCCCGCGCCGCCTGCGGCGGCGGTGCCGGCTGCCAAGCCGGTTCCGTCCGCCCGCCCGACGCAGGCGGCCCCCGCGCCGATCGCCGCGGACCCCATGCCGGCGCCTCGCCCGGCCCCCCCGCCGCCTTCGTCGCCGGCGCCGTCCCTGCTGCGGCCCGCGCCGCGCGCCGCGGTCCCGCTCGCGGTGCCGCCGATGGTGCAGACCCGGATCGGCCCGCCGGTCTCCCCGCCGCCGCCCGTCACGCGCCCCGGGGCGCTGCCGACCCGGCCCGGCCAGTCCATGCCCGGCGGACCCGGCGGCCCGCCGCCGCGGGCCAAGGCGCCGGTGGTCGAGTTCCGCTCCGGCGACCATGTCGTCTATCCGACGCATGGCGTCGGCCAGGTCCAGGGCATCGAGGACATGCCGGTGGCCGGCTTCTCGCTGAAGGTGATCATCGTCACCTTCGAGGAGAACCGCATGACGCTGCGCGTGCCGGTGAACAAGGCGGCCTCCTCGGGCCTGCGCAAGCTGGCCAGCCAGGCGGTGATGAAGGAGGCGCTCGACGTGCTGCGCGGCCGGGCGCGGATCAAGCGGACCATGTGGTCGCGCCGCGCCCAGGAATACGAGCAGAAGATCAATTCCGGCGACCCGCTCGCCATCGCCGAGGTGGTGCGCGACCTGCACCGCAACGCCGGGCAGCCCGACCAGTCCTTCTCCGAGCGCCAGATCTACGAACAGGCGCTCGATCGCCTCGCCGCCGAACTCGCCGCGGTGGACGGCACCGACAAGGCGACGGCGGGGGAGAAGCTCCAGGGCGTCCTGAAATCCGCCTGAGCGGCGGGCCGCCCCCGCCCGCCAGGGGTTCCCCCCGGCGGCGGCGCATGCCATGCCGCGGCCTCGTCTCGCTGTTTCCGGGAATACCTGTCGCATGCCGCAACCGGCGCCGCTCACCCCGCATCTCCGCCGCCTCGAGGCGGAGGCCATCGGCATCCTGCGGGAGACCGCGGCAAGCTTCCGCAACCCCGTCCTGCTCTATTCCATCGGCAAGGACAGCTCCGTCGTCCTGCACATCGCCCAGAAGGCCTTCGCGCCCGGGCGGCTGCCCTTCCCCTGCCTGCACATCGCGACCGGCTGGGATTTCCGCGCCATGCTCGATTTCCGCGACCGGCGGGCGGCGGAGCTCGACCTGAACCTGATCGTCCACACCAACCCCGAGGGGCTGGCGCGGGGGATCAACCCGGTGGACCATGGCAGCCAGGTGCACATGAACGTCATGGGCACCGAGGCGCTGAAGCAGGCGCTCGACAAATACGGCTTCGACGCCGCGATCGGCGGCGCCCGGCGCGACGAGGAGAAGGCCCGCGCAAAGGAGCGCGTGTTCAGCCACCGCACCGCCGGCCACACCTGGGAGCCGCGGAACCAGCGCCCGGAGCTCTGGGGCCTCTACAACACGCGGGTGAACCAGGGGGAGGGGATGCGCGTCTTCCCGCTCTCGAACTGGACCGAGTTCGACGTGTGGGACTACATCGCCGCCGAGGACATCCCGATCGTCCCGCTCTACTACGCCGCCGAGCGGCCGGTGCTGCGCCGCGACGGCATGATCATCATGCGCGACGACGACCGCCTGCCGCTGCTGCCCGGCGAGCAGGTGGAGATGTGCTGGGTCCGCTTCCGCACCATGGGCGACTGGCCGCTGACGGCCGCGCATGAGAGCCGCGCGGCGACAATCGGGGACGTCATCCAGGAACTGCGCGAGAGCCGCGTGAGCGAGCGCGCCGGGCGACTGATCGACAAGGACCAGGAAGCCTCGATGGAGCGGAAGAAGCGCGAGGGGTATTTCTGATCCGCGCTACCCAACTGTCTGCGCGAACAGCCGCGCGTCCCACGCGACGGGGCGTTCCTCCGACACGGCGATCCGCGCCGCGTCGGGGTGTTCGGGGTTCACCACGGCGTTGAGGTCGAGCTTCGTCACGACCGAGGGCACGAGCAGCACCGCGCTGCGGCGCGCCTCCCGCCAGGCGCGGCCGAAGGCCTGCGCGGCCGCGATATCGGCGCCGTCCCAGCCGGGCAGGCCGGCGACATCGAGCGTCTCGACGGCGACATCCCTGGGGATCTCCGCCACCACGTAGCGCGACCGCGGCGGCGGGCGGCCGGTATTGGCGTGGACCAGCACCTCCAGCATCGCGGTCGAATAGGCGACGGCGGCGTAGATCACGCCCTGGCCGCGCGCGTTCCAACGGCCGCCGAACCGGCGCGCGCCCTCGCCGCTCCAGACGGGGTGGCTCGCGCCGGCAATCCGGTAGAGCTTCAGACCGGCAGCCCGTATTCGAGCGCGTGCAGGATCGCCTCGACGCGCCGCCCGCCGAGCTCCGTCAGGCAGGCCTCGAGCGGCGGCCGGTTCTCAAGCTCCGGGTGCGGCCGGCGCATGAAGCGCCGCGCATCCTCCTCCGAGCCGAGCGTCGCGGCGGCGAGCGCGAAGAGCCGCCCGAGCCGCTCCGTCCGCTCGCTCTCCTCCCGGGTGAGGCGGCCGGTGCGGCGGGCGAGCGTGGTCTTGGGGACGATCAGGTGCTCGATCGCGGTCGCCCGTTCGGCATCGCCGCCGAGCCGCTCCGCGACCACGCGCAGCGCCTGGCGCGAGAGGCCCTGCAGCACGGCCTGTTCCAGGCCCGCCGGGACGATGTCGAAGGCGACCTGGGCTTCGGCGAACCCGCGGGGTGGATCGGTCAGCATCGGAGGCACCCATTCCATTTGGATCGAAGATACGGCCCGAATGGTCCCCAGGCAAGGCCTGAAACGAAAAGCCCCGGCGGGTTTCCCCGCCGGGGCCGTTTCGGACGAATTCCCGAAGCCTCAGTCGCTGTTCTGGCGCACGCCCATGAACTGGAGCAGCAGCTGGAACAGGTTGACGAAGTTCAGGTAGAGGCTCAGCGCGTCGAACACGCTGCGCTTGCCGGCCATCTCGCTGCCCTCGGCATAGGCGTGCTCGATGTAGTCGCCCTTGATGCGCTGGGTGTCGTAGGCGGTGAGGCCGACGAACACGACCACGCCGATCACGCTGATCGCGAAGTGCAGCGCCGAGCTCTGCAGGAACATGTTCACGATCCCGGCCAGGATGATCCCGATCAGGCCCATGATCATGAAGGAGCCGAGCTTCGTCAGGTCCGCCTTCGTCGTGTAGCCGTAGAGGCTGATGCCCGCGAACATCGCCGCGGTCACGAAGAAGGTGCTGGCGATCGAGGCCGAGGTGTAGATCGCGAAGATGTTGGACAGCGAGATGCCCATCACCGCCGCGAACGCCCAGAACAGCGCCTGCGCCGTCGTCTTGCCCATCCGGTTGATGCCGAAGCTCAGCACCAGGATGAAGGCGAGCGGCGAGAACATCGCGATCCAGCCGAGGATGGTCGGCACCGTCGCGTTGCCGCGCGGCGTCCGGACCACCTGGTAGAACAGCTCGCCGATGCCGGTGTTCGCCACCAGGTAGGCGACGATGCCGGTCAGCAGCAGGCCGGAGGCCATCCAGTTGTACACGCGCAGCATGTAGGCCCGCAGGCCCTCATCGAGCTGGGCGGCATCAACGGCCGCGCCGCGCCCGAGGGGCTGGGTCCAGGCCGAGCCGCCCGTCTGGAAGCGGTTGTCGGGACCGAAAGCCATGGTGAGATCATCCTCCCGGCGGGACGTGGTTGCGGAATCGTCCCGGCGTCGGCCCATTATATGGAGAGATGGTAATGCAGATCAACGGGGGTGTTGCGGCGCGAAAACGGACTTCACACGGCCGTCAGGCGGCGCCTTCCACCCAGTAGCCCTGGTGCGGCACCGCGCCCTCCGCCTCGAGGCAGGGGCCGATAACCTCCACCTTTTCCGCCGCGCTGTCGAGGACCGCCCGGCAGGACAGGGTGAGGCCGGCGGTGTGCGGCCGGGCGTTGCGCAGATGCAGGATCGCGCCGGCCGAGAGCCCGTAAACGACACGCCCGATCCCCGTGTAGAAGATCGCGGCCGCGCACATCGCGCAGGGCTCGCCGGAGGAATAGATGGTGGCGCGGCGCAGCCGCTCACGCGGGATGCCGGCCGCGATCACCGCCTGGCAGGCGTTCATCTCGGAATGCGCGAGCGTGCCGCCGCCACCCGCGCCCTGGGTGGAGAGGCCCTCGGCGAGCGTCGTGCCGTCCTCGGCGACGATCACCGCCGAGAAGGGCCGGTCGCCCCGCGCGCGCGCCAGGCCGGCGAGCCGGAAGGCGTGGCGGAGGCGGTCGGCGTCGGACTGGTTGACGGACTGGTCCAAGCGGGCGGGTCCTATTCGTTCCGCAGCAGCGGCGCCGGCCGCGCGCGCAGCGCCAGCGCCGTGCCGATGTAGCCGAGCCCGAGCGTCAGCACCACGCACCCCGCCACCACCACCGCGAGCGTCCCCGGCAGGAACACCCATTCGCCGCGCATCACGAAGCGCACCACCGCCCAGGAGGCGGCCGAGCCCGCCGCCGCCGCCAGCAGCCCCGAGACCAGCCCGAGCAGGCCGAACTCCACCAGCCAGGCGCGGCGGATCTGCGCCCGCGTGGCCCCCACCGTCTTGAGCACCACCGCATCGCGCACCCGCCGCCGCTGCCCCGCGGCCACGGCGCCGGCGAGCACCAGCATCCCGGCCAGCAGCGTGACGGAGGAGGTCGCCTGCAGCGCGACGCCGACGCGCGCGAGCAGGTTCGCCACCGCCTCCAGCGCATCGCGCACGCGGATGCCGGAGACGTTGGGGAAGGCGTCGGTCAGCGCGCGGAGCACGCCGGTCTCCGCTTCGGGGCGGCTGCGGACGGTCGCGATGTGGGTGTGCGGCGCCGCTTCCAGCATCCCCGGCGAGGCGACCATGGTGTAGTTGATCCCGAGACCCCGCCACTGGATGTCGCGCACGCTCGCGATGCGGAGGTCGATGTCGCGGCCGAGCACGTTCACGGTTATCACCGAGCCGAGCCCGATCCCCCAGCCGGCGGCGAGGTTGGCGTCGAAGGAGACAAGCGGCGGGCCGTCATAGTCGCGCGCCCACCATTCCCCGGCGACCAGGCGCGTGCCCTCGGGCGGCGTCGCGGCATAGGTCAGGCCGCGGTCGCCGCGCAGCGCCCAGCGCGTCTCCTCGGTGGCGTTGACCTGTTCGGCCGGCGTGCCGTCCACCGCGACGATGCGCGCCCGCAGGCTCGGCGCGCGGCGCACATCGTCCACCCCGGGCTGCGCGACGGCGAGGCGGTCGAAGTCCCGTGCCTGCTCGTTCTGGATGTCGATGAAGAAGAAGGAGGGCGCGGCGGCCGGGATCTGGTCCGCGAGCTGGCGGCGGAGATTGCCCTCGATCGTCGCGATGGCGGCGAGCGTGGTGAGGCCGACGCCGAGGGCCACCACCATCACCGGCGTCGGCGCGCCGGGGCGATGGAGATTGGCGAGCCCGAGCCGCCAGGCCGGGCGCCGCACGCCGCCGACGGCGCGCGCGACGCGCATCAGCAGGAAGGCGCCGATGCGGAACAGCCCGAGCGTCAGCGCCGCGCCGGCGACGAAGCCGGCGGCGAAGCGCGGCTGCTCGGCGGTGGCGATCACCAGCGTGGCCAGCGCCAGCGCCACCGCGACATTGGCGAGGACCAGCCCGCGCGAGGGCCAGCCGGGGCTCGCGGTGACCGTGTCGCGGAACAGCGCCGCGCCGGGGATGCGCTGCGCGCGCCCGAGCGGCCAGAGCGCGAAGGCGGCCGCGGTCAGCAGGCCATACAGCGCGGCGAGGCCGAGCTCGCGCGGATAGAGGCCGAGCCGCGGCGGCACCGGCAGCGTGCCCGCCAGCGCCTGCGCCGCGAGCCAGGTGAGCCCGAGGCCCGCCGCCAGCCCGATGGCGATGCCGATCGCGGCGAGTGCCAGGACCTGGATCAGGTAGGTGGCGAGGATGGTGCCCGACGGCGCGCCGAGGCAGCGCAGCGTCGCGATGGTGCGCGCCCGCGCCTCGAGCCAGGCGCGCACGCCGGTGGCCACGCCGATACCGCCGACGAGCAGCGCGGTCAGGCCGGCCAGCGCCAGGAAGAAGGCGGCGCGGTCGAGGAAGCGGTTGACGCCCGGTTCCGCCTGGCCGGCATGGCGCACGCGCCAGCCGCCATCGCCCATCGCCTCGCGCCAGGCCTGGCCGAAGGCGCGCGCATTCGTGCCTTCGGGCAGGCGGGCGCGGGTGTCGTAGTTCACCAGGCTGCCGGGCTGGATCAGGGCGGTGGCCGGCAGCGAGGCCATCGCGATCAGCGCGCGCGGGCCGAGCACGGTGGGGCTCGCGGTGCGGTCGGGCTCGGTCACGATGATGCCGGCGAAGCGGAGGCTGGCCTCGCCGAGGCGGACCACCTCGCCGGTGCGGAGGTTCAGCCGCTCCGCAACCGCGGCTTCGAGCGCGACGGTCCCGGGCTCGAGCCGCGCGCCGCCGGCGAGTTCGAGCGCGCCGTAGAGCGGATAGGCGCCGTCCACCGCCTTGAGCTCGACGAGCGTGCGCTCGCCGGAGGGGGCGATCGCCATGGCGCGCATCTCGACGACTTCGGAGAGGATCGCGCCGCGGGCGATCGCCCATCGCTTCGCCGCCTCGGGCAGCGGGCGCTGGGAGGTGCGGATCTCGAGATCGCCGCCGAGCAGCCGCGCGCCATCGGCGGCGAGCCCGGCCTGGGTGGCGGCGCGCAGCGTGCCCACGGCCGCGATCGCCGCGACGCCGAGGGCGAGGCAGGCCAGCACGATGCGCAGCGCCGCGAAGCCGCCGCGCAGCTCGCGCCGGGCGAGGCGCAGGCCATGCAGGAGGTGGGTCATGGGGCGCGTCCCGGGGCCGCAATACGCCTCCCTCCCCCGCATTGCGGGGGAGGGAGTTCATCGCCGGCCTCATGCCGCGAGCCGGAGCGCGGCGCTGTCGCTCACGATCCGCCCATCCTCCATCCGCACCTGGCGCCCGCAGCGTTCGGCCAGCAGCGGGTCATGCGTGATCAGCAGCAGCGTGGTGCCGAGCCGCGCGCGGAGATCGAACAGCAGGTCCATCACCACCGCCCCCGTCGCGCGGTCGAGGTTGCCGGTCGGCTCGTCGGCGAGGATGAGGCGCGGCTCCGCGACGACGGCCCGGGCGAGGGCCACGCGCTGCTGTTCGCCGCCCGAGAGCTGGCCGGGATAATGGCGCAGGCGATGGCCGAGCCCGACCTCCTTCAGCGCCGCCGCCGCGCGGTCGAAGGCATCGCGCCGGCCGGCGAATTCGAGCGGGATGGCGACATTCTCGAGCGCGGTCATGGTGGGCACCAGGTGGAAGGCCTGGAACACGATCCCCACCTCGTCGCGACGGAAGCGGGCGAGCGCATCCTCGTCGAGCCCGGCGAGGGCGTGGCCCGCGACCCGCAACTCACCCGCCGTCGGGCGTTCGAGCCCGGCGAGCAGCATCAGGAGAGAGGTCTTGCCGGACCCCGACGGCCCGACGATCCCCACCGCCTCCCCGGCGGCGACAGAGAGGTCCACGCCGCGCAGCACATGCACGGGGCCGGACAGCGAAGGGGCGGTGAAGACGAGGGCCCTGGCCTGGATCAGGGGGGCCTCGATCAGCGGAGAAGACTCGGTCATGACATCCATCGGCGGTTCCCCCGCATATGGGCGCCGCGCCCTGCTGGCAAAGGCTTGCGCGGGTATCGCAATGTTGCCTGGTGCCCGCGCGGCGGCGCAGGGGACGGACCGGGGCGCCGAGCTCCGCCTGCTCATGCTGGGCGATTCGATCACCGCCGGCTACGGCCTGGCGCGGAGCGAGGCGCCGCCGGCCCGGCTCCAGGCGCTGCTGCGCGAGCGCGGGCGTCACGTCCGCGTGATTGACGCCGGCGTCTCGGGCGACACCACGGCGGGCGGGCGGGCGCGGCTGGACTGGGCGCTGGCGGACCGGCCGCATGCGGCGATCGTGGCGCTTGGCGGCAATGACGCGCTGCGCGGGCTGACGCCGCAGCAGATGCGGGCCAACCTCGCCGACATCCTCGACCGGCTGGCGCGGCGCGGGATTCCGGCGCTGCTCGCCGGGATGATCGCGCCGCCGAACCTGGGGCGCGACTACGGCGAGGAGTTCCGCGCCGTCTTCGCCGAGCTCGCGCGGGACCGGCCGGAGGTGGTGTTCTACCCCTTCCTGCTGGATGGGGTCGCGGGCGAGCCGCGGCTGAACCAGCCGGACCGCATCCATCCCACGGCGGAAGGGGCGGAGATCATCGCGCGGCGGATGCTGCCGATGGTCGAAACCCTGCTGGACCGGGTGCGGCTTCCGGCGGCAGGGTAGGGGCGTTGGTTCATTCGCGGGGGATTCGGCCGTGCTCCGCCTGTTCGTGGCCCTCGCCCTGCCGGACGCCGTCCGGTCCCGGCTGGCGCTGCTCGCCGGAGGGATTCCAGGGGCGAAATGGATTCCCCCCGAGAACTACCACCTGACGCTCCGCTTCATCGGCGAGATCGAGGCCTGGCGCGCCGAGGAGGTGGATGTCGCGCTCGCGGCGATCCGCGCGCCGCGCTTCGAGCTCGCGCTTGCCGGGGTGGGGCATTTCGAGAAGGCGGGGCGGATCCAGTCCCTGCATGTGACGGCGGCGCGGTCGGAGGAACTCGCCCGGTTGCAGGCAAAGGTGGAAACGGCGCTCCAGCGCATCGGCCTCGAGCCGGAACGGCGGCGCTTCGCCCCGCATGTGACCCTGGCGCGCACCGACCGGGCGGAAACGGGCAAGCTCGTCGCCTTCCTCCAGACCCATGCGCTGTTCCGCGCGGGGCCGGTGCCGGTCGAGCATTTCACGCTGTTCTCCTCGCATCTGGGGAAGGAGGCGGCGCATTACGTGCCGGAGGTGGAGTACGAGCTGGCCTGATTCCCCGCTGGCCCGCCGGTCCGACGGGTGATAGCGTCGCGACGTGCGGTTCCGCCCGTTCCTGACGCGCCTTCTCGTGCTGGCCCTGCTGCTGCAGTGGGGCACGGCCTTCGCGCAGTGCCTGCGCATCGCCGCGCCGGCCGAGGGCTTCGCGATCGAGATCTGCACGCCGGAGGGCATCCACCGGATGGTGCTGCCGGCCGAGCAGGACGGTGAGGCACCGCGCCATGCGGCAACCGGGATCGCCTGCCCGGCCTGCCTCGGCCCCGCTTCCGCGGCGCTGATGCCGCCCGAGGTCACGCTCCTCCCGCCCGTGGTGCTGGCGCAGTCGGCGGACCCGCCGCCGGCGCCGCGCCCGGGCCCGCCGCAGCTTCCGCCGGGCCGCTGCCAGCCGAGGGCGCCGCCGACCTCCTGAATCCGTCTTCGATCTTCGCAACGGAATCAGGAAACCCAACCATGTCCATGTTTCGCCACGCCATCCTGGCGTGCGGCCTGCTTGCGGCAGGCATGGCTGCCACGCACGCGGCCTCCCCCGGCGATCCCGCCGCGCTGGCCTGAGGACACTGCCATGAAGAAGCTTTCACGGCGCGCCGCGCTCGGCGCGGTGCTCGGCTTTGCCGTCGTGGCGCCGGGGCGGGCGCAGGAGATCGCGGCCGGGACGCTGCGCATCGCGGCGCCATGGACGCGGGCGGCCGGGGCGAATGGGAACGGCGTCGGCTACATGACGATCCGCAACACCGGCGGCACGCCGGACCGCCTCCTCGGGGCACGGAGCCCGGCGGCGCGGGTGGTGGAGTTGCACACCCATATCCGCGACGGCGAGGTGATGCGCATGCGGCCGGTCGCGGCGATCGCGCTGCCGCCCGGGCAGGAGGCGCGGCTTGAACCGGGCGGGCTGCACCTGATGCTGATCGGGCTCGCGGCGCCGCTCCGGCAGGGCGAGCGGGTGCCGGTGACGCTGGTGTTCGAGGCGGCGGGGGAGGTCACGCTCGACCTGTCGGTGGAGGCGGCCGGGGCGCGTGGCCCGGGGGGGCATCGGCACGGGCATTGAGGCTGGGCGCGGGCCGCCGGTGTTTGGCGGAAATTAAGGATAATCTCGATAAACGAGACGCTTGGGGACGTCTTTAAACTTGCAGATCAGCCCCGGGTTGTGCGATTTTTTGCGCCTGGACGCGCGTTAATTTCTGGCGCGTCCCACCGCGTGCGAGTCGCGCACGTGGCCCGGCCCCGCAAGGCGGCCGGGCCGCCCGGCGAAGGCCCCCGCCGCCGCCGGCCGCGTCCCGCACGCCAGACAGGGGCGATGGCGCGACATGTCCGCCACCAATGGCGACGACACCCTCGTCGGCGACGAGGGCCCGAACACGATCGACGGGCTCGACGGCGACGACTTCATCCTCGGCCTCGACGGCGATGATTCGCTGGCCGGCGGCGCCGGCAACGACACGCTGATCGGCGGCAACGGCAACGACACGCTCGATGGCGGCGCGGGCGACGATTCGATCATCGGCGACGGCGGCTCCAGCCTCCTCATCGGCGGCGAGGGCGCCGACACCCTCTTCGGCATCACCGAGGGCGATCCCGCCAGCCAGACGCTCGATGGCGGCCCCGGCGACGACTACATCTTCGTCGGCAACCGCACCGGCGAGGTGATCACCGGCGGCGGCTTCGACGTGATCGACCTCGCCGGCTACACCGATGGCACGGGCGGCTGGACCCAGCACGGCACGACCTGGACCGACGGCGTCATCACCATCGAGACCGCCGGCAGCGACGTGCTCTTCACCGATGACGGCGAGAGCTTCTTCGAGGATCCCAACAGCGTCTGCTTCGCCGAAGGCACCCGGATCCTGACCGCGCGCGGCCAGGTCCCGGTGGAGAAGCTGCGCCCGGGCGACCTGGTCGCCACGCTGTCGGGCCGCGGCGGGCCCTTCGCCCCCGTGCTCTGGATCGGCCGCCGCCGCATCGCGCTCGCCGGCCACCCCTACGGCGCCAACCTCGCCCCCGTGCGCATCCACGCCGGCGCGCTCGCCGAGCAGACCCCGGCGCGCGACCTCCTCGTCTCGCCGGACCACTGCCTGTTCCTCGACGGCGCGCTCGTGCCGGCCCGCCTCCTCGTCAACGGCACCTCCATCACGGTCGAGCACGCGCTGCCGGAAGTGACCTACCTCCACATCGAACTCGACACGCATGACGTGGTGCTGGCCGAGGGCGCTCCGGCCGAGACCTGGCTCGATGCCGGCAACCGCGCCTGGTTCGAGAACGCGTCCGTCGCGCTGCTGCGCGTGGACTCCACGCTCGAAGCCTATGCGACCCGCGCCGCCGAGCCCTGCGCGCCGGTGGTCCAGGCCGGGCCTCGCCTGCGCGCCATCCGCGAAGCGATCGCGCTCCGCGCGCTTGAAGCCGCCGGCGGAAGGGTGCCAGCCTCGGCGGCGTGACCGCACCCGCCCTCGTCATCCTCACCGGCGCCGGGATCAGCGCCGAATCCGGCCTCGCCACCTTCCGTGACGCGGGCGGCCTCTGGGCGCGCGTCAGGATCGAGGACGTCGCGACGCCCGAAGCCTTCGCGCGCGATCCGGCGCGCGTCCACGGCTTCTACAACGCCCGCCGCGCGCAGCTCCGCGACCCCGCCATCGCGCCCAACGCCGCGCATCGCGCGCTGGCCGACCTCGAGGCGCGCTGGCCGGGCGACTTCCTCCTCGTCACCCAGAACGTGGACGACCTGCACGACCGCGCGGGATCGCGCCACCTGCTGCACATGCATGGCGAGCTGCGCAAGGCGCGCTGCCTGGCCTGCGCGGCCACGACCCGCTGGGAGGACGACCTCTCGACCGCCACCGCCTGCCCCGCCTGCGGCCGCGCGGGCGGGATGCGGCCCGACATCGTCTGGTTCGGGGAGGTGCCGATGCACATGGACGCGATCGGCGCCGCGCTCGAGGCCTGCGACATCTTCGCCGCCATCGGCACCTCCGGCCAGGTCCATCCCGCCGCCGGCTTCGCCGCCGCCGTCGCGCATCGCGCGCGCACCATCGAGCTCAACCTGGAGCCGACCGGCGGCCGCTTCCACGAGACACGCGCGGGGCCGGCCACCAAGACCGTCCCGCGCCTCGCCGCCGAGCTTCTCGCCGCATGCGGCTGACCGTTCTCGCCCTGCTGCTGCTGGCCTGTCCTGCTGCCGCGCAGGAGACGCAGCGCGCGCCGCCCGCCGTGCTCCGCCCCGGCATCGGCGAGAACGATCCGCGCCGCCCCGTGAACCTTTCCGAGGCGCCCTGGCGCGCGCTCGCCCGCGTGCAGACCGAACTCGGCACGCGCTGCACCGGCGCGCTGGTCGGGCCGCGCCTCGTCCTCACCGCGGCACATTGCCTGGTCGCGCCGGTCAGCGGCCACTACGTGCAGCCGCGCAGCCTGCACGTGCTGCTCGGCTACGACCGCGGCGCCTACGTCGCGCACGCCCGCGCCACCGCCTTCCGCATCGCCCCCGACTACGTCCCCGGCCGGGGCCAGGCCGGCGCGGACTGGGCGCTCGTCACGCTCGACCGGGCGCTCGGCACGCCGGACCGCATCCTGCCGCTGCTCCGCGATCCCCCGCCGCCCCGCACGCCCGTGATGCTCGGCGGCTGGCAACAGGACCGGCCCGAGATGCTGCTCGCCGACACCGGCTGCCGCCTGCTCGGCACCGCCCGTCACCCGGGCGGCGCCACGAGCCTGGTCCACGACTGCGCCGGCACCCGCGGCGCCTCCGGCGCCCCCCTCCTCGCCCAGACCCCGAACGGCACCTGGGCCATCATCGGCATCCAGTCCGCCGTCGCGGCCGACCTCGCCCTCGGCCACGCCGCGCCGGCCGGCGCGGTGCGGGAGTAGCTTGAGGGGCCGCTGTCCCCGGAGTGGGCTTTGCCCCCTCCGGACCTCCCCCACCAGGGGCCGGCGGGCCCCTGGACCCGCGATCAGTTTTCATGGCTGGGAGGGGGAGGGGGTCTCACGGGCATGCCCGTGAGACCCCCTCCCCCT